>Ga0308159_1000089_pt1 | contig 370324 bp, 307 predicted proteins | sample PhyCR1_FD_201040 | JGI IMG/M metagenome (GOLD analysis project Ga0308159, IMG submission 201040) | Phyllosphere microbial communities from UC Gill Tract Community Farm, Albany, California, United States - DLSLC.R1 | ecosystem: Host-associated > Plants > Phyllosphere > Unclassified | place...
GGTGAAGTTGGTGTGCAGCAGGCGCCGGCCTTCGACGAAGCGCTGCATGTTCTGCATGCCGACGTTGTTGTGCGGCTGCTGGAACATGAACAGGCCATTGTCGCTGTAGTTGTACGACACCGAGCCAATGCCGCCGGACAGTACCTCATCCGGCAGCGGCACCGAGTTCAGGCGCGGCTGCACGCCGTACCATGGGCGCAGGCCCTGGCCGACGACGTAGCTCCATTCCTGCGAGTAGTAGCGGATGCCGCCCGTGTCGCCCAGCGCGCCCAATGCCTCGCGCGTGGTGAAGTACGACGGCGAGACTTCAATGATGTCGCCCTTCACGAGCGGCCGCCCTGGCACGCTGCGGCCGGTCCTGAAGCCTTCGCTATTGAGTTCGCTGTGGCCCGGGTAATCCTTGACCAGCAAGGTGCAGCCGCCATTGATGCCGTTGGGGCTGGCCAGCCGGTTGTTCTGCGGGTACGGCGCCGGCTTGCAGATCGGAATATCGTTGTCGACCAGTTCGCCGGGCCGCATCCAGCCATAGCCGGTCGAATGCGGCTCGTCGAACTGGCGGAAGAAGGCAACGCCGCCCTTGAGGAAGTCGACTGTCGTGTACTGGTTCACGACCAGCATCGGTTGCGTGACGCCCGCGACGCGGCTGTTGTCGATGATCTCGACGCCCCAGGTGCGGTTCTTGTGGTACTGCGGCACGAACGTCAGGTAGTTGCCCGGACCCTTGTCGAGCGGCAGGCCGGTGGCCGGGTCGACCGTGTCGTTCGGGCCGTAGCCGATCTCGTTCCAGTCTTCGCCGCGCTCGCGGCCATGGCGCGCCAGGCCGCGGGCGCCAAAGCGCGTCACCAGCGTGCCGTCCGCCAGCGTGAATTGCAGCGATTCAATCGGCTCGGCGGTGCCAGGCAGCGGGCTCAGCGCACCGCCATTGGCCGGGAACGCCACGGCCGACGTCGGCGCATCGGGCAGTGTGTTGTCGCTGCCCGGCGACTTGAACTCGACTTCGAACAGCGAGTAGCCGTACTGCGTGGCGCGGGCCACGCCCTGCAGGCGCAGGTAGCGGGCCTGGAAGCCCAGATTGAAGAATTCCTCGACGCCGCCCTTGCCGGTGCCGACATGGCGCAGCTGCGTCCACGTCACGCCATCGTTCGACGTCAGCACCGTATAGACCTTGCCGTACGATTGTTCCCAGTTCAGCTTCATGTAGCCGATTGCCGTGGGCGCGCCGAAATCGAAGTTGATCCAGGCGCCGTCTTCCGGCCGGCTCGACCAGCGTGTGCCGGGCTTGCCGTCGATGGCCATGCCGGCCGCCATGCCGCCGTTTTCGGGTGTCGACGAGGTTGCAGCGACGGGCTTGACGGCCACGCCGGGATGGGTCAGGTCGATCGGCAGCTGTGGCGCCGGCAGGTCCGGGTCGGGTGTTGGCGCGGCCGGGGTGCCGGTAAACGCCTGGATCTCGAGGATCGAATAGCCATACTGCCCGGCGCGCTTGACACCTTTCATGCGCAGGTAGCGGCCCTGGCCGTTCAGACCCGTGAAATCCTCAACGCCGCCGACGCTGTCGGTGACGGTCTTGATGGTGGTCCAGCTGCCGCCGTCCTCCGACACTTGCAGCAGGTAGGCGCTGGCGTGGGCCGCTTCCCAGTCGATCCGCACGCGGGTGATCGTCTGCGTCGCACCGTAGTCGAGCGTCAGGGATTCATCGTCGGTGAAGCGGCTGCCCCAGCGCGTGCCGGCATCATGGTCGATCGCCGCCGGGCCATCGAGATCTGGCCGCTCGGCCGAGCTGGCCTGGGCCTTGACCGGTGTCAGCGCCGTCTCGGTGCTGGCGAAGACGCCGGCCACGGTCCTGAACAGGCTGGCGCTGGCGTTTTGCATGACGGCGACAGGCGACTCGCCATTGCTGCCGCCGCAACCGGTGAGTAATACCGAAAGCAGCAGGGTGGGCGCGTACGGCAGGCCGGGCATGCGGATGCGGCGTGACGACTGCCCGCGAGGCAGTTGATCCATGGTGGAACTCCTTGGTATGAACGTCAATGGGTGAACTACAAACGTGCTTTCCGCATGCCCCGGCCATGCTCGCCGACCGGGATCGTTATAATTGCTCTATGGCAATTGTTAACCATAAGGTAACCGAGCGGCTCAAGACGTGTCAAGGAATCTGCACGGATGTGACACTCCCGTTGCGCCTGGCAGCAATAAATACACGGCAAGCCCGTCGCATTTCTCCAAAAACCAATCGTGCGCGACATGCCAATTCGTACAATTGCGAATTAGCCCATTCAGATGGGCAACAATTGTGTAAACGGAGAGACGATGGGGCGATTATTTTTGTGGGCGAAGATGCGCCCGGCGCAGTGGGCGCTGCTGGCGGCACTCGTGGCGGGTTATCCCGTGAGCCTGCTCCTGCCGCTGGCGTGGGGCCGCGAGGCAGGCGTCCTGGAAAACGCGCAGGTGGTGGTGTTGCTGAGCGGCTTTGTATTGGCGGTGGTGGTGTTCTTGCGCCGGCGGCCCGAACGTACGGCGATGCTGGCGCTGTGGGCCGCACCCGTCTGGCTACTGCTGGCGGGCCGTGAGCTCAGCTGGGGCCGCGCCTGGCGCGCCGTGCCCGGATTCGATGCGGCGGGCAGGGCGCTGCCGCCCGAGCCGCTGTGGTTTCAGCCGCTGGTCTGGCCGGGTGCGGCGCTGCTGATCGGCTGGCTCGTGTACACCGCCTGGCATTACCGCATCGACGAGGTGGTGCGCCTGGCGTTCGTACGCAGTGCGCCCTGGCTGCTGTTGTTCGTGGCACTGGGTGCGGCCGTGGGCTCGACCTGCGCCGAAGGCCATATGTCGTGCCATCTCGATCTGGCCGCGTCGCGGGCGCAGGTCTTCGAAGAACTGGTCGAACTGCTGGCTTACGTGGCGCTGTGCAGTCTGCAGGCAGTCGTTTTGAGGCACCGGGTGGCGGCCCTGGATCCAGGTCGTGATCATGGGGTCGATGCTCGCGCAAACCAGCTGCGCTGAGACGGGTTAACTGGCGGCGCGCATGTGGCTCGCTTGGCAAGTAGGACAAATTGCCCGTTGGTCGCGCCGCCGATTTCCTCTAGCATGACGGGTTCTGTGAACTGACCATCTGCCCGTAGCGGTCGCCCGATCATGTCGAATTTAAAAGTTGTCGAAATCCCGCCGGCGGCGCTGGCTATCCCTGATGTCGTTGCCAGCGCGTCGCCCGCGGCTGGCCTGGTGCAGCGTGCCGGCCAGTACTGGACGCTGACCAAGCCGCGCGTGACGCTGCTGACCGTGTTCTGCGCCGTCATTGGCAGCCTGCTGGCCACCGATGGCGCACCCGCCTGGTCCGTGTTGCTGTACAGCGCCGCCGGTATCTGGCTGCTCGCCGGCGCTGCTTTTGCCGTCAATTGCCTGTTGGAAGCGCGGGTCGACGCACGGATGACCCGTACGGCCCGGCGCGCCACCGCACGCGGTGACCTCGGCCCATTCCATACGGTCGTGTTTTCGCTGGCGCTGGGCGGCGCTGGCGCGGCCTTGCTGTACACGCAGGTCAATCCGTTGACGATGTGGCTGACGCTCGCGACCTTCGTCGGCTACGCCTTCATCTACACCTTGCTGCTGAAACCCGCCACGCCGCAGAACATCGTGATCGGCGGGTTTGCCGGCGCCATGCCGCCAGCGCTGGGCTGGGCCGCGGTCGCCAATGGCGTGCCGCTCGAGGCCTGGCTGCTGGTGTTGATCATCTTTTTGTGGACGCCGCCGCATTTCTGGGCGCTGGCAATGGCGCGGCGCGACGACTACGCCCGCTCCGGCCTGCCGATGCTGCCGATCACGCACGGCATGGCACATACCGGTCAGCAGGTATGGCGTTACAGCGTGACGCTGGCAATCGGGACCGCGCTGCCCTGGGCGGTCGGGATGAGCGGTCTGTTCTACCTCGCCTGCGCGTGCGCGCTGAACGCCGTGTTCCTGCATTACGGCTGGCTGGTCCACAAGCACTACAGCGACACGATCGCCCGCAAGGCATTTGCCTGGTCGATCGTGTATCTGGCGCTGCTGTTCGGCGCGCTGCTGGCAGACCATTACCTGACCCTGTTGTTGGCGGCTTGAGGCGCTCTGGGTATGCGGCCTCGACCGACCGACAGGATTCCGTCCTGGAGTGAACCGGTTCCTCGTGACAGTCCGTGAATTGTTCAGTTTGGCAACCTGCTATGCTCAGCCTACAGGCCGGGTTCGGCTAAAAGCGAACTTTCACCAATGTCCGAGGATCAAGCCATGCTCAAGCTCACGCACTGGATCATTCAGTACCTCGTTGCGGTGTCTAAGTCTGCTTTGGATCGTTTTCGGCCTGTCGCGGTCAGACTTGAACTTTTCAATCCATTGACCTGATATGCTCAGCTGAACGGCCGGATTCGGCCAGAAGCCGTCGTTCGCATTTTCTGGCCCTTAAACGTCTTTTTTATTTGACCAAGATGATTCCTTCGGAATACCCAAAGGTCGGCCATATACGCGCTGACTCGATTAGCGTCTTGGTCACGTGGTTTTTCATGGGGCTGACAGGCGTTTTGTGGGTGTTACAAGCGGTTGGCATGTACGCTCTGAAACCTGCTGTAGATGTAGCGCTCTGGGCCTTCTTTCTGGCGGCAGGTGTACACGTGATACTAGCGTTTCTGCACAAATGCCCCAGTTGCTCCAAGCATCCCACTATCCAGGGTTTCAAACCGCCGCATCCGGCCTCGCTCAGCCAGTCTCGGGCTCAAGGCTGGGCGGGCGTTGTGATGAGTGTCGTGTTCCGGAAGTGCTTTGTCTGCATTCATTGTGGCGCCGAGTATCGAACATAACCCGCCCATGAGATAAACGGCGGCTCTGCGAGCTGCGTGCAATGCGCGGGATGGTCAGTCAAAACACAGTGTTCCGCCGGGCGGCGTAGCTGCTGGTGGACAGCATGCACATTGCTGCAGGCCGCCGGGCCACTCGCCGACTGACTGAGGCCCATCGGCGTTGACAGGTTGGCAGTACGTTCCTGACGACACTCAGGTCGTCGGCACGGGCACTTCCATCTCGCAGGTCACGGCCAGCAGCGTGTCACCGAACCCGCCGCGTGCCCGCGCATCGAGCCTGGCGCTGGTGAACACGCGTGGCAGCGCGCTCCAGGCGAAGCGCGCGCCCGACAGTTCCAGCGCCCGCACCAGCAGCACGTCTTCATGGCAGGCCACTGCGGCAAACCCCCCGGCCGCCTGATAGGCCAGTGCGCACACGCCCAGGTTTGCGCCGTGAATATGGCGATGATCTTCGCGGTCGTGGTAAGTGCGCGCAAAATGCTCGCGCAGCAGTTGCGCCTTGCCGGCGTGGGGCGACCAGTCGTCGACCGCCACCGAGCCGCAAACGACATCCGCGCCCAGCGCGACCTGCACGGCCAGCCACTGCGGTGAGACGCGCGTATCGGCATCGGTGAACGCCAGCCAGCGCGCCTCGGCGGCAATCAGGTGCAGTGCGCCGGCCGCGCGCGCGCTGCCTACCTGGCGCGCCGAGATTTCCAGTGCATCGAGCCGGCAACCGGCCAGCGTGAACGCCGCCTGCCATCCGCGCACGACAGCGGCGGTGCCATCGTCGCAGGCGTCGAGCACGACGCACACCAGCACCGGTTCGCCAGCGAGCTGCACATGCGTCGCCGCGTGCAGGACGGCCTGCAGGCAGGCGCCGAGGCACGCTTCTTCGTTGTGGGCGGGGATCGCGACGCCGATCATGGGCGCTCTCCCTGTGGTGACCCCACCGGGCGCCAGATGTCCAGCACGAATGCCTCGTCGCGATGGTGCAGCGCGCGCCGCATCCCGGGCAATGCGTCGGCAATCGCGTGCACGGTCGCGGTTGGTGTAATACGGTCGTCGAAGTCGTGCAGGTAATGGCACAGCACCAGTTCGCCGTCCGGCGCCAGGTTGGCTGCGGCGGCCGTCAGCATCGAGGTAATCGCGTCTTTGTCGAAGTAATATGCCAGTTCGCTCAGCACGATCAGGTCGAAGGTGTCGTCCAGCGGCCAGTCGGCCGGCAGGCGACGCGTCTCGAAGCGGATACCGCGCGTGGCGGCGTCCGGCACGCGGCGGCCTGCCGCGTCCAGCGCGCTGGCCGCGCCGTCGCAGGCCAGCAGGCGCTCGCAGCGCGCGGCCAGCGCGATGCTCATTTCACCGTTACCGCAGCCAGGCTCGAACGCGCTGCGGTAGCGTGGTTTGCCCAGGCTGGCGAGCAGGATCGCGCGCTTGCGCTGTTCATACCAGGCGCCGCGCACATCCCACGGGTCGTCCGATGCGGCGTACAGGGTTTCGAAATGGGCCAGAGGTTGGGCGTCACGCATGGTCGGGAAAGTAAAGCTCAAAGGGGTGCAGGAGGCGTTCCATTGCAAACGCCGGCAGGATGGGCGCCGCGCCGCTACTGGCGTCGCCCTCGATCTGGCTGTGAAAACACCCGAGGGCGGCGCGCTTGCGTGCGAGCGCGTCGGCCGGCACGGGCAACTTGCGCGCCTGGTTCAATGGCATCGCCCCGTCGCCCGGCGCACTCCAGTGCCAGCCCCAGACCGGCGCCTGCAGCACGCGGGCGCCGCGCTGGCGCGCGACCGTGCTGCAGGCCAGTGCCGTCGATTCGTGGTCGGGATGGCCATCGAAGCGCCAGGTGGTGACGACGATGTCGCCCGGTTCGATGATGGCCGCCAGCTGGCGCTCGAGTTCCGGCGCGGCAGCGGTGACGCCGCCATCGGGAATGTGCAGGCGCCGCACGCGGCTGGCGTCGATGCCCAGGTGGGCCAGGGCCGCATTGGTTTCATCCGTGCGTGCCTGGCGCAGGCGTTCCGGTGGCCACGCCGGCGAGCCGGGATGGCTGCCTTCACCATCGGTGACGGCCACGATCAGCGGCGCGTCGCCCCGCGCGGCGACGAGCTGCAGCAAAGCGCCGCAGGTCAGGATTTCGTCATCGGGATGGGGCGCGACCACGACCACGCGCGCGCCGGGCGGAATCAGCCCGTCGAGCGTGATTGGCACGACCGCGGCCAGTGCGGCGTCGCGCGCCCAGTCGCTTGCTGCCGGGCCAGTGCCGCCGATATGCCGCGAGCGGTTTATAAGGTCCATGGTGCATTCTCCAGCGCGGCGACCAGCTTGCCGACGGCTTCCAGGTCACGCTCCGCGTGACTCTGGCGCATGAAGACTGGCAGGTCCGCATACAGCTGCGCAAGGGTGGCGTCCTTGCACAGTGGACCAGCGCCCAGTGCGCGGCCCACGGCGTGCAGCACTGTGTTGGCGGCGGCTTCGACGCTCAGTCGTACCGTCATCGCGGTGCGCATCGCATTGGCGCCGGGAGCATGGTCGATGACGGTCGCCGCTTCGCGGATCAGCGCGGCGCAGCCCTGCAATGCCACGGAAACCTCGCCCAATTGCGCCAGGCGATGCGGGTCGCTGCGCCCGGCGAGCCGTTCACGCAGCGCATCGGCCAGGCGCGTGGCGGCGCCAAACCAGCATGCAGCCACGCCCGCGCCGCCCTGCCAGAAGCCGGCCCGCTCGACATAAAAGCCCGGGCCCGCCAGCGGCGTCGCCACCACATCGTCGAACCAGACGTCGACACTGGCCGTGGCGCGCATGCCAACCGCGTTCCAGCCATCGCCGGTCACGCGCACGCCGTGCTGGCGCAGGTCGACCGCGGCCAGCATCGGCGCGCCGTCGGCATCCCAGCAACTGACCACCGCATGCGTGACACCGTGGGCGCCCGAGCACCAGGCTTTGCGGCCGCGCAGGATATGGCCGTTCTGCGCCGGAAGCAGTTCGAGGCGCGCATCCGGCGGCTCCGCACACCAGGTGCCCCAGGTAGCTTCTGGCATGTCCGCAAGCACCTGCGCGTTCGCTTCGTACAGGATGGCCACGGCGTCCGTGTGACCTTCGAACACCTTGGCCAGTGGCAGATCATGTGCGCCGACCGCGGCCAATGCCTGCCAGCGGGCAAGCGTCGCGCCATGGCCGGGCAGGGGAAGACGTGTGTGGCCGCCCTGGACGAGTTGGACAAGCGCATCTAACGGAGGTATACCGGCGAGACTGGCCAGGCTACTGCGCAGCGTGGTCAGCCCAGGGGAAGTTGAAACGGGAGTCTGCATGGCATCGACGTGTTTTTATTGCAACAGTCTGATGCTAGCAGGCGAGTCAGCATTCTGCCTGTTCGCCATGTCACACAGTCTGGCACTATTTAGTCGGGGTGAAGCGTTGCTTGTCACTCGTGTTTTGCATATTGATACTGCTACACTGCCGTCATCTTTCCCTCCATGGACGGCATTGCAATGAACATCCAGCTCGGCGATATCGGTCAGGTCATCCAGCTGGCCATCGCGCCCGTGTTCCTGCTTGCCGGTGTCAGCATCCTGCTGATCATGTTGACCAATCGGCTCGGGCGGATCATCGACCAGATGCGCCTGCTCGAGGATCGCGCCGTCAAATGTGTCGATGCCGAGTGTGTGGCAGCGCTGAGCAATCTGCACCGCCGCTCGAACCTGATCAATACCGCCATTGCCGCCACCACCCTGTGTGGCCTGCTGATCTGCATGGTGATCGCCATGCTGTTCCTCGGTGACGCCACCGGTCTGCCGCTGGTCCATCTGATCGCTGCCAGTTTCATTGGCGCGATACTGGCACTGGCGACCAGTTTCATGTGCCTGATGCGCGAGATGTCGATTTCGTATCGCCTGATGCGCGAGCAGCAGATGGTGGCAATGGCGATGTGCGCGGAACGCACGGTCTGACCATTATTGCCTATTCTCGCGATTTTTCCTGACGTGCTGGTCGAGAAAGCCGTGCATGGCATCGGCGATTTCGGGCCCGTGGGTTTCCAGCGCAAAGTGACCCGTGTCGAGAAAACGCACCTCGGCATGCGGCAGATCGCGTACGAACGCGTGCGCACCCGCCGGCACGAAGAACGGATCGTTCTTGCCCCAGATCGCCAGTAGCGGCGGTTGGTATTGGCGGAAGTACGCGTGCAGCTCGGCATACTGCGCGATGTTCTGTCCGTAATCGACCAGCAAATCGAGTTGTGCATCGACCCCGATACGCTCGGTGGCGCCGAACGCCAGCGCATAGCCGTCGGGCGCAACGCGTGAGACATCCTGGACGCCTTCCGTGTACTGCCACTTCGTCATCTCGAACGAATTGAATGTTCGGAGCGCTTCGCGGTTCGCGGGGCTCGGATTGGCCCACGCGGCGCGCATCGGCGCCCAGCCCGGGCTCAGGCCTTCTTCGTAGCCATTGCCGTTCTGGGAGACGAGCGCTGTGATGCGTTCCGGATGGCGCACCGCCAGACGCCAGCCAACCGGGGCGCCGTAGTCGAAGACATAGATCGCATAGCTATCCAGACCCACGGCAATCGTGAAGGCGTCGATGACGTCCGCAAGATGTGCGAACGTGAAGGCGAAATTGGGGTCGGTGCGCGTCATGCCGAAGCCTGGCAGGTCGGGCGCAATCACGCGATAGTTGGCGGCCAGCGCCGGGATCAGGTCGCGGAACATGTGCGACGACGCCCCGAAACCATGCAGCAGCAGGACGGCGGGCGCGTCGGCCGGACCAGCTTCGCGATAGAACACGTCGGTGCCGTCGATGTCGATCGTGTTGTGGCGTACGACCGGTGTGGCCACGGTGGGGGATGGGGAAGACGGGTGAGACATGAAATTTCTCCTTGGACGCATGATTTCGAATAACCATAAAAACCGCTTTTACAGGTTATTGGCGCATTCTTGCACGTTTAGAGTAACCCTTCAAGTATAATATTTAAGGTTATCTAAATGGAGGCAGGATGGCAGATACATCGCACATTGAACTTGAGGTGGCGCCGCTGATCGCCGATCATCTGGCGCTTGACATGCTCAACACTGAAGCAGGTACGGGCGCTGCGCGGCAGGATTTTTGGCGCGACATTGATGCCTTGCTGGTCTGGCTGGAACGTTGCGGTATCGAACCGGGCGCGCAGCCGGGGTCTCTCGCGGCCGACTTCCTGGGCGACGCGACGGCACTGCGCGCTACCGCCCGGGATTTGATCACGCGCCGCACGCAGGGAAAGCGCGGCGATCCTGCGCCCCTCAACCAGTATCTGAAGGCGATGGCGTCGATGCCCGTCCTGGTGTGGGACGAGGCGCAGCCGCAGCTTGTGCGACAGGGCGCAGCGCCATCACCGGCCAGAGCATTGGGGACCCTGGCCGAGGCCGTGGCGACATTGCTGGCCGATGGTGATTTCGCGCTCGTCAGGCAGTGCGAGCATCCGGACTGCGTTCTATGGTTCTACGACCGCACGAAGTCGCACAGGAGGCGCTGGTGCAGCATGGCGCTGTGCGGCAATCGTCACAAGGCAGCGCAGTTTCGCGCGCGTAACCGGCCAACCGCACCAGCGCATTAATTGATACTGCTGAAGTTGCGGTTAATGCGCAGGCGTTAAAAAACCCGCTATGCCGTCATGGCAAGCGGGTTAGTCGCGCGCTGGCGCTGAACGACTGGCAGCGATTTACTGCATGCCGCCGCTGCTGATGAAGTGCTCGCGTGCGTAGGCAAGCAGCTGGGCTTCCGATGGATGATCCACGGTCTCCACTGCCTTGATCTTGTCGGCGATCGCCGGTATCTTGCTCGTCAGGTAGCTGACAAACGCTTTCTTTTCCTCGGCCGGGCCGACGACCAGGATCTGCTCGCTGTCGGTCAGCGCAGCAGCGATGTCCTTGTAGAACAGCGTGTTGTCGTCGCCGTTGACGTGGTTGTCACCATGCTTCTGGTGAGGATGCGGGTGGGTCGAGTGCGTTTTCATCGATTCCGATTCCGACGCATTCTTGTCGAAGTGGATGACTTGGGCTTTGGTGTGGTCGAGCCAGACGACGGCGTTATTCAGGGACATGATTGCTTTCGTAATGTAGTGTGCTTTTAGCATAGCGCATGTGTCGTCATGGGTGAGTGCGCTACCACACGCACGTCCAATCACGGCCCTCTAAACTGGAACTCCACGAATTGCATTCATGGTCGGAGGATATCGATACTCCTGAAGTTTCGGTATCATGGTGTCAGGAGGATTTCAACAAATGAGAGCAGACTTCAGACTGGCGCGCATGCTGCACGTCCTGAGCCATATTCACGGTCGCACGAACACCACGAGTTCCGAGGAACTTGCAGTCATGCTCAATACCAATCCCGTGCTTGTGCGCCGGATGATGGGTGGGCTGCGCGCGGCCGGGTATGTGACATCGACCTCGGGGCGTAATGGTGGCTGGGTATTGGCCGTCAATCCCGACGACATCACGGTGCTCGACGTCTACCAGGCGCTGGAAGAACCCGTGATCTTCGCGATCGGCGCAAATGTCGATCATCCGGGCTGCCCGCAGGAACAGGCCATCAACGGCGCACTTGAAGTGGCCATGGCCCAGGCGGCCGGGACGCTGCTGCGTGAATTCGGGCAGGTGCGCCTGTCTGCCTTCATGACGCCTGCGGCGACGTAGAGAGCGCGCATGGCGCTGGAGGTCGATCTGCCGTTAGCCAGCCATTGACGCAGACGGTCGATCGATTGCCGCCGCCGCCGGCATCGCCACATGAAATCCGCCCAGCTGCCTGAATTGTTCCACCGTGAAATCGATGAACGTCGTTACGCGCAGCGGCTGGTAGCGGCGCGACGGTGTCAGCACGTACAAGTCCTGATGGCGGGCGGCCCAGCCAGGCAACACCTGAACCAGTTCGCCACCCGTCAACAGATCGTGGATCAGCCAATCGGGACAGACGGCGATGCCGCTTCCAAGCACGAGCGCTTCCCGGATCGCCAGCGCATTGTTGACGCGGTACCGGCTGCGCACCTGGACCCGGATCGCTTCATTGCCGCGATGCAGATCGAACGTGGTACCGGGCGTCCAGGCAAAGCGCACGACGTCATGGCCGGCCAGATCGGCCGGCTGCTGCGGCACACCGCGTTGATGCAGATACGCGGGCGAGGCCGCCAAAGAGCGCGGGATCGTGGCCAGGTGGCGGCCGGTGACATCCGGCGGCAGCGGTCCGCCAAGCCGGAACGCGATATCCACGCCTTCTGCGACCATGTCGATGTAGCGATCGTCCAGTACCAGCTCGATCTCCACGGCGGGATGCGCTGCCAGAAAGCGCCCAACGATCGCATTGATCCGGTGTTGACCCAGGCCGACCGGCGCATTGATGCGTAGCAGACCTGACAGCTGGCCATCCATGCCCTGGACAGTGCCGACGGCAGCGTCGAATCCGTCGAGCACCAGTTTGGCGTCGAGGTAAAACTGCCGGCCCTGTTCGGTTGGCGACAAGCCTCTGGTGCTGCGTTGAAATAGCCGCACGGCCAGATGCTGCTCGAGCTGGGCCAGCAGTTTGCTGACCGTCGGCTGCGTGGTGCCGAGTTCGCGCGCTGCAGAGGACAGGCTGCCCAGTTCGAGTGTTCGTACGAAGGTGCGCATGGCCCGGAGGGTGTCCATCTATTATTCTCGAATGGAATGAATGATGTTCGACTTTACCATCTTCCAGCAGCAATTCGAATGGCCTACTGTGGTTCCTCCATCAACGAAGGATCCCATGAGCCACTACTTTCACACCGCTGCGATCTGGATCGCAATGACCCTTGCAGGCAACGCGCTCGCAGGGGAAGCACGAACCCATTGGGTAACGTCCTGGTACGCTGCCCCCCAGCCCGGCTGGGACAACACGTTCGTCTTGCCGATGAATGTGCCTGCCTGCCTGGATGATCAGACCCTGCGGGAGTCGGTCCGTATCAGCGCCGGCGGGAATCGCATCAAGCTGGTGTTTTCGAATCGCTACGGCAAGGTGCCGCTCGAGATCGGCGCGGCCAGCGTGATGACGCGGATGGTGACGTTTGCCGGCGCGCCGCATGTCGCCATCGCGCCTGGCGCGACGGTCACGAGCGACCCGATTGCGTTACCCGTTGCGCCGTTGTCGCAACTGGAGGTCACGACCTATCTGCCACAACGAACCGCCGTCACCGGGTTTCACTGGGGTGCGTCGCAACGTGTCAGCGTCGCTGCCGGCAATGCCAGACAGGCGCGCGATTTCTCGGATGCGATGCAAGTGGAGGGGCGCCTTTTTCTCAGTGCCGTGCTGGTCGACGCATTACCGGGTGGCCGCACGGTGGTGGCGCTGGGCGACTCCATCACCGATGGCAATGGATCGACACCCGACGCCGATCGGCGCTGGCCCGATTTCTTGGCGCGCCGGCTGGCGCCGCACGGCATCGCCGTGGCCAATGCCGGCATTTCCGGCGCGCGGCTCCTTAAAGATGGCATGGGCGAGCGCGCGCTGGCGCGATTTGAACACGATGTGCTGGGTCAGCCCGGGGTGTCGGACGTGATTGTCCTGCTGGGTATCAATGATATCGGCTGGCCTGGCAGTCCTTTCGCACCGGATGAAACCATGGTGACGCTGGACCAACTGATTGCAGGCTTTCGCCAGCTTGCGGGCGCTGCGCATGCCATTCAAATCCGCATCACAGTAGGCACGCTGCCGCCATTCGAAGGGGCGCTGGAGGGAACGCCATTTGCGGGGCATTACAGCCTGCAGAAAGAAGCATTGCGCAAGGCGTTGAACGACTGGATCCGGCATGCTGGCATCTTTGATGCGGTGGTTGACTTCGACGCGGTGCTGCGCGATCCGGAGCGACCGCAGCGCATGACGGCCGCGTTGGATTCGGGCGATCATCTGCATCCGGGCGACGCAGGGTATCGAAGGATGGCCGATGCCGTGGATATTGGCCTGATTGTTGCGCGCCGTCCAGACGCCATTTCTGACGGCGCCTCGGCCCGGATTCAATGAGCCGGTCTCCGATTAGCCCTTGTCGTCCTTGCTCTCGCCCGGATCCGGCTTGACCCGCGTGAGCTTGTAGTCGGCCGCGGAGCGCTCGAGCGCCAGGCCAAGCACATCCTTGAGCTCATCAGGACTCGCGCCGGCGTCGAGTTGCTGCTTGGCGAATGTGTTGCGCAGCGTGCGCCCGCCAGAGCGCGCCAGATCCATCCCGGCGCGCTCGAATGTCGCGCGCATCTGCACATAGACCGTTTTTCTTGTCATCCTGGCGCCGGCCGCATTGGCCGGGAAGACGAACTGCCCAGGAATGGCCAGCGTCTCGCGCTCGGCAAGCCACGGCAGCAGCTCATCGGCGCCGTCGCGGGGGAGGGTGATCGTGTGTTCGTGGCTGGTGTCATGTTTTTCATCTGGCGTAATCGTCAGCACGATCGAACCATCGAGCGCCTGCTGGCGGCCGATCTCGGACATCAGCAAGCCGATCGCTTCCGACACGCGCAAACCTGCCAGGGCGATGACGACTTGCATGGCACGGTCACGTCGGCGTTTCCAGCCTTCGAACGGGGTGCTGGTACGGCGCTTTGGTGCCTCCGCCGGCAGGGCTGCAAAGAACCGCACCAACTGCTCGTCGGACAATGTGCGGCCGGCGTCATCGCGCGTCATGTGGGCGCGATCGATGTGGAGAATCGCCAGCTGCGCAGGGTTGGGGTTGACATCCAGATGCTCGTAGCAGCGCTCCAGCAGGCGCAGGTAGCGGTAGGCGATCTTGCTGTTCAAGATGAGCTTGCCTTTGGTCGTGCGCCCGATGAAGCGGGCCAGGTCGGCGTGGGTGACTGTGGAGAAGGTAAGGCCTTGTTCCAGCATCCAGCCCGCCACGTTGGCGAACATGAAATTGTAGATCTTGGCTGATTCGGTTGACGGGATGCGCAGCGTGCCGTCGGCGGGAAGGCGACGACCGGTTTCGGCGAAGGCGGTCGTGGCGACAAAGGCCTTGAAGGCGTTGATGGGATCACGGTCCCATGAAGTTGGTGTGGACATGGACGATCGGGTCAAATGGGGATGCGTCAGACTATCATAAAAAGGTAACTAACCAACATATAAATTTTACAAAGCTCCCATATAAACCATTTCGACGACATTAACGACAGCAACTAAACAAAACGCCACCAGGAGGAGGGGTCGATTGACGCAGTCCACTTCTCAATAGCCAGGGCAGGCTGGGCAAACTGATACAGGAGGAGGGCACGCTTCGTGACGTCTCTGGCTACGCGTGATTTTCAGGGAGGTTAGCCGGTTGGCCATCACGTCGATCTGCGCATGGAGGCGAACGCGATCATTGCTTTGACCGTGGTGCAATTTTTGTCGATTGAATACGAAGTCGTCGATAGCAGAAAGTCGCACACTTCTGCGCCGGGTCAGTCATTCCGCGACCGCATGCCACTGGTTTCAACGACAGCAAACTAAACCGGAACTCCAGCAATTACGGAAAACGTTTGCCATGCCATTCTTCATCATGCCCGGAGCACCACGACGTGCTGGTTGTCGGAGGATTCTAAAACAGGCAACCGGCAGGCCGATGGAAAGAAACTGCGAATCCGTATATCGCGCTCGTCGTCTTCCTGCTCGGCAGCCTGATTCGCTTCGACCGCGAGCAGTACACGTGGAAATCCGAATCGAGCCAAACCCTGCACACGGGCTGGCTGCGGCTGGCCAGCCCGCTGTTCCACGTGGGCATCCTCGGCCTGTTCTTCGGCCACGTCGTCGGTTTGCTCACCCCTGTCGTGGTACGGGACACGCTCGGCATCGACCATGGCACCAAGCAGCTGGTGGCCATGGTGGCCGGCGGCGTCATGGGGCTGCTGACGCTGGTTGGCCTGCTGCTGTTGCTGGCCCGCCGGTTCTCGAACGACCGCCTGCTGCGGGTGACCACGTTCCGCGACAAGATCGTGCTGTTCTGGATACTGGCGACGCTGTTGCTGGTGCTCTCGTCGATCTTCGCGTCGGCCTCGCATATGGATGGCCACATGATGGTCATGCTGATGACCTGGGCGCAGCACGTGCTGACCTTGCGCGGCGACGCGGCCTCGTTCGTCATCGATGCGCCACTCGTCTTCCAGCTCCACCTGTTCATGGGTATGTCGCTGTTCGTGATTTTCCCGTTCACCCGCCTGGTGCACGTCTGGAGCGGCTTTGGTGCCCTGGACTACCTGGGCCGCGCCTGGCAACTGGTGCGTGCACGTTGATTCAATTGAGGAGAACATCATGGGTATTGCTGTCAACGGCGTCGAACTGAGCGACGCCACCATCGCGCGCGAACTGGCGCACCACTAGGGCGCAGCCAACCCGCTCAAACAGGCGGTGCACGAACTGGTGCTGCGCGAAGTCCTGCTGCAGGAAGCGGCGCGCCTCGGATTGGACCAGTTAGAAGAGGACGACCGCATCGAGGCGCTGTTCGTGCGCGAAGTGCGGGTGCGGGAACCCGATGCACAGGCCTGCCTGCGCTATTACCAGAGCCAGGCCGCGCGCTTTTCCAGCGGCGCGATGGTCGAGGCGCGCCATATCCTGTTCCAGGTAACGGCGTCGGCGCCGCTGGACTTGGTGCGCCAGACTGCCGAACTGATCCTCGACGAGTTACGGTTACGCCCCGAAAGCTTTGCAGCGCTGGCCGGTGAATACTCGAACTGCCCGTCAGGCGCCGTTGGCGGCAGCCTGGGCCAGCTGGGACGAGGCCAGTGCGTTCCGGAATTCGAGGAGTTACTGTTTCGGCTCCAGTCGGGTGAGCTGTCGGGCCGCCTGCTCGAGACCCGATTTGGGTTGCACATCGTGCAGGCTGAACGCCGCATCGAGGGCAGGCAGGTACCGTTCGACGCGGTGCACGAACAGCTTGCCGACGAACTGCGGCGGCAATCGTGGCAGCGCGCACTGCACCAGTACCTGCATATTCTCGTGGGCCGTGCGAGCATCGAGGGCGTGGAACTGGAAGGGGCGGACAGCCCGCTGGTGCAGTAGCCGCCGGGAGTGACCGAAGTTTCCATGTGTTCAGATACTGGGTCTATACTCGGTCGCACATCCACTTGTTCTTCTACCGACGGAGCCGCCATGCGTCATGCTGTTCCAGGTCTTGCACCTTCAGGCCCGCGCGCAGTTGCGCCGTGCTGACCCCGCTCGTCATCTCGACGTGGCAGAAGCTGTCCACGCGCATTGTCGTCATGCTCGTGAGTTTTTTGTGCCTGGGCTTGACGGTCATCGGCTCGACCTTGCTACTGACCTGGCAGCTCGAAGGCAGCGGCGGGGCCATCAACGTTACCGGCAGCCTGCGCATGAACAGCTACCGGCTCGGGATGCTGCTGGCGACCGCGCCGGCGCCTGGCGACAAGCCGGTGCACCGGGCGAGGGTGCTTGCACAAGTCGGGCAGATGGACGAGACCCTGGCGTTGGTCCGCAGGGGGGATCCGCAGCGGCCGTTGTTGCTGCCACCCGGGGCCGAGATCCAGGCCGGCTTTGGCCACGTCAACACGCAGTGGCATAAATGTCCGGGCTCGAAACGCTCCACCTGCTGCTCCAGGATTGCCCGGACAGCGCCGTGGTGATGCTGACCGTGTCCGAAGATGCACTCGACCTGTCGGCCGCCTTGATTGCCGGCGCGGCCGGGTATCTGCTCAAGAATATCGATACCGATTTCCTGACCCGCGCGATCCGCCGCGCCGCCGCAGGTGAAACCGTCGTCGCCGAGGCCATGACGGCCAAGCTTGTCGCCCAGTTGCACGGTGGCGCGCTGCCCGTGGCCTCGGAGCTCGACAAACTGACCCCGCGCGAACGCGAAATCATCGGCTGCCTGGCACGGGGAGAAAGCAACAAGGCGATTGCCCGCACGCTCGATCTGGCCGAAAGCACGGTCAAGATCCATGTCCAGAATGTTCTCAAGAAGCTGAAACTGACGAGCCGCGTGCAGGCGGCCGTCTTCGCCGTCGAACACGGCATTCTGAGCAGCAGTGCGCGATAGCGGGCGGAGCAGGGTGCTTGAACGGCATCACATCGCAACAGTTGACATCGCAGTTACTTTCCCGGGATCTCTCTGAAATATAAAGACTACTACCAGACCATGGGCGTTCCGCGCACCGCCAGTGCTGACGAGATCAAGCAGGCGTATCGCAAGCTGGCACGCAAATTTCACCCAGATGTCTCTAAGGATGCAGAAGCGAAGGAGAAATTCCAGGCAATCGGCGAGGCCTATGCTGTCTTGAAGGATCCTGAAAAGCGCCTTGCTTACGATGCGCTTGGCAAAGCGCCGGAAGGCGCCGACGTTGCGCCGCCGCCCGGATGGCAGAACAATTTCAGCACGGCTGGGGCAGGCTTCGACGAGGCTGACCTTGCCGATCTGTTTGCCGCATTCGGACGTGCAGGAAGGGGTGGTCAAGCACGCCGGCCAGCGCCTGTCCGGGGCCAGGACGTGGATATTTCCGCGGACGTCACACTCGAGCAGATCCACGGCGGCGGCGAGATTGAAGTGCGTGCGAATCTGCCCGAGTCCGATGCACGTGGCGCGCAACATCTGGTCAGCCGGACGTTTCGCATCACGATCCCAGCCGGCGCGGCCAACGGTCAGCGACTGCGCCTGGCAGGCAAGGGTGGTCCCGGCCACCATGGTGGTCAGCCCGGCGACCTGTACGTCGCGCTGGCACTGACGCCGCACCCGTTATATCGCCTCAGCGGGCGCGATCTGTACATGGATCTGCCGCTTGCTCCCTGGGAGGCCGTGCTGGGAGCAGTCGTCCGCATTCCGACACTGGACGGCCACGTCGAGCTGACTGTCAAAGCGGGATCAACGGCAGGCCAGCAACTGCGCCTGGCCAAGCGTGGCTTGCGCGGGCCCGATGGTGTTGCCGGTGCGCTTTACGCGGTCATCGTCATCAAGGTCCCATCCCAGGTCAGCGATGACGAGCGCGCGCTGTACCAGCAACTGGCAGAGGCGTCCAAGTTTCAGGCCCGTGCCAACTTCGTCTAAGGAGATTTACTCATGTCCATGCAAGTGACCCATGCGGTCTGGCTTAACGATACGGCAGTGTGCTCGATTGATCATCTGGTTGAAGTATCCGGACTATCGTTGGATGACGTCAGCAATCTGGTCGAGGATGGCGTGATCGCGCCAGCTGATGCGTCGAACCCGGGCGCCGGCTTCCATTCGGTGCACGTTCTCACCGTCAGGCAGGCGCGTCGGCTGCGCGATGACTTTGAGCTGGACCGAAACGGTCTTGCGCTGGCACTGACGCTGCTGCGCCGTATCGAATCACTTGAACAGGCGTTACACATGGCGCAATCGGGTCATGGGTTTGTGTTGCCGGTATCTGGGAACCTAGCTGTCAAAGACTGACTGCATGACTGAAATGGCGAAGATTTGAATGAGCCTGCAGGTACGCAAGTAAAAAGACAAACACCGCATAATCTATATTATGTTAAATTCGCTATGTGTGTCGATGGCAGATTGCAGGTAGAACGTCAGGCATGCCTTCCTCTCAGCGCAATCTACGAGGCGGTCCAGATCGCTGCAGATGCATCGTCTGACGCTTTCACCGCGCGTTCTGCAGTTCGTGCACTCGTAGCTTCGTAGTCCCGCAACTTGTCGAGTTGCGACTTGAGCCCGTGGGCGATGCACGCCTCCACTAGCGCCGCGTCAGTGTACAAGCCGTAGAGATCGACCAGCCGATAGAAGCCATCGGTCATCACCAGAACGCTGGCGTCGTGCGTCAGTTCGACACTGCGTAGACGCGCCTGGAACGGCCCATTCGGATCAAGACACAGGACACCAGGCGCTGGCGCCAGGTTTTGTGATTCGCGGCGGGCTCGCAGCATCGGGAGCATCTGTTCGCGTCGACTTGCCGGTTCCGCGATACCGTCAGCTGTCAATCTGGCAATCACATCCTGCAGAACAGCTTCCTGTGGATTCACGAATGGATCCAGGTCGATACAAGGCCCGCTGGTCGTGTACAGCAGCGTCTTGCAGTCGCCAAGGCAGTACAGCGTCGCGTGTGCAGCCTCGTCGTGATGCGATATCCTCAACCAGGTCATTGCTGCAATTGGCCACGCGTGCACTGGAACGTCGCGACCGGCTGTCAGGTGCATAAACTGCGCTCGGACATCGGCGATCGCTATCCGGACGCAATCAGGCTGATCGCGCACTGGTATCAGCATTTTTTGAAGTGAATCGGTAAATGCATGGACGAACCATGCGACATCGCCGCGTACTTCGTCGATGTAGTCCCGTTCCGCCACGGATGAGCCACCGTCAATGACGATAATGTCGCTCACGCCGGCGCATGTGAACACTGCGATGTGGTCATCGTTGTGTTGCGAATTGGGGTTGGCACCAGCAGAAACATGTTCAATTTTCATTAAGCAACGTATATTTGATGATGCTGGGACTCTACCCTTATCACGCACAGGGGACAAGGACATACACCTGCTTGGAAACCTAACTCGACAATATATTCCCTAATGTCGATTGAGATTATTTCAGGCTGAGTCACTCTCACGCCTCTCGATGTCTGACACGTCTTGGCTGCACCTTGCCACCACCGTCATCTTCTCTCACCTCGCTGAAAGTCGCAGATGAAAAACCTGGCCATCCCACTTGTCTATTTTGCTGGCATCGTCAGCGCTATCGGCGCCCTCATCCACTTCGCTGCCATTGCTGGCGGAACCGGCTGGTTTATATTCTTCAATGCACCACAGCAGGTCGTGGCATCATCGCGCGCTGGAACCTGGCTGGCACCTGTGAGCACCAGCATTATCGGACTACTCATGACGGTGTGCGCGGCTTACGCCTTCTCCGCATTGAGACGCTTGCCGCGCCTACCGCTACCCCGCCTCATGCTGGCCGGCATGGCCGGCGTCTGCCTGTTGCGTGCTGCAGTGATCGTGCCGCTGGCGATCAATCACCCGCAGCTGCGCACTACTTTTGAACTCATCAGCGCCGTCATCTGGGGCCTGGCTGGCGCCGGCTTCCTGGTCGCCTGCCTGACACCCGTTCGCCAAGCGCAGCCGCTGGCGCGCACACCGCTCGGAACGATCACCTGAAACCCCTGCCCGTAAGGGTATCGAGATCCGTTGCCTCCTCATCGTCGACTGACTGGATCCACGCTAAATGAACATCATCGAATTCTGGTTTGATTTCGGCAGCAACTACAGCTACCTGAGCATGATGCGGATACGTCGCGCAGCGGCCGCTGCCAACCTGCGTGTCGAGCTGAAGCCGTTCATGCTCGGCCCGATCTTCAAGTCGCTCGGGTGGGAGACGTCGCCATTCGTGCTGCAGACGCTGAAAGGCGATTACGTATGGCGTGACATGCGCCGCCAGTGCGTCAAATACGGCTTGCGCTGGCAACGTCCTTCCCTATTTCCCCGTAATGCGCTGCTTGCCGCGCGCATCGCACTACAGGGCGAAGGCACGTCCTGGCTTGAAGATTTCTGTGAACAGGTCATGCTGGCCAATTTCGCGGACGACCGCGAAATTGGCGACGAGGCGGTGCTGGCCGGGATTCTCGCCGGACTTGGTGCTGACAGTGCAGAGATCATCGCGGCAGCTAAAACGGATGCGTGCAAGGCCGCGCTGCGTGCGCGCACAGCCGATGCCCAGGCCCGCGGTATCTTTGGCGCGCCCATGTTTTTCGTTGGCGACGAGATGTTCTGGGGGAATGACCGTCTCGAGGACGCCATCGCTTACGCTACGACGATGGTAACGGCGGCAGGAGCAGCATGATTGCGTGCCGTGCCGTGCCGTGCCGTCGAGTAGACAAACTATGTTCCGAGTTGTATTGGGTTGAAGATCCGATAGATACAACGCCGCTCAGGAACCGGCTACTTGCAGCGGGCGCTGAACACGCAAGAAAATCCAACGACGACATGCTCCCCGGCTCTCGCTGATTTTCGTGTGCCCACCTGCATCCACACGTCCCATCCGTTTCAGGCTTCAGCAATCCCTCACAGCTGCGCACGGCACGCAGCCGGTGATTTGCACGTAACCGATGACTGCGTGACAATGCGATAACACTTACTGATCACTCAAAGGCACACCATGAACATCACCGTCCAGAATACTGTCCCCGCAACAACCCGCATCACGCTCGTCGGCGAAATGCACGATGGCACCTTCGCTGCCGAAGTCATGACCGAGACCGCCGTTCCCTACACGCCGTATTGGGATAACCTGCTTGAACAGCGCATCGTCTATATCCAACCCGATGATGAACAGCTCGAGGCCATCATCACGGCCTTGAACGAACGTCGTCTGACACTCGACGAGTTACAGAATTACGGCAGCGCTGAAGGCGGCACGTCGTCCATCCCGGTATAATCAATCGGTCATCGCACAGGGGAAGTAGCAACGCCTCCCCTGCCGATCTGTAGTGACCACCGCTGAATCAGAGCCAACCTCTTTTCTGTAGACTTGTTTGATGATTGGTGTCGTTTCCGAAGTAGTCAGCTTTAGAGTTTCCGCTTAGTCTTATTTTATCTGTTGGTTAGTTACATTTATGTGAGAAGATCGCGGCTTCTCGATCGTTTTAGTTGATGCCTCGGTCACCGTTCGAACGAAGAATCTCATCATGCCGCTCGTGGTCGGTCTTGTGCAAATAGGCTGCCGTTGTCGCGATATTGGCGTGACCCGCCGTATCCTGCAGCGTCTTGAGCTGTACCCCGCTATTGGCATGGTTGGTGAGCATGCTGTGGCGCAGCCAGTGCGGTGACGCCAGCCGCAGCGTCGATGCACTATCGCCATCCCCTTTTGCCGCTGCATCATCCGCTGCAAGCTGGAAAATCGCCTTGAGTGCTTCGGATGCGGCCTCGTCTGTGATCCCTACGTACTCTTTCGTGCGGCTCGACAGCACCAGAGGCATGCGATCGCCCCTGCTCGTCTGCTCCAGCAGGCCGAACGCGCGCCGGTAGTCGCGATAGGCTCCGATGGTGGCCGGCGGCACCGGGAGCCGGCGCGGCTTGTTGCCCTTGCCCAGCACATCGAGCCACCACCGGCCATCGCCCTCGCTGTAGACGGCGCCCATGTTCGCGCTGACGATTTCGTTCAGGCGCGCGCCGGTCTGGGCGAACGCAATCAGCAGGAAGCGGTCACGCGCGCGCTGACGCGCTGTCGCTTCGGTGTCGCCAGGCCGTGCTTCGGCCGCAGCCAGCGCATGGGCAATCGCAGCTGGACTCAGGTAACGGGTAATGCGGCTCGCGTGTGCAGCGCGGACATTGCGCACGAGCCGCGCAGGATTGCGGCGCAGGTAACCGGTCTGCTCGGCAAACGTCAGCACGCCCTTGATCGCAATCATCGCTTGGCGACGGCTGGTATCGGACAGTGGCCCGGTGAATGGCCGATAACGCGGATCGTTGCGTGGCCATTTGGTGGTGCTGATCCACGCGGGCGGTGGCTGCCGGATGAATTCCTTGTATAGATTGAGGTCGCCGACGTTCAGCTGCTGGAATGTCTTGCCCGCTTCTTCGCGGCACCAAGTCAGGAACCGATACAGCTCCTTCTGCAGATTGGCAATCGACTTGGGGCTGAGCTCGCCATGGGAGATGTATTCGCGCGCGAGTTCAGCGTCGCTCGTCGCCGAGGTGACCGGCTCATCGTCCATGCTGGAGAAGCTGCCCGCACCGAGCCGGCTGGCGGCCGCCCGATCAGGGTCGGCTGGTGGCAGTGGGTCGAGATTGATCGGTACGAACACAGGCATGAGCGCTGAATTATATAACTGTATGGATATACAGTATAACACTGTGCTGCCGGGCTTCGTAAGGGCTGATGCCCCAAATTTTTGCTGAATTACCCTTGACGGGCGCTCTCGTCCTACAGCGCCATGCCCTGCTCGCCGATACGTGTCCGCCCTGCCCTGCATGACAATGGTTCATCCATTTTACGAAGGGGACTACCATGAACAGCAACGCACCCGCATCGACGACTGCAACCCAGGACGGCGCCACTGTCGGTATCGGCGGCCAGACCAGCGGCCAGCAAGGCGCGACGCCATCGCATGAGTCGCAGACAGAAACTGGCGGCAATGGCGGCCCGGGGCTGACCCGTAATCAGTCTGGACCGTACGTGAACGCGCCGGACGGTACCGAAGGCAAAGAGCCGACCATTACTGACGGCAGCGCCGCGCCGCAACCGGAAGCGCCAAGCACCGTACCGCTCGATACGGCAGCAACCCATGCCAATCCAGGCGCGCAAGATACGCGGCCAGGCCAGGCCGGCCCGAAAGTGACGGGCATGGGCGCGCCGGAAACGGGTGGCAATCAAACTGCAGGCGATCTGCCGCCATTCACGCGCTGATGCGTGGTGTGCCCGCCGCTAAAGTGTCGATGTTCGCCTGGCCAGCTGCTCACGCAGGCCAGGCGAACACAAAGGCTTCACGGCGGGCCGCCTGCCGCAGCATACGCACCCCTTGAAGCCTGTGCCGCAACCTGCTCTTGTTTCGCCAATTTGCGCCACCAGATCCAAGACACGATCGCATTCACCCAAAAACACATATACAGGAACGCGGTCAGGTACAAGCCACGGCTGAAATACAGTGGCACCGCAATGGTGTTCACTAACAGCCAGACCGGCCAGCTCTCGATGCGCCGCCCCATCATCAGTAACTGCGCGATGACGGAAAACACAAGCACTGCCGAATCGATGAACGGTGCGTAAGCATTGGTATAGAAGTGAAGTCCAGCGCCATACGCGCCAGTGGCGATGAGACCGACCGGCGCCATCCATGCCATAGTGCGCCAGCCCGCATGGGTAATCGGTAGCGGTGCGCCGCCCTTGCCATGCAACCAGCGCCACCAGCCCAGCACACCCGTCACGACAAAGAAGGCTTGCAGCACGACGTCGGCATATAGCTGCGCCTGCATGAATAGCAGGCCAAACAGGGTGCAGCCAACGATTCCCGTCCACCAGGTGTGGACGTTGTTGCGGCCAGCCAGGAGGATGGCGACAGCCGTGAAGAGATTCGCGGCCAGTTCGATGGGAGTTATCATCGGGTGCAGCGGGGCCAGGCTGGGAACATGAACAGTGTCCTATGAATGAGAGCGGCTACTCTACGCCACTCTCATGCCCCGCCGCAAGTTAGTGCAGAAGAATGCTTACAGCTTGATGGTGCCGTGCTCCGAATCGAGATCCGGCTGCTTGCCGGTCACGGCTGCCTTGGCGACTGCGAACAGGCGCACCATCTTGCTGTCGTTCGAGTCCCAGTATTCAGCTGCGTGCGGCACAACGCGCACGAGCACGGCGTGCTGATCTTCCGGGCCGGCCGGGAACCAGGCTTGCACCATCGGGTTCCACATGCTGCGAATCTTGTCGCGGTCGACGATGCGCTCGGCCGTGCCGCTGACCGAGACATACGTGCTGTCATCGATATCCGAGAAACTGATGTTCACTTCAGGCTGATGCGCGATGCTGTCCCACAGGGCGGTGGCCGAGTGCACGAAGAACCAGATGCCGCCTTCGGCATCGACGTCCTGCTTGGTCATTGGCTGGCTGGCCAGGTGGTCGTGCTCGTCACGGAACGTGAACATGGCAAAGCGCAGGGAACCGATACGGTCTTCGAGGGCTGCTACGTGGGTGCGATCTGCGGTCATGGTGAATCCTTGATTGGGTGAGTAATAAGCCATCCTAGCGTGCCGGACGTCGCCGTTCGGTGCGCGGGCGTACATTTGCGACCCGTTACGGATGACGTTGGCCTGGTCAGGCTGTCCCGCAGCCGGTGGCAAATCGCTTATAGTATTGCCTCTGTAAACATTTCAACCATCCCATGAAATTCGACGTCGCGATCGTCGGCAGCGGCCTGGCCGGCCTGTCGGTAGCCCTGCACCTGGCCCAGACCCGCAAGGTTGCCATCATCTCCAAGCGCACCCTCCTCGATGGCGCCAGCGCCTGGGCCCAGGGCGGGATCGCCGCCGTACTCGATTCAGGCGACAGCCACGACCAGCACGTGGCCGACACCCTGGTTGCCGGCGCAGGCCTGTGCGACGAAACCGCCACCCGTTACATCGTCGAACACGGGCGCGAAGCGATCGAATGGCTGATCGACCAGGGCGTGCCGTTCACGCGCGACGCCACAGCCGAAATGGGCTTTCACCTGACCCGCGAAGGCGGCCATGGCCAGCGCCGGATCATCCATGCGGCGGACGCCACCGGCTACGCCGTGCAGGTCACGCTGGAACAGAAGGTACGCGCGCACCCGAATATCTCGCTGTTCGAGCACCATGTTGCGATCGACGTCATCACGTCCGACAAGCTGCGGCCCAAGGTGGCGCACGGCAGTCAGCCCCGTTGCTACGGCCTGCACGTGCAGGATGTGAACAGCGGCGACGTGCTGACCTTCGAGGCGGAACACACGGTGCTGGCCACGGGCGGCGCCGGCAAGGTCTATCTGTACACGACGAATCCGGACACCGCCACCGGCGACGGCATCGCGATGGCCTGGCGCGCCGGTTGCCGGGTGTCGAACATGGAGTTCATCCAGTTCCACCCGACCTGCCTGTACCACCCGTATGCGAAGTCGTTCCTGATCACCGAGGCGATCCGCGGCGAAGGCGGCCTGCTCAAGCTGCCGCCGGAAGCGGGCGCACAGGCCGGCGAGCGCTTCATGCCGGCGCATGACGCGCGTGGCGAACTGGCGCCACGCGACGTCGTCGCACGCGCGATCGACTTCGAGATGAAGAAACGCGGCCTGGATTACGTCAACCTCGACATCAGTCACCAGCCGCCCGAATTCCTGATGGAGCACTTCCCGACCATCTATGCGCGCTGCCTCGAACTGGGCATCGACATCACGCAGCAACCGATCCCCGTCGTGCCGGCCGTGCACTTTACCTGCGGTGGCGTGGTCACCGACCTGGCCGGGCGCACCGATATCCCCGGCCTGTATGCGGTGGGCGAGGTTGCCTGCACCGGCCTGCACGGCGCCAACCGGTTGGCCAGTAATTCACTGCTCGAATGCGTCGTCGTCGGCCGCGCCTGCGCGCAGCAGATCGCGGCGAGTCCGGCGATTGCCAACCCTGCGCTGCCGGACTGGGACGCCAGCCGCGTGACGAACGCCGACGAAGAAGTGGTGATCGCCCACAACTGGGACGAGCTGCGCCGCTTCATGTGGAACTACGTCGGCATCGTGCGTACGACCAAGCGCCTCGAACGCGCGCTGCACCGGATCAAGCTGCTCAAGGAAGAGATCGACGAGTACTACCGCAACTTTCGCATCACGCCCGATCTGCTCGAGCTGCGCAACCTGGTCGAAGTGGCGCATCTGATCGTGAAAAGCGCGATGTCGCGCCACGAAAGCCGCGGCCTGCACTACTCGCGCGACTTCCCGGATACCTTGCCCAAGGCACTGCCGAGCGTGCTGACGCCGCGCCGGCGTTAGCATGGAGCGGCAGCGGCTTTCACTTACCACCATCCTGCTGCTGAGCATCCCGCCCGTACTGTGGGCGGGCAATGCCATCATTGGCCGTCTAGTGCGCGACGCCATGCCGCCGATGACGCTCAACCTGCTGCGCTGGTCGATCGCCCTTGCGATCCTGCTCTTCCTCGGCCGCGCCGCGCTCCGCCCTGGCAGCGGCGTGTTGCGTCACTGGCAGCGGCGTGTTGCGTCACTGGCGCCGCTACGCCCTGCTCGGTCTGCTGGGCATCGGCCTGTACAACTCGATGCAATACCTGGCACTCACAACCTCGTCACCGCTGAACGTGACGCTCGTTGCGTCCGGCGTGCCGGTGTGGATGCTGCTGGTTGGCCGGCTGTTCTACAACGTGCCGGTCAAGGGCCGCCAGATCGGCGGCGCCCTGCTGTCGATTGCCGGCGTGCTGGTCGTCATGTGCCGGGGCAGCCTTGCCGAGCTGGCCGCGCTGCGCCTGGTGGCGGGTGATTTGATCATGATCGTGGCGACGATTGTCTGGTCGTTCTACAGCTGGTCACTGCTGCAGAAGAACGATGTGCCGGCCCTGCGTGCGGACTGGGCCGCGTTCCTGCTGGCCCAGGTTGCGTATGGCGTGCTGTGGTCGCCCGCGCTGGCCGGCGGCGAGTGGGCGCTGAGCACGCCCCAGATCGTCTGGAGCTGGCCCCTTGCCGCCGCCCTGCTGTACCTGGCGATCGGGCCGGCGATCATCGCCATGCGTTGCTGGGGCGCGGGCGTGCAGCGCGCCGGACCCGGGATCAGTGCGTTCTTCATCAATCTGACGCCGCTGTTTACGGCGCTACTGTCGGCTGCCTTCCTGGGCGAACTACCGCAGTTGTACCACGTGGCGGCGTTCGGGCTGATCGTCGGCGGGATTGTCGTGTCGGCGCGCTGATTGCAGAGCGGTGGTACGATTCCACCCATGAACGACGAACTTGGCAACCCACTCAGCGAACACCACGCGGCCACGCAGCTGGCGGCGTTTCTCGAACAGTATCCCCGTGCCTTGGTGCTGACCGGCGCCGGCCTGTCGACCGCGTCCGGCATTCCCGATTACCGCGACCGGGATGGTGTGCGGCGCGGGCGGGTCCCGATCCAGGGGCCAGAATTCCGGCGCGACCCGGCGATCCAGCGCCGTTATTGGGCGCGCAGCATGGTGGGCTGGCGGATGATGTCGGGCGCGGCGCCGAATGCAGGTCACCGCGCGCTCGCCGCGCTTGGTGCGGACAACCGGATCGGCTCGATCCTCACGCAAAACGTCGATGGCCTGCATACGCAGGCGGGCAGCCGCGATGTGCTGGAATTGCATGGCAATATCCACCACGTGACGTGCCTCGGTTGCGGGGCAAACTTCACGCGGGCCGCGCTGCAGGTGCAGCTCGAGGCAGACAATCCTGGCCTGGGCCAGGTTCTCGCGCAGCCGCTGCCCGATGGCGACGCCGAGATCGATCCGGATGCGGTGACGGGCTTTACGGCGCCAGCATGCGTGCACTGTGGCGGCATGCTGATGCCGGACGTCGTGTTCTTTGGCGACAATGTGCCGGCAGCGCGCACGGCAGCCGCGCTGGCGCGGATGGAAGCGGCCGACGCACTGCTCGTGGTCGGCTCATCGCTGATGGTGTATTCGGGGTTTCGCTTCTGTCGGCTGGCCGAAGCGGCGGGCAAACCGATTGCGGCGCTGAACCTGGGGCGTACGCGTGCCGACGACATGCTCACGCTGAAGATTGAAGCGTCCGCCGAGCGGGTCTTGCCGCTCGTGGCCGACATTACCGTAGGGTGGACGGCTATGCCGTCCACGCGTTCAAATTAAGCTAATTTTATGGTGCGCAACATATGTCTGGACGCGTGGACGGCACAGCCGTCCACCCTTCTAGTTATTGCTGAACTTGATCACCAGGCCAGTGATCAGCGCCGCCGCCATCGCAATCGACAGCACGCCGTGCAACACGGGCGAGCCAATCGACGCATCGGACGCCGCAGCATCCCGTTGCATCGCCATCGCCCGGCTCAGCACGACCGGGCGCAGGAAGCCGCGAATACCGACCAGCAGCATGCCGATGCCGAAGAACAGTTCGCCCTTCATATTGTAGAGAATCCCGTCCATCAGCTGGGGCACTCCCAGCAGCAGGCCGAAGCCGAGCCAGAACAGGCGGAACACAAGCGAACGTTTCAGTTTGGTGGTGATCGACATAATGTGGTCTGAGAGTTGAGCGGTGCGATCAGACGATGCGCAGCGAGTAATCGGTGGCGTGCACATCCTTGGTCAGGCTGCCGATGGAAATGCGGTCCACACCCGTTTCGGCAATCGCCCGCACGGTGTCGAGATTGATCCCGCCCGAGGCTTCCAGCAGCGCCCGGCCGCTATTGACCTGCACCGCGTCGCGCATCATGGCCAGGTCGAAGTTATCAAGCAGTACTGACTTGACGCCGGCACCCAGCGCTTCTTCAAGCTGGGCGATGGTTTCGACTTCGATCTGCACCGGCACACCGGCGTTCAGGCTGGCGGCCGCCGTCAGCGCGGGCGTGACGCCCCCGGCAGCGGCAATGTGATTTTCCTTGATCAGGATGCCGTCATACAGCGCCATGCGCTGGTTCTTGCCCCCACCGACCCGCACCGCGTACTTCTGCGCCTGGCGCAGGCCCGGCAACGTCTTGCGCGTATCGAGGATCGCCGCGCTGGTGCCCGCGATGACGTCGACGTAGCGCCGGGTGGCAGTGGCCACACCGGACAGCAGCTGCAGGAAGTTCAGCGCGGCGCGCTCGGCCGTGAGCAGCGCGCGCGGGTTCGCCGTGATGGTGCAGACGGTGCTGTTGGCCGGCATCAGGTCGCCTTCGGCAAATTGCCACGCGATGTCGGTGTCCTGATCGACCGCGAGCATGACGCCCTCGAACCACGGCGCGCCGCACAGCACGGCTGCCTCGCGCACGATCACGCGCGCCGTGACGCGGGTGTCGTTTGGCACCAGCTTGCCGGTCAGGTCGCCGCTGCCGATGTCTTCCAGCAGTGCAGCGAGGATATTCTGTTCGAACGCCGCCTGCAGCTTGTCATCAAACTGGGCGTGGGGATTGTGCAGACTGGTCATGCGGGGCCGACTCCGGAAAACATGGGGGCATTCTGTTCGAGCGCGCCGGTTGGCAGCGCCTTGGCGCGTTTGGCCGCAGCAAAATCGAGCATGCGGTCGATCGCACGTTTGGCTTGCAGACCGATGGCAGGGTCGACGTGCACCTGGTTGGTGCCCGATTCAAGCACGGCCGCCAGATTGCGCAGACCGTTCATCGCCATCCACGGGCAATGCGCGCAGCTCTTGCAGGTCGCGCTGTTGCCGGCGGTCGGCGCTTCGATGAAGGTCTTGCCAGGCGCGGCGATCTTCATCTTGTGCAGGATGCCGTTGTCGGTGGCGACGATGAAGTGGGTAGCGTCCAGCGTCTGCGCGGCGTTGATCAGCTGCGTGGTCGAGCCGACCACGTCGGCCTGCGCCACGACGTTCGCCGGCGACTCGGGGTGCACGAGCACCTTGGCCAGCGGGTACTCGGCCTTGAGCAGGTCGAGTTCGATGCCCTTGAACTCGTCGTGCACCAGGCACGAGCCCTGCCACAGCAGCATGTCGGCGCCAGTCTTGGTCTGGATGTACGAACCCAGGTGGCGGTCGGGTGCCCACAGGATTTTCTTGCCCTGCGCGTGCAGCTCGGCCACGATATCCAGGCCGATGGACGACGTCACCATCCAGTCAGCCCGCGCTTTGACTGCGGCACTGGTATTGGCGTAGACAACGACGGTGCGGTCGGGATGCTGGTCGCAGAATGCTGCGAACTCGTCGGCCGGGCAGCCGAGGTCGAGCGAACAGGTCGCATCGAGGTCGGGCATCAGGATGGTTTTTTCAGGGCTGAGGATCTTGGCCGTCTCGCCCATGAAGCGCACGCCGGCGACGACGAGCGTCTGGGCGGCATGGTCACGGCCGAAGCGCGCCATCTCGAGCGAGTCGGATACGCAGCCGCCGGTTTCTTCGGCCAGATCCTGCAGGTCGGCGTCCACGTAATAGTGAGCGACGAGCACTGCGCCCTTTTCTTTCAGCAGGCGCCGGATCTTGTCCTTGAGCGCGTTGCGCTCAGCCAGTTCGGGCGCGCTGGGGATGCGCGCCCAGGCCTCGGCGGTGCAGGCCAGACCGGCCTGGGGCCGGTCGTATTCATACGTCTTGATCGGTACGGTGTCCATACTCTTCTCGGTCTCCTTGGCAGGGGGCGTGGCAAACCCGCTGCCCCTGCCACTACTACATTACGCGTCGATGCCCTGGCTCGCCAGGTATTCCTCGTAGTTGCCACGGAAATCGACGATCTCGTTTTCACGGATTTCCAGCACGCGCGTGGCCAGCGACGACACGAACTCGCGGTCGTGCGAGACGAAGATCAGGGTGCCGGCATACTTGTCCAGCGCGATGTTCAGCGACTCGATCGACTCCATGTCCATGTGGTTGGTCGGCTCGTCCAGCAGCAGCACATTGTGACGGCCCAGCATCAGCTTGCCGTACATCATGCGGCCCTTCTCACCACCGGACAGCACGTTGACCGACTTCTTGACTTCGTCGCCGCCAAACAGCAGACGACCCAGGATCGAGCGCACGGCCTGATCGTCGTCACCTTCTTGCGTCCACTGGCCCATCCAGTCGGTCAGGTTGTCGCCCACCGCGAATTCTTCGGTCGGATCCTGCGGCATGTAGCCGGGATTGGCGTTCTCGGCCCACTTGACGCGGCCACCATCAGGCTGCAGACCGCACAGCTCGCCGCCGATCGTGCGCAGCAGCGTGGTCTTGCCGGCACCGTTGGCGCCGATGATCGCGATGCGCTCGCCGGCCTCGACCATGATCGAGAAATTCTTGAACAGCTGACGGTCGTAGGCCTTCGAGATGTTCTCGGCTTCCACCGCCAGGCGGTGCAGCTTTTTCTCGCCTTCGAAGCGCACGAACGGATAGGCGCGCGAGGATGGCTTGAACTCTTCGATCTTGATCTTGTCGATCTGCTTGGCACGCGACGTGGCCTGGCGTGCCTTGGACTTGTTCGCCGAGAAGCGGCGGACAAAATCCTGCAGTTCCGCGACCTTCTCTTTGGCCTTGGCATTGTTCGACAATTGCTGGTTGCGAGCCTGCGTCGAGGCCAGCATGTATTCGTCGTAGTTACCCGGATACACCTTCAGCGTGCCGTAATCCATGTCGGCCACGTGCGTGCAAACCTGGTTCAGGAAGTGACGATCGTGGGAAATGATGATCATCGTGGAGTTACGCTCGTTGAGCATGTCTTCCAGCCAGCGGATCGTATTGATGTCCAGGTTGTTGGTCGGCTCGTCGAGCAGCAGGATGTCCGGATTCGAGAACAGCGCCTGCGCCAGCAGCACGCGCAGCTTCCAGCCCGGCGCCACAGCGCTCATCGGGCCCTGGTGCAGCTCGGTGCCGATGCCCAGGCCCAGCAGCAGTTCGCCGGCGCGCGCTTCGGCCGAGTAGCCGTCGTATTCGGCGACCTTGCCTTCGAGCTCGGCGGCTTTCATGTAATCGTCGTCGGTGGCTTCGAGGTTGGCGTAGATCGCATCGCGTTCGGCGATCGCGTTCCACAGCTCGGTGTGGCCCATCATGACGACGTCAAGCACGCGCGTGTCTTCGTAGGCGAACTGGTCCTGGCGCAGCTTACCCAGGCGCTCGCCCGGATCCAGGCTGACGTTACCGGCGGACGGCTCGAGGTCGCCGCCCAGAATTTTCATGAACGTCGACTTGCCGCAGCCGTTGGCGCCGATCAGGCCGTAGCGGTTGCCGTCGCCGAAGCGCACGGAAATGTTCTCGAAGAGCGGCTTGGCGCCGAATTGCATCGTGATGTTGGCTGTGGATAGCACTGTATGACCCCAAAAAGCGTATTTGATTAACCGGCTATTTTACCATCGCATGCCCTCCAGGGCGAATGGGCTGGATTGACGGGCGCCGTTACCGGGCGCCGTTACCGGACGCCGCTGGCTGGTGCGTGTTCAGGCCCGGCGCACGGTCGGGTAGTCCGACAGCATCAGGCTGAAACCATCGACGTCCGATTGCAGGTGCCCTTGCGCGCCGAACGGGATCGTGACGCGCCGTGGAATGTGCCCGAAACTCAGGCCCGTCAGCACGGGGACCGGCAACGTGCGGCGCACATACTCGAGCATGGCATCGAAGTCGTAGCCGTTGTCGAGCGGCCCCAGGCGGTAGCCGGAAAAATCGCCCAGCACCACCGCTTGCTGCCGTTCCAGCACGCCCGCCTGCATCAATTGCAATAGCAGGCGCTCGACGCGGTACGGGTGTTCGCTGATGTCTTCGAGCCACAGGATGCCGCCGTCGATCCGCGGGAAGTACGGCGTGCCGACAAGCGAGCCGATCATGGCGAGATTGCCGCCCCAGACCGTACCGCGCACGTCGAGCTGCGGATTACCGCTGACGCTCTCGCGGATCGTGTGGGTGGGGCCGGCAAGGCAGGCCCAGAAATCGTCGAGCGTAAACGGCACCGGCTCTTGTGGGCCAAAGTCGCCAGCGACCATCGGGCCGGCATAACTGAGTGCGCCGGCCTTGGCCATCAGCCCCATGTGCAGCGCCGTGACATCGGAAAAGCCGACGATGATCTTGCCGCTGGCGGCAATGGCGTCGAAATCGATCGCCGGCAACAGGCGGCTGATGCCGTAACCGCCGCGCAGCGCGATGATCAAGTGGATGTCGGGGTCAGCCACAGCCGCGTGCAATTGCGCGAGGCGGGCGTCGTCGGTGCCGCCGAAGCGCTGGTGCAGGCAGCTGTGATCGTAGTAATTGCGGACCAGGCAGCCCTGTGCTTCAAAGCGTGCGATGGCGCGCTCGACGGCGAGCGGATCGTTGGTGCAGCCGGCGGGCGCCACGATGGCGATGCCGAGACGGGAAGTGATCACGGGTAGGCAATGAGGCGGTAGGTGGAATCTGGAAACATCTTACCCCGCCCACCGGTGCCGATCAAGCCGGGCCGGCAGCGCCAGCTTGCAAAAGCAAGCGGTATCAGGCCGCGCTGGCCTTCTTCGCCAATGCACGACGCTCGGCGAAGAACGCGCGCAGCAGGCTGCTTGCCCGATCGGCCAGCACGCCACCAACCACGTCGGTATGGTGATTCAGCGAAGGCTCGTCGAACAGGTTCACGACCGAGCCGCAGGCGCCGGTTTTCGGGTCTGTTGCTGCGTAGATGACGCGCGCCAGGCGTGCGTGCATCATCGCCCCCGAGCACATGATGCACGGTTCGAGCGTCACATACAGCTCGCAACCGGGCAGCCGGTAATTGCCCAGCTTGTCGGCGGCGGCGCGCAGCGCCACGATTTCGGCATGCGCGGTCGGATCGTGGCCGCTGATCGGCTGGTTGAAACCCGTCGCGATGACTTCGCCGTCCTTGACCACGACAGCGCCTACCGGCACTTCGCCACGGTCCCACGCCAGTTGCGCCTGGTCCAGGGCGAGCGCCATGAAATGCTCGCGCGCCGCATCCGCAGCATTGTCATGCACGACTGCGGACGGCACATCAGGCATCGGTGATCTCAGCCCAGCAGTTCGGGGTTTCGTGCAGCACCAGCTTGTGCAGGCGCAGGCCCGTACCGAAGCGGTCGATGAACACGGTCTTGAGGATCGTGAACGCCACCTGCGCGAGGTTTTCCACCGTGGGAATACGGTCAATCACCACGGTCTTGTGATCCGGCAGCGACGACAAGAAGTCCAGCACCTTGTCATCCTTTTCGTACACGATGAAGGCATGGTCCCACACGTCGACCAGATGCTGCTTGGCCAGGGCTTTGACGTCGGAGAAATCCATGATCATGCCGTTGTCGGAATTGCCGTCAGCGTCGATGACTTCGCCGGTCAGCGTGATTTCGAGGGTATAGCGATGCCCATGCAGATTGCGGCACTGGCTCTTGTGGTCGGGAATCCGGTGTCCGGCATCGAATTCAAGCTTGCGGGTAATGGTCAACATTGCTGCTTTACTAGGTAATGGAGTGGATAAATCAGGGAATCTGGAGCAGCTTGTGGGTCTGCAGGCTCAGCTTCCATTTCGGATTGGCGCGGCATGTCTCGATGGCCAGGCGGATATTCTGCGCCGCCAGTGGCCCATCCATCGCCTGCACGAAGAAGTGCTCGAAGTCGAGGCGCTCGTAGGCCGCCAGGTCTTGCCCTATTTGCGGGATGACCACCTTGATTTCGCTGCCTTTTTCCACCACCAGCGTCGAGCCCATCTTGGGGCTGACGCAGATCCAGTCGACGCCGTCAGGTACCGGCAGCGTACCGTTGGTTTCGATGGCGATGGTAAAGCCCCGTGCGTGCATGGCATCGATCAGGGCGGTGTCGAGTTGCAGCAGCGGTTCGCCACCCGTGAACACGACATATTTGCTGGCCGGATAGGTGGTCGGCCACAAGCCATCGATCTCGGCAGCGAGCAGCGCGGCTTCCTTGAACTTGCCGCCGCGCTCGCCATCCGTGCCGACGAAATCGGTATCGCAGAACTGGCAGATCGACGTGGCGCGATCCTGCTCGCGGCCGGTCCACAGATTGCAGCCGGAAAACCGGCAAAATACGGCCGGCCGGCCAGCGTGGGCGCCCTCGCCCTGCAAGGTGTAGAAGATCTCTTTAATGCTGTAAGTCACGTTAAGCCTCTCGTCAACCTTCCATTATAACGCGGCGCATTCGCTGGCGCAGCGGATGTCATCGATCGCCGAGGTCGTGTCGGAAACGTCAGGTTTGAGACTGCACAATATTCCTACGGGAGTCGAGCGGTAAGTTCTTACGGAAACTTCCGAATCCGACCCGAGGGCAACCATGAACAAACACACGTTTTTACTGGCGACCATGCCCTTCGTCGCCTGCGGCGCCAGCGCCAGCGAAGCCCATTTCATGGTGCCGCTGCCCCTGCGCAGCGCACCACCGGAACTGCTGGCCTGCATCATGGTGACGATGGCAGGTTTGTTGCTGGCATGCCTGAGCCTGCGGCGCAGCCTGGGTCTCGAGGAACGCGCCCGCACGCTGCATGGCCAGCTGGTGGCCGAACGCGAAGCACGCGCGCAGTCCGAACAGGCACTGGCCGACAACCATGACGTCGTGTACCGCCTGGTGCGCCAGAATGAAGACGTGCGCGACACGGAACGCACCCGCATCGCGCGCGAATTGCAGACCGAACTCGGGCGTCGTCTGCTGACACTGCGCACCGAACTGTCGAGCCTGCACGACAGCGCCACCATCGCCCAGGCGCCAGCGCTGGCCAGCCGGCTGGACAGCGCCATGACGCACATCGATGGCGCCCTTGGCGCCGTGCGCGCGGTGGCCAGTGGCCTGCGCGGTTTCGGTCCTGGCGACGGCCTGCGCCATGCGCTCGAGCGCTGCCTGGCCGAGCACGCACACCTGTACGGCATGCGCTACCGCTTCGAAGCCGGCATCGATCCCACCTCACGCGCAGGCCAGGATCGCGGCGCGCGGCTGGCGGTCTTTCGTGTGCTGCAGGATGTGCTTGCTACTGCCGCGCGCGTGCAGCACGGTGAATTGCACGTGCGGTTGCTGGAAAACGCAGGCTCACTGGGGCTGGAAATCGACGGCTGCGCCAGCGCCCCGGGCGAAGTGGCCTCGCTGTCGGCGGAGCTCATCGACCAGATCCGCGCGATGGGCGGCGTGCTGCGCGTGATCGCGACCGCCGGGCACGCCGGCCGCTGGTCTCTGTCGCTGCCAGTCCAGAATCGCGCGGCCGAACTGGTAACGGTTGACTGATGCGGTTGCCTGGCGCAGATGCCTGATCCAGTCGCTTGTTCCACGTGCGACTGCACAACCGTGTACGTTAAACACAACGCTCGAACCTCCTTGCTATAGATCAATAGCGTGTCGTGATGCCGGTAGCAGAATCGGTTCCTGACGGCAGCCACCCGGTTGCCGCAAACCGAAGCGCTACCAATCGCAGAGGACTGCTCATGATCAACACAAGCAGCAGCGCCGCCTATCCGACCGTCCTGCTCCAGGACGTCGCGTTCGTCGGTCAGTTGATGGAAAGCCTGTCGGTGCCAGTCTTCGTGCTCGACACCCATGCGCGCGTGACGATCTGGAACCGTGCCTGCGAGCACCTGACGGGCGTGGCGGCGACCGAGGTACTTGGCACGACCGACCATTGGCGCAGCTTCTACGACGTCCAGCGCCCTACCCTCGCCGATCTCGTCCTGCGCACCCGCGGCGAGCCGGCCCGGACGGGCGAGCCCACCGACATCACGACCGACAACGGACGCACCCAGCCAGGCTTGTCCATCGAGAGCTGGTGCGACATGCCCCGCGCCGGCCGCCGCCGCTACCTGGCGGCCGATGCCAGCCCGATCTTCGGCGCCAATGGCCAGCTGTCGGCGGTGGTCGAAACGCTGCGCGACCTGACGGATGAAAAGATGGCCCAGGCGGCGCTGGAACAACTGGCCACCCGCGACGGCCTGACGGGGCTGGCCAACCGGCGCTGCTTTGACGACACGCTGGAGGCGGAATGGGCGCGAGCGCTGCGCCAGATGCAGCCACTGTCGCTGCTGATGGTCGACGTCGATAATTTCAAGGCCTACAACGATGCCCATGGCCACCTGGGCGGGGACGAATGCCTGAAGCGCGTCGCGCGTGCGGTGGCCAGCGAAATGCGCGCCAATGACCTGGTGGCGCGTTACGGGGGCGAGGAGTTCGCCGTGGTGCTGCCGAACCAGTCGCTCAAGGGCGCGGCCATCGTCGCCGAGCGCATCCGCTCCCGTGTCGAGCAACTGCAACTGCCATGCTGCTTTGCCGCTGGCCACGTCACGGTGTCGATCGGTGCGGCCACGGCCATCGCCGGCCCTGACAACCATGCGAACCAGCTTGTCGCCATTGCCGATGCGGCGCTGTACCGGGCCAAGCATCTGGGGCGTAATCGTATCAGCCTGCCGATGACCGAAGCGGCCTGAAAGTCATGATCCGCTTTTGCATCAGCCCGTAGGGTGGACGGCTATGCCGTCCACGCGTCTGGATTCATCTGAGGATCGTTGAACGCGTGGACAGGGAACCCGTCCACCTACGCCGAGACAGCAGGCCCAAAAAAACGGCGCCAACTGGCGCCGTTTTCATGCTTACTTCACTGCAGCCTGATACGCTTAACGCATCATGCGTTCCCAGCCGTGACGGACTGCCGACTTCATCTTGTCCCAAGTCGACTGCTCGCCCGGATAACGGTTGTCCCAATCGCTGCGCAGATCGGTCTCGACATCGGCCCATGGGCGATTGCGGTACTTCTCTTCGCGCGCCATGGCGGTACCGTAGTTGTACGCTGGACGGTATTCGTCGTAGGCGCCACCGGTGCTGCCGTAGACCGAATTCCAGTGATTGCGGTAGTAGACGTCGTCGTCATTGTCATCGGTCATCTTGTCCCAACCATGACGCACGGCGTTCTTGACGCGATCCCAGGCCGACGGCTCGCTGCTGTCGCTGCCGGTGGTGGAAAATTCGCGGGTGCCGTCAATGCGGTTGTCCCAGCCCGTGCGCAGGTCGGTTTCGACGTCGTCCCATGGACGGTTGCGGTACAGTTCGTTGCGGCGCATTTCGGTGCCGTACGAGTACGCAGGCTTCAGGTCGTCATACTTTTCGCCCGATGCTGCGTAGGTGCTGTCGTAATGACCGCGGTACATGTCGTCGTCGTCACCCGTCATGCGTTCCCAGCCGTGACGCACAGCAGCCTTCATCTTTTCCCAGGTCGATGGCTCGCCACCGGTAGCGTAACGGCTGTCCCAGTCGTTGCGCAGGTCGGCTTCGATATCGTCCCAGGCGCCGTTGGTGTAACGGCCGCTGCGTGCAGCTTCGCTACCGTAGCTGTAGGCTGGTGCGTACTCGTCGTACGATGCGCCGGTGGTGGCGTAGGTGGTGTCGAAGTGATTACGATAGTAGGTGTCGTCGTTGCTGTAGCCACCCATGGCGCTGCTGCCCGAACCCGATTCAAATCCAGTTGCATTGCCCATTGCTGCATCCGACTGGCCGCGCGAGAAAATACGCACGCCGTTGCGCTGCTTGTCGGTGAAGTGGGTGCCGCTGGTGCCGGTGCCGGTGCCGGTATTGCCGACGCTGGTATCGCGCTGCAGCGAATCGCCGCGGTCGACTGCGGTCGAACCCTGGCGGATCGAGCCTTCCAGAGCCGAACCCTGGATCGCCGTGTCACGCAGGGTCGAGCCTTGCAGCGACGTGCCGCCGGTGGCGGTCAGGCCGCTCTGGCCCAACGGTTCCTGGTGGGTCGAGTTGGTCAGATCGGCCGTGCCGAGCGATTCCTGGTGCTGGAACAGCTGGCGGTCGCCTGGATTGTCCAGTGACGGGATCGAAGCGGCCTGGACCGAGCCAGCGCCCGTCGGGGTCGACTGCGCCGACATCGACGATGCCTGCTGCATGCCGATCGTGCTGCCAGCGTGCATGGCGCCGCTGCTGAAGCCGGTCGAGGCCAGATCTGGCGTGCCGCTCGACGTTTCGTCGATGTCGGTCGGGCCGTAGCGTTCGACGATGTCGGCGCCGCGCTCGACTTCAGGCAGCGAACTGGCGACCAGCGTCAGCACATGGCGACCGCTGTTGACGGCGCCTTCGTAGCGATTGACGTGTTCAGCGTTATCGGAACCGAACAGGTCGCCGAAGAAATTCTTGATGCTGGCGGTGATGCCGGTGTCGCCGTCGGCGCTACGGGTGGTATCGAGGTCCGACGATGTGCTCAAGCTGTCGCTCTGGCCAATCGTGTCGGCTTCGGTCGACGACAACCGCACATCGGTGCGGGTAAAGCCCGACGACAGCAATTCGTTCAGTGCGTTCTGTGCATCCGTGCGGTTATCGAACACCGCGACGAGAGTATGTTGCATGGTCGTTCCTCCGAAAAATAGTGGATCTTGCGCGGGCGACGACGCCGCCGTTTCGTTCGCGCTATGTTGTCAACATTACTCTATTCTCGTTGAAACTCGCGCACCATTGACGAGCGGAAATTTAGCGTCGCGCAGCGCATGCATGGCGCACTCAATAGCGCACTCATAGCGCACGCATGCAGAATGACAGCGCCGTGACAGCAGAGGAGAAAAAGGAAGAAACCGCCCGGTAAGGATCGGGCGGTGTGCACACAGCGTGCGCTGGCAGCCGTGAGGGCTCAGGCGAAAGGATTGTCGATGGTCTTGACGTCCGGCGGTGGCAACTGCGCCGGCAGTTCACGCGCTTCCAGCGCGGCCACGATCTCGCCCAGCACGGCGTGCAGGCGGCGTGCATGTTCCAGACCCGGCACGTCGGCAGTCAGGTCGACGTCGCCCGAAATCGTGATGCGGTCGAGCCGGTTTTCCAGCGTCAGGTCGCCGACGCCGATGACGTCGGCCTCATTGGCGAACGGGACAAAAGTGACCGGTTTTTTCTTGCTCATGGATCCTCCGTGTTATGAACGTTTCTTGGGTTGCTTGACCTTCGGCAGGCGCAGCATGCGCTCCTTTTGCTGCGTGCTCAGCGATGGCAGCAATTCGATACCGACGATACGCTCGAGTTCAGCAACCGGCACGACATTGATCGGCGCGTCGGCCCGGTTTTCCGTCAGCCAGGCGGCGCCCAGGCGCTGCCGCGGGCTGTAGACCACCTTGTACAAATGGGTCGGCACGATGACGTTGCCGACTTTTTTCAGGCTCGTGCCCAGGAACGCCGGACCGGTAATCACGTACAGTTCGCCTTCGGTCTTTGCCATCGTGCGCACGGCGCCCTCGATCGGCGCCCAGATCTTGCGGTTATGGTCGCGGTCTTGCGGGACCATATTGGCCAGCGAAAAACTTTCACGCTGGGTGCGGCGATCGGGCATGTCTGCATTCGGCGCCAGGTGGCCGCGATCGAAACCGCTGCGGGCATAATCGGACAGCTCAGCGCGCTGACCACGCGGCAGGCGCGCCTCGGCGTGAAATTTATCGTCGCGGTCGAGCCCTTGGGCACGCTTGAGATTATCTGCGCGTACATATTCTGCCGACCACAATGGCGTGCGGGTCACACCCGAATGCATGACACCGAACACGCCGTAGCACAGCTCGCGGGTCGATACCGCCAGCTTCTGGTTCTGGATTTCCGGCAGGCGGCCATCGAGGTAGTGGACGGGGCAACTGGCAGCCTGAACGGCGGCAGACGCGAGCAGCGCGCCAGCAAATGCGATCCGGGCGACGGTACTGGCAAAAGACAATCGGAACATGGTGACGGCACAGTAAAGGAGACAGCGGGCATTCTAGCCGAGCGACAATTCCCTGAGCATAAATTTACGCGCAGTCAACGTTAAATACAGGCGAGCACGCCAGGATGTTGGCGTGCGCCCTGCCCGCATGCGCTGCGCCATAATCGGCACACAGCTAACCTTCCATGGAGACCCCTATGACCGATCACGAACAACCAGAGCGCAAACCTGCCGGCGGCGAACAGCAACGCTCCGAAAACCTGCTGCCGGGTGAAGAAGGGTTTGAAGACGGCCGCTTCGACGTCGCCGAAGAAGTCAGTCTCGACCAGCACTCGGACGAGGCACGACGCATCGGCCAGGCGCCTGGCAACGGCATCGCCGATGCACTTCCCGAGTCGCTGAAGACGCCGGTGCCGTCGCAAGCGGTCCCGGATAAATCCTGACAGTTGCGGGCCCTGGGAATGCCTGGGGCCATATATCCGCCGAATTGAACGTTGACACATATCCTGCCACACATTAGATTGTCAGAATAATCACACACGCAAGCCAGGCGCATGTTGACCGATTCGAACGACCGTCCCGACAGTCCTGATCGTCCCATCCTTAGCTGCATCCTGTTCATCTGCAAGAATCCCGGTGTCGACCCGGTCGTGACCCAGGTTGCACGCGACCTGGGCCGAACCGTCCTGCATGCCAGGTCCCTCGAACAGGGCCTGGCATACGTGCGGCGGCAGGACTTCGCCCTGGTTCTGGTCGGCTACTCGGGCGACGCTGACTCCATGCTGGCCGTCATCGACGCCGTCCGCACCAATGCGCGCTCGAGCCTGACACCCATCGTTGCGATCGGCTTGCCGGTGCCACTGCCGATGCCGCACGAGGCGCTGTACGATGCCGGCGTCATTGCGGTACTGACCGAACCCCTGTCGCCGACGATCCTGCACGCCAAGGCACGCTTCTACACGGCCGCCTTCGACACGCAGATCGAGCGTCGCCGGGCTGAGGCGGCGCTGGACGAGACCAGCCGGCGTTTGGCGCGCATCATCGAAGCTGCGGAGCTGGGCATCTGGTCATGGGACATCGGCGCTGATCGCGTCGAGGCCGACGAGCGCGTGGCCGATCTGTTCGGCGTACCACGCCACGAGCGGCGCAGTGCGCCACTGGCACGCTATCTTGCGGCGATCCATCCTGACGACGTGGAATCGACGGCCGCCGGGATCAGTGCTGCGATTGCCACATGCAGCACCTACGGCGCGACTTACCGGCTCCGGTTGCCAGATGGCGGCTGGCGCTGGGTCATGGCGCGCGGCCACGTCGAGACTGACCTTCAGGGCAAGGCGCGCGTGGTGCGCGGCGTGATCATCGACACGACCCGCCAGCTCGAGGCGGAGCAGCAACTGCGCGCCAGCGAAGAGCGCTACCGCACGGTGTTCGATTCGATCGACGAAGGCCTGTGCGTGATCGACGTGCTGTTCGACGACGACGGCAGCCCCTGCGACTACCGCTTCATCGAAACCAATCCCGCGTTCATCAAACATACCGGCCTCGTCGCTGCGGTCGGCAAGACGATGCGCGACTTCGTGCCCCACCACGAGCAACACTGGTTCGACATCTACGGCAAGGTTGCCACCACGGGCGAACCGGTGCGTTTCGAGAACGAGGCAGAGGGCCTGGCGCGCTGGTACGACGTGTACGCCACGCGTCTGGGCGGCCCGTACCCGCACCGCCTCGCCGTGCTGTTTACCGACGTGACCGAACGGCGCAGGTCGGACGCCGCGCTGCGCCAGATGGCAACCGACCTGTCCGAGGCAAACCGGCTCAAGACCGAGTTCCTGGCCACGCTCGCCCACGAACTGCGCAACCCGCTGGCACCGATCCGCAGCGGCCTGCAATTCATCCGCCGCGCACCGGGCGACGCCGCTGCCGTCAACCGCGTGCACGAGATCATGGAGCGCCAACTCGACCACCTGGTGCTGCTGGTGGATGATCTGCTGGACGTCGCCCGCATCCAGCGCGGCCAGGTCGAACTGCGCTGCGAGCCGGTCGATCTGGCCACGGTGATCGGGGCCGCGGTCGAAACGAGCATGCCGCTGATCCAGGCGGCGCGCCACGGCTTCGAGCTGCAACTGCCGGCCATACCATTGCCGCTGCTGGCCGATCCGACGCGCCTGACGCAGGTGATCAGCAACCTGCTCAACAATGCCGCACGCTACACACCGAAGGGCGGGCGCATCGTACTGGCTGCCAGGGTTGAGGGCGATGAGGCACTGATCACGGTGACGGATAACGGCATCGGCATCGCGCCGGACGCACTGGAAACGGTATTCAAGATGTTCACGCAGGTCGGCCAGGCACAGCAGCCAGGCTCCGGCGGGCTGGGGATCGGCCTGTCGCTGGTGCGCAGCCTGGTGGAACTGCATGGCGGCAGTGTGCGCGCCGACAGCGCGGGCACCAATGCCGGCAGCGTGTTCACGGTTCGCCTGCCGCTCGCCGTTGATCCCGCCCCTGGCATGCCGCGCGTCGAGACTGCAGCGCCAGCCGAATTGCTGCCGGCGCGCAGCGTGCTGGTCGTCGACGACAACCGGGATGCGGCCGAGACCCTGGCCGCGCTGCTGTCCATGCTGGGCCACAGCGCACCGGTCGCCAACGATGGCCACCAGGCGCTGCGCATGCTGCCAAGCCTGATGCCGGACGTCATCTTCCTCGATCTGGGCATGCCGGGCATGTCCGGGTACCAGGTGGCCAGCGCCATCCGCGCCGACGCCCGTTATGCGGCCGTGCGTCTGGTGGCGCTGACCGGCTGGGGTGGCGAGACCGACCGCAAACGCACGACGCAGGCCGGGTTCGACGCGCACCTGACCAAACCGACGACCGTGGAAGCCATCGAACATGTGCTCAGACAGGTGTCCTAGCGACCACGCACGCTGGCGTGCGCGCCGACCTGGACAGCGCCACGTAAAAAAAGGCCGGTGTCTCGCGACACCGGCCTTTTCATTTCATGCTTGCTGCAGCGCTTAACCCGCGTTGGCAACCGCGACCAGGTCTGGCGTGCTTGGCACGGCTTCCTGGTTGCTGGCGAAGAAGCGCTCGACCTTGTTGCTGCGCTCGGCGCCTTCGATCAGCGCGTGCATGCTGCTGGCGGTCAGATCCCACGAGGTGCCGGCCACGACTTCACGCATGCGCGCTGCCATGGTGGCGCGGGCCTCGGGGGTCAGCGCCAGCTGGCGTTCGCAGGCCGCGATGAAGTCGGCGTGCGATTCGGCGATCTCGACCACGTCACCGTATGGCACCTTGACGTCGGTAATCGGCGTCGAGACCGACGGCAGTTCGGCTGCCATGTACTCCAGCACCTTGGTCGGGCTGATGAACTTGGTCGAATCGTTGATCGCGAACGGCAGCAGGCAGACGTCCCAGCCAGCCAGGAACTGTGGCAGCTCGTTATACGTACGCTGGCCCATGTAATGCACATTGGCCTGCTTTGGCAGCGTCGCGGGGTCGATCTTGACGACCGGGCCAACCAGAACGATCTGCCATTCCGGATGCGCATCGGCCATGCTCGAGACCAGATCGACGTCGAAGCGCTCGTCGATCACGCCGTAGAAACCGAGGCGTGGGTGCGCGATATGGGCCTGGTCCGGATGCGAGATCGCGGTGTCCTGGGCCTGGCGGAAATGACCGGCATCGACGCTGCTCGAGAAGCAGTGGGCGTTGGCGTGGCGGTCACGCTTGGACTGGTACAGGCTCGGGCCGCCGGTGAACACGACGTCGGCGATATTGAGCAGCGCACTTTCACGCTGCAGCAGCTGCTTCGGCGCATTCTTGAACATCGCCAGCTCGTCCATGCAGTCGTAGATCACCTTCGACGGCTTCAGACCTTGCAGCAGCGGCAGCGCCATCGGCGTGTAGAACCACACGATTGGCTGTTCGCCGGCAGGCACCAGGTCGGCCAGCAGGGTCTGCATGGTTGGCAACTGGTCGTCGTGGAAGCCCCACTGGTGAATCGGCGTATGCGGACGGCACACGGTGATGTTGTCGGCGACTTCCATTTTTTCCAGGCGCGCTTCACCATCCGTGTGCATCGGCTCTTCGACGAAGAGAATCTTGTAGTGTTGAGCCAGACGTGTCATCAGGTGCTGAGGACGTTGAAACACGAAATCCCAGCGGAGATGACAGAACACGATGAGGGTCGGCATGTGAGTTTTCCTTTTCGCCTTGGTGGCGCTATAGTTGTTGGTGATTGTGCAGCCGGACGGTTCTTCTCTCTCTACTGGGACCACCGCTGCGTACGCGCGGGAACCTGGCCGGACGATAGGATCGTAACATGCAATTTTCTTAATTTTTTGATTTGTGCAGAGCAATATTTCAAGGAATGTAACGCGACCGTGGGTTGTTTCTGTCGAGCTTCATAGGGAAACGCGCAGTTTCACACCAATTTCTGTCAGTGGCGTCCTACAACGCGACAGGGAGTTCCACTACGAACAGAGGTGAATTTCTTGACATGAAACACCGAAAGTCACTGACAAAAACCGTCGTGCAACGCAGTTTGCATTGCACCATGAGTCGGCAATTCCAGTACTGCAGGTGGGTAGGTGCACCGGCCGGTGCACCCTGGGAAATTACACGGTTGCGCCCGGCTGGTAAGGCTCGGCGCCTTCCGCGTGGCCATCCTCGCTGAAACCCGTGGCAATCGATACGCCTTCCAGGCCAAGCGAGAGCAGCGCATCGCACAGCTCATCGACCTCGAGCACCAGATCGGCGGCCAGGTCAACCGGCTTCTCGACGCTGCCCCATGGCCGGCCACCATCCAGCGCGTACAGGTTCGCGCGCAACAGGATGTGCTCACCCATATCGATGGGCGCGACGGCGGCGTGCACGGCATCCGGCGCCAGGTCCTTGGCCTGCAGCAGGCCTTTGATCTCGGCCAGCACACCAAGCGTTGCGAGCTCGGCCACGCCCTGCTCCTTGGCGCCGTAAAACAGATCCTGGTACAGGAAATTGACTTCGAGCCGCGCCGGGTCGGCCGCCAGGCAGCGCGCCACCAGCGGCGCGACGGTGACGGTCCAGTCACGGTAGCGGTCCATGCGCGCCGCAAAATACGCGTCGCTGCCCGCCTCGTCCTTCGGAATCCGGTAAAAGGCATCGTCGCTGCGCTTGAACGAAAAGCCGAGCAAAAAACGCAGTTCGAGCGCGGTTTCGTCCGGCGCGACCGGCTCGCCGGTCCAGCCACGCATGCTTGCTGCGATGGTCGGGGCCGGCTGCAACTTCTTTTCCATCAGCGACGCGGCGGCTTCGCGCAGCATCTCGTGCAGCGTGCCGTAGGCGATGTGATCGATTTCGCTCAGGTCGAACGCGTGCTGGAGCAGGATCACGCGCGCATCGGGGCTGTCCAGGCCGCCATCCTGGAAGCTGGCCACGAGCGCCTCGAAGGCTGCCTCGTCCTGGAACGTCTGCTGCGCCACCAGCCCGCCCTGGCTGCGCACGAACAGCGGCACCATGAAGGCGTCGATATCATGTTCCGGGCTGCCTTCGCGGCCCACGCGCAGCGTTGCCGCTTCTTCGTCGATGCACCCGCGCAGGATGCGGCAGGCCAGCGGATCGGTGTAGCGGGCCAGTTCGATCGCCTCGTACAGGACCTCGTCGCGCTTCTTGCGCACGGCCTTGCGCACGGCGATGGCCAGCTGTTCGCGCCGGGCGTCGTCGGGTTCGCCAGATGCCAGGTCTTCGCGCTCGGCGATCTCGAGCGCCAGATCGGCCATTTCCTGGGCCTGGGCATTGGTGTCCGGTTCGCGTGTGTTGTTCGAGGTGCGGGGCACCGGACGCTTGTTTTTTGGCATGTCTGAATTGGGAGAATAAAGGTAAACGAAGAATCGAGCTGGCATGGTAACACCGTGGGATGGCCCCGGACAGCCGCCGGCGAGCCGAGGCGCAGCGCGATCTGCAGTGATATGCTTCGCCCTACCGTAATTTGCAGGATCACCATGCTCGACCGCTTCTTCCAACTCAGTACCAACAACACGACCATCCGCACTGAACTCACGGCCGGCTTGACCACGTTCCTGACGATGGTCTACATCATTTTCGTCAATCCATCGATCCTGGGCGACGCCGGCATGCCCAAGGAGTCGGTATTCGTCGCCACCTGCCTCGTCGCTGCCGCCGGCACCGCCCTGATGGGCCTGTACGCCAACTACCCGATCGCCATGGCGCCCGGCATGGGCCTGAATGCCTACTTCGCCTACGCTGTAGTGCTTGGCATGGGCATTCCGTGGCAGGCGGCGCTGGGCGCCGTGTTCATCTCCGGGTGCCTGTTCATCCTCGTCACGATGGTCGGCCTGCGCGCGATGATCGTCGACGGCATTCCGCGCTCGATGCGGGTCGGCATCACGGTCGGGCTGGGCATGTTCCTGGCGCTCATCGCCCTCAAGAATGCCGGCATCGTCGTCGCCAGCGAGACCACGCTCGTCAAGGCGGGCGACCTGCACCAGCCGGCCGCACTGATGGCGGTGCTGGGCTTTTTCGTCATCGTCGCGCTGGACCGGTTGCGGGTGCGCGGCGCGATCCTGATCGGCATCGTGCTGGTGACCGTGCTCAGCTTTTTCTTCGGCGGCAATACCTACCAGGGCGTGTTCTCACTGCCCCCGTCCATCTCGCCGACGCTGTTCGCGCTGGATATCCCGGGCGCGCTGGCGGCCGGCATCCTGAACGTGGTGCTGGTGTTCTTTCTGGTCGAACTGTTCGATGCGACCGGCACCCTGATGGGCGTGGCGCGCCGCGCCGGCTTGTTAGTCGAAGGCAAGATGGAACGTCTGAACAAGGCGTTGCTGGTCGACAGCGGCGCCATCGTCGCCGGCAGCATGCTCGGCACGTCAAGCACGACGGCGTACATCGAGAGCGCGGCCGGCGTGCAGGTGGGCGGCCGCACGGGCCTGACCGCGCTGACCGTGGCAGTGCTGTTCCTCGCCTGCCTGTTCATCGCGCCACTGGCCGCAGTGGTGCCGGCCTACGCCACCGCGCCGGCACTCCTGTTTGTCGCCTGCCTGATGCTGGCCGATCTGGGCGACGTCGAATGGAGCGATACGACCGAGAGTATTCCGGCAGCCGTCACCGCGCTGGGCATGCCGTTTACCTACTCGATCGCCGAGGGCATTGCTTTCGGCTTCATCAGCTACGCCGTGCTCAAGCTGCTTACCGGCCGCGCTCGTGATGTGAAGCCGGTGGTCTGGGTCATTGCCGGGCTGTTTGCATTCAAGATCGCCTACGTCGGAGCGTGATCGGGAAGGCCATGCGTTAGGCGCATAAATTCGGCGCTTTCATTTCGGCGCTTTCATGATCGACTCCTGGCGGTGGGGACGGGGGTTGGACCACAGCGCCGCTCATCAGTTCAAAGCTCTCCTCTATTTAACGTTGACTGCGCCATGCGTTACAATATCGGTCAACTCGCGGCAACGTAACTGCCGCGCACGATTCACGAACGATGGGCCGGTTGCCCTGCACAAGTCCGGCGGTGCGGTGCGGCCCACGCTTCTCTACGGATGCTGATGAAACTATCCCCGATCCTGGCGCTGCTCTTTGTCAGCGTCCACGGCGCGGCCAACGCGGCCCCTGATCTGCCCCAGGTTGGCGACGTCCACGCGCCCTTGAAAGTCATGATGCCGGCGATTCCCGATGGTGGCTGGTTCACCTCGGCCGAACTCGGTGCGATCAATACTTCCGGCAATACCAGCGGCACGTCGGTGACGGGCAAGATCGATGCGCGCCACGAAACGTCGCAGTGGAGCCATGAATTCATTGCCAGCGGTTACTTCAAGGAAGACGAGTACGAGAACGAAGAAGGCGAGCTGCAGCGCACGCGCTCGGCCGAGCGCTGGGCCACGTCGGCTAAGGCCTCCTTCAAGCTGCTGGGCGACGGACGCCGCGCCTTCATCCTCGGCTCGCACGTCAACGACAAGTTCGGCGCCTATGTGCGCTACTCGTCGCTGTCGGTCGGTTACGGTTCGCGCTGGTACACGGCGCCGGACAAGACGCTCGACGTCGAGATCGGTCCGGGCTACTTCAACGGCAAGCGTGAAACGGATGAAGAAGAAGACGGCCTTACCGTGCGCGGCGCAGCGCAGTTCCGCTGGCAGGTGAGCCCGTCGGCATTCTTTGCGCAGACGCTCGCTGTCGAGAAAGGCACGTCGAACACGCACTCGGTGGCCGAGACGTCGCTGTCGACCAAGATCAACGGCAGCATGCAGATGAAGGCGGGGTTCAGCGTGCGCAATGACAGCAGCGTGCCCGAAGACAAGAAGAACACGGACACCCAGACCTCGCTGACGATGGTCTATTCGTTCTAGGCGCTTGGCGCCAGCGCATTTTCAGCCGGACTTGAGCCGGATTTAAGCCGGGTTTAAACCCAATTCCAGCGCAGTTCCAGCGTAGCGCCGTCGTCCCGCACGACGGCAAAACCACACGCCGCATACAGCGCGCGAGCGCCGGCATTGTCCGCGCGCACCCGCAGCGCCATCGCGCGCTGGCCCTGACACGCCGTCTGCAGCGCCGCCAGCACGGTGCGTGCGATGCCCTGGCGGCGCATGCCCAGCGCCACCGCCAGATCGACCACGCACAGCGTGTCGTCCGTCCAGTCCAGCACCACCCGCCCCACCGCGTGCTCGCCATCGGTCAGCAGCCAGGTCTCGGCCGCGGGATAGCGCCGCGCATAGTCGTCAACCTGAAGCTGCTGCTGGTGCCGCGCGATGCCCTCGATCACGCTGCGCGGCACCGGCAACGCGCCCAGGTCGGGCCGCGTGGCCAGGTACAGCGAGGCCAGGAACGTCGCGTCAAGCGCCTGCGGCGCGCGCCCCATCAGGACGCCGAAACGGCGTTCAGTCACCCGGCCCCGGTGCGCGGCATCAGGCTTTTGGCCATGATCAGCGCCGCCAGGCTGATGAGCGCCGCGCCGCTCAGGTAGTAGCCGACATATTCCAGCCCGTAGTTCGTGCCCAGCCACAGCGCGATGTACGGCGCCGCCGAGGCGCCCAGGATGCTGGCAAAGTTGAAGGTCAGCGACGCGCCGGTATAGCGCACCTCGGCCGGGAACAATTCGGCCAGCAGCGTGCCCAGCGGTCCGTAGGTGAAACCAACCAGACACATGCCCAGGACCATGAAGGCGCCCACCGACCACGCGCCACCCGCCCCGAACAGCGGCCCGTACAGCAGGCCGAAGACGGCAATGGCCCCGCTCACCAGCATCATCGCCGTACGTCGCCCGCGTCGGTCGGCCAGCAGCGCCGACAGCGGAATGGTCAGTGCAAAGAACAACACCGAAAACAACTGCAGCAGCAAGAATTGCTGGCGCGTATAACCAAGTTTTGCCGTACCCCAGCTCAGCGCAAACACCGTCATCAGGTAGAAAATGACAAAGGTCGACAGCGCAATGAACGTGCCAAGCACCAGCGCGCGGCGATGGTCACGCATGACGGTCACGACCGGCACCTTGACCCGCGCCTTGCTGTCCAGGACCTTCTGAAAGTCAGGTGTTTCGGTGATTTTAAGGCGAATATACAGACCCACGCCGACCAGCACCGCGCTGGCCAGGAATGGAATGCGCCAGCCCCAGGCGAAGAAGTCTTCATCGGTCATGACTTCGCCCAGCAGCAGGAACACGCCCCCGGACAGGAAGAAGCCGATCGGCGCGCCCAGTTGGGGAAACATGCCGTACCAGGCGCGCTTGCCGGGCGGCGCATTCTCGGTCGCGAGCAGGACGGCCCCGCCCCATTCGCCGCCGAGTCCCAGGCCCTGGCCAAAACGACACAGCGCCAGCAGCAGTGGCGCGGCCACGCCGATTTGCGCGTAGGTCGGCAACAGGCCGATCAGGATCGTGGACAGCCCCATCGTGAGCAGCGCCGCAACCAGCGTCGCCTTGCGGCCCACGCGGTCACCGAAATGCCCGAACACGGCCGAACCCACCGGTCGTGCGAAGAAGGCGATCGCGAACGTGGCGAGGGACTGCAGCATCGCGGCGCCGGGATCGGCGGTCGGGAAGAACAGGCGCGGAAACACCAGCACCGCCGCGGTGGCGTAGATATAGAAATCGTAGAACTCGATCGTGGTGCCGATCAAGCTGGCGAACAGGACGGTGCGGGGCTTGTTGGCCGTGACAACGCTCATGCGACCGCCATGGCCAGTGCGTCACTGACGGCGCCGGCATCGGCCGGGCGCACCACGCGCGCCACTTCCTGGCCATCCTTGAGCACGACCACCGTGGGCCACAGCTTGACGCGGAACGAGCGCCCCAGTGGCCGGCCCGGACCATCCTCGACCTTGACGTGGCGGGCCGCAGGATTGGCAGCCACGGCCTGGTCAATGACGGGCGCCGCCGCGCGGCAATAGCCGCACCAATCGGTGCCGAAATCGAGAACGACGAGGCCTGGCGCCGCATCGATCTCGGCGCGTTCGGGCTGGTGGGTAGCGTAGGGTGTGGACATGCGGGTCTCCTGGTATCGGCCATGTATTTGGCATGCATTGGCCTTGTCAATAGCATAAGCCTACCCGAAAACGCGTCGCCAGCCTATCGGGGTTGCTACTGACGCAGACCGAGCCCTGGGTGTGTCACCGAACCGACCGGCCGCGCAAATGCCGTCAGGCTGGCCCCACATGCAGTCAGCTATCCAATTCGAAAGGCCATATCGATGAACATGCCATCCCAGCAGCAGACACCACCGGGCAGCGAAGCCGCCCTGCATCCAAAAGCCGATCACGGCGAAACGACCTACCGCGGCTCCGGCCGCCTGCAGGACAAGGCCACCGTGATCACGGGCGGCGACAGCGGCATCGGCCGCGCCGTGGCACTGGCATATGCGCGCGAAGGCGCCGACGTGCTGATCTCGTACCTGAACGAGCACGACGATGCCAAGGAAACGGCGCGCCTGGTCGAAGAAGCGGGCCGGCGTGCGATCCTGGTGCCGGGCGACCTGGCCGATCCGGCGCATTGCCGCGCGATCATCGAGAAGGCAGTGACCGAATTCGGGCGCATCGACGTGCTGGTGAACAATGCCGCCTTCCAGATGAGTCATGAAGCGATCGAGGACATCCCGGACGCCGAATGGGACTACACCTTCCAGGTGAACATCACCGCCATGTTCCACCTGTGCAAAGCGGCCGTGAAGCATATGCCGCGCGGTTCGTCGATCATCAACACCACGTCGATCAACTCGGACAAGCCGAAGCCAACGCTGCTGGCCTACGCCACGACCAAGGGCGCGATCGCCAACTTCACTGGCGGCTTGTCGCAGCTGCTGGCCGACAAGGGAATCCGTGTCAACTCGGTCGCCCCGGGCCCGATCTGGACCCCTTTGATCCCGTCGACGATGCCGCCCGACGAAGTGGAAAGCTTCGGCGACGAAACGCCGATGAAGCGCCCCGGCCAGCCGAAGGAAGTGGCGCCCGTGTTCGTGATGCTGGCCTCGGATGAAGCAAGCTATATCTCCGGCGCGCGCATTGCCGTCACCGGCGGCACGCCGATCCTCTGATCGTCAGGGACGCGCGCAGGCGGGCATGCCCGACCTGCACGCATTCCGGTACGCCGTATCCACCCATTAACTTAAGTACAATACGCGCCTGCCCGACCCGGCATCCAGCAGCTACTGGATGCCGCTTTCTTGTCGCGCCCGTCGCCCATCGATGAAAACACGCACATACCTGTTCCTGATGGCAGGCGCGATCTTGCTTCCCGTAGCGATTGCCTCATGGATCGGTCTGTCCATGCTGCTCGATTGGGAGCGCGACTCGCGCCTGCGCAGCGTCCGCGAAATGGCGCGCGCTACCGCGTTCCAGATCGACCGCGAAATCGCTGCCGCCGAAGCGTCGCTGCGCAGCGTCGCCTATTCGGAGTGGATGCGCCAGCACGACTATGCGCGCCTTCACGGCTGGACCTCGAGCACGAACGGCGACAACCAACAGTCATGGACCGTGCTGTACGACAGCAGCGGCCGCGAGTTGTTCAGCACGCAGACACCAATGGGCACCAAGCTGATGTCGCAGACCCGTGACTGGGCCAATCAGGTTTCCCTGGCGCGCGGCACCCTTGTATCGGGCTATTTCGTCGACGAATATTCAGGCCGCCCTTCTGTCTCGGTCAGCGTACCGGCGCCGCTCGAGGACGGTCAGTACAACATCGTCAGCCAGATCTTCGACGTGCGCTTCTTCGAGCGCATCCTGCGCCACGATGCGATCGGCGACGACTGGAAAGTGGGGATCTTCGACCGTGACGGGGTCGCCATCATGCGCAACCGCGGCTCCGATACGCTGGGCCAGCCCATGGGCGCCGACTTCCTGGCCGCCACCCGCGCGGCGAGCCACGGCGTGTTTCGCCACGTGACGCAGGATGGCCGCGATGTCTACGGCGTATTTACCCGCTCCAAAAGCAGCGACTGGACCATTGTCATCGGCGTACCGGTGGCGCAGATCGAAGCGGCCGCGCGCACCGCGACGTGGTATGCCGCGCTCGTGCTGGTACTGCTGCTGGGCCTGGCCGTGGTGATTGCCCTGTACCTTGGCCGCACGCTCGAGCGTGCACTGAGCCAGGCAGCAGCGGCGGTCTCGCTGCTGGCCACCGGCGCCATCGCCCTGCCCGCCCGCACCCGGGTCGAAGAAGTCGACGCGTTGGTCGAAGGCCTAGCCACGACCAGCGAAGCGCTGGCACGCGAGAGCCAGGTCCGCAAGTCGTTACAGGAAGAACGCGAACTGCTTCTGGTCAGCGAACAGCAGGCGCGCCGTCTGGCCGAAGCCCAGAGCCGCGCCAAGGATGATTTCCTCGCCATGCTGGGCCATGAACTGCGCAACCCGCTGGCAGCGATCTCGGGCGCGATGTCGGTGCTGGACATGCCCAACCTCAAGCCGCACATTGCGGCCAATGCGCGCGACATCAGCCGGCGCCAGATGCGGCACCTGACCTGCATCGTGGATGATCTGCTTGACGTGCAGCGCATCCTGTCGGGCAAGATCGTGCTGCACCGCGCCCGCATCGATCTGGGAGCGATCGTGCGCAGCAGCGCCGAAGCCAAGGCGCTGGTCGACGCCGGCGCACATGCCTGGTCCATCGAGGCGATTTCGGACGCCTGGGTCGACGGCGACCACACGCGCCTGGAACAGGTCGTCGACAACCTGCTGCACAACGCCGTCAAGTACACCCCGAAAGGCGGTCGCGTCGACGTGCGCGTCTGGCGTGACGGCGACCATGTGGCGCTCAGCGTCAGCGACAGCGGCGTGGGCATCGCGCCCGAGTTGCACCCCGTGATCTTCGACGTGCTGGTGCAGGGACCGACGAGCATCGACCGTGGCCAGGGCGGCCTCGGCCTGGGCCTGGCACTGGTCAAGCAACTGACCGCGCTGCACGGCGGCACCGTCGCCGTTCACAGCGACGGGCCCGGCAAGGGCAGTTGCTTCGTCGTGCGCGTGCCGGCTACGGCGTGATGCGTTCCCATACATAGGCACCGGCGTCGGCCGGCAGGCTGGTGTAGAGGCGATTGTCCTGCAGGCGCCAGGTGCGCAGCGCCGGCAGATCCTGCGCCAGGCGCGTGCCGACCGCATCCGGCGGACACATGGCGCGGGTCGTCGCGACCGGTCCCAGGCTCAGCGTGCCGCCGGTTGCATTGGTGGCCACTGCTTGCCAAGGACCGTTGCCGCGATTGCAGTCGAGCTTGACCGCCAGGCGACCGTCCTTGCCGAACGACAGCGTGAAGCCGTCCGGGGTACCGGGGCGCAGCGCCTTGCTGCCATCGTCGTTCGACGCGAATGATGCCAGGCGCCAGCTGGTGCCTTCCAGCGATGGGGCTGAGGATTCAGTAGCAGCAGGTGAGCTGGCGGGCGTGCTCGAGCACGCGCCCAGTGCGAGGCTGACGGACAGGATACAAAGGGTTGAACGCATCATTGATTCTCTCCAGAAAAAGTAGCCGCCCAGAATATCGCATCTCCCCGGAATGACCCGCCCTGCAGGCTGGGAATCCGGCAAAGCGTCCCCACCTGATTGATATCACCTTGTCAATACGAGATCATGATGCGAATCTTTCTGCGGGCCCTTGTGGTGGCCGTCATCCTGCTGCTGGGCTATAGCCTGCTGCAACCCACGATCGAACGGGCGCTGTACACGATGCGGCTGGCCTCGATGCCCAAACCCACGGCGTTGCCGGTACCGGTTGACGGCGTGCGCGTGCGCGCGCTGCGCGACACCTGGGGCGGCGCGCGCAGCGAAGGCCGCAAGCACGAAGGCATCGATATCTTCGCCAAACGTGGCACGCCGGTTCTGTCGAGCACGGAAGGCATCGTGACGCAGGTCGGCACCAACCGTCTTGGCGGCCTGGTGGTCTGGGTCACGGGTCCGGGCGGCCAGCGCCATTATTATGCGCACCTGGACCGCTATGCCGATGTCGAGGCCGGCATGCGCATCGAGGCCGGCCGCGTGCTGGGCTACGTCGGCAACACGGGCAATGCGAAAGGCACGCCGCCGCATCTGCACTACGGCATCTACGAGACGGGCGGCGCCATCAACCCGTATCCGCTGCTGCGCGCCGAACCGGCCCTGGAGACGCCGGCGACTACAGCCCTGGAGAAGAAGGAGGCACCAGATCGCCCGGCGGCGTCGGGGTCGGCGGCAACTGGCCGCTAGACGGCGGCGGCCCCTCGACCGGCGGCTCGGTCACCTCGACCGCCTCTTCCTGCTGGATCGGGACCGGCTGCTGGAGGGCGTCCAGCTGATCGGCGCGCGAGCCCGGTGCCAGCTCGATCGGGGCTTCCTCGAAGATCTCTTCTTCGGGTGCTTCTTCATAGCGACGCGGCTCCGGGCGCTTGCCACCCGGCAGCAGGGCCGCCGCATCCAGGCGTTTCGATTCGAGCGCGCCTTTAAAGAAATCACCCACCAGCAGCGCTGCATTGTGGCCGCCCTGCCCCCAGTACGTGCTGCGGATGGCCACGCGATTGTCATTGAAGCCGACCCAGGCGCCGGCCACCAGGTTCGGATGCATCATGATGAACCAGCCGTCCGCATTGTTTTGCGTGGTGCCGGTCTTGCCGGCCACGTCGCCGTAGATACCGAAGCGGCTGCGCACCCCGGCGCCCGTGCCGCGCGTGACGACGCCGCGCAGCATGTCGATCAGGGTCAGAGCCGATTGCTGCGACATTGCGCGCTCGGGCGCGCTACCGCCGAAGTCGGCAATGACGTTACCGTCGCGGTCTTCGATGCGGCGTACAAAAATGGGCTTGCGGTATTCGCCCTGCGCCGCGATGGTCGCGTAGCTGCTGACCATTTCCAGCAGCGTCACCGGGCTGGTGCCCAGCGCCAGCGCCGGCACGGCTTCGAGCTTGCTCTGGCGGATGCCCAGCCGCTGCGCCAGGTCGATGATCGGCTGCAAGCCCACGTCCTGGCTCACCTGCGCGGTGATCGTGTTCTTGGAATAGATCAGGCCATCGCGCATCGACATCGAGCGGCCCGTGTTGCCACTCATGTCGGTCGGCTTCCAGACGCTGCCGTTGGCGCCGCGGAATGACTGCACCACGTCGCGGTACAGTTGGTCTTGCGGAATGCCCCGTTCAAGCGCGGCGCCGTAGACGATCGGCTTGAACGTCGAGCCCGGCTGGCGCGCGGCCTGGGCCACGTGATCGAACTGGTCGCGCTCGAAATCGCGGCTGCCGACCCAGGCCCGCACTTCGCCAGTGGCCGGGTCGATCGCGACAAAGCCCGCTTCCAGGCGCGACTTGGCGCTTTTCAGGTCGGCCATGAAGCTGCGGTCGGCCTTGATGCGCTTGAGTGCATCCGCCGGCGCTTCGCCGCCCTCGACGGCGTTGCGGTAGGCGCCGGTTTCGCGCACGAACGCATCGAGCTCGCGCCCGTGCGTGATCCAGTAGTACGAGAACGGGTCGACATTGCGCCGCATCGACGTATACATGCTGCCGGAGGTCGAGCGCGGCACATTGGGATTGGCCCATTCGACGTCGGCGATGGCCTGCAGCATGTCAGCCTGGCGCTTGACGGCGCGCTCGGCATCCGCCTGCAAGGCAGAGTCCAGCGTCGTGCGCACCACGAGGCCATCGAGCTGCAGGTTGACATCGTTCTCGTCGGCCCAGTCGAGCAGCCACTTGCGCACATAGGCGCTGAAGTGGTTGTCCTTGCCGCTGCGGTCCGGCAGGCGCGCAAAGCGCAGGCGCAGCGGGCGTTTGACCAGCGCGGCGTAGCGCCGGTCGTCGAACGCGCCATGCTTGCGCATCTGGCCCAGCACGACGTTGCGGCGCGCCAGCGAACGCACCGGATTGGCCACCGGGTTGTAATAGTGCGTGCCCTTGAGCATGCCCACCAGCGTGGCCGACTCGAGCACATCAAGCTTGAGGGCCGGTTTGTTGAAATACGTGCGCGAGGCCATTTCGATGCCATAGGCGTTGTACAGGAACGGCACCGTGTTGAGGTACGCCTCGAGAATCTGGGTCTTGCTGTAGGTGTTCTCGATCTTGATCGCGGTGATCAGTTCCTTCATTTTGCGGTTGATGCTGCGCGCCCGCCCGATCTCTTGCGGGAACATATTGCGCGCCAGTTGCTGCGTGATCGTCGAGCCGCCCTGCGGGTTGCCCTTCACGCTCGACCACAGGGCGCCGCCCACGCGCCGGAAGTCGATGCCGTGGTGATCGTAGAAGCGATGGTCTTCGGTCGAGATCAGCGCCTTGACCACGTGCGGCGAAATCTGCGACAGCTTGACGCGCTCCTGCAAGCCCTGTTCGAAGGTGCCGAGCGACTTGCCCCCGGCGTCCAGAATCACGGTCGGGCGCGACTGGCTGGCCTGTTCCAGGTCGTCGATGCCGGGTGTGAGCGGAATCAGGATCAACAGCCAGGCCAGGATCGCCATCAGACCGGCCGCCATCGACCACAGGGCGATCAGCGCCAGCTTGACCGGCAGCGGTCGCCCGTGCAGGCGCTGCTGCGCACCGGACCGGAGCGCGCCGGCGCCGGTGCGGGCCCCGGTAAACAGCCGCCGGGCGAGTCGTTGCATGCGTTGCTGGAAGGTCGGCGCAGGCGTGCTGTCCGGGTTGTTATCGTTCTGGTGTTGGTCCACGCGCTGTTCCTGCCTGCTCAATCTGTCAATTCGGCAAGTATAGCCGACCGATGGCCTGCATCCGGCGCGCCGTTGCACCGTTGCGTCACACGGCGCTGGCGCTGGGTTCGATGTGGCCGGCGCGCAGCAGCGTCTCGATCCGTTCCCCCGTCTGCGGACGGCTGTAGACGTGGCCCTGCACCTGGTCGCAGCCGGCACCGCGCAGAAAGTCGAGCTGTGCGATCGTCTCGACGCCCTCGGCAATGACATGCATGCGCAGGCCATGGGCCAGCGAGATGATCGCGTCGACCAGCGCCGCACCATCGGCGCTGGACAGCATGTCCTGCACGAACGAGCGGTCGATCTTGAGCACGTCGACCGGCAGCCGCTTCAGGTATTGCAGGCTGGAGTAACCCGTGCCGAAGTCGTCGATCGACAGGGTCACGCCCATGCGCTTGAAGCATTGCATCGTGTGGATGGCCGACTCGATGTCACCCATCATCATGCTTTCGGTCAGTTCGATCTCGAGCGAACTGGGCGGCAGGCCGGTCTCGCGCAGCACGCGCTCGACGCCCGCCACCAGGTCGGGTTCGGCAAACTGGCGCGCCGACAGGTTCACGGCGATCCGCAGCGGCCCCAGGCCGTCGCGCTGCCAGTGCCGGTTCTGGCGGCACGCCGTCTGCAGCACCCAGGCGCCGATCGGCACGATCAGACCGGTCTCTTCGGCCAGGCCAATGAAGCGCTCCGGTTCGATCGTGCCCAGCTGCGGGTGGCGCCAGCGGATCAGCGCCTCGGTGCCCACGACGCGACAGGTGGCCAGGTCGACCTGCGGCTGGAAATGCAGCGTAAATTGCTGCTCGTGCAGTGCGTGGCGTAGCGCGCTTTCCAGCGCCAGCCGGTCGAATGCCTGCGCATTCATGTGCGGGGCATAGAACTGCACCGCATTCCTCCCGTCCGACTTGGCGCGGTACATCGCGATTTCGGCATGCTTGACCAGCGTATCGGCGTCGGCGCCGTCGGCCGGCCAGGCCGCCACGCCAGCACTGCAGCCGAACACGACCTGCTGCTCGCCGAGCTGCAGTGGTTCGGCCACGACATCGCGCACCTGCCGGATGCGGGTCGCCGCCTGGCGTTCGTCGGCGCAGTCGCACAGTACGAGCACAAAGTCGTCGCCGCCCACACGCGCCGCCGTATCGAGCGGGCGCAGCGTGCGCCGGATACGCGTGGCCAGCAGGCGCAGCGCGTCGTCGCCGGCGCGCCGGCCCAGCGTATCGTTGATCAGCTTGAAGTGATCGACATCAAGCAGCACGACCCATACCGGCGCGCTGTCCCCAGTGGTCATCGAGGCGGCTAGCGCAGCCGCAATCGCGCGCTCGACGCGATCGGTCAGCAGCGCGCGGTTGGCCAGGCCCGTGAGCGTGTCGTAGTGGGCGTGGCGTGCGAGTTCGGCCTCGTAGCGTTTGGCGGTGGTGACATCGTAGACGGTCACGACAAAATGGCTGACCTTGCCGTCGGCGCGACGCACGGGCGCGATATAGACGTCGCTGATCAACTCGGCGCCGTCGCGCGCGTGCATCGTTACCAGCGCGTGCTCCTCGCGCTGCTGGCGCAGCGACGCGCACAAGGCATGCACCGCCGGCTGGTCGCGGTCCGCCCCGACCAGCAGTGCGAGCGGCTGGCCGCCCAGCTCGTGCGGCGGGTAGCCGAAGGTGCGCTCGCACGCCGGATTGGCGTAGCCGATCGGGTAACCCGGCGCGTCTGCATCGACCAGAAGAATGGGATTGGCACTGGACGCCATCGCCCGTTCATACACGCGCAGCGAATCCGTCGCCCGTTCGAGCGCGGCCGTGCGCTGCCTGACCAGTGCTTCGATGCGGCGGGTGCGCGCCACGCGCTGCTGGACCAGCGTGGCGGCAGTGGCACTCAGGATCAGGCCCAGCGCGAGCGCCACCAGCTCAGCCGTATGACGCCCGAACGCGGGCGGCTGCTCGTCGACCACGACCTGCCAGTTGCTGCCGGCGATTTCGAAGGATTCACTGTGGCGCAGCGGCTTGTCGCCGCGCAGGCGGGATACCCAGCCGCCAGGACCGGGAACGCTTCCATGCCGGTATGCCGTCACCATCTGCCCGGCCGTATCCGGTCCGTGCAGCGACAAGGCAACGGTGTCGTCGTCCAGCAGCCGTACCGCATGCAGGCTGCCGCCCACCAGCAGCGCGACATCGATCACGACCTCGACGTGCCCGACCGCCGCCGCGCGGCGCGCCTGGACGTCCGGGGGACGCTCGCTGCCCCGGTAAACCGGCACGGTGATGAGGATGCCGCGGCGCCCGCCTCCGCCCTGCAGCAGCGTGACGAGCGGGCTGGCGACCGGCTCGTCCGCATCGATCGCGTTCTGGCTGACCCGTCGCAGCGGCGGGTACGCCCACGTATCGTTGCCGAACACGATGGCGTTACCGAGGATCGGCGCGACGAAATCGTTGACCAGATATAAGGGACGCTCGCCGGCGCGGATGAGCGAATCACCGTCGCCAGGCGCGCGCTCCCGGATCTGGAAGTCCGGCCAGAACGCCCGGCGTTCGGCCTCGAACGCCGGACGCTCGGCAGCGCTGACGAAACGCTGGAACACGATCGCCTTCAGGTAACCGTGGTTCGCCACCAGCGGCAACGCAAAGGCATCGAATTCGTCGCGCGTGATCCGGTGCGATGCGCGAAACAGCAGGCTGGCCGCGCGCGCCGCATCGACGGCTTCGGCAAAAGCGCGCGTGACTGCCGCCACGCGCACGCCGGCGCGCTGCGCGAATTCGGCGTCGGCGCGCCAGGATTCCAGCATCCGCACGCCGCCACACAGCGCCCCGGTCAGCGTCAACCCGAGCACGCAGGTAGCCACCGCGGCCCTTGACAGGCCGCGTCCCGGCACGGCCGAGCGGCGATCGTATGCGCTGTGCATACACGCGATGCTAGCGCAGAATGGGCGGTGTGGGCGCATCGCTCGCACCGCGCCGATATGCAAGATTCTGCGATGCGCTGATGCGTTTTGACAACGCTTGCTTTATCATCTCGCGCATGTCGTCCGAACCCCAAGCCACTTCCCCGCCGTTGCCAACCGATGCGCCGCCCCAACGCGTGCTGCGGCAATTCCGTATCGTCTTCAATGCGGTCAAGACCCACTTTCGCCAGCTCGAACATGAATCCGGCCTGGGCGGCGCCCAGGTCTGGGCGCTGTCAGTGATCGACAGCCAGCCCGGCATCGGTGCGACGAGCCTGAGCCGCGCACTCGACATCCACCAGTCCACCGCCAGCAACCTGGTGCGCTCACTGGTCGAGCGCGGCTATGTCAGCGCGGCGCGCGAAGGCGCGGACCGGCGCAGCGTCGCCCTGCGCGTGCTGCCGGCGGGCCAGGAAGTGCTGCGCCGCGCGCCGGCGCCCCTTGCCGGCGTGCTGCCCAACGCGCTGGCCACGCTCGATGAATCGACGCTGCTGCGGCTCGAACAGGATCTGGGCAGATTGATTGCACAGCTCGACGCCGATGAAGCGGCCGGCAAGATTCCGCTCGGCCAGCAGTAGCCGGCACCATCGGCAGACGCTGAAAAAAAAAGCCCCCCGACGAAAGCGGGGGACGAAAAGACGCGGCGCTGACCGCCTCTTTGCTGATCGGGATAAGCAGGTCGGTGGACCCGGTTACCACGTCCTTATCTTGCCCGAAAAGTATAATCAAGGCAACCTTATTTGTGCCAATGGACACATGGGGACGCCGTAGCGCAGCACACAGGATTACGCATGGACATACCAGGTTGGTTGCAGGCAGGTGGTTGGGGATTGTTGGCAGGCGGCGCCCTGCTGCTGGGCGCGGCGGCCGGCGTGCGTTATCAGGTGCCGCAGCGCCTCGTCGCCGCGATCATGGCGTTCGGCAGTGGCGTGCTGATTTCGGCGCTGTCATTCGAATTGATGGACGAGGCGGTCGAGACCGGCGGGCTCGCATCGACGGCAGCCGGCTTCGTGATTGGCGCAGGCATCTATACCGGCGCCAACTGGCTGCTCGCGCGCAAGGGTGCCAAGCACCGCAAGCGTTCGACGCCACCGGAAGGCACCGACCCGAAGGCCAAGGGCAGCGGCACGGCCATCGCGATCGGTGCACTGATCGATGGCATTCCCGAGTCGATCGTGATCGGGCTGTCGCTGGTGGGCGGCGAAGGCGTGAGCATGGCGATGGTGGCGGCAGTGTTCCTGTCCAACCTGCCGGAAGGGCTGTCGAGCGCCGCGGGCATGAAGCGCGCAGGCCAGTCGACCGGGTACATCATGGGCATCTGGGCAGCAATTGCCCTCGCATCCGGGCTGGCGGCAACGGCGGGCTTCACACTGCTCCACGAATTTCCGCCTGAAATTCTGGCTGCCATCACGGCGGTCGCAGCGGGCGGTGTGCTGGCCATGGTGGTCGACACCATGATTCCCGAGGCATTCGAAGAAACCCACGATTTTGCCGGGCTGATCGTCACAGCCGGGTTTCTCGCCGCGTTTACGCTGAGCAAGTTTTCTACCTGAATTTACCGGCCATAACCCTTTATAATCAGTGTTCCAGGCGACGTCACCTCCCCGGCGTCCCAACCCTCATCTCATGCTGATCATGCACACCCAGTTTTCCGGCGGCACCTGGCGCGACGGCGCGGCGCCGTCCGTACTGCGCTATCTGTTCGCACTGTTCCTGTTCCTGGTGGCGCTGGCCGCCCGCTTCATGCTGGTCGACCTGTTGCCAGCGCGTGGCTTTCCGTTCCTGTCGTTCTTTCCGGCAGTGCTGCTGGCCGCCTACCTGGCCGGCCTCGGGCCTGGCCTGCTGACGGCGTTCCTGAGCACCTGGGCGGCCTGGGCATTCTTCATGGGCCCGCGCCTGGCGCCGGCTGCCATGGCGCACAGCGACCTGATCGCGCTGGTCTTTTTTGCGTCGATCCTGGTGGTCGACTGCCTGGTGATCGAACGCATGAACCTGGCCATGCGCAAGTTGCGCGCTACCGGTACGCGGCTGCGCGAAAGCGAAGATGCCCTGGTGGCGCGCCAGGCCGAACTGAGCGAAGCGAACCGGCAAAAAGACGTGTTCATCGCGATGCTGGCGCACGAGCTGCGCAATCCGCTGGCGCCAATCCTGTCGGCGGCCCAGCTGATCGCGATGCGCGCAGGCGCCGATGAACCGCTGGCCCGCGCCGCCGGCATCATCCTGCGCCAGGGCCTGCAACTGACGCGGCTGGTCGACGACCTGCTCGATGCGTCCCGCATCCACTCGGCCAAACTGACACTCCAGGTCGCGCCAGCCGACCTGCGCGACGTGATCGGCAGCGCGCTGGAAACCAGTGGGCCGATGATCGAACAATCGAGTTCCAGATTTCAGCTGACGCTGCCGCAGCCGCCGCAGCCGATTCCGGTGCAGGTCGACAGCACGCGCATCGCCCAATGCGTGTCGAACCTGCTGCACAATGCCTTCAAGTTCACGGCCAGCCACGGCGACATCCGGCTGGACGTCAGCACCGGGCTTGACGGCATGGCCCGCATCCGGGTCACGGACAACGGCCGCGGCATTTCGCCCGAGATGCTGCCCCGCCTGTTTGACATGTTCACGCAGGAAGGCCGCAGCGGCAACGACGGCAATAGCGGCCTGGGCATCGGCCTGGCGCTCACGCGCGACCTGGTCGAACGTCACGGCGGCACGCTCAGCGCCCATAGCGACGGGCCGGGCCGCGGCGCAGTGTTCGAGATCGCGCTGCCCCTGAACACCGACGTGCAGGCGACAGCGATCGCCGCGCCGTCGCCGGCGGCCGTCGACGCGTCGCAGAAGGCGCCATCGGTGCTGGTGGTGGACGACAATGTGGATGCGGCCGAACTGTTGCAGGCGCTGCTCGGATTGCACGGCTTCGCTGTGCAGATCGCCCATACCGGCGCCGCCGCCCTGGCCGCACTGGCACAGCAGCGCTATCAGGTCCTGCTGCTCGACATCGGCTTGCCCGACATGACCGGCTATGAGGTCGCCATCGCTGCCCGCGCGCAGGGTCTGCTCGACGACACGACCTTCATCGTCGCACTGACCGGCTGGAGCGACGCCGAGTCACGCCAGCGCTCGGTCGATGCGCGCATCGACCATCATCTCAACAAGCCGGTACAGATGGAAGCGCTGTTGAGCCTATTCGATACGCGAACGCTGTCGACTAATCTTACAGTTGTATGACATAAATCAAGGTCGATTCATTTAAGTACTTGTTGGTATTGAGGATTTTGAACAGGCACGCTCCGTGCTTATCGCATATTGCAACAGCAATGCTCGCAATTCGATGTCACATTCATGTTCATCCATCCCTGAATAGAACGGAGTGCTCTGTGAAACTGATCAAAAGCTTGAGAAATGTCGCCCTTGCCACCATGCTGTTTTCCGCTGGCGTGGCCAATGCAGCGCTGTACCAGTTCCAGCTGACCGGAGATTACACGGCAAGCTGGCAAATGGACTCCACCGTCGACCCGGATTTCAGCTTCGATGGGTTCCTGTTCTCGGTCTACGATGTCGAAGGAAACTTTCCCGGATCGCTTGCTGACCTCGCAGACCTGACGTTCTACAATGCCGATGCTGGCGGTGGATTCGAGATCATCGATTTCCTCGGCGATCAGGTGCTGCTCGTGACTGACGGTCGACAGTTATATACCGGTGCCGAAGGAAGTCCGACTTTTCTCCTCGGCACGTTCGCGCTCAGCGAATTCGAGGGTGTCGGCAGCTACATGCTGACCGTGACTGACCTGGATGCCCTCCCAGGGCCAGGTGAAGTGCCTGAGCCGGCAACGGCAGCGCTGTTGCTCGGCGGCTTGGGCGTCCTGCTTGCATCGCGCAAGCGGCGCCAGGCCAAATAATCTGCCTGCCGGCAAGGCTGCGCTGAACCAGCCTTGCTATCGTTTCGGCGCTGGCGCTGGCGGCATGGCCGCCACGCCCTGCGTGCGCAGGTAGGCCACGATCTCGCCCGCCTGCTTCTCGCTCATGAAGCTGAGAAAGCGCATCTTGTTCCCTGGTACGACCTTTTCGCTGTCGCGAATGAATGCAACCAGTTTCTGCTCGTCCCAGGCGAATCCCGCGCTCCTGAGCGCCGGCGAGTAGGCATATGCCGGCGCGCTGCCGGCCTTGCGGCCGACGATCCCGTTCAATTGCGGGCCGAAGCCATTGCGCGCGCCCGCCCCCACTTCGTGACAATTGGTACAGCGCGCGAACAAGCGGCGGCCGGCGTCGACCTGCGCCTGGGTCGGCGCTGCCAGCGCTTCAGCGCCCAGGCCGAACATCATTGCACAGCAAACGATGAGCGTGCGCATGATCACTTGACCCGTTGCTTCTCGAGCTTGCGCGCGAGCGTGCGGCGATGCATGCCCAGCCGGCGCGCCGCCTCGGAGATATTGAAATCGGTCTCGGCCAGTACCGCATGGATGCGTTCCCACTCGAGCGTCTTGATCGACGTCGACCGGTTGGTCACCTCGATCTCGGCGCTGCCGGCAATGTGCCCGAACGCCGCTTCGATATCGTCGGCGTCCGACGGTTTGGCCAGGTACTGGACGGCGCCCAGCTTGATCGCTTCGACCGCGGTCGCGATGCTGGCAAAGCCCGTCAGCACGACGATGAGCATGTCGGGGTCGTGCTCGTGCAGCAATTGCACGCAGGCCAGGCCCGAGGTCTGCCCCTTGAGCTTCAGGTCGACCACGGCGTAGCCGGGATTGTGCTGCGCCAGGATGGCAGCGGCTTCATCGTGGCCGGTGGCGCCCAGCACGCGGTAGCCGCGCCGTTCGAACGAACGGCTCAGCGTGCGGGCGAAGGCTTCGTCGTCTTCGATGATGAGCAGCAGCGGCTCAGGGTTCGGCATCGTTCAGTTCCTCTTCCAGTTCAATGGCCGACATCGGCAGTCGCAGCATGACCACGGCGCCGCCCTCCGGCCGGTTGGTCGCCGTCACCGTGCCGCCGAGTTTGCGTACGACGTTCACGGCCAGGAACAACCCCAGGCCACCACCGGGTTTGCCCTTGGTGGACTGGTACGGCTTGCCAAATTGCGCCAGCATGCTGGGCGCAAAGCCGGGACCGCGGTCGAGCACGGACAGCACCAGCGTGCGCTCGTCGATGTGCGCATCGAAACAGACCCAGTCGGGCGACGCTTCCAGCGCATTGTCGAGCAGGTTGTCGACCGTCTGGCGCAGCGCCGAGTCGCTCGCCACCGGCCAGTCGTCGGCGATACGATTATTGTACGTGAAAGCGCGCACCGGGCGGCTGGCCTGCCAGCGTTCGACCAGGCCATCGAGAAAGCCCCGCACCGTCGTGCGCTCAGCCGATTCGCCACGCGCTTCGCCGGCCGAGAGCAGGATGCCGCTGACGATCGACTTGCAGCGTTTGAGCTGGGTCTGCATCTCGGTCAGTTCGCCCAGCAGCTCGGGGTCGTCGCGAAACGCCGGCATGCGTTTCCAGTCGCCCAGGATGACCGACACGGTCGACAGCGGCGTGCCCAATTCATGCGCGGCGCCGCTGGCAAGCAGGCCCATGCGCACGATATGCTCTTCTTCGGTTGCGCTCTGGCGCAGCGCTGCGAGCTGGGTCGCCTTGTCGCGCACATTGTTCGAGATGCGCGAGACGAACAGCACCAGCAGCGCCGCGTTGAGCGCAAAGCAGACCAGCAGACCCTGGACATACAGGCTGCCGATGCCGCGCTCGTGATCAAACGGCAGCGCGAGCGGCTCGGCAAACGCCGCCAGGCCCGCCATGCAGGTGATCGTGATGGCGACGATGCTCCAGGTCCACAGTACGTCGAGCAGCACGGCCGAGACGATTACCTGCAGCAGGTAGAGAAAGGCAAAGGGATTGGTGGTGCCGCCGGACAGATACAGCAGCACGGTCAGGCTCGAGACATCGACCAGAATGGCCAGGAACATCTCGCCGTTCGAGACCGGCCGCCGTTCGTGCCAGCGCAGGTGGCTGGCGATATTGAAAGCGATCAGGCACGAGAGCACCTGCAGCATGTGCACCAGCGGCAGCGCGATCCCGAACAGCACGATTGCCGCCGCGATGGTCGTGACCTGGCCGATGACGGCGATCCAGCGCAGCTCGATCAGCTGCAGCATGTTCTTGTGGCCGGCGGCAAATTCCACGTTCGCGGCCGCCGCCGACGGCGACGTGCGCGCCGCCCGGGCGAAGAAATCCAGCGGAGATTGCATCGAAACCCGTCCGTTCAATGCCCCGTGCGCGGCAAGGCGGCCGGGGCGTCTTTAATCGTTGGCGTCGCGCGAGCGCTTCGCCTCGTAGCGGGCCACCCACCACCAGGCTGCGGCCACCATGAGGGCGAGAGCATACCAAGTCAGCGCGTACACGAGGTGATTATTTGGGAACGAGATGACGGTCAGGCCGCCGACGGCGCGCTCGGGGGCCGATGCAGGATCCTGGTTCTTGCCGGCGTCGACGAAAAACGGCGCGGTGCGAGCCGGGTCGAAGCCGCGCGCGGCGCTCAAGGCGATGACGTCGCGCGAATACCAGCGATTGCCGGCCGGGTCGTTGTCGCGCAGGAAGCCGCCCTTGGGTTCGCTAATGCGCAGCAGACCGCTCAGCTTGACGAGCTCGCCCGGGGCGGCGCAGGCATCCGGCCCGGCCGTGCGCGCCGGGAAGCGCGTGGCGATATCGCCCGATGACGGGATGAAGCCGCGATTGACAAACACGATGTGGCCCTCGTCCGTGCAGAACGGCGTGAGCAGCCAGAAGCCCGCGCCCAGCTCGGACAGTGCCTGGACGGGTGCGGTGTATTGGTAGAGATAGTGACCCGACAGGGCAACGGCCCGGTATTCGTCGGATTCTTTGGAAATCTGCGGCCACTGCGCTACCGGAGGGAGCGCAGCAGGCGCCGCATGAACGCGTGCATCGACGCGTTCGATCAGGTCCAGTTTCCATTGCAGGCGAATCACCTGCCAGGTCCCCAGAACTGCAAACAGCACGAGCAGCAGCAAGGCCAGTACCGCCACCAGGCGCCGCACGAACGGCGAACGGCGCGGTGGGGGCTGGTCATACGCCGAGGGGGTCGGCGGCTGCTGCGCGTGCACGACCATATCAGGTCATGTCGGAGGTGTTTTCAGCACCCATGCCCGGCATCATGTTGGTGTTCATGTGGTGCATGACCCAGATCGAGCCCGACATCACGATGACCAGCAGCACCAGCGTCAACACCAGCGCCATCATGTTCCAGCCGCCCTCTGCCTTCGAATTCAAGTGAAGGAAGTAGACCATCTGGACCACCAGCTGGACCGCAGCGAAGCCGAGGATGACCCAGCGGGTCATGTCCGGGGCCAGCACATTGCCCATCACCAGCCAGAACGGAATCGCGGTGAGGATCAGCGACAGGACGAAGCCGATGGCATAGTCGCGGCCACTGTAGTGGATCTGGTAGCTGTCGTGACCATGATGATCATGACCATGCTCATTGTGATGATCGCTCATGGCAGCACTCCCATCAGGTAGACAAAGGTAAACACGAAGATCCAGACCAGATCCAGGAAGTGCCAGAACAGCGACAGGCAAGCCAGGCGACGGAAGTTTTCCGGCGTCAGGCCGTGCTTGGACAGCTGCACGAACAGGGTCACCAGCCACACGATACCGAACAGCACGTGCAGACCGTGGGTACCGACCAGCGAGAAGAACGCCGTCAGGAAGCCCGAACGCTGTGGACCGGCGCCCAGGTGGATCAGGTGCTGGAATTCATAGATTTCCAGCGACAGGAACGCCACACCCAACAGGCCCGTGGCGATCAGCCACAGCTTGGTCTTGCCCACGTTCTTGGCTTGCGCCGAGATCATGGCCATGCCGAAGGTGATCGACGACACCAGCAGGAAGCCGGTGTTGAGTGCGATCAGCGGCAGTTCGAACAGCTCGGCGCCGGTCGGGCCGCCCGCATAGTTGCGGCCCAGCACGGCGTAGGCGGCGAAGAGCGATGCGAACAGCAGGCAGTCGCTCATCAGGTAGAGCCAGAAGCCGAGCAACGTGCCCTGCTCCGGGTGGTGCTCCCGCGCCATGTAGCGCGCGGTCACTTCGGCGGGTGTCAACCCGCCTGTCATGGTTGCTTTAATTTCAGACATGGCTTTCCAGCATACGAGTACGTGCGGTTTCGGTCTTCAGGACTTCTTCAGCCGGAATGTAGAAATCGCGTTTGTAGTTGAAGGTATGGGCAATGATCGTACCGAGCAGGACGATGAACGCCCCGATCACCAGAGCCCACATATGCCAGATGATGGCAAAGCCGACCGCGCACGCCAGTGCCGAGATCACGAAACCGGCCCAGGTGTTCTTGGGCATGTGGATCGCGACGAAATCGGCGAGCGGACGCTGGTAACCGTTCTTCTTCATGTCGGCGAAGGTGTCGTTGTCGTGCACCACCGGCGTGAACGCGAAGTTGTAGTCAGGTGGTGGCGACGAGGTCGACCATTCCAGCGTACGGCCATCCCACGGATCGCCCGTGAAATCGCGCAGACGTGCGGTGTTGCGGTCACGGAAGCTGACATACAGTTGCATCAGCAGCGCGCCGATACCACCAGCGATCATCAGGGTGCCCAGGAACGAAATCTGGAACAGCCACTGGACCGACATGTCATCGAAGTGACTCACGCGGCGGGTGTAGCCCATGAAGCCCAGGATGTACGGCGGCGTGAACGCAACCCAGAAACCGATCGACCAGAGCCAGAACGACACGGTACCCCAGAATTTGTCGAGCTTGTAGCCGAACGCTTTCGGGAACCAGTAGTTCAGACCCGCGAAGATACCGAACACCACGCCACCGATAATCACGTTGTGGAAGTGGGCGATCAGGAACAGCGAGTTATGCAGCACGAAGTCGGCCGCAGGAATCGCCAGCATCACGCCGGTCATGCCGCCGATGGTGAAGGTCAGCATGAACGAGATCGTCCACATCATCGGCAGTTCGAAGCGGATCTGGCCGCGGTACATCGTGAACAGCCAGTTGAACAGCTTCGCGCCGGTCGGAATCGAGATGATCATCGTCGTGATACCGAAGAACGCATTGACGCTGGCGCCCGAACCCATCGTGAAGAAGTGGTGCAGCCAGACCAGATACGACAGCACCATGATGACGCAGGTCGCGTAGACCATCGAGGTGTAGCCGAACAGGCGCTTGCCGCAGAAGGTCGAGACGACTTCGGAGAAGATACCGAACGCTGGCAGGATCAGGATGTAGACCTCAGGGTGACCCCAGATCCAGATCAGGTTCACGTACATCATCGCGTTGCCGCCACGATCGTTCGTGAAGAACGCGGTGTCGAACAGGCGGTCCATGCCCAGCATGGCCAGCACGGCGGTCAGGATCGGGAAGGTCACGACGATCAGGATGTTGGTGCACAGCGAGGTCCAGACGAAGACTGGCATCTTCATCAGGCCCATGCCCGGTGCGCGCATCTTGATGATGGTGACGATCAGGTTCACACCCGACAGCAAGGTACCCACACCCGCGATCTGCAATGACCAGATGTAGTAGTCGACGCCCACCCCCGGACTGGCCAGGATGCCCGACAGCGGCGGATACGCGAGCCAGCCGGTACGTGCGAATTCACCGACGAACAGGGATGCCATGATCAGCACGGCGCCCATCGTGGTCATCCAGAACGAGAAGTTGTTCAGGAACGGGAAGGCCACGTCGCGCGCACCGATCTGCAGTGGCACCACGTAGTTCATCAGGCCCGTCACGAACGGCATCGCCACGAAGAAGATCATGATCACGCCGTGGGCGGTGAAGACCTGGTCGTAGTGGTGCGGCGGCAGGAAGCCGGCGTTGTCGCCAAAGGCGAGCGCCTGCTGGGTACGCATCATCAGGGCGTCGGCAAAGCCGCGCAGCAGCATGACCAGACCGAGGATCATGTACATGATGCCGATTTTCTTGTGGTCGATACTGGTGATCCAGTCTTTCCACAACGAGCCCCACAGGCGGAAGTAGGTCAGGATGCCCACGAGGGCAATACCGCCTACGATCACACCTGCGAAGGTAGCAAGCAGGATCGGCTCATGGAAGGGAATCGCATCCCAGCCAAGCCGACCGAAGATAAACTTCGTCAAGTCGAAAGTGTCTTGCATGGTTACTTCTTCACAGTGTTAAAAGGGGCGACGCACATTTCCAGCGCCTCGGCCAGCATGGACTTGCCATCCTTCGGCAGCTGGCGGATGGCCGCGGCCATTTCGTTGCGCTTGTGATCCTCGTGCATTTGCTGGTTCATGCACATGGTGCCTTCAGCAACGCAGCGGTTCAGGATGCGGTTGAACAGCGCAGGCTCGACCTGTGCGTAGTGACGCACCGGCTCCTTGGCGGTCGGTTTTTCGAGCACCATGTAGTCAGCGCGGTCGAGCACTTCGGTGCCGGTCTTCATTTCCTTGACCCAGGTGTCGAAATCGGCCTGCGTCACGCCCTTGTAGGCAAACTTCATGTGCGAGAAACCGTCGCCGCTGAAGTTGGCCGACAGGCCGCGATAATCGCCGGTCTTGTTCAGCACCGCGTTCAGTTCCGTTTCCATGCCCGGCATCGCGTAGATCATGCCAGCCAGGGTCGGGATGTAGAACGTGTTCATCACGGTCGACGAGGTGATCTTGAAGCGCACCGGCACGTCGATCGGGGTCACCAGGTGATTGACCGACGCGATACCCTGTTCTGGATAGATGAACAGCCATTTCCAGTCCAGCGCCACCACTTGTACTTCAAGTGGCTTGACCGACGCGGCGAGCGGCCGGTTGGCATCGATGCGGTCGAGCGGACGATACGGGTCGAGCTTGTGGGTACTGACCCAGGTAATCAGACCCAGCACGATAATGATCAGGAGCGGTGCGCCCCAGATAATCAGCTCGAGCTTGGTCGAATGGTCCCAGTCAGGTTCGTAGGCCGCGTTGGCGCCCTTGCGGTAGCGCCAGGCGAACCAGACGACCAGCAACATCACCGGAATGATGATGATCAACATTAATAGAACCGATATGACAATCAGATCGGCCTGCTGCTTTGCTATATCGCCGGTGGGATTCATTACGACGGTATTGCAGCCAGCAAGCGCTGCAAGAAGAAGTAATGGCAGTCCGCGGCGGACAATTTGTGGAATCATGCTAGGTATCTAACGTTACATGGAGGGAGAGCATGCTACTGTACTGCCAACGGTCGTCAAAGAACATTGGACAGTTTGTCCCACCCTTTGCCATAATGCAATTTTAACAATAGTGTTACCCACAATAGTGGCGACCGCGACACGACTTTTGGAGAATTAACCATGCACAGCACCACCCACGGCAGCGACGACGCCGCTCCAATCACGAGCCCGAACAGCGGCGCACGTAACATCAACGCCCGCGACGAACACATTTCCCCCGGCGACATCGCCGTCGGCGTCATTGTCGGTCGTTCGGCGGAGTACTTCGAATTCTTCGTGTATGCCATCGCTTCGGTTCTGGTGTTCCCGTCGATCTTCTTCCCGTTTGCCGATCGCCTCGAAGGCACACTCTACGCCTTTGTCATTTTCGCGTTCGCGTTCATCGCGCGTCCGTTCGGCACGCTGCTCTTCATGTGGATCCAGAAACGCTGGAGCCTCGACATGAAACTCCTGATCGCCCTGTTCATGATGGGCACCTGCACCGTCGTCATCGCCCTGCTCCCGAGCTACAGCGAAATCGGCGGCGCCGCCATCGTGATGCTGGCATTGCTGCGCATCGGCCAGGGCCTGGCCCAGGGCGGTTCGTGGGATGGTCTGCCGTCGCTGCTGGCCCTGTCGGCACCTGAAGGCAAGCGCGGCTGGTACGCGATGCTGGGTCAGCTCAGCGCACCGCTCGGCTTCGTCATCGCCGCCGGCGTGTTCGCCTACCTGATCGGCAACCTGTCGCAGGAAGACTTCCTGACCTGGGGCTGGCGCTTCCCGTTCTTCGTCGCCTTCGCCATCAACGTCGTCGGTCTGTTCGCCCGCCTGCGTCTGGTGTCGACCACTGAATATGCACGCCTGCTGGACACCAACCACATGACGCCAGCGCCAGTCGGCGAACTGATGCGTAATCAGGGCACCAACATCGTCATCGGCGCCATGACCGCGCTGGCCAGCTACGCGCTGTTCCACCTGGTCACCGTGTTCCCGCTGTCGTGGATCCAGCTGTACGATACCCGTCCAGTCGAGTCGTTCCTGCTGGTCCAGATGGGCGGCGCCGTGCTGGCTGCGCTGGGCATCCTGGCATCGGGCTACATCGCCGACAAGGTCGGTCGTCGCACCACGCTGGGCACGCTGGCCGCCCTGATCGCGCTGTTCTCGATCTTCGTGCCATCGCTGATCGATGGCGGTACCGCTGGCCAGAACACCTTCATCCTGGTTGGCTTCACCCTGCTGGGTCTGTCGTACGGTCAGGCAGCCGGTGCCACGACGTCGAACTTCCAGAAGCACTTCCGTTACACCGGTGCGGCGCTGACGTCGGATCTGGCATGGCTGGTCGGTGCTGCGTTCGCACCGCTGGTCGCACTGGGTCTGTCGGCGAACTTCGGCCTGGGTTACGTCAGCCTGTACCTGCTGTCGGCAGCCGTCGCCACGCTGGCTGCGCTGAGCCTGAACCGCAAGCTGGAAATTCGTGACTGATCCGCATCGTCTGATTTGCCAGTAACAACAACGGCCCTTCGGGGCCGTTGTTGTTTTTAACCATTGTGTAATGCATTGAACCGATCTCGTTACTCAATACAACATTGCATTCCATCCAGCAATCTTGGCTGATGGTATGATCGTGACAAATGCCACGCGTGCGCCGCATCGGCCCGCGCTACAGTGACTGCTCGCTCATCCAGGAACGGATGGCGACACCAGCGCACAGGCCAGTATGGCGATGTGGCGCGCGGCTTGTCTGCCAATCGCGCAACATCACGCAGCCCGGTTCGGTACACCGGACGTGGCCGTAATTCTTATTGTCTTCACGATCGCACACCATGAAACTTCCATTGTCGCTAGTGGCTGGGGCCCTTCTCGTCACGCAATCGGCCGTCGCCGCCCCGCCGGCTTGCTACAATTTTTCGCCGGTCAACCAGTTCAATGTCCAGGTCTCGGCCAGCTTCTGGAATCCGATCATCAGCTATGTCTCGGCAAGGAGCAAGGTTTGCATGAAGCTCAAGCTGGGCCGCACCTCGGCAGACACGACCAGTTTCGTGCTGGCGCGTGAAGTCGACTTTGCGTTCACCAATCACCTGTTCAGTCCAGACCGCGACAAGATGGGATGGACCGTGTTCGGACGTCGTAACTCGCCGCCCGTGCATGCGCAGATCGTGGTGCCGGTCGACTCGCCGATCAGGGATATCAAGGAACTGGCCGGCGCTGCCGTGAGTTTTCCCGGCCCGGAAGCACTGGTTGCCTACAAGGTCAACTATGCGCAATTGCTGCGCGCCGAGATCCCTGTGAACGTCGTATTCGCCGGGAATCAGGACGCTGCGTTCACGCAACTGTCTGCCGGGATGGTCAAGGCGGTCGGCGCCAACTCCCAGCTGGTGGCCAACTGGAATGGCCGTGAAGGCACCGCGTTTCGCGTGCTGTGGAGCTCGGCGCCATTCAATGATCTTGCGCTGATGGCCTCGCCACGCGTGCCGGCGGAGCAGGTACGTGCCGTCGCCAATGCCTTCCTCACGATGCACAACGACCCGGAAGGCAAGCGTGTGCTGGCCGAATCAGGGGGACTGATCCACGCCCCGGTGCCGCTGTCGTTCGTCGCCGCCAGCCAGGCCGACTACGCCAGCTATCGCGCGTTCTACGCCGACGCGCCGGCCAGCCTGCGGTGACATCTTCCGCCATGACATTCGCTCCGCTGCGCCTGCTCAAGCGTGTCTTCCTGCCGCGCTCCCTGATGGGGCGTGTATTCGGCGTGTTCGCGGCCACGCTGCTGCTGATGATGGCGGCAGGCCTGGGCATGTTTTATCGCTACCAGTACCTGCAGCATATCGAAGAGACGCAGGACAATGCGCTGATGCTGGTCGAAGCGGTGACCCAGCCGATCGAAGAGAGCGTTGTCATCGGCGATTACGACACGGTCAAGCGCACGCTGGGCAAGATGCTCGTCAAGTCGCCGTTCAAGCGCGCCCAGTTCCTCGAAGTGGGCGGCGGGGCGATCAGCCTGGAAGCCCAGGACAGCCAGCACGCAGCGCCACCAGACTGGTTCACGGCGCTGATCGTCGAGCGGTTCTACGACGTCAACCGGGTCATCACGGTCGGCGGCAAGGATTACGGCGTCATGCGCCTGTCGTTCGACGTGACCAAACTGGCAGCGCAGCTCTGGCAGCTCATCATCGAAACGGCAGCGGTGGCCCTGGTGCTGGCGTCGGCCAGCCTGCTCCTGATGCGCGTGCTGCTGCGCCGCTGGCTGGAACGACTCGGTGGCCTGCGCGCCTTCGAACATGACGTCGCGTCGGGCCTGGTCACGGCCGAGGCGCCGCTGCACGAAGATGCGCCGCTCGAGATCCAGGAAGCGATCCTGGCCGTGAACCGCGGCACCGCCAGCCTGCGCGTGCAGTACGGCGAGCGCATCGAGCTCCTGATGAATTCGCTCGTCCAGCACAAGAGCGCGATGGACCAGGCCGCGATCGTGTCCGAGATCGACGTCGACGGCCGCATCGCCGTCGTCAACGACCAGTTCATCGCCAACAGTGGCCTGTCGCGTGACGAGGTCGTGGGTCAGCCGCTGGCGAACCTGACAATCCCGGGCGCGGCGCCGGCATGGGCGCCGGCGCCGGTGGTCTGGCAGGGCGATGTCACGATTGCCGGGCGCGACCGCACGCTGCAATGGCACCGTACGATCGTGCCGATGTTCGATGCCGGCGGTGTCGAACGCTATATCTGCATCGATATCGACATCACCGAGCGCAAGGCCTTCGAGCGAACGATCCTGGCCACGGCGCGGCGCGAAAACCTGATCGCGGAGCTGGGTCGCGTGGCCCTGACCGCCACCGACCTGCGCCACGTGTTCCAGGAAGCGGTACAGGCCGCGGCGGGCGGGCTCGATGCACCGACCGCGGCGCTATTTTCGCTGGAACCGGCGCCGATCGGCCGTTCACTGGTGATCCAGGCGGGCAGCGGCGCCCTGGCCTCGGCCATCGGTTTCGCGCTCGACTGCCCGCTGGGGCCAATGCCACAGCAAGAGCCAGCCGACCTGCTGCGCCCCCTGTTCGCGACCGTCGGCGCCGCCTACCAGGTGCGCAGCAGCGTCGATGCCTGCGTGATTTGCACGGAAAGCCCGTTTGGTGTGCTGGGCGTGTTCTCCGACGAGGCCCGCCAGTTCGGCCCGGACGATCGCAACTTCCTGCGCAGCATCGCGCACATCCTGGCAACCACGATCGAGCGCCACACGGCCCAGCAACGCCTGACCTATCTGGCCCAGTACGATGCATTGACCGACCTGCCCAACCGGCGCTACCTGTCCGAGTCGCTCGACCTGGCCATTGCCGCGGCAGCGACCCAGACACGCCGCGCCGGCGTCATGTTCATCGATCTCGACCATTTCAAGAAGGTCAACGACATGCTGGGGCATGGCGTTGGCGACCAGCTCCTGGTGCTTGCCACCAAGCGCCTGCAAGCCTGCGCGCGCCCCGGCGATCTGGTCGCGCGGCTGGGCGGCGATGAATTCGCCCTGATCCTGCCTGACGTCGTGGAAGATGGCGACATCGGCACGCTGTGCACCACGATCATCGATGCACTGGCAGCACCCTTCCTGCTGCAGGGCCAGCAATTGTTTGTCTCGGCCAGCATCGGCGTTGCCCGTTATCCGGAAGATGGCGTGAATGCGGAGGCCCTGCTGAAAAGCGCCGATACGGCCATGTATGCGGCCAAGCACAATGGCCGTGGCAATTTCCAGTTCTTCAGCGCCGCCATGCACGACGCGACGACCCAGCGCATCAAGCTAGAAGCCGAGCTGCACCAGGCGCTGGAACGGCGCGAATTCCTGCTGCACTATCAGCCCAAGCTCGACCTGGACACGGGCAAGACCAGCGGTTTCGAGGCGCTGCTGCGCTGGAATCACCCGCAGCGCGGCCTCGTGCCACCGCTCGAGTTCATCGGCATCCTCGAAGACACGGGTCTCATCATCGCAGTCGGCGAATGGGTGGTGGCGGAAGTCTGTCGCCAGCTCGGCGCCTGGCGCGCCGATGGCTTCCCCATCGTGCCGGTGGCGATCAACCTGTCCGCGCGCCAGCTCGAGCAGGATGATCTGGCCGCAACGATCGAGCGCATCGTGAACGCCGCCGGCATCGCACCTGCGCTGCTGGAGTTCGAGCTGACCGAGTCGATGCTGATGATGAACCCGGACGCTGCGGTGGCGATTCTGGGACGCATCAAGGCACTGGGCATCCGCTTGTCGATCGATGATTTCGGCACCGGCTATTCGAGCCTGGCGTACCTGAAGCGTTTCCCGCTCGATGCGCTCAAGATCGACCGCACCTTCGTACGTGACCTGCCGCATGACAGCGACGACGCGGCGATTACGCGCGCCGTGATCAACCTGGCGCACAGCCTGAACCTGAAAGTGGTGGCCGAAGGCGTGGAAAATCTCGAGCAGTTGTGCGAACTGAAGCGCTTCGGCTGCGACGAAATCCAGGGCTACTATGTGGACCGGCCGCTGGTACCGGCCAGTTGCTTCACCCGTGCGGGCGGCGGAGCGTCCGCGGGCGCGCAGCGCGACGCGATGCTGGTGATGTAACCAGTCGGGCCGGTCAGGCCAGCGCCGTATCGAGCACCGTCATCACGATGAACCCGATGACCAGCGCGATGCTGGCCTGGGTACCGTTGCCGGACTGGCGCGATTCGGGAATCACATCGTTGACGATGACGAGCAGCATGGCGCCGGCAGCGGCGGCCAAGGCATACGGCAGCAGGCCAGCCGCGATGCCGATGAGCGCAACGCCAAACACGGCAGCAATCGGCTCGATCAGGCCCGACACGATGCCCATACCGACCGCCGCCAGGCGGCTGTAACCGACAGAGTGCAGTGCCAGCGCAACGACCAGGCCTTCCGGTACATCCTGGATCGATACCCCGGTGGCCAGCGACGTGGCTTTTTCCAGGTCGATGCCGGCAAAAGCGACGCCAATGGCCAGGCCTTCCGGCAGGTTATGCAGCGCAACCGCCCACACGAACAACCAAGCGCGCCGCAGCGATACCTGGTCGGGATCGGTAGAGAGGATGCCATCGGTATGGACTGCGCGGCTCATCAGGAGAATCGCGCCGGCGCCGGCCAGGATGCCCGCACCCACCATCAAGCTGGATTCCCAGCTGCCCGCCCCGGCCGACGAGGCTGCATTCAGTGCCGGAATGACGAGCGAAAATGCGGTGGCGCCCAGCATGACACCGGCGCCGAAACCGAGAAATGAGTCGTAGGTACGACGAGAAAAATTCTGTGCAAACAAGACGGGCAACGTGCCAAGCGCGGTGGCTGCTGCCGCCGCACTGCCGCCCAGCAAGGCGGCCAGCATCTTCGGGTTGGCATTCATGAACTGCTCGATCAAGCTGCCGATCAGGACAAACAGGACAACGGTGCAGATACCAGCAATAATGACGCGACGTGTGGTGAGCCAGCTCGGCATGCCGCGGTGTGGTGGGGCTTTCTCGACTTGACTATCCATGCGGCTTCCTGATAACTGAATGCCGCCTGCCACAGATCATGTGGCAGGCGGCGTGGGCAGATGCAGTGCGTGTTGCTTACGTCGTGTTGATTACGTCGTTTCGCTTACGTCGTCTTTTTGACGCTGGCCTTCTTTTTCTTGGCAACACCGGTGTCATCGAGCGGACCGCCGCGCGACGCCACGGTGGGTTCGCCCATTGCATTTCCGCTACTGCCACCTATCGTACCACCGGATGCAGATTGCATCATGCCCAGTTCGGAACCGGTGCGCGGCATGGCCATCGGGTCCGACAGCGTGCGCGCCGCCATCATTTCCAGCACATCGATATCGTCGGTCGGCAGCGCCACTTCGGCATCGCCCGCACCGCCATCGACAGCCATCTGCTTGTCGCGGTCGCTGATGAAGTCCCAGTCGGCGCCCTGATTCCATGCGCCCCGGACCTCACCCTCGCCTTGCGACATATTGTAGTAGACGCTGGCAAACGCCGGCACGACGGGCATTTTGCCGGGCGGGAAGTTTGGCTCCATTGCGTACAGCGCTTTCTCGAACGACTTCATGTGCGCCACTTCACGCGTCATCAAGAAGCCCAGCGCCTCTTTCACGCCCGGGTCGTCGGTCAATGAAATCAGCCGTTCGTAGACGATCTTGGCGCGTGCTTCAGCAGCGATGTTCGAGCGCAGATCGGCGCTTGGCTCGGTGATCGAGTCGATGTACGCGGCCGTCCAGGGCACACCCGCCGAATTCGTCAACGGCACACCGGCGCCATACAGCACTTGGGTGATGTGACTGTCGTTACCGGCACCCGTGATACTGCGATAGGTCTCGGCTTCCATGTCGACACCTTCGGCCAGACGGCCTTTGGCACCCTTGTTGAGCATCGCAACGATGTTGCCGATGACTTCGAGGTGGCTGAGCTCTTCGGTGGCGATATCGAACAGCAGGTCCTTGCGGCCTGGATCGTCCTCGGCAACCGCCTGGGTGAAGTAGCGCATCGCGGCGGCAAGCTCGCCCTGCGGGCCGCCGAACTGTTCGAGCATCAGGTTCGCCAGGCCAGGATTGGGGCCGCTGACGCGGACGGTGTACTGCAAACGCTTATTGTGAGCAAACATGGAAGTATCCTCATATGGGTGTTCATCCTTGCGGCACGCGTCATGCGTGACCGTCCAGGACGGGCCGTCGTCGAGATCGGCAGCCCAGTGAATCCATAATCGCATGACAACTATTGGTCATCCATCAGGTGTAATCCCGAGTCCGTGTAGGACTAATTTGACACGATGTTATTTCAAATCAACATTTGAACGGGGCAGCGAGCGTGTGCAATCTGGCACATGACTGACAAAGCACCGGCATGCGCGCCTACAGCCATGGCACCGAGACTGGCCCACGATAGCGAACAAACAATCACATCGGGGGTACCACCATGTTCAATCTCAAGCAACTCAGCCCAACCATCACTGACATGATCCGCTTCGATCATTCGCATGTCATGGTCACTTTCCACCAATATTCGAGTGACAAGAGCCCGACCGTCAAGAAGGCATTGGCCGACACCATCTGCGATGCGCTGGAAATCCATGCAACGCTGGAAGAAGAGATTTTCTATCCCGTCATGCGACGCGAAGATGCGAAGCAGCCGTTCATCCACGAGGCTGAACCGGAACATGACGAAATGCGCCGCCTGATCGCCCAGCTGCGCCGCACCAGTGGTGCCGATCCGCGCCACGACGATCTGGTGATGGAATTGATGCGCGACGTGATTCATCACGTGGCCGATGAAGAGACCCGCCTGCTGCCCGATGCCGAGAACATCCTGGGCAAGGCGCGCCTGTCGGAACTGGGCGCTGCAATGACGCGTCGCCGTCTCCAGCTCGTGGGTCCGAAGGCAGGCAAGCTGGCCAAGGAACATCTGGTCGGCTTCTCGGGCAGCAGCGCGGCGCTGGCCGTCGGTGTGGTGGGCGCCCTGATTGCCGCCTTCGCACTGACGCCGAAAAACACCTGGAAAGACAAATCGGCAGACGCTTAACGCGTCGTCCATGTAGCGCAACAGCGCTCTCGAGCACCGTCCCCGGCAACGGCGACGGTGTTTTTTACGTCCTACAAATCGGGATAAAAGACGGGCATCGGGTCAAGCGTCGATTTCGCGCCGAGGTGCACGCCGTTTTCCTTTAGCCAGGTGTCGGCCGAAGCAACGCCAAGATCGTGCAAGTGCTGCAGGAACGGCATCTCGGCGCTGAATTTGGCGGAAATGCCATGCGCCGCCAGATGCTCGTTGCCGCTGATCAGGTGCAGGAACTTGGCGGCAGGCGTCGCGCCCGCACCGCGCATTTCATCCGTCGCGCTTCCCAGGAATTGCAGCACACTGACTTCACGAACGAAACTGATATTGAACGCGATCTCGTTCGCGCGGTTCGCGATGTCGGCCACCGTGCGTGGCATATCAGGGCGCGCGATGGGATTGTTCTGGATGATCACCACATCCGTTCCGTCGCCATGCGCCATCAAGGGCGCCAGCGGTGGATTGGCGACATAACTGCCATCCCAGTACATCTCGCCGTCGACCTCGACTGCGGCGAACACGGTCGGCAGGCAGGCCGAGGCCAGCAGGCGCTGGACATCCATCTCGTCACGCCGGAACAGCTTGCCCGTGCCGGTGCGCACATTGGTCGCAGCAATGAACAGCTGCAGCTCTTCGCAGGCGCGTACGCGCTCGAAGTCGATCGTCGCAGCGAGAAAGTGGCGCAGCGGATTGAGCGTCAGCGGGCCTTCGAGCGTTGGACCTGCCATGGCGCCGGCCATTTCCAGCAAGTGGTACACCGGCGAAAATGCCATCGTGAAGTGCGGCGCCATGCGATCGAGCGGCGTGCGCTGCAATGGACTCATCGATGCGGCCGTGCCGATCGCGCGCCAGAACTTGTCGAGCGCCTTGCGCGCACCTTCGCGCCCGCCCCCGCGAGCATAGCCGTCTGCAACCACGACGGCATTGACCGCGCCGGCGCTCGACCCGCTCAGCGCGTCAATCCGCAAGCCCGGCTCCTGCAGCAGACGGTCGAGCACGCCCCAACCATAGGCGCCATAACTGCCGCCGCCCTGGATGGCCAGACTGATTGTTGTATGGTCGGTCACGATCTGCTCCGGAAAGTCGTCAAAGCGTCAGCGTAATCCGTGCATCGATTGTGCGGCGCAGCGCAGGCGTTACCCCACCCAGCGCATTACGAGCGGCACCAGCCAGGGAGCGAGCAGCGCCGTCAACGCGCCATTCAGCCCCATCGCCAGCCCGGCAAACGCGCCCATCTCGGGACTGAGCTGGAATGCACGCGCCGTGCCGATCCCGTGCGCGGCCAGGCCCATCGCAAACCCGCGCGCCGCGTCCGAACGCACGCGCAGCCCATGAAACAGCCAGGTCGAGAATATGGCGCCAAAGATGCCCGTGCCAATCACCAGCGCAGCGGTCAACGAAGGCAGGCCGCCCAGCCGCTGGGCCACGGCCATCGCAATTGGCGACGTGACCGACTTGGGTGCGAGCGTCGCGATCAGCGCGGGCGTGGCGCCCAGCCACTGCGCAACGACGACCACCGAGACGATGGCCGTTACGCAGCCAGCGAGCAGCGCCGCCGTGAGCGGCAGCCAGTGCTGGCGCAGGCGCGGCAGCTGGCGCACCAGCGGCACGGCCAGCGCCACGGTCGCCGGGCCAAGCAGGAAGTGGACGAACTGCGCGCCGGCAAAATAGCGCTCATAGGACATGCCGGACAGGCTCAGAATGCCCACCACGATGGCAATCGCGATGGCGACCGGGTTGGCAATTGGCGCACCCTTGCACCAGGCGCCGATCCGCTGCGCGGCCAGATAGGCGCACAACGTCATGGTCAAGCCCAGCAAGGGCGAGGCCGCCAGGTAGACCCAGAACTGGTGCAGCTCAGCGAAATCAGGCATCGCGATCTTTCGCTGGTTCACCTTTCATGCCGCGCAGCAGCAGGCCCGTGACGGCCAGCGCCAGCAGCGTGCTGACGACAACCGACGCGACGATCGCCAGCCAGTGGCCACTGCCGCTGGCGGCAGCGACCACGATGCCCACGCCGGCCGGCACGAACAGCAGCGACAGATGCGCCAGCAGCGCGTTGGCGGCCTGTTCGACCAGCAGCTGCAACTTGGGAAAGACGATCAGCGCAGCCACGAGCAGCAGCATGCCGGCGACGGGGCCGGGCAACGGCAGGCGCAGCACGAACACGACGCCCTCCCCCAGGCACTGAAATAACAACAACACCGCAAACGCCGCCAGCATGCTTTCTCCTTTACGCAAGACGGCGGCCAGAGGCCGCCGCAAACACGCAGGATAGCAAATTACCGATCAGGCGGCGGTGGTTGCCTCGCTAGCGGCGCCGAGAGCGCCGCGCTTGACCTGATCGCGCTCGATCGACTCGAACAGCGCCTTGAAGTTGCCTTCGCCGAAGCCGTCGTCACCCTTGCGCTGGATGAATTCGAAGAACACCGGGCCCAGTTGCGCCACGCCGAAGATCTGCACCAGCAGGCGCGCCTTGCCGTCCGTGACCGTGCCATCGAGCAGCAGGCCGCGCATCTTGAGCTGCTCGGCATCTTCGCCATGGCCCGGGATACGTTCTTCGAGCATCTCGTAATACGTCTCGGGTGGCGCCGTCATCAGTGGCACGCCGGCCGCGCGCAGGCTGTCGACCGTGGCGATCAGGTCTTCGCTGAGAAGCGCGATGTGCTGGATGCCTTCGCCGTTGAACTGCATCAGGAATTCTTCGATCTGGCCGCCGCCCGCCTTGCCTTCTTCGTTTAGCGGGATGCGGATCATGCCGTCCGGCGCCGTCATCGCCTTCGACGTCAGGCCCGTGTACTCACCCTTGATGTCGAAGTAGCGGATTTCGCGGAAGTTGAACAGTTTCTCGTAGAAACCGGCCCAGTACGACATGCGGCCGCGGTACACATTGTGCGTCAGGTGGTCGATGATCTTCAGGCCGTGGCCCTCCGGATTGCGCGGCACACCTTCGATGAAGCGGAAGTCGATGTCATAGATCGATTTGCCGATCGTGTCGCCCTCGTCGAAGCGGTCGATCAGGTACAGTGGCGCGCCGCCAATGCCGCGGATCGCCGGCAGGCGCAGCTCCATCGGTCCGGTCGGGATCTCGACCGCCTGGGCGCCCAGTTCCAGCGCTCTGGCATAGGCCTTGTGCGCATCGCGCACACGAAACGCCATGCCGCAGGCCGACGGGCCGTGCTCGGCCGAGAAATAGGCCGCGTAGCTTTTCGGCTCATTGTTGATGATGAAGTTGATGCCGCCCTGGCGATACAGCGTGACGTCCTTCGAGCGGTGCACGGCCACCTTGGTGAAGCCCAGTGCCTCGAACACGGGTTCGAGCACGCCCGGGGTTGGCGAAGCGAACTCGACGAACTCGAAGCCCATCAGGCCCATGGGATTGTCAAACAGGTCTGCCATTGTCTCTTCCTTTTATTCGTCCTACGTTGACGGTCATTCCGCGAACACGTCGGCCAGCAAACCGCGCAACCACACATTGCCCGGATCCTGGTTGAAGCGGCGGTGCCAAAAAATATTCGTTTGCAGCGGCGGCAAGTCCAGTGGCGGCGTTGCCCATTCGAGCGCGAACGGCAGGCCGGCCCGTTCGGCCAGTTTTTGCGGCACCGTCACCACCAGGTCGCTCGAACTGACGATGTACGGCACCGCCGTGAAATGCGGCACCCGAAAGCGCGTGGCCGGCGCAATCCCGGACCTAGCCAGCACCCCGTTGACCCGGTCATACGGGCTGTCGGCCGCGTCCACCAGCAAATGCTCGGCCGCGGCGAAGCGCGCCAGCGTCAGTTCGCCCTTGCCCAGTGGATGGCCCTTGCGGAACATCGTGACAAACGGCTGGCGAAACAGGTGCCGCTGGTACAGCGCATCGGACACATCCTCGAACGGGCCCACCGCCAGGTCGACCCGCCCGCCTTCCATTTCTTCTTTCAGCGTCGCCGCGCCCACACGCACCGAACTGAGTTCCACGTGCGGCGCCAGCTGCCGGCAGCGCTCGATCAGCGTCGGCATGAAGTACACCTCGCCGACATCGGTCATCGCCAGTACGAAGCGGCGGCTGCTCGTGCCCGGTTCGAACCGGCTGCGCTGGTTCAGCGCCAGTGCCACCTGCGCCATCGCCGCCCCGATCGGTTCGGCCATCTGCGTCGCCAGCGGCGTGGGCTGCATGCCGCTGGCCGTGCGCACGAACAGCTCGTCACCGAAAGCTCGCCGCAGCCGCGCCAGCGCATTGCTCACCGCCGACTGGCTCAGGCCAAGACGGCGGGCGGCGCTGGAAATCTGGCGCTCCCGGTAGACTTCCTGGAACACGGACAGCAAATTCAGGTCGATGGTGCGCGGTTCGATCATGGCGTTCGGTGTTGCTGGCGCATTGTCCACGCACGGTGGCGCTGTAAGCCAGCAGTATTCATGGAATCAATAGTCTACATTTTTCTATTCATCTCGTAAAACTGGCGGGATTATTCTAGAGTGGCGCCATCGACCAGCAATTGCACGCCTACACCTGTTCCAGGAGACACAGCATGACCCACCCGTCCGGTTACCTGTCCGGCTTCGGCAACGAATTCGCCACCGAAGCGCTGCCCGGCGCCCTGCCGCAGCACCGCAATTCGCCGCAGCAAGTGGCCTACGGACTGTATGCCGAGCAAATTTCCGGCACCGCGTTCACCGCCCCGCGCAGCCATAACCGGCGCTCGTGGCTGTACCGGATCCGGCCGGCCGCCGTGCATGGCAGCTTCGTGCCGCTGGATGCGCCGCGCCTGGTCAGCCGTTTCGACAATGCCGCGCCGCCGAATCAGTTGCGCTGGAGTCCCCTGCCGATGCCGACGACCCCGACCGACTTCATCGATGGTTGGGTGACGATGGCGGGCAACGGCTCGGCCGAGGCCATGACGGGCTGCGCCGTCCACCTGTACGCGGCCAACCAGTCGATGGCCGGCCGCTATTTCTACAATGCCGACGCCGAACTGCTGATCGTGCCGCAACTGGGCCGCTTGCGCATCGCCACCGAACTGGGCGTGCTGGACGTCGAGCCGCAGGAAATCGCCGTAATTCCACGCGGCGTGCGCTTCAAGGTGACGCTGCCCGATGGCGAAGCGCGCGGCTACCTGTGCGAGAACTTCGGCGCCCTGTTGCAACTGCCCGACATGGGCCCGATCGGCTCGAACGGCCTGGCCAATCCGCGTGACTTTCTGACGCCGGTGGCGCACTACGAAGATGTCGAGGGCGACTTCGAGCTGGTCACCAAGTTCGGCGGGCGGCTGTGGCGCGCACCGATCGGCCACTCGCCGCTGGATGTGGTGGCGTGGCACGGCAACTACGCGCCCTATAAATACGACCTGCGACACTTCAACGCCATCGGGTCGATCAGCTACGATCACCCGGACCCGTCGATCTTCCTCGTCCTGCAAGCACCATCGGACACGCCGGGCGTCGATACACTCGACTTCGTGATCTTCCCGCCGCGCTGGTTGGTGGCCGAGGACACGTTCCGGCCGCCATGGTTCCACCGCAATGTAGCGAGCGAGTTCATGGGCTTGATTCACGGCGCCTACGACGCCAAGGCGGATGGCTTCGTGCCGGGCGGCTCCAGCGTGCACAACTGCATGAGCGGGCACGGCCCGGACGCCGCGACCTTCGACAAGGCCAGCAGCGCGGACACGCGTCAGCCGCACAAGGTGAGCGACACGATGGCGTTCATGTTCGAGACGCGCAATGTGCTGGTGCCCACCGAACAGGCGCTGGCGTCACCGCAATTGCAGGGGGATTATCAGCAGTGCTGGGCCGGCATCACCAAGCGCTTCCGTACAACGCCTTGAGACAAGCCCGCCCGCCGTCAGGGAATAGTCCAGTCCAGGCCGAGCTTACGGACCAGTAACAGCGTCAGGTAGCCCAGCACCGCGAGCAGCACCACGAAGATGAGGACGACCTTGGCCACGCCGATCACGAGCGTGCGCCGGTCCATGCCTTTCTCTTTTTTGCCCTGGTCGTAATGCCATTTGATGGCGAAAAACATGCCCGTGCCGAGCACGAGCGCTTTGAACGTAAAGAAGACGATCGGGAACCATTCCATTGTTGTGCGTATTTCCAGGCTGTTGCCGGACACGATCGAAGAAATGACGACAGCGCCGGCGGGGGGAGTTTTCAAGCATACTACTTGAAAGCAATTTCCATACATCGAGACAAAATGTCCCAGGCAAGGCCCCTACCAGACTCGCGGGCTCCCGTCTGGCTGCCGCAATTGACCGCGAATGGCGGTCCCCGTTTCTTGCAGATTGCGGATGCGTTGCAAGCTGCCATCGTGGCCGGATCACTGGCACCGGGTGACCGCCTGCCGCCGCAGCGCCAGTTGGCAGTACAACTGGACATCGACCTGACCACCGTCACGCGCGCCTACGATGAAGCCAGACGCCGCAACTTGCTGGAGGGGCGCGGCGCGCGCGGCACGTACGTCGCGCCCCCAAAAGTCGGGTTCGCCCCGGTAATCGACCTGAGCATGAACACGCCGCCACCGCCCGCTGGCGTGGACGTCGACGACATGCTGAAACAGGGCCTGTCCCAGGTGCTGCTGAGCGCCGACAATCAACTGTTGATGGCCTACCATCTGGGCGGGGGCAGCGATGCCGACCGCCAGGCCGGCGCCGCCTGGCTCGAGCCGATCTGCGGACGGTTGGATCCCGCGCACATCGTGGTCTGTCCGGGTGCGCAGGCTGCGATTGCCGCCGCCATCCTTGCCCTGACGGCGCCAGGCGACACGATTCTGGCTGAACCGATGAGCTACCCCGGCCTGCGCGACGCTGCGACCCATCTGGGCCGGCGTCTCGTCACCGTAGAAGCCGACGAACACGGCATGGTCCCCGAGCGGCTCGAAGAAGCCTGCCGCCGCGACAAACCCGGACTTGTCTACCTGAATCCCACCTTGCAGAACCCGACTGCCGTCACGATGCCCGGGAGCCGGCGCCAGGCGCTTGCCGGCATCGCGCAGCGCTACGATGTGCGCATTCTCGAGGACGATCCGTACTGGCTGCTGGCGGACGCCCCACCGCCGCCAATGATGACGCTCGCCCGAAACCACGTGCTGTACGTCTCGACTTTGTCGAAATGCCTGGCCCCCGGTTTGCGTGTCGCGTTCGCCGTCCTGCCCGACCCGGATCAGCGCGCCCGCTTCCTTGGCGCGCTGCGCTCGCTTGCACTGATGGCCACGCCATTGTCGGTCGCGCTGGCCACCCAGTGGATCGTCGACGGGTCGGCCGCCAGGCTGATGCAAGGCATACGCGATGAAGCGCGCCTGCGCCAGCAGATGGCGCGCTCTGCCCTGGCCGGGCAGTACAGCGGCCCTGGCGATGGCCTGCATGGTTGGCTGACGTTGCCAGCCTGCTGGAATGCCGCGCAGTTGGCGGCTGCTGCGGCGGCCGAGGGCATCGTGGTGACGCCGGCTGATGCGTTCGCAGCAGGGGACGAATCAGTCAATGCGATCCGGCTCTCGCTGGGCAACATCAAGGACCGTCAACAGTTGCAGGCCGGGCTTCAACGGCTGTCGGATCTGATCGCCCGGCGGCCCGACGTTCGATCACCGCATCCGGGTTGAAGCGCCAAAGGGCTCACAGGCTTGAGACACGAGGTCGGCGCGATGCGGTGGCCGAGCGGTATTCCACGCTTTTGTCATTTATGCCATGATTCGTCCGTACGCCATGGTGGCGTACCCGGCCACGGCCCGGAATGCCCGGCCATAGGCCTTCTGCTTGTCATGTCAGATATATTGATCATCCTCGTTCTGATCCTCTTGAACGGGGTGTTCGCGATGAGCGAACTTGCGCTCGTCTCCGCAAAACGCATGCGCCTCGAACGGCGCGCGCAGGAAGGCAGCCGCGGTGCCCGCAGCGCCATCGCACTGGCCGACAATCCGAGTCATTTTCTGTCCACCGTTCAGGTCGGCATCACGCTGATCGGCATCTTTACCGGTGCCTTCGGTGAAGCCTCGCTCGTCACACGCTTGCAGCCGCAGATCGAAATGGTGGGCTTCCTTGCCCCCTACGCCTACGAAATCGCGCTGTTCATCGTGGTGCTGGCCATTACGTTCGTGTCGATCGTGCTGGGCGAACTGGTGCCAAAACGCATCGCGATGCGCCATCCGGAGACGATGGCGACGCTGATTGCCCCGCCGCTGTCGGCCCTGTCGCTGATCATGTCGCCGTTCGTCAAGGTGCTGTCGCTGACGACCGAGGCGATCGTGCGCCTGTTCGGCATCCACGACGCCAAAGAGGAAGCGCCGACCGAAGAAGACATCGCCGGCATGTTCAAGGAAGGCACCGACGCCGGCCTGTTCGAAAAGACCGAGTACGACATCGTCTCGCGCGCGCTGCGCCTGGATGACCGGCACCTGAAAGCATTGATGACGCCGCGCGTCGACCTGATCATGATCGACCTGGATGCCGAACGCCGCGACACGCTCGAACTGATCGCCTGCCACACTTACAGCCGCTTCCCGGTCTACCGTGGCGACCGCGCCCAGATCCTCGGCTTCGTGAAGGTACGCGACCTGCTGGCGCAGTCAGTGCGCCATGGCTCGCTCGAGGCGGTCAATATCGAGCATGCCGTGCAGGACGTGCTGTTCGTGCCCGAAACCGTCGGCGCGATGGTGCTGCTCGAGCTGTTCAAGAAAAACCGGGCCGAGCTGGCGCTGATCGTCGACGAGTACGGCGACATCCAGGGCATGGTCACGCTGTCGGATGTGATGAGCGCGCTGGTGGGCGACGTCACCGTCAACGGCGAAGAAACCGATCCTGACGCCGTCCAGCGCCAGGATGGCAGCTGGCTGCTCGATGGCGGCGTGGATCTGGACCGTTTCCGCGATGTCTTCAATACCACCGAACGCTTCCCGGACGAAGAACTGGGCGCGTACCACACGCTGGCCGGCTTCGTGCTGTACCAGTTCGGCTATATCCCGAAAGCGTCCGAGTCGTTCGAGTGGAATGGCTATCGCATCGAAGTGGTCGACATGGACGGCAACCGGATCGACAAGCTCCTGATCGAGCAGCTCGCGCTGCCCGACCCGGCACCGGCCGAAGAGTGAGCGGCGCGCTAGCGTAGATGGATGCTATCCGGCTGGGGCCACTGTACATCCCGATCGCCGTCGCCCTGTCCCTGGCGGCGGTGCTGGCGGCCACGCTGGTTGCCGAATGGTTCCAGCGCCGGCGCGGCATCGATCCGGGCACGACGCTGTGGCGCATGATCGCGGCCGGCTTTATTTCGGCCCGCCTCGCGTTCGTCCTCAAGCACCATGCGATCTATCTGGCCGCACCCTTGAGCGTGTTCGATATCCGCGACGGCGGCTTTGAATCGGTCGCTGGCCTGATCGCGGCCTGTGTGGTCGGGGCCGAGCTGACGCGTCGCCAGGCAGCGCTGCGGCGGCCAGTGCTGGCCTGCATGCTGGCCGGCTGCGCGGTCTGGTTCGGCGGCACGCTGCTGAACCAGGCACTGACGCCCGCCCACACGCCCATGCCGGACGTGATGGTGCGCCGACTCGACGGCCGCGAAGTCGCGCTGCGCAGCTTCGCGAGCCGCCCCGTCGTGCTGAACCTGTGGGCCACCTGGTGTCCACCTTGCCGGCGCGAGATGCCGGCCCTGATGGCGGCGCAGGCGAACCACCCGGAGATCGCGTTCGTGCTGGTCAACCAGGGCGAATCCGCCGCCACCGTGGCAGCGTACTTCGAGCGCGAACGCCTGCCATTGCAGGCGCAGTCGAGCACGATCGTGCTGGACCCGGGCAGCCAGGTCGCTGCGCACCTTGGCGCGGCCGGCATGCCGACGACGCTGTTCTACGATGCGGCGGGCCGCCTGCGCACGCGCCATGTGGGCGAACTCTCGCCGGCGACATTGGCCGACAAGCTGGCCGCGATCCGGCCCTGAGCCACGTTTGTGGTACAACATGGGCGCTACCGAGGAACCCATCATGCAACTGAACCCGATCCAGCTGTTCGACGCCGAGTCGTCCACCTTCACGTATATCCTGGCCGCGCCCGGCGCTGTCGATGCGGCCATCATCGACCCGGTCGACCGCCACTTCGAACGCGACTTGGCACATCTGGAGCGGCTTGGCCTGCGGCTGACGCACGTGTTCGAAACGCACGCGCATGCCGATCACGTCACGTCCGCCGGACGCCTGCGCGCGCACACGGGCGCGAAGGCGTGCGCGCCGGGTGGCTGCGGCATCGCACCGGCCGAAATCCAGCTGCAGGACGGCGACCGGATCGGCTTTGCAGACGGTGAAGACATTGCCGTGATCCATACGCCGGGCCACACGGCCGGCAGCATGTGCTACCTGTGGCGCGGCAACCTGTTCAGCGGCGACACGCTGCTGATCGGCGGCTGCGGTCGCACCGACTTTCAGGGCGGCAGCGCGGGCGACCTGTATGACAGCGTCACCGGCAAATTGTTCACGCTCGACGGGGCCACGCGGGTCTGGCCAGGCCATGATTACAAGGGCCAGTCGGTCTCGACCATTGGCTGGGAACGCGCGCACAATGCCCGTCTGGCCGGCCGCGCGCGTCCTGACTTCATCGCGCTGATGGCGGCGCTCGACCTGCCACGGCCCGGCCTGATGGATGTTGCTGTACCGGCCAACCGCAACCTGGGACTGGCGCACGGCGTGTGATTGCCACAAGCGAAAAAAAAGCGCGGCCGAAGCCGCGCCTGTCGAACCGTCACCCGATCAGTGACGGTTCGTGCTTTGGTACTTAATAACGCCAGGTCTTCTTTTGCGCGACCGGGCGCTTCATGACCTTGGTCTGAAATTGCTTCCACAGCAGGCCCGCCAGGGCCATCATGATCATCTTGCGCATGCTTGTCTCCAGTGAGTGTCGGCGAATTGCCATCACCTTCAGCATAGCGTGACCAACGAAACCGTGGCGCGAGTTTGCCGCGCCCCGCCGATGCAGTAGAATCCCTGTCTTTATAGCAAGATCAAGAAACCGATGATGGACGACGGGCACCACCAACTCAAGCGCGGGCTCAAGAACCGCCACATCCAGCTGATCGCCCTGGGCGGCGCCATCGGCACCGGCCTGTTCCTCGGGATTGCCTCGACCATCCAGATGGCTGGCCCCTCGGTGCTGCTCGGCTATGCGATCGCCGGCGCGGTCGCCTTCCTGATCATGCGCCAGTTGGGTGAAATGATCGTTGACGAACCGGTGGCCGGCTCGTTCAGCCACTTCGCCGACAAGTATTGCGGGCGCCGGGCCGGTTTTGTCTCTGGCTGGAATTACTGGGTCATGTACATCCTCGTCAGCCTCGCCGAACTGACGGCGCTCGGTATCTATATGCAGTACTGGTTCCCGGAGCTGCCGACGTGGGTCTCGGCGCTCGGTTTCTTCGTGCTCGTCAACCTGCTCAGCCTGTTGAACGTGAAAGCCTTCGGCGAACTGGAATTCTGGTTTGCCGTCATCAAGGTAGCGGCCGTGGTCGGCATGATCGTGTTTGGCCTGTACCTGTTGATCGGCGGCGGCGCCGGCCCCGAAGCGGGCGTGTCCAACCTGTGGCGCCATGGTGGCTTCTTCCCCAATGGCGTGGGCGGTCTGGCCATGGCCATGGCGGTGATCATGTTTTCGTTCGGCGGACTGGAACTGATCGGCATTACCGCCGCCGAAGCGGACGATCCGTCGCGCACGATTCCGCGCGCGACCAATAACGCGCTGTACCGCATCCTGATCTTCTACATCGGCGCGCTGGCCGTGCTGCTGATGCTGTTCCCGTGGCAGAAAGTCGTCACCGGCGGCAGCCCGTTCGTGCTGATCTTTGCAGCGCTCGACAACGGCTGGGTCGCCAACGTCCTGAACCTGGTCGTGCTGACGGCCGCGCTGTCGGTCTACAACGGCTGCGTGTATGCCAACAGCCGCATGCTGTTCGGCCTGGCCGCGCAAGGCAATGCGCCGCGCGCGCTGATGCGGACCAATGCACGCGGCGTACCGCTCAATGCGCTGGCCGTGTCGGCCATCGCCACCGGTTCGGCCATTCTGATCAATTACTTTCTGCCGGAAGAAGCGCTCGGCATGGTGATGAGCCTGGCCGTCGCCGCGCTCGTCATCAACTGGGCGATGATTTCGTGGAGCCACCTGCGCTTCCGGCGCAGCAAGGACAAAGCAGGCGCGGTGACGCTGTTCCGCAGCCCGTGGTTCCCGCTGTCGAACTATATCTGCCTGGCGTTCGTCGCCATCCTGCTCGTGATCATGGCGATCACGCCGGGGCTGCGCATCTCGGTCATCCTGATCCCGATCTGGCTGGCGCTGCTGGGCCTAGGGTTCTGGCTGCGCGAGCGGCGCGCCGCTCTGACGGAATAAGCTGGGGTTGGCTGTGCTATGGACGGCGCAGCAACGCCTGTTGTGCGCGCACAGGACGCCCGCCCGTTGACCGGGTGTGTGGCGAAACTGGTATTTACAGCAAGCGAAAAAGCTGTAAAGTGATTGGCTGTTCTGCTCTGTAGTTCCATTGCCAAAGGACTGCCATGAACCAGCCTTTCAAGTCGCGCTACGTCCCCTACGTCACCTACGTCACCTACGTCACCGCAGTCCTGTTGCTGGCGCCGTTGGCGGCAGTCGCCCAGGACGAAGCAGCCTTCTACGCCAGCGCTCACGGGGGCGTCCCCGCAGCGCCATCGACAAGCTTTTCGGAGTTCCGTCCTACCGGTCCCGGTGTCGGAGGCACGGCCAAATTTGGTGGCGGTCTTGGTTTCGGCACCGCCGTGGGTCGTCGCTTCGGCAACGGGTGGGCCGTCGAGCTGGCTTTGGACGAGCGCGGCAATTATCTCAGGCGCGTCGGTGGTGTCGAAGTCGATGGCAACATCTTTTCGGAATTGGTCCTCTTGAACGCGTACTACCGCTTCCCCGCCCGCGGCGCGTTACGTCCGTTCATCGGCGCGGGTCTGGGCTACGTGATCGGGCTGGATATCGACGTTGACCGCAACGGGTCAGAGCAGGAGTATTCACGCAAAGGCGGCGTGGGAGTACAAGCCATCGTGGGCGCCGAGTACATCCTCGCGCCGCGCTGGCGACTGAGCGGCGATGCGCGCTGGACGAGCGTCGAGAGCGGCACGTTCAAGGCCTCTGATGCCGGCAATGTATTGATCGGCAAGCCGAAATATCGGCCTGCCTCGCTCAATTTCGGCATCACCTATCTGTTCTGAGCAGCCCGAGGCAAGTCCAACCGCCTTTCAGCGGCCTGCTTCGCTCGTTGAATTTGCTGCATAGCATTTAAGCACCACCTTCCCGCTTCAGCAGGTTGGCGCTGCCGGGCCTGGGGTTCTGGCTGCGCGAGCGGCGCGCCAGCGTTACGCCGGCGACTGGTCCCCGATAAGCACCAGCAGGTCGGTCACGCCGATGTCGGCGCCGGCCTGCGTCAGCAAGGTGCTGGCCTGGCCGCGGTGATGGGTCTGGTGATTGAAGAAGTGCAGCAGCAAGCTGCCGAACGGCTTGCAGAACGTGGCGCCACGCGTGTTGCGGTAAGCCAGCACGTGGGCCAGATCGGCCGCCGTTACCTCGGCCGCCAGCGCCATGATGATCCCGTCGATCCGCTCGCGCTGCACGCGCAGCAGCGCCAGGCTGTCCCCGTACGACTGACGCAAGTCGCTGGGGATCGCCGCGCCACGTAGCGTCTCGAGCGCGCGAAAGTCGCTCGCATGGCCAGCAAAGCGTGACAGCCAGATGCTGTCGCCTGCAACCAGATGGTTCAGCGTTCCCAGCAATGAACCAAAGAAGGCACCCCGCTCGGCGGTAACCAGTTCATGCGGCAAGGTCGCGGCCGCGTCGTACAGCTGGCGGTTCATCGTCGCGTTGTAGCGTGCCAGCAGAAGGATGTCGTCGCAGGTCGGCATGATGCCTCCGGTCATGGGGGAAGCTCGATTCTCTCACCCGCGCGTCTTTCCTTCGAAAATTAAATTGCTGCATCGCGTTGCCCGCACTACCTGGCCGCACACACAGCATGACGCTGCACGAGCCCGCCGTTTCTTCTGCGCATGCCGCTCCCGTATGGTGCATAGCAATATGAAAATAGTTCGCCGCAGTTGACGTAAACGTCAATCAGCACGCTATGATCTTCATGCTGCACACCACCTCACAAGGGAAAGCACATATGAGCCAGAGCAATCCTCTGTCGCTGCACGTACCGGAGCCTACCGGCCGTCCGGGCTGCAAGACCGATTTTACGTACCTCCAGTTGACCCCTGCCGGCGCTGTCCGGCGCCCGCCCATCGACGTGGCCCCGCTCGAGACGAGCGACATGGCCCAGCAACTCATCCGCGTGCTCGACGAGCATGGCAACGCCGTCGGCCCGTGGGCCGAAGCGCCCGACCGCGACCTGCTGCGCTTTGGCCTGCGCACGATGATGAAGACCCGAATTTTCGATGCGCGCATGGTCATCGCCCAGCGCCAGAAGAAAATGTCGTTCTACATGATCAGCCTCGGCGAAGAAGCGATCGGCACCGCCCACGCGCTCGCGCTGCAGGACGGCGACATGAATTTTCCGACCTACCGCCAGCAAAGCCTGTTGATGGCGCGCGAAGTGCCGCTGGTCGACATGATCTGCCAGTTGCTGTCGAACGAGCGCGACCCTCTCAAGGGCCGCCAGTTGCCGGTGATGTATTCGGTGCGCAGCGCCGGCTTCTTCACGATCTCGGGCAACCTCGCCACCCAGTACCCGCAAGCGGTCGGCTGGGCCATGGCCTCGGCCATCAAGGGCGACACCAAGATTGCGTCGGCCTGGATCGGCGACGGCGCCACCGCCGAATCGGATTTCTCGACCGCCCTCACCTTTGCGCACGTGTACCGCGCGCCGGTCATCCTCAACGTGGTCAACAACCAGTGGGCGATCTCGAGCTTCCAGGCGATTGCCGGCGGCGAGAGCGTGACCTTCGCCACCCGTGGCGTCGGCAGCGGCATCGCGTCGCTGCGCGTCGATGGCAATGATTTTCTGGCCGTGCTGGCAGCCTCGCGCTGGGCCGCCGAACGCGCGCGCAGCAACCTGGGCCCGACGCTGATCGAATGGGTCACCTACCGCGCCGGCCCGCACTCGACGTCGGACGATCCGGCGCGCTACCGCCCGGCAGACGACTATGCCCGCTTCCCGCTGGGCGACCCGATCGCCCGCCTGCGCCAGTACCTGACCAACCTGGGCTGGTGGTCGGACGAAGAGCACGACGCGACGCACACGGCGCTCGAAGCCGAGATCCTGGCCGCGCAAAAAGAAGCCGAGAGTTTCGGCATCCTGGGCGACGAGCGCGCACCGAGCGCCGCGACGATGTTCGAGGACGTTTATAAAGACATGCCGGAGCACCTGCGCCGTCAGCGTCAACAGCTGGGGGTATGAGCATGGCACGCGACGATTTACCAAAAGATGCGGCCACCGTGCCGATGACCATGATCCAGGCGCTGCGCTCGGCCATGGACGTGATGATGGAACGCGATGACAACGTCGTGGTGTATGGCCAGGACGTCGGCTACTTCGGCGGCGTGTTCCGTGTGACTGACGGCTTGCAGGCGAAGTACGGCAAATCGCGCGCATTCGACGCGCCGATTTCCGAAGGCGGCATCGTCGGCACCGCGGTCGGCATGGCCGCGTATGGCCTGCGCCCCGTGGTCGAGATCCAGTTCGCCGATTACTTTTATCCGGCGACCGACCAGATCGTGTCCGAAGCGGCGCGCCTGCGCTACCGCTCGGCCGGCGAATTCACGGCCTCGATGGTGATTCGCATGCCTTGCGGCGGCGGCATCTATGGCGGCCAGACCCACAGCCAGAGCCCGGAAGCGTTCTTCACCCACGTGTGCGGCCTGCGCACGGTGATGCCGTCGAACCCGTACGACGCCAAGGGCCTGCTGATCGCGTCGATCGAGAACGACGATCCGGTGATCTTCCTGGAACCCAAGCGCCTGTACAACGGCCCGTTCGACGGCCATCACGATCGCCCTGTCGTGCCATGGTCGGGCCACCCGAAAGGCGACGTCCCGACCGGCTACTACACGGTCGAGCTGGACAAGGCAGCCATCGTCCGCCCTGGCAACGACGTCACCGTCATCGCCTACGGCACCATGGTCTGGGTCGCTGAAGCGGCGGCCCGTGAATCGGGCGTCGATGCCGAAGTGATCGACCTGCGCAGCATCTGGCCGCTCGACCTGGACACGCTCGTCAAGTCGGTGCAAAAGACCGGCCGCTGCGTGATCGTGCACGAGGCCACGCAGACGAGCGGCTTCGGCGCCGAACTGGCCGCGCTGATTCAAGAACATTGTTTCTACCAGCTGGAAGCGCCGATCGGGCGCGTGGCCGGCTGGGACACCCCGTATCCGCATGCGCAGGAATGGGCTTACTTTCCAGGGCCCGACCGTGTCGGCGCGGCCCTGAAACGCGTGATGGAGGGTTGATCATGGGGATTCATGTCATCAAGATGCCGGACCTGGGCGAAGGCATCGCCGAAGTGGAAGTGGTCGCCTGGCACGTGCAGCCGGGCGACACGGTGCGCGAAGACCAGGTGCTGGCCGACGTCATGACCGACAAGGCGACGGTGGAAATTCCGTCGCCCGTCGCCGGGACGATCACGAGCCTGGGCGGCGCCATCGGCCAGTCGCTGGCCGTGGGCGCCGAGCTGATCCGCCTTGAGGTCGCCGGCGCCGGCAACATCAGCGCCGACAAGGCGCGCAAGGAACCGGTGCAATCCAGCGCGGCCACCGCACCGGCCGAAGAAGTCGCCGAACCGCAGCTCGAGGCCGTGGCGGCACACGCTTCAGCCGCACCAGCGCCAGCGCAGGCTCCTGCTGCAGCACCGGCCAAGCCGGCACCGGCGAAATCCGCACCCGCGCGGGCCACGTCCGGCGCGCCACTACGCGCCGACGGCGAAAAACCGCTGGCCCCACCGGCCGTGCGCCAGCGCGCCTGGGATCTGGGCGTCGAGCTGCAGTTCGTGCCCGGCAGCGGGCCCGCAGGCCGCATCACGCACGCCGACCTGGATGCGCACGTGGCCGGGCGCCGCGGCAGCGCGGCCAATGGCGCGATGGATGAGCGCTATGCCGAACAGCATGGCGAGCACGCCACGCAGATCATTGGCCTGCGGCGCAAGATCGCCGAGAAGATGCAGGAAGCCAAGCGCAACATCCCGCACTTCACCTACGTCGAAGAAGTCGACGTGACCGAACTCGAAGCGCTGCGCCTGCAACTCAATGCCCGTTACGGCCAGGAGCGCGGCAAGCTCACGCTGCTGCCGCTCTTGATGCGCGCCGTGGTGCTGGCGCTGCGCAGCTATCCGATGATGAGCGCACGCTACGACGACGAGGCCAATACGCTGACGACGTTCGACGCGGCCCACATCGGCATCGCGGCGCAGACCGAATCGGGCCTGATGGTGCCGGTCGTGCGTCACGCCGAGTCGCGCGACCCGTGGTCGAGCGCCGCCGAAATCGCGCGCCTGGCCGAAGCCGCGCGCAGCGGCAAGGCCACGCGCGACGAGCTGACCGGCTCGACGATCACGATCACGAGCCTGGGCGCGCTGGGCGGCATCGTCACGACGCCCGTCATCAACCGGCCCGAGGTCGCCATCGTCGGTGTCAACCGCATCGTCGACCGCCCGGTCATCCGTGACGGCGCGATGGTGGCGCGCAAGATGATGAACCTGTCGTCGTCGTTCGACCACCGCGTCATCGATGGCATGGTGGCCGCCCAGTTCGTGCAGTCGATCCGGGGTTACCTCGAATTTCCTGCCACCCTGTTCGTGGAGTAAGCGATGGAGACGATCAATACGACACTCCTGATCATCGGCGGCGGCCCGGCCGGCTACGTGGCAGGCATCCGCGCCGGCCAGCTCGGCATCCCCACCGTTCTCGTCGAAGGCGCGCAGCCGGGCGGCACCTGCCTGAACATCGGCTGCATTCCGTCCAAGGCGCTGATCCATGCGGCCGACGAGTACGCCAAGACCGTGCACTACGCGGCGCAAACGTCGCCCCTGGGGATCAGGGTCGACGCGCCCAGCATCGACCTCGAAAAAACGGTGGCCTGGAAAGACGGCATTGTCAAGCGCCTGACCGGCGGCGTGGGCGCGCTGCTGAAGAAACAGGGCGTGCGCGTGGTACGCGGCTGGGCGCGCGTCCTCGACGGCAAGACCGTCGAAGTGCAGCCGCACGAGGGCAGCGGGCAAGAGCCGGTGCGCATCCGCTGCGAACACATGTTGCTGGCGAGCGGCTCGCATGCGGTCGAACTGCCGTTCATGCCGTTTGGCGGTCCGGTCATTTCGTCGACCGAGGCGCTGTCGCTGAGCGAAGTGCCGCGCCGCATGGTGGTGGTCGGCGCAGGTTATATCGGACTGGAACTGGGTACCGCGTTTCGCAAGCTGGGCAGCCAGGTCACCGTGGTCGAGGCGGCCGAGCGCATCCTGCCGGCCTACGATGCGGACCTCGTCAAACCCGTGGCCAGTTCACTCGAACGCCTGGGCGTTGACGTGCGCCTGGCCACCTCCGTGCTCGGCATGGAGGGCGAGCGGGTCAAGGTGCGCGACGCGTCCGGCGTCGAAGCGTATCTCAAAGCCGATCGCGTGCTGGTGGCCGTGGGCCGCAAGCCGGCAACCACCGGCTGGGGTCTCGAACACCTGATGCTCGACATGAACGGGCGTGCGGTCAAGGTCGACGAGCAATGCCGCACGTCGATGCGCAACGTCTGGGCGATTGGCGACCTGACCGGTGAACCGATGCTGGCCCACCGCGCGATGGCGCAGGGCGAGATGGTGGCCGAGATCATCGCTGGCAAGCGACGCTGGTTCCATCCGGCGGCGATTCCGGCCGTGTGCTACACCGACCCGGAGATCGTGGTGGCCGGCATGTCCCCTGGCGAAGCGGCGGCGGCGGGTATCGACGCCATCAGCGCGAGCTTCCCGTTCAGCGCCAACGGGCGGGCGATGACGATCGAGAGCACCGACGGTTTTGTCCGCGTCGTTGCGCGCAAGGACAATCACCTGATCCTGGGCTGGCAGGCAGTGGGCGTCGGCGTGGCCGAACTGGCGGCTGGCTTTACGCAGTCGATCGAGCTGGGCGCACAATTGGAAGACGTGGCGCGCACGATCCACGCCCATCCTACGCTCGGCGAAGCGGTGCAGGAAGCAGCGCTGCGCGCACTGGGCCACGCACTGCATATCTGAAGCAGGCGCCGTCCCGCACCGGGGCGGCGCCGGGAGGCCAGGCCATCCGCGCGCTGGCCGCCCGATGCGGACTCAGTCCGCGACAGGCGCCGCCGCAGCGCGCCGGTTCACCAGCACGGTGCCCAGGCGCAGTGCCGTGGCCACCGCCTGATCGATCGGCGGCGTGTAGCCACACGCGATCCAGCGCATTGCTATATGAATCACACCACCAACCACCCCCGCCTGCAGCAATTCGTCGTCCAGTGCTTCCGGCGCCAGCAGACGTGCGACTGCCTTGCCGATATCGCGCAGTGAATCGTCGAACGTACGGTCCACGGCAACGCTGACGCCACGTATTTCCACGAGGAAGACGCGGGCTGAACGTGGCTCGCTCTGTAGCAGAGAGAAATAAGCGTAGAGCATGGCTCGAGCGCGCGCAACCTTGCCACCGCGCGTCGAATCGCCGACGTGCAGAATTTGTTTTAGCACTGAATCTGTCACGAAATTGTAGCAATCGATCAAGAGCGCTTCGCTGTTCGCGAACGATTCGTAGAAGTACCGCTCCGTGAGACCAGCGGCGTCGCAAACCGCCTTGACGGTCGCATTGTGATAGCCGCGCTCGCCATATACGCTGATCGCGCCGGCGATCAGCCGGCTGCGTCGATCCGCACGACGTTGTTCCGGCGTCTGTCCGCGATAGGAGCGGGAGTTGGATAGCTCTTGAGTCATTGCAACATTCTGACACATTATCACTAATAATGATGACAATCGGCCATGTCAGTACGGTGACAAACTCAGGCTTGACCTGAATCGTACCCTAGCCAGCTCATCCTTAGAGGATCGGCGGGCGTTGCAACTGCCGTGAAATAGTGTAATGGAGATTGGAAGACCGGCTACCTCCGCTAGAGGCGCGCGAAAGATAAAGTGACGTGTTCAGGGCATTATTTTGGCAATGTGCCATGCTTCTTGACCAGATTGCGTTACCAGGGAAGCAATCGCTGCATAGAGACTCCAGTCCACCGAGTGTTCGTCAGCGCGTGCTTGCACTGGCCTGTGGCGGGAGTTGTCGATAGGAGAGCACTTACGGGCAATGCACCAGGCGGCGCATTGCCCCGCGTGACCACTTATTTGGTGCTGTTACCAGTGCCGGCCGCCGACTGGCTGCCTTGGGTGCCATTCTCGTCGGTCTTGCCTTGGAAGCCCTCGTCGCCCTGCTCTTCGCTCGAACCGCCGGCCAGCAGATCGTCGGTGCGGCCAAGCTGCTCGTTGACTGGCATCGACTCGATACCTGCTTTGCCGGCCTCCGGGCCGGTTGCCGACTGCTTGCTGCCGCTGCCGGCGACGTCGCCCGTGGAACCTGCGCCCATCGTCGCCACACTCGTCGTGCCGGTGGTGAGCTGGTCCCAGTTGCGGCCCTTGATGTCCTGATCCTTGTTGTCGTTATCGATTGGCATGTTGCGCTCCTGATGAGATTAAGTAGCACCATCTTAGTCCTGTCACTGCGCGCCGCAATAGGCGCGTGCGCCCGTCCCGTGTAGGACTGGGAGCGCATGGCATGCATCATCCGCGTGCCGTGGCAATCAGCACCACTACCGAGTTGCGGTTTTGCCTCAGCGCAACATTTGATCCGTTTCCGACGCTATACTGACAGCGAACCGCACGCCCGGCAACGCCCGTATCCATGCGGTTTCAGCATTGTGCTATCGGCAGTGCCGCCGTCCGGCGCTGCGCTCTTCACCGTCAGGACCCTCCCCATGAAAAATCTCACCATCGGCGCCCGCCTCGCGCTGGGCTTTGCCATCGTGCTCGTGCTGCTCGCCGCATTGAGCGTGACCGCGCTCACGCGCATGGATCAGGCAGGCAGCAAGACCCACCGCCTCGTCAACACCAGCATGAAGAACCAGCGCAACATCGCCGAATGGCGCCGCAACATCGAGGTCAACACGGCCATCAACGAGACCGTGTACCACGCGGCCGACGCAAGCATCCTGGACGAAGTCGCCCCAAGGCGTGCTGCCATCACCGCACGCTCGAACGTGCTGCAGCAAGAAATCGGCGCTGCACTTGCCAACCCCGGCGTGCGCGAACAATTCAAGACCGTCCAGCAGGAGCGGGTGGCCTATATGGCAGCGCGCGACGCGCTGTTCGCGGCCAAGCGCACCGGCGACCGGGCCCAGGTTGACCAGATCTACCGCAACCGCATGGTGCCGCAAACGCGCTCGTACCTGGCAGTGGTCGGCAAGTTCGCCGACATGCAGAGCGCAGCCACCAGCGTTATCGCCACCACGATTCTCGAGTCGTACGCCAATACGCGGATCGTCCTGTTCACGCTGTCCGGTGCTGCGCTGCTGCTGGGTGTCGCCTGCGCCTGGCTCATCACCCGTTCGATCACGCAGCCGCTGCGCAGCGCGCTCGCCGTGGCCGAACGCGTCGCTGGCGGCGACCTGACCAGCCGCATCGAGACCGGCGGGCGCGACGAAGTCGGCCAGCTGATGGATGCGCTGGGCCGCATGAACACGAACCTGGCGGGCATCGTCGGCCAGGTGCGCGACGGCACCGCGACCATCGCGCAGGTATCGGGCGAGATCGCCAGCGGCAACCAGGACTTGTCGGCCCGCACCGAGCAGCAAGCAGGCTCGCTCGAAGAAACGGCTGCCTCGATGGAAGAATTGACCTCGACCGTGCGGCAGAACACCGAGCACGCGCACCGCGCCAACAGCCTGGCGGCGGCGGCGGCCGGCGTGGCTGGCGAAGGCGGCCGCATGGTCGCCGACGTGGTTGGCACCATGGGGCGCATCGATGCGTCGTCGCAGCGCATCGTCGACATCATCGGCGTGATCGATGGCATCGCCTTCCAGACCAATATCCTGGCGCTCAATGCCGCGGTTGAGGCGGCCCGTGCCGGCGAGCAGGGTCGTGGCTTTGCCGTCGTTGCCGGCGAGGTGCGCACGCTGGCACACCGCTCGGCGGCGGCAGCCAAGGAAATCAAGGGCCTGATCGATCATTCCGTGGCCCAGGTTCGCGAAGGCACACGCCAGGTCGATCTGGCCGGCACGACCATGGAGCAGATCGTCCATCGTATCGACCAGGTCACGGTGATCATGAACGAGATCACCGCCGCCAGCGAAGAGCAGACGGCCGGCATCGAGCAGGTCAACACCGCCATCGTCGAGATGGACCGCGTCACGCAGCAGAACGCCGCACTGGTCGAACAAGCGGCTGCGGCCGCCGACACGATGCGCGAACAGGCCGGGCAGCTCGAATCCGTGGTCGCCACATTCCGCCTCGATGCGGCCGCCGCACGTGGCCCGCGCCTGGCCCCGCCGGCATCCCGCATCGCCTTGGCCGCCTGAGCCGCTGCTAGAATGCCCGGCTGACGCGATCACGGGAAAGAACGGTTATGGGTATCGGTGTGTTGTGCGGCCTGCTGGCCGGGGCCATGTGGGGCATCGTGTTCCTCGCGCCGGCCTATCTGGCCGCGTTTACGCCCTTGCAGCTGACTGCCGGCCGCTACCTGGCCTACGGCGCCCTCGCCCTGGTGCTTATCGGCCCGCGCCTGCGCGCGCTGCTTGCCCGCCTGGGCCGGGCCGACCTGTGGGCGCTGGTGCGCCATGCGCTAGCCGGCAACCTGGTGTATTACGTGCTGCTGGCATACGGCGTGCAGTATGCCGGGATTGCGCCCACCTCGCTGATCGTCGGCATGGTGCCGCTGGTGGTCACGCTGCTCGGCCGCCATGACCACGGCGCCGTGCCACTGCGCCGCATGCTGGCCCCGCTGGTGCTGGTGGCGGCCGGCATTGCCTGCATCAACCTCGACACCTTTGCGCATGCTCCGGTCGACGCGTCCGCCATCGCCATCGCCGGCGGGGTGCTGTGCGCTGCGGGCGCGTTGCTGTGCTGGAGCTGGTACGCGCTCGACAATGCACGCTACCTGAAGACCAACCCGCATTTCAGCAGCGCCGAGTGGTCGGCGCTGTATGGCTTGGCCACCGGCGTGCTGTCCCTGCTGCTCGCACCGTTCGCATTCTGGGATGCGGTCGGTGTGGCTACGGGCGAGCGCGACTGGACCGTCTTCTGGATCTGCAACGCCCTGCTGGCGCTGGGCGCGTCCGTCATCGGCAACCATTTCTGGAACGTGGCCAGCCGGCGCGTGCCGGTGACGCTCGGTGGTCAGCTGATCCTGTTCGAGACCCTCTTCGCACTATTGTATGGCTGCATCTACCGGGGCGCTGCGCCCCGGCCGCTCGAGCTGGCGGCGATCGCGCTGCTGATCGCAGGCGTGGCCTGGTCCGTGCGGTTGCATGGCGGCGTGGAAGATAGCGAAATGCTTACGTCACCGCATGAGCACCATTGACAAGCTGGCTACGTAACGCCGGGTATCGTTGCGTGTAAGTACCATTTTTGTTCAATTAAGTTGGCGGGACTTTTTCCCGTAGTAATGTACTGCTAGACTCTCGGGCGTGGAATTGCGCAGCGCAATAAAGTTTTCCACCAAGAACAACATTGGACCTGCGCTGCCCAGAACGGGTACGCATCGATCCTACCGGGAGTCGTCTACATGAAAGCAACACCAGTCCGCCTGGCGCGAACGCTGCTGGCCGCGGCCGTATCGGGCGTCGTCTGCAGCATCGCCGCTGCGCAAACCGCCCCCGTCCAGGACAGCGCCGGCGCCGTACCGGAAGTGATCGTCACCGCCCAGCGCACCGAAACCCTGGCGTCGCGCACGCCCCTTGCCGTGAGCGTCCTGTCCGGCGAACAGCTGCGCGACCTGGGCGCCGACAGCGCCGGCAGCCTGGGCCCACGCCTGCCCAATGTCTACATGGACCAGGCGTTTTCGGGCCTGCGCCTGACGATCCGCGGCATCAGCAACAGCGACACCACCGACAAGGGCGACCCGTCGGCCGCCTTCATGCTTGACGGTGTCTACATTGCCCGGCCCGCTGGCCAGAGCGGCAACTTCCTCGACATCGACCGCATCGAAGTCTTGCGCGGTCCGCAGGGCACGCTGTACGGCCGCAACACGACCGCCGGTCTGGTCAACGTGATCTCGAATGCACCGACCGACCGCTTTGAAGGCGCACTGGGATTCGAAACCGGTACTTACCACCGGCGCAAGGTCGACGGCGTCATCAACCTGCCGGTGAACGCCCTGCTGTCATTGCGCGCTGCCGTGAGCAAATTGCAGCATGATCCTTACCTGAACAATGGCCAGGGCACGCTGCTGAGGCCCGGCATGGACCAGGACGACGTGGATGCACGCCTGAGCGCGAAGCTGCAACTGGGGCAGGACGCCACGCTGGTACTGCGCTACGACCATGGCAAGGCCGAAGGCAATAACGACCGCTTCGTGCCGGACACGAACTTTTTCACCGGCGTGACCAGCGGCACGCCGGTGTACCGCGACAGCACCACCGATGCACGCCTGACCAACAGCTTCCGCCCGCCGAACATGACCCCGGTGCAGGGCTGGCAAGACCGCGTGGCCCAGGGCTGGTCCGCCGACCTGCGCTGGAACCTCGGCCCCGCCACGCTGTACTACCTTGGCGGGCACCGCACGCTCGACCAGGAACTGCGCCAGAACTACTATTACCGCGTGACCCCACGCATCGCGCTTGGCGTGATCAACGACTACGACGGCCACAACACGCAGGATTCGCACGAACTGCGCCTTGCCACCAACGGCGCCGGTCCGCTCAGTGCCCAGGGTGGCCTGTACTACTTCAGCGAAACGTCCGACACGTCGTATGCGTTTCAGGGCCTGCAGCCGGTCGGCCTGCCGCCCTACTATGCGTTTCCGCTGGTGACCGAAGCGCGCAGCCGCGCCGTGTTCGGCCAGCTGACCTGGCGCGTGGCCGACGCCCTGCGCCTGACTGTCGGCGCGCGCCGCACCGACGACGACAAGGATCGCGTCGGCTCGACCGATTTCCGTCAAGGCCCCGTATTCAACGCCGCGACCGACCGGCGCCTGCTCAACGCAGCAGAGCTGGACACCGCGCGCACGACCTGGCGCCTGGGCCTTGACTACGACCTGCTGCCCACGACACTGCTGTACGGCAGTCTGTCCACCGGCTACAAGGCGGGCGGCTTCAACGATGGTTGCATTGCCGGCACCACCGCACTGGGCATCGCGTGTCCGGCGGCGGTCGCGGTGCCGGAAAGCGCCCTGTACTACCAGCCGGAAGAATTGCGCGCCTATGAGGCCGGCGTCAAGTCGCGTCTGTGGGGCGGGCGTGTCACCGTCAACGCCGCCGCCTTCGTGTACGACTACACGAACCTGCAACTGAGCGGCACTGCCATCGTCTCGGGTGCCCCGCGCATCCTGACCGGCAATGCCGGGGTCGCCCGCTCACGCGGCCTGGAACTCGACGGCGATATCCGCGTCGGCAGCAACGGACGCCTGAGCTACAGCGCCACCGCGCTCGATGCCCACTACGTGTCGTACAACCCGACCCCCACCGTCTCGTGGGCGGGCCGCAAGCTCGATCGCGCGCCGAGCCATGTTGTCACGCTCGGCTACGAACACCGCTTCGGCATGTTCGGCGGCCAGTTGCATGCGGGTGTGTTCTCGCGCCGCAGCGCCGACTATGTGATCACGATCCCGAGCCAGTTGCTCGAATACCGGATTCCGGCCCACACGACGACCGACGCCACGCTGCGCTACGCCCCGGTCGGCAGCGCCTGGAGCCTGCTGGCGCGCGTGCGCAATCTGGAAAACGCGGTGCGCCCGTCACTCATCGACAGCTTCGGCATGGCCACGCCGACGGCGCCGCGCACAGCCGACCTGCGCCTCGATCTACGCTTTTGATCAGTGCCAGGGTCGGGCCCCGGCCCGGCCCCCGATCTACTTACGCCACAAGGACACCCATGGACCGCATTGCGCACGACCTGCTTTCTCCCTCGCTGCGCGCCGACCCGGCCGCCGACGACACCGTCGCGCGGATGCTGGCCGGCGCCGACGGTCCGGCCGAACTGTCAGAGCGCATCGCGGCAATCAACCGTGAGCTGGCGCGCTGGCAGACCAATGGCGGCTTGGCGTGCTGGCAGCCCGGGCCCGATCTCGATCCCCGCGCCGCCGACGCGCTGCTTGATTACCTGGCGGCGTGCCAGCACCTGCCGGCGTGGGCCGACCCGGCCGCCATTGCGCGCGCAGAAACCCTGTTCATGGACATGAGCATGCTCTCGTGCACGCTGCTGTTCTGCGCCAGCCTGCCCGAATGCTATGTGCTGCCCGACCTGTCGGCAGTGCTGCACGCAGCCGGCCAGCTCGAGGCGCATACCGATTACCGGGTACGCTCCACGGCGGCGATGATCTTTCCGGTCATGCTGGCCGGCGGCCTGACGACGCCCGCAGGCGGCGGCGTGGCCCAGGCGCTCAAGGTGCGCCTGATCCACGCCACCATCCGTTACCTGATCCTGCGCGGCGCGCCGCGCGATGCGATGGGCGGCGCGCCCGTGCCGCCACTGGCGCCTGCCGGCGGCGGCATGTATCACACGCTGTATGCGCACGGCTGGGACACCTCCGTGAACGGCCTGCCGTGCAACCAGGAAGAACTGGCCTATACGCTCCTCACGTTCAGCTACGTGTTCGTGCGCGGCCTGCGCACGCTGCGCCTGGGCCTGGCGCCGGCCGATGAAGAAGCGTACCTGCACACCTGGAACGTGCTGGGTCACGTGCTGGGCATCGAGCGAAGCCTGATGGCGGAGACGATGGCGCAGGCGCAGCAGGACTTCGACGCCATGCAGGCGCGCGGGCGTCTGCTCGTGCGCCTGCCCGATCCGCGGCCGCTGCTGGCGGCCGACCTGATGAAGGCGATGGAAAACGAGATTCCGATCCGGCTCCTGAAACCCATCCCGACGCTGCTCACGCGCCTGCTGTGCAAGGGTGACGCCACGCGCGACCTGGGCCTGGATGCGCGCGTGCCGCTGCTGGCGCGGGCGGTATTCGCGCTTGGCCTCGTGGCCGTGCGCTGCGTCGACGCCGTGGCTCGCGTATTCCTGCCGGGCTTTTCGATCAGCCGCATGCTCACGCGCGCGCTGGGGCAGCGCCTGGTGACGCACTTCCTGCTCGACCAGACACGTCCGCTGCGCCTGCCCGATGCGCTGCTCAACGAGGTGAACGACGCCACTGCCACCTGGCGCACCGATCCGACCGCGCCGCGCTGGATGGGCCGGGTGGAAGCGCGCCTGGCCGGACGCGCTCCGGCGCCGTGATCTGCCTGGGCGGCAATGTCCGCAGTACGTCGACCGTGCAAATTAGTTACACCGAAGAATCACAAAACTGTTGCTTGTAGAAATGACCTGTTAGACTGTCAATACTACAACTTCTGCCTGCCGAATTCATGGGCGCAGCCCGCCGTTCTCATCAAAAAGTTTGCGCTTCTCCCAATGAATTCGACCAAGATGCCTTCGCCAATCGTCCTGTCCCGCCTCGCTGCAGGTCTGGCCGCCGCCGCCCTGCTGGCGCTGTTGCTGCGCGGCTGGAACGCCGAGACACACTTGCTGGTGATCAGTTCAGTGCTGATGTTCCTGGCCTGCCTTGCCAGCGCGGCGCGCGTGCTCGGCGTACGCTCTGCACTGCAACTGGTGCTGATCGCGCTGCCGGTGGGCTGGTTTGCCGAAGAAATGGGCGCGAGCTATGGCTGGTTCTTCGGCAGCTACGACTACACGCCGGTCCTCGGCCCGCAACTGGGCAGCGTGCCGGTGGTTATTCCGCTGATGTGGTTTGCCCTGTCCTGGACCGGCTACGTGATGGCCAACCTGATCGTCTGGCAGGTCCCCGCTGACGGCGCCACGTCGGTGCGCCGCAGCATCGTCATGGCGTTTCTCGCCGCGCTGATCGTGACGGCGTACGACCTGGGCGTGGACCCGTACATGGTCTACAAGCTCAAGGCCTGGATCATGGTGGAGCGCAATGGCGGGTGGTTCGGCGAGACCCTGCAGGGCTTTGTCGGCTGGATGCTGGTGGCGTTCACCATCGTTCTGGTGTTTCGCCTGATCGTGCGCCGGTCCGCACCGTCATCAGTGCCCCCTGCGCGCATGCGCGACGTCCTGGTCCCGCTGGGCCTGTACGGCGCCCTGATGCTGTTCGAAACCACCCAGGGCGTGCCGGTCGAAACCCGCACCATCGCCCTGTTCGTGATGGGCACGCCGCTGTTCTGCGCCGCCTGCGGGCTGTATCGCTGGCAGCTGGCGACGAGGGTCGCCGCATGAGTACCGATACAACGAGCGAAACCAAAGGCGGCCTGCGTGCACGCATGGCGACGTTTGCGTGCCTGATGGCGCTGCTCATACTGGGCATGCTGGGCGCGGCGCCGGCCATGGCGCAGACCTTGCAGCTCACGCGCAACGCCGAGATCGTCGATGCTTGGCCGGCCGTGACGACCCTGGCCGATCCGGCGAACGCGCTCGACGCCCCTGCCGCACTGGCCGCCGGTGCACGCTTTGCGCGGCCGGCGAGCGCCGACGCGAGCCTGGGCATGCTGGCCGGGACGACCTGGGTCAGGATCCCGATCGCGGTCGCGCCAGATGCCACCAATGGCTGGGTGATGCAGATCGATTTTGCGCTGCTCGACGAAATCGACGTGTGGGTGCGGTTCCCGGATGGCTTGCGCAACATCGGCAGCATCGGGCGCATGCAGCCGCAATCGGGCGACGCGCTCAAGGGCCGCGTGCCCGGCGTGGTGCTGCGCCTGACGCCGGGCACCAGCTATACCGTGCTGCTGCGCGTGAAGACGGTCGGGCCGAAAATCCTGCCGATCAGCTTCATGCAGCCCGATGCCGTGCTGCCGGCGGAACTCGGCGAACAACTGATGCAGGGCCTACTGCTGGGCTTGCGTTGTACGCTGATCCTGTACGCGCTGGGCCAGTGGTATGCGCTGCGCGAACCGCTGTTCGGCAAGTACGCGCTGCAGGCCACCGGCGTCACGCTGTACTCGGCCGCCTGGTTCGGCACAGCCGGCCAGTATCTGTGGCCCGGCAACGCCTGGCTGCTCGAACACGGCACCGGCCTGGCGTCGATCATGGCCTCGTGCGGCGCCTACCTGTTCGTCGAGCAGTCGCTCGCGCGGCCCGGCCAGGACCGCATCTTCAGCCGCATGATGAAGACGCTGGCCGCGCTATGCCTGGTCACTGCAATCGGGTTCGCCACCGGCATCATCAGCCACAAATACCTGGTGCTGATCGTCGGCACGCTCGGCATCATGCCGATGCTGCTGGGCCTGCCCGGTGCCTACCGGCGCGCCCGCGCCGGCGACGCAGTGGGAATCTATTTCCTGGTCGGCTGGGCCGTGGCATTCACGGCCGCGTTCATCACTGCGCAGCTCATCAACGGCAAGCTCCCGGCGAACTTCTGGACCATGCACGCGCTGGTCTTCGGCAGCACGTTCGACATGCTCGTGTTCATGCGCATTCTTGGGCTGCGCACCGAGGCCATGCAACAGGCGATGCTGCGCGCCGAAGCCAGCACGCGGATGAAATCCGAATTTCTGGCCAATATGAGCCATGAGATCCGCACGCCGATGAACGCCATCATCGGCATGAGCCGGCTGGCCATGATGAGCGAGCCGGCGCCGATGCTGCGCAATTACCTGGGCAAGATCCTCGGCGCCAGCGAACACCTGATGGGGATCATCAACGACATCCTCGACTTTTCGCGCATCGAAGCGGGCAAGCTGCAGCTGGAAGCAGTGCCGTTCGACCTCGATGACATGCTCGAACACCTGTCGAGCCTGACCGGTGTGAAGACCGATGCCAAGGGCATCGAACTGATCTTCCGGGTCGGCCCCGGCGTGCCGCAACGCCTCGTGGGCGATCCGCTGCGCCTCGGTCAGGTCCTGATCAACCTCACCGGCAACGCCGTCAAATTCACCGAGCACGGTGAAATCGTCGTGGCCGTCGAAGCCCGGCACGTCGACGACAGCAAGGTCGTGCTGGCGTTCACGGTCAGCGACACCGGCATCGGCATGACGCCCGAGCAGCTGGCGCGCCTGTTCGTCTCGTTCAGCCAGGCCGACAGCTCGACCACCCGCAAGTACGGCGGCACGGGCCTGGGGCTGTCGATCTCGCGCCAGCTCGTCGAACTGATGGGCGGCGACATCGTGGCACGCAGCACGCCGAACGTCGGCAGCAGCTTCACCTTCACCGTGCAACTGGGGATCGGCGAAGGTTATGCCGCTGCCAGCGCGGTGCGCAAGGCGCTGCTGCTGGACGTGCGCGCGCTGGTGGTCGACGACAGCGCCACCGCGCGCGGCGCGCTGGCCGAAATGCTGGGCGGCCTGGGCGTACAGGCCGACACGGCCGCTTCGGGCGAAGAATGCCTGGCGTTGCTGGAGCGCGCCGCGCGCAATGCCACGCCATACCAGATCGTGCTGATGGATTACCTGATGCCGGGCCTGGATGGCATGCAGACCATCGACCGGATCCGCCAGCATGCCGACGAACAGGGCGAGCCAATGCCAACGCCGCCGCCGGCGATCCTGATGATCTCGGCCTGCACGCGCGAAACCGTCATGCACGAGCAAGGCCGGGGCGACCTGCTGATCGACGCCTTCCTGCACAAGCCGGTCGGCCCGGCGCTGCTGTACCACAGCCTGCTGCAGGTATTGCACCCACAGCTGGGCGCCGTCGACACGATCGACAGCTACCTGCCGGCGCTGGCCGACCTGCCGCGCCTGGATGGCGCGCGCATCCTTCTGGCCGAAGACAATGACAACAACCGCGAAGTCGCGCTCGACTTCATGGCCGCAGCGCGCATGCAGGTCGACGTCGCCTTCAATGGCGTCGAAGCGGTGCGCATGGCGCAGGCCGGCGACTACGACCTGATTTTGATGGACATCCAGATGCCTGAGATGGACGGCCTGGCCGCGACGCGCGCCATCCGGCTCGACCCGCGCCTGCGCGCGCTGCCGGTCGTGGCCATGACGGCGCACGCGCTGGCCAGCGACCGCGCCCTGAGCCGCCTGGCCGGCATGAACGACCACGTCACCAAGCCGATCGACCCCGACCTGCTGTTCTGCACGCTGCTGAAATGGATCGACCCGGTACGCCTGGCCGGGCGACCATTGCCACAGGCGGTGCGGCCTGCGGTGGCCGCGGGCATGCGTCCGGCTGGTGGCCCGCTGCCGGCAGTGCCGGGCATCGACTGGCGCATGGCACTGGAGAATGTCGACGGCCAGCGCAGCCGCCTGGAAAAGCGCGCCGGCAGTTTCATCCGCGAATATGCCAGCGCCCCGCAGATCCTGCGCGAAGCGCTGCAGCTAGGCGACCATGCGCGCCTGCAGTCGCTGGCGCACAACCTGAAGTCGAGCGCGGCCTATGTGGGCGCCTTTGAGCTCAGCAGCGCTGCGGCACGTCTGGAACAGGATCTGCGCGCCGGCCAGTTCGAGCGCGTCGGCGTCCAGGTGCCCGCCCTCGTGAGCGCGGCCGACACGGTGCTGTCCGGCCTGGCGCAGATGGCGGCGCTGGCGTTGCCGAAAGCGGGCGATCCGGAAGCGCTGTCGATGGTCATCGCGCGCCTGGACGGCTACCTGCGCAGCGACGATGCGCGCGCCGAGGACGCCCTGGCCCAGCTCGAGTCTTTGCTGGGCGCAGGCCGATACAGCGATCCGGTCGCCGAATCACTGGACGCCGTGCAGCGCGCGGTCGCCGACATCGAGTACGCTGCCGCGCTGGGGCCGCTGGCAGCCCTGAGCGCGCAACTCGATCTCAGTCTGGAAGGTAGTCAATGAATATCGATCAGTCGCAGAAAGTGCTGGTGGCCGACGACGACGCCATCAACCGCGAGGTGCTAGGTGAACTGCTCAAGCCCGATTACACGGTCCTGCTGGCCCGCAACGGCGTCCAGACACTGGAGCGCGCCGCGCGCCACCTGCCCGACCTGATCCTGCTCGACGTGATGATGCCGGACATGGATGGCTACGAAGTGCTGCGCCGCCTGCGCAGCGAACCGCAGACAGCGCATATCGCGATCATCTTCATCTCGGGCCTGGACCGGCCCGAAGACGAGGCCAATGGTCTGAAAATGGGCGCATCGGACTACATTGTCAAGCCATTCAACCAGACGGTCGTGATGGCGCGCGTGGCGCTGCACCTGCAGGTCGTACGCCAGCGCCGGATGCTCGAACGCCTCGCGAATGTCGACGGCCTGACCGAGCTGGCCAACCGCCGCCGCTTCGATGAAGTGTATGACCAGGAATGGCAGCGCGCCCGCCAGAGCGGACAACCGCTGTCGCTGGCGCTGCTCGATATCGACGCCTTCAAGCAGTTCAACGACCGCTACGGACACCCGGCCGGCGACCGCGCGCTGCGCGCGGTGGCGCGCGCCGCCGACGCGGCAATGCAGCGGCCGGGTGAACTGGCGGCCCGTTATGGCGGCGAAGAATTGCTGCTCTTGATGCCCGACACCGATGCCCAGTCGGGCCACGCGGTGGCCGAAGCGCTGCGCGCCGCGATTGCCGGACTGGCAATTGCGCACGAAGCGTCGAATGTCGCGCCGGTGCTGACCGTCAGCGTCGGCGGCGCCACGTTCGATCCGGCGGGCACCGAACAACAGTTCGAGCTGTTCGAAGCGGCTGACGCCCAGCTGTATCGCGCCAAGCAGGCCGGTCGCAATCAGGTCTGGTGGCGCGTCGGGGCCTGACGACCCGGAAATTCTGGAGACACTCGCCTCAGGCCTTGTCACCCGACTTGAAGGTCACGACGCGGTACAGGTACCAGCCGAGCAGGCCGATCAGGACTGCCTTGGAGACCGGGTCGACATACTGCGCGACGCGCTCGTACTGGCTCTCCAGTGCATAACCGGCACCGGTCAGGATGCCGGTCCAGATCAGCGAACCGATCGTCGAGAACAGCAAAAACTGCCCCATCGACATCTTGGCCAGGCCGGCCGGTACCGAGATCAGGGTGCGGATTGCCGGAATCAGACGCCCCAGCAGCACCACTTTCTTGCCATGCTTTTCGAACGCAGCCATCGCATGTTCGATATCGCCATGCGTCACGGTCATCCAGCGCGCGTGCTTGTCGGCGAACGCTTCCAGCCGTTCCTTGCCGTAGACCCGGCCCGCGTAGTACCACGGCAGCGCACCGGCCACCGACCCGGCCGTGCCGGCCACCAGCACCCCAATCACGTTCAGGTCACCGCGCGCAGCCACGAAACCGGCAAACGGCATGATCAATTCTGAAGGAATCGGGGGAAAGATATTTTCCAGTGCCATCAGGGCGAACACGCCCAGATAGCCGCTTTTCTGCATGAACTCGGTGATGAACTCGAACACGGGACGCACTCCATATGAATTGGCAGCCTCCACGATAACAACTTTCAAAAAACACATCTGTTCTGCTGCGCACGCAGTTCGGCGCCACGGCAACATGCGGTGTTTCCCGTTCGGGGGTTGGTGATACCGGCGCTTGTCGCTACCATGGCTGGATACCGATTCCAGGATGCCCACTTGCTCAAACTCAGCCTCGACGCCCTTCAGATCATCGACACCATCGCCCGTCGCGGTTCGTTCGCCGGCGCGGCCAAGGAACTGTTTCGCGTGCCGTCCACCATCTCCTACACCGTCGCCAAGCTGGAAGACGACCTGGGCGTGCGCCTGTTCGACCGCTTCGGGCCGAAGGTCACGCTCACGCCCGCCGGCCAGGCGCTGCTCAAGGAAGGCCGCTACCTGCTGCGCGCCGCGGGTGACCTGGAGTCGCGCGTGCGGCGCGTGGCCTCGGGCTGGGAAACCGACTTCGCCATCGGCATGGATTCGGTGCTGGGCGCGGGTGCACTGAAGCCGGACATTGAAGATTTTTACCAAGTGGCCGATCACACCCGCCTGCGCATCGTGCGCGAGTCGCTGGGTGGCACCTGGGACGCCCTGCTCGACCGCCGCGTCGACCTGCTCGTGGGCGCCGCCGGCGACGGCCCGTCAGGCGGCGGCTACACGGCCGAACCGATCGGCACGAGCAGCTTCGTGTTCGCCGTCGCGCCGCACCATCCGCTGGCCGCCATCGCCCATCCGCTCGACAAGACCGATCTGCTCCCGTACCGCGCGATCACGGTGTCGGATTCGGCGCGCGTGCTGGGCGCGCGCACCGTGGGCATCCTGTTCGGGCAAGCCACGCTGGCCGTACCCGACATGCGCACGAAGTACGAATTCCAGGTGCAGGGGCTGGGCTTCGGCTTTCTGCCCGAGGCCTGGGCCCGGCCGGCCATCGCGCGCGGTCAGCTCATCGAGAAACAGGTGGTCGAACCCAAGCCCGATGAAACCTTTTATCTGGCCTGGCGCAGCACCGAGGATGGTGCGGCCCTGACCTGGTGGATCGACCGGATGCGCACGACTTCACCGTTTGCGCGCATGGCGGTCGATCCCTGCCCGGTCATGTGAATGACCGGGTTACTGCGGCAGATCGAACACCAGCACTTCAGCCGCGTCACCCTGGCCCAGCGTCACTGCCGGTTCGCCGGTCACCTTCAGCGCGTCACCACCACTCAGCGCCACGCCGTTGACGGTAATCTGGCCGTGAATCACGTGGACATAGGCCTGGCGGCCGGCCGCCAGCGTGTGCGTCGCGCCATCGGCGCCGTTGAAGATGCCTGCATGGATCGACGCATCCTGGCGGATCGATACTGAGCCATCGCGGCCATCGTTGGAGGCCACCACGCGCAGCATGCCGGTCTTCGAGGCCGCGTCGAAGTGCTTTTCTTCGTAGCGCGGTTCAGCGCCGATCTCGTTCGGTTCGATCCAGATCTGCAAAAAGTGCACGCCTTCGGTGGTCGAACCGTTGAATTCACTGTGCACGACGCCCGTACCGGCGCTCATGACCTGCACGTCGCCATAGCGCAGCACCGAACCGTTGCCCATGCTGTCCTTGTGCGCCAGGGCGCCTTCCAGCACGTACGAAATGATTTCCATATTGCGGTGACCATGCGAATCGAAGCCGCGGCCCGCCTCCACATGGTCATCGTTGATGACGCGCAGCGGGCCAAAACCCATGTGCTTCGGGTCGTGATAATGACCGAACGAGAACGAGTGCTGCGAGTTTAGCCAGCCAAAACTGGCGCCACCGCGTTCATTGCTTTTACGGACGTTCAACATCGTGTGCTCCTTTCGTGATGGGATGATCGAGGTGCTCGAATCTGTCTGCCGTCACCGGCATCTGTCGACTGTCGCCTTGTTCTCGATGCGATGGTGCCATTATGCCTGTCGCCACTACAGTTGAAAAACGAGTTATCTGCACGTCTATCGTCGATATTTTCGATGATGAAGTTGTCCCGATACAGCCAGCACGATTGAATCGTGTGCGCCTGCCGCGCCGTGCTCAGGTAGCATATTTACACTATGCACAGCACCTATTCCGCAGCGTCGCACGCGCAGAGCGAGCTCATCAACGATGGCGTCACCAGAGACTGGGACTTCACGCCCTCGCCCGTCATGCGCTGGGAGCGGCGCCAGATGGCCGAGCGCTTCATGCGCGCCGTGCACCGGCGCCCGGCCTCGGGCGTCGTGACACCGGCCAGCGCGCAGCCGGCGTGGGTCGTGTATTTCCTGTTTGCGCCGGACGGCGTCCTGCATCCGGCGCACCGCTTCACGCTGGCACGCCTGCGCGAAGAAGGCTTGCCGATCCTGGTGGTGTGCAGTTGCGCGGACAGGCGCCGCATGCCGCCCGACTTGCCAGAGCTGTGCGATGCGCTGTTGTGGAAAGCGATGCCGGGCTACGATTTTTCGGCATACACGCTGGCGCTGCGCCATCTCAGCCGCCGCTCGCCGGGTGCCGACGTCATCGTCATGAACGATTCGGTGTTCGGGCCATTCACAGCGCTACGCCCGGTGCTGGAGAACAGCCGCTGGGACCTGACCGGCTTCACGGCCTCAGGCGAACTGACCAACCATGTGCAGTCATATGCCTTTTGCCTGCGCGGGGTCACCCCGGCACGCATGGCGCGCCTGGCCACCGTGTTCTTTCCGTTCGGCGCCCTGAGCGCGCCGCAGGACGTGATCGCGCTGCAGGAAACACGCCTGGCGCGCGTGGCTGCCCGTTCGATGACAGTCGGCGCGCTGTGGTACAGCGATGCGACCAGCGTCCACAATCCCACCCTGGTCAAGCCGATGGAACTGCTCGATGCCGGCTTTCCGTTTCTCAAGCGGGCATTGCTGACCAAGAGCAGCAACTATATCGAACGTGACGTCGTGCTCGAGCGGCTGGCGCGCCACGGCCACCCGCTCGACGTCTGAGATGCGCGATCAGAACTTCACGGCTGCGCGCGCATAGTAGTAACCACCATTGATCCCGTACGGCGAAAAGCCCGGGTAGATCGTCACCGCACCGTTGTCCAGATTGGCGCGCTGCTCGGCCAGGGTCAGTGGATTGACCTTGTCCGGGTACTCGTTGAACAGGTTGTTCGCGCCCAGCGACACGCTCCATGCCTTGCTGATCTGGTAGCTCACTTCCAGGTCGGTCAGGAGGCTCGCCTTGATCCGGTTTTCACGATACACCGCGCCGTCGGTCGAGAACTGTTCGGACGACTTGCCGAAGTAGTTCTCGCGCAGGTTCACGGTCCAGTCGCCAAAACGCCACAAGCCACCCAGATTCACGCGCACCTTGGGCGACGCGGTTTCCAGATGCGAGATCGCGGTCGCGTCGAGCAGCGTCTGCGCGCCCAGTTGCGTCGGCGCCTGGTTGATCTTGATGACCTCGACCTTGTTGTAGTTGGCCGCGGCCGACCAGTCCACGCGCCCGTACGCGCCGTAGTTGCTGCTCAGGGTGGCCACCACTTCGGCGCCGCGGCTACGCGTATTGACCGCATTGGTGAAGATATTGATGCCGGTTTGTACGACGGTCGGGTCGAGCACATTGCCGTTGGCCAGGATCGCGGCCGTGACGGCCGGCGAGTTGATGGCGCCGCCCGAACCATACAGCGAGCCGCTGCCGACGATGCGGTCGCGGATCGTGATCTGGTAGGCGTCGAGCGTGACGGCCACGCCGCTGGCAGGATTGAGCACCAGACCCGCGCTGATGTTGGTCGACGCTTCCGGCTTCAGGCCATCGATGCCCACCAGGCGCGCGCCCGGCGAATTCGGGGCCAGCTGCACGAAGGCGCTGCGCGGCGACACGTTCGTGGCCGAATAGAACGATTCGGCCAGCGTCGGCGCGCGAAAGCCGTTGCTGTACGTGGCCCGCACGGCCACGTCCGGCGTGAAGTCGTAGCGGCTCGTGAGCTTGCCGACCTTGGCATTGCCGAAGTCGCTGAAATCCTCGAAACGGCCGGCGATGTCGACCGTCCAGCCGGCCACGGGCTGTACGGCGATATTCGCGTAGACCGCCTTGTTGTTGCGGCTGTGTTTGCCGGCGTCCGTCAGCGAGAAACCCGGGAACGACTGCGCACCTTCCTTGTAGCGCGATGCGGCGTCGCCCGCGACAATTGCGTAGGTATCGCGGCGGTGCTCGAGGCCCAGCGCCAGCGTCAGCGGCGTGGCCATGCCGGCGTCGAACTCGCGGCGCAGGTCGAGGTTGTTGGTCCACTGGCTGGCCTGGAATTCACCGGCCTTAAAGGAAAGTGGCGTCGCGCCCGTGTCGGCAAACAGCGAGATATTGGCCGAATTGGCCACACCCAGCTTGGCCACATCCTTGCCGTAGGTACTCGACAGATCCCAGTTCCAGTTGCCAAACACCTTGCCCTTGATGCCGAACGTGAACGCATAGTCTTCTTCGTCGAACGTCTCCTGCGGGCTGAAACCCAGCGGATAGATGGTGGGCAGGCGGTTGGGCATGCGGTAGTTCTCGAACGCGCGCGCTTCCTTCTTGCCGTAAGTCGCAAAGCTGTACAGCTCGGTGTCGCCGCCCAGGTCGACGCCGAAATTGGCAGCAAAGATGTGCTGGCGGTACTGGGCGTCGCCCTGGATCTTGTTCAGGTACGGGTAGCCCGGCGCATTCACGAGCGATGGCATCGCGGCCATCGTGGCCGGATCGACGACACGCGGATCGATCCCGCCGCGCTGCGAGAAGCCGTGGTACTTCGTCTCTGCCGTCAGGGACAGGTAGGCATCGGTGAACGGCGTGAGGCCGAGATTGACCATGCCGTCGCCCGTGTGCCCGCCGCCGTCCATGTAGCCGCCGCCATTCACGTTCGCGCTGCCGCCACGGTAGTTGGACTTGAGGATGATGTTGATGACGCCGGCGATGGCGTCGGTGCCGTACTGCGCGGCCGCGCCATCCTGCAGCACTTCCACGCGCTCGATGGCCGCCACCGGGATGAAGTTCAGGTCGGCTGCGGCGCCGCCCTGGAATGCACCGGCCAGCACGGCCAGGTTGGCGGTGCCGTGGCGGCGCTTGCCGTTGACCAGCACCAGCGTGTTGTTCGGGGACAGCCCGCGCAGGCGCGCCGACAGCGTCATGGCCGCCATGTCGCTGCCGAAGGCCTGGGCATTGAGCGACGGCAGGTTCTGGGCCAGCGCCTGGATCAGGTCGGGCTGGCCGGTGCGGGCCAGCGACGATGCGTCGAGCACCTGGATCGGTGAGGCGCTGTCGGCGACCGTCAGGCCGGCGGCGCGCGTGCCCGTGACGATCACGACGCCGGTACTGGCGACGACGGGCGCATCGGGTGCATCGGGCGCAATCGCGGCAGCCGGCGTGTCGACCGCCGGCTCAGGCGCCTTGTCGGCGGCGTGGGCAGCCATGCCCCACGACAGCAGAGCAGCCGCGACACTGGTATGAATGATGGTCTTGTACATGATGGATCCCTGGTTGGCGTACTGCGTTATTGGTATGGTTGACGTGGCCGGGCAAGCGCCGCGCCACCTATTTCTTTGCTGCCACGACTTCGATTTCGACGAGCCAGCCGGGGTTGCTCAGGCCCGCGACCTGCATCACCGCGCGCGCCGGCAGGTTGGGCTGCGCGCCGCCAAAGAACTGGGTGTAGCCGGCCATGAAGCCAGTGACGTCGGCGCGCCCCCCGTGCGCCGGATCGCCGACCAGGAACACCTGCATCTTGACGACGTCCCCCATGCCCAGCCCCATGCCGGCCAGGATCTCCCTGATCTTCTGGAGCACGCCGACGGTCTGCGATTTGGTGTCGCCAAAGGCTGCGATGGTGTCGGGGCCGGCCGCCTTGTCGACGACCGGCGGCACCTGGCCGCTGATGAAGTGGATGGTGGCGCCGGGCGGCACCGACACCGCCAGGGCAATGGGAAAATCCGAGTTCGGGATCTTGTGGCGCACGATGTCCTGAGGCGCGGCGCTGGCAATGGCGGTGACCAGCAGCAGCGCGGCGGCCAGGCAGGTGGTAGAACGGAAAGCAGCGAGTGTCATCGGATTGTCTTTCGTGAGCGTGAAAAAAGAAAACTGCATCAATGCTTGTTGCCGAAGCGGTTGTCGCCCGCCGGCGCAACCTGCAGCGCCGTGCGGCGCGTTGCGATGTCGGCGCCCGCGATCGGTGGCGCATGGTTGCCCCAGCTGCTGCGCGCGTAGGTCAGCACGGCGGCGATATCGGCGTCGTCCAGGCTGGCGCTGAAATCGGGCATGCCACCGCGGCCCTTGAGCAGCACGTCGGCCACCTCGTCGGGTGCACCGGTAACGACCGCGCTGGCGACGAGCGCCGGAAACGCGCCGGGAATGCCGCGCCCATTGGCCTGGTGGCAGGCCGCGCAATTCTTCGCGAACAGCGTCTTGCCGTCTGCCGGCGCGGCGGGTTGGGCCTGGGCTGCGTCAGCCAATGACCAGGCAAGCAGAATTGCAAAAGTCACGATCTTCATGCGCTGGCCCTCCGGTGCAGCGTCTCCACCTGCTGCCACGCCGATTCGATGGCGCCGGCTTGCCAACCCGTCAAATAGCTCAGGTGTTCGCCCGCGAGCAGCACCCGGCGCTCGCCCTCCAGCAAGACCGGATACGCGCTCTTGCGTGCGGCATCGGTCCATTCGGCCCAGCCGCCCAGGCTGTACTGCACGCGGTGCCAGGCAACCGAGAAGCTGCTTTCATAGTTCGCCCGGTAGGCCGGGAAGATTTTTTCACCCGCGGCGAGCGCGAACTCGGTCCGCTCGGCAGGCGTCTTCCCGCTCACTTCAATGGCGTCCAGCGCGTAGTGGTAGTAGCCCAGCACGACGCCCTTTTTCTGCTGCCAGCCGCCGGACGGCAGCGAGATCGTGTTGATCCCTTTCAGGTCGGTCAGCACGTGGCCGCCGTAGATATGGTCGTCTTCTTCCCAGAAGCGGCGCCCCATCTGCAGGCCGATCTTGCCGACCGGCGCGTACGGGACAGCCTTGATCGCAGCCTTGAACCCGTCGGAGAAATCGGTGTCGATCATGCGCAGCACCGACAGCGGCACCGTGCACAGGCAATAGTCGGCCGTGACGCGCGAAAGCGCGCCGCTGGCCGTGTCTCGCACGTCGATCGTGACCTTGTCGTCGCCCTGGCGGATGCGCTGGACTTCGGCGTGGTAGCGGATGCGGCCGCCCAGCCGCCGGGCAAATGCGCGCGGGATCGCGTCCATCCCGCCGACCGGCTGGAACATCGTGGCGTGCATCGGGAATTCCTGCACCGCGCTATAGACCTTGCCGACCCGGGCGGCCAGCAGATCGTGAAACGCCAGCGGATCGGACGGCGTGCCGGCGCCCGGCACCAGGCCCGCGCCGGGGTTGGTGGCAAAGCCACGGCCGCTGCGGCCCTTGTAGGCCAGGTCGCCGGCGTCCAGCGCCCCTTCGTGCTTGAGGTAATCGAGCAGCAGGCGCTGGTCGTCGCCCGTCAGTTGCGTGTCCAGCTGGTGGCCCGTGACCGACTTGGCCAGCAGCTCGGCGACGTGCCCGCGCATGTCGGCCTTGATCTGGGCGCCGCGCAGGCGCTGCTGCGACAGCGGCCCGCCATTCTCGAGGTACACCCAGGCGTGGTCGTTCTCGTTGACCATCACTTCGAGCGGTACCTTGAACTGGCGCGCATAGTAGAGCGTGGACTGGTGATCCAGCGGGATGCGCCACGGGCCGTGGTTGATGTACTGGCCGGCGTCGAAGCGGCACTGCTGCGCCTCGCCACCCAGTTCGTGCAGCGAGAAGCCCTTGCGCGCTGTCTGGCAGCGCCCACCCGCGTAGGGCCGCGCCTCGAGCACCTGGACTTCGTAGCCCAGCTTGCCCAGTTCGTAGGCCGCCGTCAGGCCGGCCAGACCGGCGCCGAGCACGACGACTTTCTTGCCCTTGCCGCTGCCCGTGAGCACCGGCGGGGTCGTGGTCCGGGACGCGATCCCCATGCCCCAGGCGTTCATCGAACCCATCAATAGCGCCGAACCGCCAACGGCGGCGGCGCGGTACAAAAACTCACGTCGGGTCAACGACGGTGTCGAACGTGTCATTTCTACCTCCACTTGGTATCACTGGAAAGACCTTGCAACTAGTGGCTTATCAGCAATACCTGTGCCAAGCGGATGGCGACATCGTCAATACGAGATTATTAAAATAAAGTTTTTCTGCAATTTTCCCGAATGTAAGTTCGACGTAAGCCCTGTAACGCGAACGGAATTCTGAATGGCCCGTAAATCATTCGTATTGACAAACGTGACACGCTGGCGCCGATGCGCAGAGCATTTTGTGCGCAGACTTTATTCGTCGGGCGCCGCCAAGAGTCGCGCTCAGGCGGCACGACGAGGCCGCGCACACGCCCGGAGCATGCCAAATCGACACTGCACTGTTGTGGCGTAAATACGCACTTCAATGGGTGTGATCAATGCCGTCGCGCTCGAGCCAGTAGTTGAACTGGCCATAGCTGGGAATGACGCCGGGCGCGCTGTCGGCAAAGTGATCGCGCAGCATCTGGCGATACGCCGCCGGCCGCGAGAAACGTGGATGGGTGGCGGCAAACTGCGCGGCAGCGGCCACAAACAAGGCCCGCAGCGCGGCATCAGTATTGGTCCCTGCACTGGCGCCGCTCGTTGCGGCATGGCGCGGGCGGCCGCGCTTGACGCCCGCGCTGGCCGCGCGCGTCTTGCCGCGTGCACCGGAATTGGCGTAATCGGGCAAGAGCGCGTCGACCGTCTGGCCCCGCTCCCAGTAGCGGCGCAGGTAGCGCATGAGCGTGGCAACGGACATCGCATGGGTGCGGCTGTAGGCGGCGAGCATGGCCGCGCGCGGTCGCGGCAGGTACACCTCGGGCACGTCGCGGTGCAACGCCGTGATGGCATCCCAAGCCTTCATTTGCAGCAGGCGATGCTTGCCCGATGGGGCGTCGGTGCGCGGCGCACGGCACGGATCGGTCAGCAGCAAGCGCGCGCGCCGCGTCGACACGTCGGCTACCAGCACGTGCAGGGGCATGCCGCGCGGCGTGGCGCGCGCGCAGCGCAGGGTAAAGGTGTAGGCAATGGACTGCGCATCGTCGATCCAGAGAATCCGCACCAGATGGCCGGGGGGATCGAGGTATTCGATGACGTCGTTATGCAAGAACATCGGCCGCTCCTGGCGTTAAATTCCTTGCTTGTATGCAAAGAACGCGCCAGGCACGGTCATGGCGGCCCCGGTCAGGGCCGCCGGTGGCTCATTTCTGCGCCAGGATCCATTTCGCCAGGACCTTGGCGTCGGCTTCGGTGACCTGTGGATTGGCCGGCATCGGGATCGGGCCCCAGGTGCCACTGCTGCCTTTCTGGATCTTCTGGACCAGACGCGCTTCGGCGCCGGCATCCTTGGCGTACTTGGCCGCGACATCCTTGTAGGCCGGGCCGACCAGCTTGGCGCCGATGGCATGGCAAGCCATGCAGGCCTTGGCCTTGGCCAGGTCGGGATTCGCGTGGGCGGCAGGGATCGCGGCGACGGCGAAGGTCGCCGCCAGGGTCAGGGTCAGGTACGTCTTCATGATGCTCCAGTGGCTGGGTTGATCGCAAGGGCCGGCACCCTGGGCGGGCACCGCCTGACATCATAGCTGGAAACCCCGCTGGCATGGGCAGCGCAGGGGTGCATGACCAGCATCCGACACGCCCATCAAAAAATTTGAATGGGAATGATTCGCATTTGTGATTAGAATGGCGCGGTTCCGCGATCTTTACTTCTTTTAACGTATTGACGCTGAACGTTGCTGACAAAGATAAAAAGGATGCCTGAACGATGACCGACCGCTTGCCTGCCCCGCAGTTTACCCGCACCCTACTGAGCCTGGCCATCGGCGCCATGCCGCTTGCCGGTATCGCGGCCAACGCGGCTAACGCGATTGTCGATGACTTGCCGGCGACGATGCCCACCGTGGTCGTGACGGCATCCGGCTTCGAGCAGACGATCCGCGAAGCGCCCGCCTCGATCACGGTGCTGACCCGCGAGCAACTCCAGAAAGAGCGCTTCGGCAACCTGGCGCAGGCGCTCGAGAGCGTGGAAGGCATCGACGTCGGTGCCAGCGGCGACAAGACCGGCGGCATGAACATCAGCATCCGCGGCATGCCGAGCGATTACACGCTGATCCTGATCGACGGCCGGCGCCAGAACGCGGCCGGCAACGTCACGCCGAACGGTTTCGGCGGCACCTCGACGAGCTTCATGCCGCCAGTGAGCGCCATCGAACGCATCGAGATCATCCGCGGCCCGATGTCGACGCTGTACGGTTCGGACGCGATGGGTGGCGTGATCAACATCATCACGCGCAAGGTTGGCAAGCGCTGGGCAGGCTCGGTGGCAGCCGACTACACGCTGCAGGAAGACGCGCAATTCGGCGACGTCAAGGGCGCCAAGTTTTACCTGAGCGGCCCGCTCGCGACCGATGTGCTGGGCCTGTCGTTGCGTGGCAGCACGCTGCGCCGCGACGAGGCAAACATTGCGTACGACGAGATCAACCCGGCCCGGCCGCTGACGCAGAACGCCAACCCGGTCAGGCAGCAGATCGACAATATGGGCGCGCGCCTGGCCTTCACCCCACACCGCAACCATGAGTTCATGCTCGACGCCGACAGGACGCGCCAGACCTATGACAACACGCGCGGCCAGCTTGGCACGCTGGGCACGGGCGGCTACGGGCCGGAGCAACAATACAACCGCGACCAGACGACGCTGTCGTACAAGGCGCGCCTGCCGTTCGGCACCTGGGACAGCAGCTATATGGTGAACAACACGGAAACCATCGGCCGCACGATTCCGCCGGGTACGCCGGGCGCAGTACCCGGCACGCCCCGCACGCTGGAAGTCGAGAGCAAGGTGTTCGACACCAAGCTGCTGGTGCCGTGGGGTGAGCACCTGACCACCATCGGCGCCCAGCACTGGGACGCCGAAATGATCGACGGCGTCGCGCCGCAATCGTTCGCGTTCACGCAGAAAGCGCTGTTCGTCGAAGACGAATGGCGCCTGCACGAGCGCCTGTCGCTGACGGTCGGCGCGCGCTACGACGACCACAGCATCTTCGGCGGCCAGACGAGCCCGCGCAGCTACCTGGTCTGGAGCGCCTCGCCCCGCTGGACCGTCAAGGGCGGCGTGAGCAAGGGCTACAAGACCCCGCGCGTCGAGCAGCTCACGCCCGGTATCAACGGCTTCGGTGGGCAGGGCACGATCCCGCTCGTGGGCAGCCCGAACCTGCAACCCGAAACCAGCGTCACGTCCGAATTGGGCGCCTACTTTGACAACGGCGCCGGCTGGACCGCCAATGCCACGGTGTTCAACAACGATTTCAAGGACAAGATCACCACCGGTACTGGCCTCATCAACTGCACCTACCGCCCGGCGCCGAACCGGCCGGGCTGCGTCAGCTTTGGCAACTGGCCGAACGTCGATGCCTTCGGCCAGTCGATCAACGTCGACGAGGCCGTCACGCGCGGCGTCGAATTCGCCACGCGCTTCCCGCTGGCCCCCGGCTGGGCCGCCAGCGCCAACTACACGTACACCGACAGCGAACAGGAAAGCGGCGAGAATGCCGGCAAGCCGCTGTCCGACACGCCGAAGCACGCGTTCAATGCGCGCCTGACCTGGGACGTGTCGCCGGACTGGAACACGTGGCTGCGCGCCGAATACCGCAGCGAGCGCTTCCGCGATCCGGGGACGTCGGCTGCCACCCGTGCGGCCAGCGAGGCGCTGGGGGACTTCAAGGGTTACACGATGCTGCACCTTGGCACCAGCTACCAGGTCACGCCGGCCATCACACTGAACGCCGCGATCTACAATCTGCTGGACAAGGACTTTATCGACTACCGGCCATATCGCACGGCGCCGGCAGCGGCGCCGACCTACGGCAGCGTGTATGTCAACAACCTCGACGGACGCCGCCTGTGGCTGTCGATGAACGTGGACTTCTGAGCGGCAGCGTGACCACGCGCTAATCCTGTGCCAGGCGCAGGTCGGGGTCGGCCTCGAACACCCCCGCCAGCCAGGTGGCAAACGCCTGCAGGCGCGGATTGGCGATGCGGCCCCGCGGGTACAGCAGGGACACCGGCATCGGTGTCGGGCACAGGGCAGGCAGCACCACGGCCAGCGCGCCCTGCGCCACATGCGTACGCACCTGGTAGCGCGCCAGTTGCGCCAGTCCCAGTCCCTGCAGCGCGCACAGCAGGTTGGCCTCTGCGTCGTTGACGGCCAGGCCGCCATGAATGGCCACACGGACTACGTCCTCCGCTGTTTCTTCCCCTGCGAGCGTCCACTCGAACGCGCGGCCGGTGCGGCCCGAAAAATGCACGATCGCATCGTGCTGGGCCAGTTCATCGACCGTCGCAGGCACGCCCCGCCGCGTCAGATAGCCCGGCGTGGCGGCAATCACGAAGCGCATCAGGCCGATCCGGCGCGCCACCAGGCTCGAGTCCGGCAAGTCGCCCACACGCAACGCGCAGTCGATGCCTTCGGCGGTCAGGTCGACCAGGCGGTCGCCCAGGCTGATGGTCAGATCGAGCGCCGGATACGCCTGGCGAAACTCGCCAATGCGCGGCAGCACGATCGCGCGCCCCAGCGCGCCCGGCAGATCGATGCGCAGCCGGCCCTGCATCCGGCCGGCTTGCTCACCCAGGAAGTCAGACTCGGCGTCGTCGATGGCGGCCAGGATGGCGCTGCAGTGGGCGTAGTAGCGCTCGCCCTCCGGCGTCAGCGACAGCCGGCGCGTCGTGCGCTGCAGAAGTTGCGCTCCCAGGTAGCGTTCGAGATTCTGCAGCGTGGCCGTCAGCGAGGCCCGCGGCAGGTCGAGCGACTCGGCCGCGCGCGTGAAACTGTTTGCCTCGACGATGCGCACGAATGTCTGCATCGCTTTCACCTTGTCCATGATTGTTCATATAAAGTGAATGGTATAAGGGCATTATGCCCTGATTATCTTTGCGCGCACATTGCCTACCATGGCGGCATTCCCTCACCAATTCCATGGAGTTCGCCATGAACACCCCCAGATCACCCTCCATCTCGTCCGGCATGGTCATGCTGCTGGCGGCGGCCGCCGGCATCATCGTCGCCAACCTGTATTATGCGCAGCCGCTGGTCGGCCCGATCGGCGCGGCACTGGGCCTGCCGCCCGCTGCGGCGGGTCTGATTGTCACCCTGACCCAGATCGGCTACACGCTGGGACTCTTGTTCATCGTCCCGCTCGGCGACCTGCTGGAAAACCGGCGCCTGATCGTCACCGGGCTGCTCGTGACCAGCGGCGCATTGGTGGTCGCTGCCACCGCCACCACGGCGTGGGCGTTCCTGCTGGCCGCGCTGGCAATCGGCCTGGGCGCCGTCGTGGCCCAGGTGCTGGTGCCATTTGCCGCCCACCTGGCGCCGGAAGCCACACGCGGCCAGGTCGTCGGCAAGGTCGTCAGCGGCCTGCTGCTCGGGATCATGGTGGCGCGCCCGGTCGCGAGCGTGCTCGCCGGACTGGGTGGCTGGCAAACCGTGTTTGGCATCGCCGCCGCGCTGGTCGCCCTGCTGGCCGTGCTGCTGCATGTCAAGTTGCCGCTGCGCCAGCCGACGGCGACACAACCGTACCGCCGCCTGATCGGCTCGTTGTGGCCGCTGTTGACCACCACCGTGGTGCTGCGCCGGCGCGCGCTGTATCACGCCGGCCTGTTTGGCGCATTCAGCCTGTTCTGGACCATCGCACCGCAGGCGCTGGCCAGTCCCGCGTTTGGCCTCACGCAAAATGGCATCGCGCTGTTTGCCCTGGTCGGGATGGCCGGCGCCGTGGCCTCACCGGTCGCCGGCCGCCTGGCCGATGCCGGCCACACGCTGAAAGCCACCGCCGTCGCGCTCGTGGTCGGTGCGCTGAGTTTCCTGCTGCCCCTGTTTGCGCCGTCTTCCAAGCCGGTCGCGCTCGGTCTGCTGGCAGTGGCCGCCATTGCCCTGGACGCTGCGGTGGCCGCCAATCTGGTGCTGGGCCAGCGCGCGCTGTTCGCACTGGGCGCCGACATGCGCAGTCGCCTCAATGGCCTGTACTTCGCGCTGTTCTTTGCCGGCGGCGCACTGGGTTCCGCGCTGGGCGGCTGGGTGTACGCTGCCCACGGCTGGCATGCGGCGCTGCTGGTTGGCATGTTGCTGCCTGCGCTGGCGCTGCCGGTCTGGCTCCATGAAGCCACCAAGCATGGGGCCGCACGCCAGAGCGTGTAGGCCACGCGCCGGATTGAGATATGTTTTAATCAACCTTTATTTCGATCCGGAGCACGCAATGCACACGAACGACCACGAGGCAACGCCGACAAAAGCAGAGCTGGACGAGGCTGCGCTGAACATGGCGCGCAATATGTTCCAGTATGCGCGGACCGGCGACGCCGACCATCTCGCCGCCTTCCTGTCGCGCGGCCTGCCGCCGAACCTGCGCAACGAAAAAGGCGACAGCCTGCTGATGCTGGCCAGCTACCACGGCCACCTGGACGCAACGCGCGTCTTGCTCGAGCACGGCGCCGATCCGCACACGATCAACGATGCAGGCCAAATGCCATTGCACGGCGCTGCATTCAAGGGCGACTTGCCCATCACGATGCTGCTCCTCGACAAAGGCGCAATGCCGGACGTGACCGGCCCGTCGGGCCGGACCGCGCTGATGTTCGCCGCGATGTTCAACCGGGTCGCCATCGCTGAACTGCTGATGGCGCGCGGCGCCGACCCGGCCGCGCGCGACGCATCCGGCGTGACCGCCTACGATGCAGCGCTGAAGATGGGCGCCGCGGACACTGCCGCCTTGCTGGCGCCGGCCAACTGACCTGGAGGCCGGTTCGTCAGGCGTTGCTGCGCGACTGCCGCCGGCCGCGGCGCGCGCACCAGGCTGCGACCAGCCCGAGCCCGACGATGGCGCCCGTGGCCGGCTCCGGCACCTCGGTCACGTCCAGCGCCGCAGCTACGAGCATGCCACTGGCGCCACTGCAGTCGGGGTACTGCAGGCCGCAGCCGAACTCTTCGTCGCTGTTGGCGTCAGTCACGCTGAACAGGGCGCCCTGGCTCGCCATCCGGAAGTCCGAATTGCCATCCGAGGCGAAGATGCTGCCGCCGAGCAGGCCCCCTGGCAGGAACGTCACGTCCATGACGATCCGGTCGTAATAATTGCGCGGCGGGGTCAGGTAGCCATAGTCGATCAGATTGTGCTGGCCGCTGACGGCAGGATGGTCAAACCAGTAGCGCAACGACAGCAGGCTCGACTGTGGATCGATGCATGGCGGACCAAGGTCGCATTCATTGCGGATATTCAGGTACAGCGAGCCGGCGGCGACGGCTTCCTCGGAGAACGCCAGCTCCAGGTTCAGGCCAGTTGGCATCGAGCTGGATGCGCTCACTTGCTGCCAGCTGTACGTGACCGCGGCCTGCGCCGGTAGCGCCAGGGTGGCGGCAAGCAGTGCGACGATGGGGGCAATGCGCGTCATCAGTGATCTCCTCGGAAAGTTCCTACGGTACCTCAGCAAGAATCGCGCCTGACAATCCCACGTCAGCATCCCATTGATTCCAAACAACATTTATGATGGATGCGTAACCAGGGCAATCGGGGTGTCAGATTCTCCGACAAAGCATGTCACAGTTACAACGGCCAGTACCATGGTCACGGCAGCCCGGCGCATCCCCTATAATCGTGGGCGCTCCGAAGCCGCGGCGCGATTCCACTTACCCGAAGGACCCCGATGAAAGCCCTGCCCCTGCCCCTGCCCGTCCTCATGGTCGCCCTGCTGGTTACCAGCGGCACTGCTGTTGCCGACGACGCCGCGCTGCTCAAGTGCCGCGCCCTGCCTGATATCGCCACGCGCGTGGCCTGCTATGACGCGATTCCCGTCGGCGTCGCTCGGACGGCTGCGGTTGCTGCCCCGGCGCGCACCCCGGAACAGAACTTCGGCATGGAAGCGGTCAAGGAGCGCGAAGCGCAACCGGCGTCGATCCGCAGCACGGTCGTGGGCGACTTCGATGGCTGGGGACCGGGCTCGCAGATCCGCCTGGCCAATGGCCAGGTCTGGCGCATCATCGACGGCAGCGACGCCGTCCTGCCGCGCATGAAGGATGCACCGGTGACGATCGAACGCAACGTGTTCGGCACGCTGTTCCTCAAAATCGACGGCGGCAACAGCTCGGCCAAGGTGCGCCGGGTGCAGTAAAGCCTAGGCGGGCGTGCGCACCATGTACAGCGCGCCAGGCGGATAGGTGTCCAGGCCGGCATTGTCGGTCGATGCAGCGCGCCAGCCCAGTGCCTGCCAGAAGCCCGCGCTGTCCTGTACCGACACCAGGGCCACATGCGCCAGTCCCAGCGAGCGCGCCAGACGCAGTGCGTCGCCCACCAGCGCACGCGCCAGGCCGCGCCCCAGTGCGCATGGCTCGATTGCCAGGTCGTGCAAGTACAGCGTGTCCGGCTGGCGCGCTACTGTGAACGGTGCGTTCAGATCCGTCACCCGCCCCAGGCGTGACGGATAGGCGAACAGGTAGCCGCGCACACTGCCCTCATGACTGGCGACCAGGCAGGTATCGCACGCCACCGCCATGCGGGCTGCGACAACCGCTGCCGGCTCCTGCATCGCGGCCGGATAGCAGGCGGCCTGGATGCGCAGCACGGCGTCGAGATCGGCAGGGAGCATTGGGCGCAACGATGTGGACATCGGGATGAACGGGCAAAAAAACGCGCATCGTAGCATGCGCTTGACGCCCGCCGTGGCATCGCGCATTCTAGCTGTCTTGACAACATCGCCTCACCACCGACAGGAACCAGCATGCGCAGCACCAGCGACATCACGCCATCCAACCGTCCCGAATACATCCTCCACGCCAGCTGCCCGGCCGGCATCGGCATCGTCGCAGCCGTCGCGACGTTCCTGGCCGAACGTGATTGCTACATCTGCGCGCTGGAACAGTTCGACGACGATTCGACCGCGCGCTTCTTCATGCGCGCCGTGTTCCGCCAGCAAGACAAATCGCCTTCCATCGACGCCATCCGCGCCGAATTCGACAGCACGGTCGCCACGCGCCTGGACATGGGCTGGAAAATCTTCGATCCGCTCGATCCGGTGCGCACCGTGATCATGGTTTCGAAGACCGATCACTGCCTCGATGACCTGCTGTACCGGCGCCGCACGGGCGAACTCAATCTGTCGATCACGGCCGTGGTGTCGAACCACCTCGACCTGCGCCCGATGGTCGAGCGCGAAGGGATCCGCTTCATCTTTTTACCGGTGACCAAGGACAACAAGGCGCAGCAAGAGGCGCGCCTGCTGGAAATTGTGGATGAAACCGACTCTGAACTCGTGATCCTGGCGCGCTACATGCAGATCCTGTCCGATGGCCTGGCGCGCCGTCTGGCCGGCAAGTGCATCAATATCCACCACTCGTTCCTGCCCGGCTTCAAGGGTGCCAAGCCGTACCAGCAGGCGTTCGACCGGGGCGTCAAGCTGATTGGCGCGACGGCCCATTACGCCACGCCCGACCTGGACGAAGGCCCGATCATCGAACAGGTGCTGACACGCGTGGACCACAACTACCGCGTCGACCAGCTCACCCGTGTGGGGCGTGACAACGAATGCCTGGCACTGGCCACGGCGGTCAAGTTTCACATCGAGCGCCGCGTGTTCGTGGACGGCAACAAGACCGTCGTGTTCCGCGGGCCGTAATGACACTGACAACAACGTTGACTTATACCTAATGTAGGTGCGTTATCTAACCGTCGCAAATGTAACAGGACGTTATGTTCATACCTTCTCACAGAGGGGAAGAACATGGAACATCAACAGCAGCATCCGGTGCGCCTGCGCATCAACGGCCAGGACCGCGAATTCAACGTCGAATCTTGGGTAACGCTGCTCGACCTGCTGCGCGAGCGCGCAGGCATGACCGGCACCAAGAAGGGTTGCGACCAAGGCCAGTGCGGCGCCTGCACCGTGCTGGTGGACGGCAAGCGCATCAACTCGTGCCTGACGCTGGCGGTCATGCAGGACGGCCGCGAGATCACGACCGTCGAGGGCCTGGCCACCGGCGACGAGCTGCATCCGCTGCAGCAGGCCTTCATCGATTGCGACGCGTTTCAGTGCGGCTACTGTACGCCGGGGCAGCTGTGTTCGGCCGTGGGCCTGCTCAACGAAGGCCAGGCCACCACGCGCGACGATGTGCGTGAACTCATGAGCGGCAACCTGTGCCGCTGCGGGGCTTACCCGCAGATCGCCGACGCTGTCGTCAAGATGCTGGACCTGCGCGACACCAAAAAGACCACCGAGGGCTTCACGACCGGGGCGGTGCTGTCATGAACCCGTTCGCCTTTACCCAAGCCACCGACATCGACGCTGCGCTGGCCGCCCTGCTCGACCCCGACACCCGCCCGATCGCCGGCGGCACCAATCTGCTCGACCTGATGAAGGAAAGCGTGATGAAGCCGTCACGCGTGGTCGACATCAACAACCTGGGCCTGGACCAGGTTGAAGAACAGGACGGTGGCCTGATGCTCGGCGCGCTGGCCCGCAACGCAGATACCGCCTACAACCCGCTGGTGCGCGATCGCTATCCGCTGCTGTCGACGGCCATCCTGGCCGGCGCCTCGCCGCAACTTCGCAATATGGCGTCCAACGGCGGCAACCTGATGCAGCGCACCCGCTGCGTCTACTTCTACGACGTCGGCACGGCCTGCAACAAGCGCGAACCCGGCACCGGCTGCCCGGCGCGCGACGGCCTGAACCGCCAGCTTGCGATCCTGGGCACCAGCGAAAGCTGCATCGCCACCCACCCGTCGGACATGTGTGTCGCCCTGCGCGCGCTCGACGCTACCGTACACGTGCGCTCGATGAGCGGTGAACGCGCGATCCCGTTTGCCGACTTCCATCGCCTGCCGGGCGATCAGCCCCAGCTCGACAACACGCTGCAGCCCGGCGAAATGATCACCCACATCACCGTGCCCGAAGCCGACCGCTTCATCGATCACAGCGCCTACATCAAGGTGCGCGACCGTCTGTCGTACGCATTTGCGCTGGTGTCGGTGGCTGCTGCGCTGGACCTGGATGCCGATGGCACGATCCGCGCTGCGCGTATTGCGCTCGGCGGCGTGGCCCACAAGCCATGGCGCGTCGAAGCGGCCGAAGAAGCGCTCGTCGGCAAGGCGGTCGGTGAAGCGGCCTTCCTGCAGGCTGCCGAGACGATCCTGCAAGGCGCTCAGGGCTTTGGCCAAAACGATTTCAAGCTGCCGCTGGCGCGCAACGCCATCGTGCAAGCCTTGACCACCGCCGCGCGTGGCACCGACCACGCCCGCGGACTCGATGCACAAGGAGAACAAGCATGACCGACCTGATTCCAGAACTGCGCGCCCCGAGCGCGCCGGCCGGCACCGGCCGCGTGAAAAGCGGCATGCCGGTCTCGCGCATCGATGGCCGCGCCAAGGTCACCGGCGAGGCGCAGTACGCCGCCGAATACTTTGCCCCCGACCTGGCCTACGGCGTGGTCGTCAGCGGCACCGTGGCCAAGGGCCGCATCACCAGCATCGACGCGACCGAAGCACTGGCCGTACCGGGCGTGATTTCGGTCATGACGCACGAGAACCGCCCCAAGATGCGCTCGTTCGACCTGGCCTGGAAAGACATGACGGCGCCAGCCGGCTCGCCGTTCCGTCCCCTGTTCTCGGACGAGATCTTCTACAGTGGCCAGCCGGTGGCACTGGTGCTGGCCGAAACCTTCGAAGCCGGCCGCTATGCCGCCTCGCTGGTACGCGTCCATTACGATGTCGACGCACACGAAACGAACCTGCTGAAAAGCCTCGACCAGGCCTACGAGCCGCGCAAGATGAAGGCCGGCTTCGTGCCGCCAAGCTCGATTGGCGACGGTGAAAAGGCATTCGATGCCGCCGAGGTGCGGGTCGACTCGCAGTACTACAACGGCGTCGAGCACCACAATCCGATGGAGATGTTCGCCTCGACCGTGATTCGCGCTGAAAACGGCCACCTGACCGTCTACGACAAGACGCAAAGTTCGCAGAACAGCCGCTGGTACGTCTCGCACGGCTTCGGCCTGTCGAGCGACGAAGTCACGGTGCGTAACCCGTACGTGGGCGGCGCTTTCGGCTCCGGCCTGCGGCCGCAATACCAGCTGCCGCTGGCCGTGATGGGCGCACTGCAACTGGAGCGCTCGGTGCGCGTCGTGCTGACGCGCCAGCAGATGTTCAGCTTCGGCCACCGGCCGGAAACCTGGCACCGCATCCGTCTGGGCGCGGCGCCGGACGGCACGCTCAAGGCGATCTGGCACGAAGCGATCCAGGAAACCTCGCGTCTCGAAGATTACGTCGAAGTGATCGTCAACTGGTCGGGACAGCTGTATGCATGCACCGACATCAAGCTCGGTTATCAGGTGGTCGCCAACGACCGCTTCACGCCGCTGGACATGCGCGCCCCGGGCGCCGCCCACGGCGTGCACGCCATGGAAGTGGCGATGGACGAGCTGGCCTATGAATTGAAAATGGATCCGCTGGCGCTGCGCCTGAAAAACTACACCGACGTTTCACCGATCGAGGACAAGCCATTCTCGAGCAAGGAACTGCGCGAGTGCTACCGCCAGGGCGCCGAGCGCTTTGGCTGGGAAAAGCGCCCGCTCGAGCCGCGCTCGATGCCTGACGGCGATGAGCTGGTGGGCTGGGGCATGGCAACCGGGATCTGGGATGCAATGGTGATGGTCGCGCGTGTCAGTGCCGTGATGCACAGCAATGGCCGCCTGGTCGTGAGCAGCGCCGCCACCGATATCGGCACCGGTACCTATACCGTGATGTCGATGATCGCCGCCGAAGCGATGGGCTTGCCGATGGAACTGGTGACGTTCCAGCTGGGCGACTCGACGCTGCCGATGGCGCCGATCGAGGGTGGTTCGTCGCACGTGACGACCGTGGGCTCGGGCGTGCATGGTGCCTGCGAAAAGCTCAAGAAGGCGCTGCTGAAGCTGGCACTGAAGATGGACAATTCGCCACTTGCCAAGGCGCGCATGCGCGACGTGGAGTTCGGCGATGGCGCGGTGTTCCTGAAAACCGATCCGTCGCGCCGCGTGGAACTGACGCAGGTGCTGGCCAATGCCGGTGTGGATCAGGTCGAAGAGAAGTACTTCATGACGCCGCAGATGCTCAAGCAGCGCAAGTACGCGCGCGCCGTGCACTCGGCCGTCTTCTGCGAAGTGCGCGTGAACGAAAAGCTGGGCATGGTGCGCGTCACGCGTGTCGTCAGCGCCATTGCCGCTGGCCGCATCATCAGTGCCAAGACGGCGGCCAGCCAGATCAGCGGCGCGGTCGTCTGGGGCATCAGCCAGGCCCTGCATGAAGAAACCCATACCGATCACAAGTACGGGCGCTTCATGAACCACAACTTCGCCGAGTACCACGTGGCGGTCAATGCCGACATCCACGACATCGACGTGATCTTCGTGGAAGAAGACGACCGCATCGTGAGCAAGCAGTTGGGGGCCAAGGGCGTGGGCGAGATCGGTATCGTGGGCGTGGCGGCCGCGATCTCGAACGCGATCTTCCATGCCACCGGCACGCGCCTGCGCACGACGCCGATGACGCCGGCAAAGCTGCTGATGGGTGACGAGGAACTCCCGGTGCAGCCGCCGGTCTGACAATACGGCGCTGCAGTGACCATGAACGCCATCTTCGGATGGCGTTTTTGCGTCTGGAACGTCGTTTTTTGCGGTTTCATTTTTACCGGAAAAAGCGTCATGCATACCACATACGTGTTTCCACGTAGTTGCACAACAATATGTTTGCTGGTAAAACATCTGGTGCGTAAGACAACGCCGCACGGCAGCACGGCACAGAAATAGTACCGGCTGCAAACCCAAATCAAGAACGAGATACGAGGACGACACCATGAAGCTCAAGATGCTCTGCGCAGCTGCCTGCCTGACTGCTTTCGGCACTGGACTGGCCCATGCCCAGGCCTACCCGACCAAACCCATCACCATGATCGTGCCGTTTGCAGCCGGCGGCCCGACCGACACTGTGGCACGCCTCGTCGCGCAATCGATGGGCACCACGCTCAAGCAGCAGATCATCGTCGAGAACGTCGGCGGTGCCGGCGGCACCATCGGCGCCGCGCGCGCCGCCAAGTCTGCACCCGACGGCTACACGCTGTTCCTGCACCACATCGGTCAATCGACAGCGCCGGCGCTGTACCGCAAGCTGCCGTACGACGCAATCACGAGCTTCGAGCCGATCGGCCTGATCACCGACGTGCCGATGACCGTCGTCGCCAAGGCGAACTTCCCGGCCAAGGACATGAAAGAGCTGATCACGTACGTGAAAGCCAACAAGGACAAGGTCACCTACGCGCACGCGGGCCTGGGTTCGGCATCGCACCTGTGCGGCATGCTGCTGCAGACCGCGATGGGCGTCGAGCTGACCACCGTGCCGTACAAGGGCACAGGTCCGGCGATGAACGACCTGCTGGGCGGCCAGGTGGACTTCATGTGCGACCAGACCACCAACACCACCAGCCAGATCAAGGGCGGCAAGATCAAGGCCTACGGCGTGACGACCAAGACCCCGGTCGCCTCGCTGCCGAACCTGCCGACACTGGACAAGGCTGGCCTGCCCGGCTTCGAAGTCGGTGTCTGGCACGGCCTGTACGCGCCGAAAGGCACACCGAAGCCAACGGTCGACGCGCTGTCGAATGCCCTGCGCACCGCGCTGCGCGACCCGAACGTGGTCAAGCGCTTTGCCGACCTGGGTACCGAGCCGGTCCCGGCCAATCAGGCCACGCCGGAAGCCCTGCGCACGCATCTGAAACAGCAGATCGACCTGTGGGGTCCGATCATCAAGAAAGCCGGCGCCTTCGCCGACTGATGCCGCATTGACGCGCTCGCGCCGCGCCGGCCTGTCCGGCTGCGGTGCAGCGTCGTCGCATCTGCAGCCTGCACGTGGTACGCGGGCGGGGCTGCATCCGTGATCTGCATTCACGCTTTTCGAACCGCTGCATCTGCATCTGCATCACCGCATCTGCACCACAATAAAGGGGACCACCACCGTGCCAGCATTTATCCGCCATCCGAAAGACTTCTGGAGTGGCATTGTCTTTCTATTCTTCGGTCTGAGCGCCGTGATCATCGGCCAGGAGTACGAAATGGGCAGTGCCGGCCGCATGGGTCCGGCCTACTTCCCGATCGTATTGGGCGCCCTGCTTTCGCTGATCGGCGTTGCCTCGTTCGTGCGCTCGTTCTTCCGTCCTGGCGAAGCGATCGGCCGTATCTACTATCGCGAATTGACGATCGTGCTGGCCGCCGTGCTGCTGTTCGGCTTCCTGGTGCGCAATGCCGGACTGGCACCTGCGGGCTTCCTGCTGATCCTGATCAGCGCGTACGCCAGCGATAAATTTGAATTGAAGAAGTCACTCGCGCTGGCCGTGGGCATGACGTTGTTTGCAATCGGTCTGTTCGTCAAGCTGCTTGGCTTGCCGATGCCGATCATTGGCCCTTGGCTCGGTGGGAATTAAATCATATGGAAATTTTCAGTAACCTCGCACTGGGCCTCGAGACGGCCCTGTCCATGCAAAACCTGTTCTACTGCCTGGTCGGCGTGTTCGTCGGCACCGCAGTGGGCGTCCTGCCGGGCCTCGGCCCGATCGCCACCATCGCCATGCTGCTGCCGGCCACGTTCGGCCTGCCACCAGAGTCGGCGCTGATCATGCTGGCCGGTATCTACTACGGCGCGCAATACGGTGGCTCGACCACCGCGATCCTGGTCAATCTGCCGGGCGAATCCTCGTCGGTGGTGACGGCACTGGACGGCTACCAGATGGCCCGCAACGGTCAGGCCGGCAAGGCGCTGGCCACCGCGGCGATCTCGTCGTTCTTCGCCGGTACCGTTGCCACGGTCCTGCTGGCCCTGGCCGCGCCGCCGCTGGCCGACCTGGCGCTTGAATTCGGCCCGGCCGAGTACTTTTCGCTGATGGTGCTGGGCCTGGTGGCCTCGGTCGTTCTGGCCAGTGGCTCGCTGCTCAAGGCCATCGGCATGGTGCTGCTTGGCCTGCTGCTGGGCGTGGTCGGCACCGACGTCAACTCAGGTTCGGCGCGCTACACCTTCGACATGCCGGAACTGGCTGACGGCATCAACTTCGTCATCGTCGCCATGGGCATGTTCGGTATCGGCGAAATCATCCGCAATCTCGAGCACAACGAAGACCGTAACCTGGTGATGAAGAAAGTCACCGGGCTGATGCTCGACAAGGAAGACTTCAAGCGCATCATGTGGCCGGTCATCCGCGGCACGGGCCTGGGCTCGCTGCTGGGCATCCTGCCGGGCGGTGGCGCGATGCTGGCCTCGTTCGCGTCGTACTCGCTCGAAAAGAAAGTGTCGAAGAACGCAGCCAACTTCGGCAAGGGCGCGATCGAAGGCGTTGCGGCGCCGGAAGCGGCGAACAATGCGGGCGCACAGACCTCGTTCATCCCGATGCTGACGCTGGGCATTCCGTCCAATCCCGTGATGGCGCTGATGATCGGCGCGATGATCATCCAGGGCATTCAGCCTGGTCCGGCCGTCATGACCGAGCAGCCTGGCCTGTTCTGGGGCCTGATCGTCTCGATGTGGGTCGGTAACCTGTTCCTCGTCGTGCTGAACCTGCCGATGATCGGCATCTGGGTGCGCATGATCATGGTGCCGTACCAGATGCTGTATCCGGCCATCCTGATGTTCTGCGCGATCGGTGTGTTCAGCCTGAACAACAGCACCTTCGACGTCTACCTGATGGCGCTGTTCGGCCTGCTGGGCTACCTGTGCGCCAAGCTCGAACTGGAGCCCGCGCCGATGCTGCTCGGTTTCATCATCGGCCCGATGATGGAAGAATACCTGCGCCGCGCCCTGCTGCTCTCGCGCGCCGATCCAATGGTATTCATCGAGCGTCCGATCTCCGGCGTCATGCTCGGCCTGGCCGCTGCTGCCATGATCGTCGTGCTGCTGCCTTCGCTGCGCAAGAAACGCGAAGAAGCCTTCCAGGAAGATTGATACACTGACCCAGCACCACCCGCGCCGCCCGGCGCCGGCCCCCAAGGCCGGCCCGGGCGGCTTCCGTTTACGCCCGCAACACCCGCATGCCACCGGTGGTTACACGCGGCGGTCGGTATGCAGCGGCAGGAGGATAGTGAAGGTGCTGCCCTGGTTGTCACCCAGGCTGGCGGCAGTGACGGTACCGTCGTGGGCTTCGACCAGGTTCTTGACGAGGGCGAGGCCCAGGCCCAGGCCGCCGCCGGTGCGGTCGGTCGAGCGTTCGGCCTGGACATAGAGGTCAAACAGGCGCGGCATCAGGTCGGGCGCAATGCCCATGCCGTTGTCGGTGACGCGCAGCGCGGCCATCCGGCCCTGTTTTTCGAGGGTGACGTGAATCATGCCCCCACTATCGGTGTAGCGGATCGCGTTGGTCAGCAGATTGCTTACAACCTGGATCAGGCGGGTGCGGTCGCCCAGCACCAGCAGGCTGGGCGCGCCCGCTGCCAGTTCGATGCGATGTTGCTTCTGGCTTGCCGCTGACTGCACCTGTTCGAGCGCCGCGGCGATCACGTCAGCGAGTTGCACCGGCGCTTTTTCCAGCTGGACAAGGCCGCGGCTCACGCGCGAGACGTCCAGCAGATCTTCGACCAGCCGGCTCATGTGCGTGACCTGGCGCCGGATCAATTCACCCATCTGGTTCGCGCGCTGCGACGTGACGCCGGCGGGCAGCAGCATGCTCGCAGCCATGGCGGCCGCCGACAGCGGTCCGCGCAGCTCGTGGCTGAGCGTGGCGAGGAACTCGTCCTTGCTGCGATCGGCTTTCTGCAGTGCCTCGGCCTTGTCGTCCAGCAAGTCGTTCAGTGCTTCGATATTGCGGTTGCGCTCTTCCAGGCGGGTTGAGACGAGTTGCAACTCTTCCTGCCGTGCCTGCAGCGCACCGAGAGCGTCGGCGAGCTCGCGGTTCTGGTGCCGCGCTTCGGACAGCGCCGCGTGATTGGGCAAGGTTTCGAATTGCGCCACCAATGGAGCGAACCCATCAGCACTGATGAAACCCGTCTGTGCAGGAAAGCGCTTGCCCACCGTGACGCGGGTGCCCGAGGCATCGCTGGCGATCTCGAACTGGTCCATCAGCCGGCGCGCCGACAGGATGCCCACGCCCATGCCCGACGTCGACCGGTAACTGCCGGACAGGACATGCCTGACATCGGCGATCCCCGGCCCGCGGTCAGAAAACGTGATGGACAGATGCTGCGGCGCGACCGCGCCTTCGGCCGAGAAAGACACCACACCCGCGCCGGCATAATTGAAGATGTTGCGCGCCAGTTCAGAGACGACCGTGCCGATGCGGGCCTGGTCGACCGAACCGAAGCCGCACGCGCCCGCGATCTGGCGCGCACGCTGGCGCGCCGCGATCACATCGAATTCGGTATCGACATTGAGCGTCAGGATGGCCTGCGTCATGCGCGCTGGGGGAAATTCATGGTGTCACTCTACAGAGAAAAGTGGCATCTGAAGAGTGCAGAAGCCGGTGGCGGGCCGAATTATACCCCGCCACAACGGCGCATTATCCTACAAATTGTGACACCCGATGCAGCCGCACCACGACACCGTCGCTTACACGCCCACCATCGAGACGGCCTTCGTATTCAGATACGATTCCAGTGCCTCCGGCCCGCCTTCCGAACCGTAGCCCGAATCCTTGATGCCGCCAAACGGCAGCTCGGCGCTTGGCGTGGCCGGCTGGTTGATCCACAACATGCCGACTTCGACGCGGTTCATCAGCAACTGCGCGTTCTTGATCGAGCGCGTGAACGCATAACCGGCCAGGCCGTACGGCAGGCGATTCGCTTCCGCGATCATGTCTTCCAGGCTGTCAAAGCCGCGGATGCCGGCGATCGGGCCGAACGGCTCGTCGTTGAACATGCTGGCGTCGAGTGGCACGTCGGCCAGGATCGTCGGTGCGAAGAAGTTGCCGCTGTTGCCGACGCGCTCACCGCCCGTTGCCACCGTGGCGCCGCGTGCGCGCGCATCGTCGACCACCTTGGCCATCGCGTCCAGGCGGCGCGCGTTGGCCAATGGGCCGAGCGTCGTGCCATCGGCCATGCCGTCGCCGAGCTTGAGGCTTTCGGCGTGCTGCACCAGCGCGCGCGTGAACTCGGCCTTGACGGCGTTATGCACGAGGAAGCGGGTCGGCGAGATGCAGACCTGGCCGGCATTGCGGAACTTCGCCGCGCCCGCCGCCTTGACGGCCAGCGCCACGTCGGCATCCTCGGCGATGATGACCGGCGCATGGCCGCCCAGTTCCATCGTCGCGCGCTTCATGTGCGCGCCGGCCAGCGCGGCCAGCTGCTTGCCCACTGGCGTCGAGCCGGTGAACGTCACCTTGCGGATGATCGGGCTCGGAATCAGATAACCAGAAATTTCAGCCGGATCGCCAAACACCAGGCCGACGACGCCCGGCGGCAGGCCGGCATCGACGAAGCACTGCAGCAGCGCCGCTGGCGAAGCCGGGGTTTCTTCCGGCGCCTTGCACAGGAACGAGCAGCCGGTGGTGAGCGCCGCAGCGAGCTTGCGCACGATCTGGTTGATCGGGAAGTTCCATGGCGTGAATGCGGCGACCGGGCCGACCGGCTCTTTGAGCACGAGCTGCTGCGCAGCCGGGTTGCGCGACGGGACGATGCGGCCATACACGCGCATGCCTTCGGCGGCGAACCAGTCGATGATCTCGGCGCCGGCCATGGCCTCGCCCTTGGCTTCGGCCAGCGGCTTGCCCTGCTCCTGCGTCAGCAGGCGCGCGATGTCGCCGGCGCGCTCGCGCAGCAGCGTCGCGGCGCGGCGCATGATCGCGGCGCGTTCGGCGGCAGGCACGGCGCGCCAGGTCTCGAAGCCCTTCTGGGCGGCGGCCAGTGCGCGATCGAGGTCGGCGATGCTGGCATGCGCGACCTTGCCGATCGGCTGACCGGTGGCCGGATTGATCACGGGGATGGTCTTGCCGCCGCTGGCGTCGTGCCATTCGTTGGCGATGAGGAGACGGGTATCGGGGTAGCTGGAAGTCGTCATGGTAAGTGGTCCTGTGGTAAGGACGACAATCTTACCGTGGATGGCGACTCCCTGCAGAAGACCCCACCGCTTCGACAGCGCTCGCCTCGGCCATCGAACGGATGCGCGCGGCCATTGCCTCCATCGAAAACGGCTTGGTGAGCACTGCCATCCCCGGATCGAGGTAGCCGTTATTCAGCACCGCATTCTCCGCGTAGCCCGTGATGAACAAGACCTGCAGCCCGGGCCGGACCGCACGCGCGGCGTCGGCCATCTGGCGTCCGTTCATGCCGCCGGGTAGCCCAACGTCCGTGACCAGCAGGTCGATCCGCGCGTCCGATTGCAGCATCTTGAGACCCGTCGCGCTGTCGGCCGCTTCGATCCAGCCAAAGCCCAGATCCTGCAGGATGTCGATGACCAGCATGCGCACGGTCGGTTCATCGTCGACGATCAGTACCGTGGCCACCTGCCCCGACTGCGTCAGCGCCGTGGGCGCTGCTACATCGGCCTCCAGGTCAACCACGCCAGCGCCGTAATGCCGCGGCAGATAGATGCTCACGGTCGTGCCCTGGCCCACCTCGGAATAGATGCGCACCTGCCCGCCGGACTGCTGGGCAAAGCCATAGATCATCGACAGCCCGAGTCCTGTTCCCTGGCCGATCGGCTTGGTCGTGAAGAAGGGTTCGAACGCGCGCGCCACGACGTCCGGCGCCATGCCCACGCCCGTATCGCTGACGGACAGTGCCAGGTACTGGCCCTGCGCCATGTTCTGCTGGCGCGCGACGCGCTCGTCGATCCACTTGTTGGCTGTTTCGACGGTGATGGCGCCGCCATCGGGCATGGCGTCGCGCGCATTGATGCACAGGTTCAGCAGCGCATTTTCAAGCTGCGACGCGTCGACCAGCGCCGGCCAGGCATCGGCGACGCATACCACCTCGATCCGCACGGCCGGTCCGACCGTGCGCTGGACCAGCTCCTGCATGTCGGTGACGAGCCGGTTCACGTTCGTCGGCTTGGGCATCAAGGTTTGCTGGCGCGAGAATGCCAGCAGGCGATGGGTCAGGGCCGCGGCCCGCTTGGACGCGCCGAGCGCCGTCGCAATATAGCGGTCGAACTCGTTGTAACGGCCCTGCTGCATGCGCATCTGCATCAGCTGCAGCGCACCGGAAATACCGGCCAGCAGATTGTTGAAATCGTGCGCCAGGCCGCCGGTCAGCTGGCCCACCGCTTCCATCTTCTGGCTCTGGCGCAGGGCATTCTGCATCGCCTCGAGTTCGGCCAACTGCTCCTGGTCGCGCGTGATGTCGCGGCCCACCGCATTGATCATCGCATCGTGTGCACGCGTCGACCACGAGATCCAGCGATAACTGCCATCCCGATGGCGGTAGCGGTTATCGAACCGTTGATGGCCGATCCCTTCCGACAATTCCCGCGCACCGGCAATCGTATGCGCGATATCGTCCGGATGAATCAGGTCGAACAGATTCGAGCCGACCAACTCGTGCTCGCGCCAGCCCAGGACGGCCGACCAGGCCGGATTGGTGGCCGTGATCGCACCGTCGAATGTACAGCGCAGCATGATGTCCGACGACAGCGTCCACAGCGCATTGCGATCCTGCGCCCGCTCGGCCACCTGGCGCTCGAGATCGAGCAGTATCCGCTTGCGCTGGTCGATGTCGTTGAATACCAGGATGATGCCGGCCTGCGCGCCGGCACTGTCGATCAGCGGCACGGCACTGACGGCAACCCAGGTTTCCGTGCCGTCCGCTGCGCGTCGCAGAAATTCGTCGCCCGGCGTGACGAGCTCGCCCCGTAATGCGCGCGCACTCGGATAGTCGTCGGGCGCCAGCAAGCGGCCCTGCGCGTCGAACCCGCGCCAGTGTTCCCAGGCGCGCTGCAGGCCATGCGCGGGCGAGAAATCGGGGACAAAGGTACGGAACACCGGATTGTTCAGGATGGCTTGCCCATCCATGTCGAACAGGCAGATACCGACCGGCAGGTGCTCGATGACGGTGGCGAGCCGGCTGGCCGCTTCCCTGCGCGCCACAATCTCCTGCTCCAGCGCGATATTGCGCTTGATCAGCTGGGTCTGCGCCGCATCGCGCTCTCTGGCGGCGATGACGCCGGCCGTCGTTTCGGTCGCGATATTCAGCAAGCCAGCAATGTGGCCGTTGTCACGCAGCGGGCTGTACGCAAACGACCACCACGTCTCTTCTTCATAGCCACTGCGCGTCATGACCAGCGGCAGATCGGTGAAACTCACCGCTTCGCCGGCCATCACGCGAGTTACCAGCGGACCGATGTCGTCCCATATTTCCGACCAGACGTCGGGCAATGGTCGCCCCAGCGCGACTGGATGGCGTTTGCCGAGAAATGGTACGTACGCCGCGTTGTACAGCAACGTCTGCTCTGGCCCCCAGGTGGCGCACATCGCCACCGGCGTTGCCAGCATCATGCCGAAGACGGCTTCGAGCGCTGCAGGCCAGGCTGCGCGTGCACCCAGCGGAGTCCCGCGCCAGTCGAATGCCGCGATGTCGGCGTGCGCCGCGCTCACGCCCCTTCCTCAGTGACACGTGACAGGGTAGCGGGCGCCGGGCGACGGTTGACGAGCATGTGATTACGTTGGCGCATGTAAATATGTAGTGTGAAGCGACATCAATGACCTCCAGAATTCTTGCACAATTTAGCCGTGCGCGTTGGACAGTTACGCTCAGCAGTACCGTCGACGCAACGGCGCCGCAGGGTGCGGCACGCATCAATTTGTTAATCATGCGACAATTCGCCACCGAATTTTCCGGCTGTATGTACCAAGACCCTTTCAAGAGAGTGCCGCCCATGTCACCGCCCAAGCCACGCCACGGCTCCCCGCTGTTATTGCTCCCGATCGCGCTGATCATCATCGCGCTGGCCGTCCTCTTCGCCTGGATTGGCGGCTGGTTCGGCAACAAGAACGTTACACCGCAAACGATGGTCAACACCGCCGAAGCCTCCGGCACGCAGCAGCTGGGCGTGCGCCGCGCGCATGCCAAGGGCATCTGCATCGTCGGCACCTTTGCGCCAACGCCCGCTGCTGCGCAACTGTCCACGGCGCGCGTGTTTTCGCAATCGTCGACGCCCGTCCTCGGCCGCTTTTCCAGCCCTGGCAACGACCCGCATTCGCCTGACAACAAGGCGGCCGTGCGCGGTATGGCACTCCAGCTGAAAACGGACGATGGCCAGGAATGGCGCATGGCAATGAACAGCTTCCCGTTCTTTGCCGCTTCGACGCCGGAGGCGTTCCAGGCGCTGAACGCTGCCCGCCTGCCCGATCCGGCCACCGGCAAGCCGGATCCGGCCAAGATGGACGCCGTACTGGCCGCCCATCCGGAAATAAAGAAGTTCATGGCGTGGTCAAAGAGTGCGCCGACGCCCGACAGCCTGGCCAACACGCGCTTCAATGGCGTCAATGCGTTTCGCCTGACGAATGCCGCTGGCGCGACGCGCGCCGTGCGCTGGTCGATGCGCCCGCACACGCCGTTCGTGGCGGCCGACCCCGAGCAGCTGAAAACCGCCGACCGCGATTTCCTGGCGGCCGATCTCGATCGCCGTCTGGCGGTTGGTCCGCTGAAATGGGACATGGTCATGCAGTTCGCCGAACCGGGCGACCCGATCGAAGACCCATCCAAAGCCTGGCCCGACACCCGGCCCGAAACGATTGCCGGCACGCTGACACTGGTGCGCGCCGAGCCGCAGGTTGCCGGCCCATGCCTCGATCTGAACTTCGATCCGCTGATCCTGCCGAAGGGCATTGCCGGCACCGATGATCCGGTGCTGCACGCGCGTTCGTCGATCTATTCGGTCTCGTTCAACCGCCGCGAGCGTGAAATCAGCACGGGCAACCCACACACAGGGAGCGTACGATGAACCGTCCACGCCACTTCAACCTGCTGGCCCGCGTGCTGCACTGGTCGATGGCCGTCGCGATCCTGGCGATGCTGTTCGTCGGCGCCGCCATGGTCGTGTCCCTGCGCCACCGCGATTTCCTGCTCGATCTGCACCGCCCGCTCGGCCTGGCAATTCTGCTGCTGGCAATCGTGCGTCTCGTGAACCGGATGCGCAACGCCCCACCGCCATTGCCGGCCGATCTGCCACGCATCCAGGTATGGGCTGCCACGGCGTCGCACTGGGCGTTGTATGCGATGATGCTGGCCATGCCGCTGATCGGCTGGGCCATGCTGTCGGCCGGCGGCTATCCGGTCGAGCTGTTCGATGGCGTGAACCTGCCGGCGATCCTGCCGCACAGCCCCGCCATGTACGGCTTCCTGCGCCCGCTGCATGGCGTGCTGGCGTATGTCCTGTTCTTCACGATCCTGGCGCACCTGGGCGCAGCGCTGTACCACGCGTGGGTCAGGCGTGACGAAGTGTTCGGGCAAATGGCCAAGGGCGACTGAGTTATCGGTGCAGCACCGCACCGAGCGTGCGCACCCATCGACGTATCGTATTGACTCCATCTGCAGCGGACGCACAAGCGCCCCCGCTGCGGATTCACTTTCAAGCGAGACGTTCATGCAAAAATACACAGCAGCCATCGTGGGTGGCTTGATCGCAGGCGTGGTCACGACGGCCGTCATGGTCGCAGGCCGCAAGTCGGGTGTGCTCACCAAAACCCTCGACCGGGATGCGGTCGACTGGATCGACGACGTGACGGGCTCGCGCGCCGTCATCGGCGATGCCGGCACCAGCGCCGTGGAATTCGTCAACCACCTGGGCGCCTCGGCTGCATTCGCCGCCGCCGTCCCGAAGCTGCGCGAACTGGCACCAAGCCTGTCGCCAGCGGCCATCGGCACGCTGTACGGCACGGCGCTGTACGCCGTGAATATCGGCGCCATCGCGCCGGTCCTGGGCATCACCGAAGGCGAAGTGGCGGCCGGCCCGCGCAAGGCCGGCGAGCGCTGGGCGATCCACGTGCTGCAAGCCGTTGTCACCGCCGTCCTGGCTGATCGCCTGACCGGCCCTTCGCGTCGCCGTTGATCCGGCTGGACGCGGCACACGTGCTGCGTCCCTAGTCGAAGCGGCGCTGCAACACCAGCAGCGCCGCGCCACCCAGCCCCACCCACATCACGATCCAGAACAGGTCCTGGCCTGCCAGCAGGCCGGCTTGTCGAGCCAGCTCGGCGCCACCGTAGGCCAGCATCGATGATTTCTCGGCCAGGCGCGACGCATGCAGCGCCGTGCGTTCCTGCAGCCCGATATTGGTCATGCCCACGCCCAGCGCGAGGCCGGCCTGCCCCAGCATGTTTTTCAGTTGCTGGGCATTCGAGAACACCACATTGTCCGCCTGTAGCTCCTTGAAGGCGTGGATCGCCGTCGTCGCCATCCCCAGCGTCAGAAAGCCGCCGAACAGGCCAAGCCAGAAGATCACCGCATCCCACGCATAGGCGCGCGGGTCGAGCGTCGCGAAGCGCCAGCCGAGCAAGGCCAGCATCAGAAAGCCGGTGACGAAAAACTTGGTCGGATGCGGGCGCCGCTTGACCAGTTCGAGCATCACGAAGAACGCGATGACCGTGGCCAGCAGTCCCGTTCCCTGCAGTTCGCCGGCCTGTTCCAGTCCAACGCCAAGGCCCTTCTGCACCACCTGCGGCAGCAGCGTGTTGACCATGCCGAGCATCGCGTAACAGACGCTGAAGATGACGAGGCCCAGCCGATAGCGGGGGCTGCGCAGCACGCCCAGGTACAGGAATGGCGCACTGCGGCGCGCATGCAGCAACCCGAACGCGGCCAGCAGCGCGAGCCCCAGCACCAGATGCGCCAGCAGCGATCCCCGTTCGCCATGCCAGTCATACGTCAGGTGCTGCAACGCGTACAGCGTGATGGCCGCGCCGGCCGCCAGCAGCATTGCGTCGATGGCGTGCATGCGCGATGGCGACCCGCCGGAGGCGCGATCGAGTGTGACGGCGTCCTGCGGCATCCAGCGCGCGGCGATCAGCGCACCAAGGGTCGCGAGCGCCGCCAGCACCAGGAACATCCCGCCCCACGCCTCGTGGCCCAGCATCTTTGCGGCCACCCAGGGCCCGAGCGCCAGCCCGCCCGACAAGGCGGCGCCATACGCGGCGATGCCCTGCAGGCGCTGTGGCGATGGCGGGATCAGATTGACCATCATGCGCGAAACTGTCATGAACACGCCGCCGCCCAGCGCCATCAGCAGGCGGCCACCGGCAAAGCCGGCCACGCTGGCGCTGGTGGCGCACACCCACGCGCCGAGCAGGTAGAGCAGCACGGCGCCCAGCAGGTAGTTGCGCCAGCCGAGGCGCTGCAGCAGCACGGTCATCTGCGAAATCGCCAGCACCGCCACGGCGGCGTACAGCGCCGAGATGGTCGCGTACTCTTCGGGCGAGGCGCCGATATGGCCCATGATCGCAGGTGCCGCCAGCACCGTCATCCCCGTCGACAGGAATTCGATCAGGTTGAACACGAAGATGGCGCCCAGCAGCGCCGGGCGCGGCGTCGTGCCGATGGCGGCTGCGTTCAACGCGCCACCACGGCCGCTGGTGCGCCAAGCGCGCGGCGGATCGCTGCGTCGGCGCCGTGCGATTCCGTCTCGAACACGACCGTCTCGTACGAATGGCGCGCCGCGCCGGCCTGCAGCAGGCTCGGACCATCGGCGCGGCTGGTATCGATCGCGACCTTCATCGACAGACCAAGGCGCAGCGGATGGCGCGCCAGCTCCTGCGCATCGAGCGCGATGCGCACCGGCACGCGCTGGACGACCTTGATCCAGTTGCCGGTCGCGTTCTGCGCCGGCACGGCGGCAAACGCGCTGCCGGTACCGGCTTCCTGACCGGCCACGCGGCCGTGAAACACGACGTCGGCGCCGTACACGTCCGACGTCACGGCCACCGGCTGGCCGATCCGCACGTCCTTCAGCTGCGTCTCTTTCAGGTTGGCCGTGACCCACATCTGGTCGAGCGGGACGATCGCCATCAGCGGCGCGCCTTGCGCCACGCGCTGCCCGATCTGCACATTGCGCCGGGCGACGATGCCGCCCACCGGCGCGGCCAGCGTCGTGCGGGCCAGGCCCAGTGACGCATCACGCACGCCGGCAATCGACGACAGCACGTCCGGGTGCTGCTCGAGCGTCGTGCCGTCCACCAGCGCCCGCGCCGCATCCACCTGCTGGCGCGCCGCGTTCAAGGCAGCGCGGGCGGCGCCCACGGCATCGTCGGCGTGGCGGATGTCTTCGCCCGACACGGCGCCCGTATCGGCCAGCTGACGGCGGCGCGCCAGATCGCTCTCTGTCCTGGCCAGGTCGGACTCACGCTGCACGACAGTTGAGCGCAATTGCCCGACGCCGGCCAGTTGCGAGCGCACCTGGCGCGCCGACCTGGCCAGCGCCGCTTCGGCGCGGTCCAGCGCCAGCCGGGCGTCGACGTCATTGAGCTGGACCAGCACCTCGCCCGGCCGCACGAAATCCGTGTTGTCCGCCGCGATGCGCGTGACGGTGCCCGCGACCTGCGGCGTGACGTGTACCAGATTGCCCTCCACGTAAGCGTCTTCGGTCTGCTGGCTGTTCCAGCCGATGCCCAGCACCCCGGGCGAGGACCAGGCAATGCCGGCGGCAGCGGCCAGCACGGCGGCGGACAGGCCAAGCGCCAGCTTGCGCCGGCTTTGCGGCGCGTGATTCGTTTGTTCAGTCATAAGATGATTCCAGCGTTCTCAATGGATGGCGGCCTGAAAGCCCCCGCCGAGCGCCCGCACGAGATGCACGTCCAGCGTGTAGGCACGGGCCGCGAGGTCGGCCTGACCACGGCGCTGCGCGACGACCTGGGTTTCGGCAATCAGGACCTGCACGAAGTTGCCCAGGCCAGCGCGGTAGCGCTGCTCGGCCAGCGCGTAGGCTTCTTCGGCCGCGACGAGCGCCGCGTCCTGTTCGCGCCGGCGCTCGCCCAGCCAGCGCAGCGACGTCAGTTGCGCACTCACGTCACGCAGCGCTTCGAGCACGGCGCCGTTGTACTGCGCGACGGCGAGATCGTAATCGGCGTTACGCGCCGCCAGATTGCTGCGCAGGCGCCCGCCGTCGAGCAGCGGCAAGGTCACCAGCGGACCGGCGGCAACTGTGCGGCTGCCGCCCTGCACCAACCGGTCGAAGCCCAGGCTGGCCAGGCCACCCGAGACAGTCAGGTTCACGGTCGGATAGAATTGCGCCTTGGCGACGTCGATGTCGCCACTGGCCGCTTCGACCTGCCAGCGCAGCGCCACCAGCTCCGGCCGGCGCCCGAGCAGCGCGGCGGGAATGTCCGCCGGTACGCCCGGTGGCCGGGCCGGTGCCAGGCGTGGCCGCGCGATCGTCGCACCGGCATCCTGCCCCTGCCCGCTCAGGGCCGCGAGCTGGCCCCGCGTCAAGGCCAGCGCTTCGTCGAGCGCCGCGATCTCGCCGCGCGCCGACGGCACGCCTATCTCGGCCTGCCGCAGTTCCGCCTTGCTATCCAGTTGCGCCGCCACGCGCTGGCGCACCAGGTCGGCGATGCGGGTACGCTGGCGTAGTTCCTGTTCGGCGAGGTCGCGCCGCGTGTACAGGTGGTCCAGCTGCAGATAGGCTTGCACGACCGCGCCCGCCACGGCCAGGCGCGCGGCCTGCGCTTCGGCCTGGCGTGCGTTCACACGCCCGGCGGCAGCGGCCACACCGGCCGCGTTCTTGCCCCAGAAATCCAGTTCGTAGCCGAGGCTGACCCCGAGGTCGTTTGCCCACTGCCAGCTACCTGCAAGGGGTTTCGGTACGCTGCCGTTGTCGCTGTAGCGCTGGCGCACCGGATGCGCCGTGGCGCTGGCCTGCGGCGCCAGTGCGGCGGCCGCCAGGCCTTCAAGGGCGGCCGCCTGGCGCACGCGCGCCAGTGCGGCAGCAATCGTGGGGCTGGCCGCGCGCGCACCGTCGACCAGTTGGTCGAGCTGCGGGTCGCCGTAGGCGCGCCACCAGTCCTGCTCGGGCCAGGCGGCAGGCGCCGACAGAGCCTGAGTCGACAGCGCACGCGTGGAATGTGCCGCCGCATCGACATTCAGGCGCGCGGGCGTGGGCTGCGGCCCCATCGACACGCAGCCAGTCAGTAGCAGGATCGCAGCGCCCAGGACCAGGCGGCATGCGCCCCGGCCCGGCGTGCGTGTGGGTTGAAGCATGGTGTGCCTCGGCTTGTTTCGGGAAGGCCGAAGCTTACGCGGCGCAGCCCGTGCCGGCCATGCCGCCAGGTGCATGCAGGTCATGCAGAATCTGCATGACCTGCATGCACCTGGTGCCTCAGGCGTCTGCGGATGCCGGGTCCGACGCGGTCAGCGTGGAACGCACGAACGCACGCAGCCAGACATTGGCAGGATCGCGATGGCTGCGCTCGTGCCAGTACAGCGCCAGATGCACGGGTGGCAGGTCGATCGGCAGGCGTGCCAGCACCAGACCCAGATCGTGCGCGAGCGGACGGGCCAGGCGCAGCGGAATGGTAGCGATAGCATCGGTATGCAGCGCGATGTGGGCCGCAGACGTATAACTGGGCACGTGACACAGGATGCGCGACGGCGCCAGCAGCGTCTCCAGCTTGCGCGTGACGGCCCCGTTGTGCTGGCTCGTCTGCTCCATCTCGATCAGCACGTGCCGGTGCGTCAGGTAGGCATCGCGATCGAGCATGCCGGCGCACGGATGCCCGGCCCGCATCACGCACGCATACTCGTCGGTCCAGAGCTTGCGCCGGCGGATATTGTTGACCAGTTGCGGGAAGCGGCCGATGGCCAGGTCGATGTGACCGCGCTCGAGCTGGGCCTCGATCGCGCCGGGGTCGATGTGGACGCTGCGCAATTGCAGACCGCTGGCGCCAGCGTCCAGGCGCGCCAGCCCGGCCAGCAACTGCGGCAGGATGTTCACGACGGCGCCGTCGACCATGTACAGGCCAAACGAGCGCTGCGCGGTGAGCGGATCGAAGACGGCGGGACCGCTGTCGAGTTCACGCGCCGCGTCGAGCACGGCGGCAATCGGACCTGCCAGCGCCAGCGCGCGCGTGGTCGCGACCATGCGCTGGCCGGTGCGCACGAACAGCGGGTCGTCGAAGTGGGTACGCAAGCGGGCCAGCGCGCGGCTGACCGTGGGCTGGCTCATGCCGAGCAGTTCGGCAGTGCGGGTAAGGCTGCCCTCGCGCAGCAGGCTGTCGAGGATCAGTAACTGGGACAGGTCGGGAATCACGGCCGCATCATAGCACCGGGCCTGCGCGGCGTGATCTCCCCTGCGCTGGCTTACGCGCCCAGCACCTTGCGCAGTGTGCGCGACAGGTCTTCGGCCGAGAACTTGGCGACGTAGGCGTCGGCGCGCACGTTCTTGACGTGTTCCTCGTTGGTGGTGCCTGACAGCGACGAATGGATCACCACCGGCAGGTTGCCGAAGCGCTGGCTCGACTTGATGTTGCGGGTCAGTGTGAAGCCATCCATCTCCGGCATTTCGAGGTCGGTCAGCACCATCGCGACGCGGTCGTAGACCGTACGGCCTTCGGCTTCGGCAGCGGTGGCGATCGCCCCCAGCTGATCCCAGGCTTCCTTGCCGCTCTTGGTCATGATGAATGGCAGGCCCATCGCGTCCAGACCCTGCTCGATCAGTGCGCGGGCAACGACCGAATCGTCGGCCGCCAGAATGACACTGCCTGGCTTGATCGAGATCTTGTTGCCCACGGCCTGCGTCAGATCCTGGCGGTCCTGCTCCGGGTTCAGACGGCGCAGGATGGTTTCCACGTCGAGCACCTGGGCCAGACGGGCCGGCTGGCCCTCGGCTTCCGGCAGGCGGGCAATGCTGGTGACCATGCCAGTGCCGGCGGTGTTCTCGGCCGTCATGACCTGGCTCCAGTCGAGGCGCACGATTTCTTCGACGCTCTCGACGGCAAACGCCTGCGTGGTGCGGGCGAATTCAGTGACCAGCATGATGTTCAGGCCCGTCTTGGGCGTGACACCGGTGATCCCCGGCAGGTCGAGCACCTGGATGATGTGGCCACGCAGGTTAACGACGCCCAGCACGTGCTGCGGTGCACCGGCGACGGCCGTGATTTCGGGCATCGCCACGATCTCGCGTATCTTGAAGACGTTGATCCCGAACAGCTCGTTGTGGTTGCCCTGCGCGTCGCCACCGAGGCGGAACAGCAGCAATTCGAACTTGTTCGTTCCCGTCAGATTGCTGCGCTCATCGACTTCTTGTTGTACCGATTTCATGGCTGATCCTGTCAAAAGTAATGCTGTCCGGAAATCATTGTAGACGGGCTGCAGGTCCTTGGGTCATTACAGACCGAAAGCATCGCAGATTTAGCGTCGGTCGGTGCAAAAAAACCACGAATTGTCACACCCACCGCTCCGGACTGCCATACAGTCACTCGCCGCCCGGTGGCCATCTGGCCAAGAATACACCCGAACCTGTGCCAATGCGCCCCTGTCAGCGCGCCCGCGATCCCGCGCAAGCGGACTTAGCGAGCAGACTGCCCACACCGCATAACGCAGTATTGACAGGAAATTTAGAACAGCGCCAGTATCGTTTGGTGGCGGATCAGGGATGGCGATTGCAGCACCATTAGCGAACTCGTTGGTGGAAGGGACAACCCATGCATCTATATGGCACATTCACCATGTCAGCACTTGCCGCGACGCTCACGCTGTCTTCGTGCGTCCAGCGACCGGCAGCCGTCGCCGGGCCGGCGGCATGGACCATATCGTGGCCAGACACGTTGAAGCCCCTCGGCGATGGGTATCCCGCAGCCGGTGCACCCTGTCGGCGCGTCGGTGAAAGCGTGGCCACCATCGACTTTCTTGACCACACCGCCCTCCTCGTCGGGTGCCCGACGCACGGCGAGGCGACGCAGCTCGGCGGCAAGGTGATCGCGACCGTCGACGGCATCACGCTGGTGTCGGTACCGCTGCGCCCATGACGAGTGTGTCCGGAGGCCCCATGTCGCATGCCCTTTTCGCCGCACTGTACGCCATCAGCTTGCTGCTGGCAGCACCCGCCGCGGCCCAGCAACAGACCAATGTCGTGTTCGCCCCTGGCCGCCACACCGTCACCCTGAGCGGTGCGATCAAGGGGGACGCCGACCGCGGCTACCTGGTCACTGCGCGTGCAGGACAACTGCTGACGGTGGATTTCAAGCCGACCAATGCATCGGCGTATATCAATGTCATTGCGCCGGACAGCACCGGCGAAGCACTGTTCGTGGGCTCATCAGGCGGCAATCACTTCGCCGCCCCGGTGCCAGCCGACGGATCGTACCGTGTGCTCGTTTATCTGATGCGCAATGCCGCGCGCCGCAACGAGGTCGCCCGTTACACGCTGCGCATCGATCTTCGCGACGCGTCAGCCCCCGCCGTGTCGGCCGCCACCGTGTCAGCCGTTGGCGACGCGCTCGTTCCCGGCACCCGCTACCACGCGACAGCCGACATCACCTGCACGACGTCGGCCGGCGGCAGGCCCGGCCCCTGCAAGGCAGGTGTCATTCGCCGCGCGGGCGGCACCACGACCATCGAGCTCACCACGCCCGACGGGGGCCACCGGCGCATTTTCTTCACGAACGGGCAGGCAACGGGCAGCGATGCTGCCGCCGGCCTGGAGGTGCAACGCCAAGGCGACCTCCAGGTCATCCGGATTGGCGCCATCGAAGTCTATCGGGTCCCGGACGCGTTCGTCGGCGGCGGGTAAGCGCGCCTGCTGTCATGCCTTACCTCATTGTGCTTCACTGAGTCACTGCCAGCGACTGCCAACCACTGCGGGAGAAGCGACATGAAACACGTGCTACGTATTCTGTTTGCCCTGACGCTGACGTTCTGCATGGCGCCATGGGCGCTGGCCGCCCCCGCCGCACAGGCGGCGATCGGTCAATGGGGCGTCGACACGGCCAGCCTGTCCACCACGATCCGGCCAGGCGACGACTTCTACCGCTATGTAAATGCCGGGTGGCTCACGACCGCCACGGCGCCGCCCGGTCTGCCCGCCATCGACTCCTTCGTCGAAGTCTATTTGTCCACCGAACAACGCGTGGCAGGCATCGTCGCACAGGCGCGCGAAACGACGGGGGCGCCCGGCAGCGCCGAGCAACTGATCGGCGACTTCCACCGCTCGCATGCCAACAGGGAGCGCCGCGACGCGCTGGGCATCACGCCGATTGCCAGCACCCTCTCGATCATCGCAGGCACCACCGACAAACGGGAACTGGCCCGGATCATGGCCTACCCCTGGATCGACGGCTTCTTCCCGGCCGGCCCCATGACCGATGCGGCCGTCCCGACGCGGCAGATTGCGGCGCTCGGCGTCGGTGGCCTGACCATGCCGTCGCGCGACTACTACCTGACCGAGGCCGAGCCGTACATCGGGCACCGCAAGGCCCTGCTCGACTACATCGCCGCGAGTTTTCGCCGCGCCGGATTTGCCGACGCCGACGCCCGCGCCAGCAAGGTGCTGGCGCTGGAAACCGCGATCGCCAGGCGGCACTGGACCGTGGCGCAGCGCCGTGACGTGGTCCGGATGAACCGTGTCATGACGCCAGGCGAACTCAAAAAATACGCGCCGGGCTTCCCCTGGGACACGTATCTGGCAGAACTGCAGTACAACAAGCAGCCGAAGTTCAAGGTCACGACCGATACGGCGGTGCGCGACATGGCCCGGCTGTTTGCCGCCACGCCGACCGCCGATCTCCAGACTTTCCTCGTCTTCAAGACGCTCGATGCATGGGCCGATTCGCTGTCGGAACCATGGGTGCAGGCGCATTTCGATTTCCACAGCAAGAGGCTGCAGGATACGCCGCAGCGGCGGCCGCCCGAACTTGAAAGCATTATGGCGGTGGGTTCCGCGCTGGGCGAAGAGATCGGCCGCATCTATGTCGCCCGGTATTTCGGGGCTGCGGAGCGCGCGCAGGTCGAAGAGATGGTGACGTATCTGCGCGCCACCTACCGTGACCGGATCAGCAAGCTCGACTGGATGGATGCGCCAACCCGCGCCGCGGCGCTGGAAAAACTCGACAAGGTCACGCGCTACATTGGGTATCCCGAACGCTGGCATGACCGGTCGAATGTCCGCATCGCAGCCGACGACCTCGTCGGAAACTATCGCCGGCTGTTCGACTGGATGCGCGCGGACGACCTGCAAAAGCTGAATGAACCGACGCGCAAATGGGAGTTCCCCTACAGCCCCCAGGAAATCAATGCGGGTTACACGCCATCGGCCAATTCAATCACGTTCCCTGCCGGGATACTCCAGCCGCCCTTTTTCGATCCGAATGCCGACGCTGCGGTGAACTTCGGCTCGATCGCGGCCGTCATCGGCCATGAATTCGGCCATGGCTTCGACGACCAGGGCAGTCGCTCTGACGGCGACGGCAAGTTGCGCGAATGGTGGTCAAAGGCGTCGCGCCGCGAATTCGAGAAGCGCACGCAGGGCCTGGTGGTCCAGTTCGATGGGTACGAGGTACTTCCCAGCCTGAAGATCAACGGCCGCCAGAACCTTGGCGAGAACATCGGCGACCTGGGTGGCCTGTCGGTTGCCTACGCGGCTTACCGCAGTTTCGTGCAAGAGAAACAGGGCGGCAATGCACCGATTCTCGATGGCTATACCGGCGACCAGCGCTTTTTCCTCGCCTGGGCCCAGCTCTGGCGCAACATTACGAGTGAAGGCGAAACACGCCGCCGCACACTGGCCGACCCGCACAGTCCCGGCGAGTTCCGGGTCAATGGCATCGTGCGCAATATCGATGCCTGGTACAAGGCATTCAATATCAAGCCAGCCGACAAGCTGTACCTCGCGCCGGAAAAACGGGTGAAAATCTGGTGAACCGGACCTGGTGAACAGGATCTGGTGAACCGGATCTGGGAACTACCCGATGCGCTGGCTTTCTTTGGCAGATGATTCCTGGGAGATCGCTGATGACGAAAACGATGCAGCAACTTGTCGTGGCATGCGTGGCACTGGCCACTGCCTTGACCCCAACGGCGTCCATTGCCGCCAGCGCCGACGACCTGCGTGACCTGGTCGGCGCCCGCGCCGCGGGTGGCGAGAGCGAGCTCGAATCGCGGGGCTGGGTGTCGATCACCGGCCACCAGTCGGGCAGCGCTTCGTATACCTATTGGTGGAATGCCTCGCGCAAGCAGTGCGTGATGGTCAGGACGAGCGACGGCCGGTTTGCGGCAATCTCCGACGTGGCCAATGGCGACTGCAACCAGAAAAGTGACAACAACAATGCGGCAGTCGCGATCGGCGCCGTCGGCGCCATCGCGCTCATCGCAGCGCTGGCATCGCACAAGTCGGGGCACCACGACGATGGCAAGCACTACTCGGACCGGGAGCAGGAAGCCGATTACGAGCGCGGTTACAACGATGGCATCTATAACCAGCCGTACCATAATTATTCACGCAGGGATGCTTACAGCGCCGGTTACGAAAGCGGGGTCCGGCAACGGGGCCACAATACGGCCTACCGCGACGATCACCGCTGGGGCGGCGGTTATGCCCCGTCAGTCGACGTGTCCGACCTGAACGGCGCGCGCGCATCGGGCGCCGAGAACAGCCTCGAGTCGCGCGGGTTCGTCCGCGTCGATGGTTTCCAGTCGGGCGGCGATGGCAAAGGCACGATCTGGTGGAATGGCCGTACCCGACAATGCCTCCAGGCCATCACCGTGGATGGCCGCGTCGACAGCCTGTCCGATATCGGCAGCCATCGGCGTTGCCGCTGACGTTGTACAGCGCCGCCTACGACGACGGCGCGCTCCAGGGCCGAACGTGCTCTGCCGGCAGCGAGGTATACTTGTGCAACTATTTCCACAAGGATACCTATGGCTGCATCACCTGCCACGCGCCTGCACATCGGCGTCATCGGCGCCGGCACCGCCGGCCTGGCCACGGCAATTGCCTTCGCCCGCGCCGGACACACGGTCGACGTGTTTGAAAAACACCCGGCGCTGGCAACGCTTGGCGCCGGTGTCCTGATTCAGCCACAGGGCGTGGCGGCGCTCGATGAACTGGGCATGGGCGCAGCGTTCAACGCCATCAGCCTGCCGATCGACCGCCTCGTCGGCCAGTGCGAGCGTGGCTGGACCCTGGTCGACATCCCCTATACCGGCTTGCAGGCGCGCGCCGTCAGCCGATCGGCGCTGGGCGGTGTGCTGGAACGGGAATCCCACGCGCTGGGCGTGCGCCTGCACTTCGGCTGCGCCGTGGGCGCCATCGGCGTCGAGAACGGCGCTGGCACAGTCGAAGCAGGTGGCGTGTCGCACCGCTTCGACCTGGTCGTGATCGCCAACGGCGCCTCCTCGATGCTGCCTGCGGCCACCGGCCTGGCGGTGGCCTCGCACCAGTACAGGTGGGGCGCGCTGTGGGCCCTGATCGATCTGGATGACTGGCCCGATGCGCATCTGCTGGCGCAGCGCTACGGCGGCACCGAGCGCATGTACGGCATCATGCCGACCGAGCGTGTGAACGGCGCGCTGCGCGTGTCGCTGTTCTGGAGTCTGCGCAGCGACCGCTATGACGCCTGGCGCGCCGCACCGCTGGATGACTGGAAACGGGAACTGCTCGCGCTCTGGCCCGAATCGAAGCCGGTCGTGGACCGTCTCCATTCGCACAGCCAGCTGGCGTTTGCCCGCTACCACCACGCGCGGCCGTCACGGCTGGCATCCGGCCCGATCTGCATCGTCGGCGACGCCGGTCACGCCATGAGTCCACAACTGGGCCTGGGCACGACGCTGGCGGTGCAGGACGCGCTGGTGCTGGCCCGTTGCGTCGATGTACACGGCGCGGCCGCCGGGGCACTGCGTTATTCGGCCAGCCGCCTGCGCACCGTGCGCGCCTACCAGGCCCTGAGCCGGACGCTCACGCCATGCTTCCAGTTTGACGGCAAGGGATTGTGGCGCGACCTGCTGTTTGCCGGCGCGCTGAAGGTCCCGGGCAGCCGCTACCTCATGTACCGCAGCATTGCCGCGCCGCGCCGCTGTCTGCGCCAGGCCTGGGCCGCAGCCTAGAACAACGCGCCCTGCCCGCTGGTGATGTGGCGGGTAAGATTGGCGAAACTGTCGCCCAAAAACGGCAGGATCGCGTCGGCGATGGGTTCGAGCTGGCGCGTCAGGTAATGCTCGTAATCAATCGGCGAGCGGCGCAGTTCCAGCGGCTCGGGCCCATCGTGCGTCATCACGTAGCGGATCCATCCACCCTTGCGGTACAGCGCGTGGCGGCCGTTGCGCAGGTGGTGTTCGTCGGCCATGCGCGCGGCGCGCACGTGCGGTGGCACATTGCGCTCGTAGTCGTCCAGCGCCCGCCGCAGGCGCTTGCGGTACACCAGATCGTCATCGCACTCGCCGCGCAGCATCCGTGCCACCAGCTCACGCACGAAGTCGTCGTACGGCTCGCCCTTGAAGATCCGTTCGTACAGGCCTTGCTGGAACTGCTGCGCCAGCGGCGTCCAGTCGCTGCGCACCGTCTCAAGGCCCTTGTAGACCATCTCGTCAACGCCGTCGGGCGTGGTGGCCAGCCCGGCGTAGCGCTTCTTGCTGCCCTCGTCCGAACCGCGCACGGTCGGCATCAGGAAGCGCCGGAAGTGCACGTCGTATTCCAGTTCGAGCGCGCTCTCGATGCCCAGTTCAGTTGCCAGATGCGTCTTCCACCAGCCGTTCACATGATTGACCAGTGTGTTCCCGATGCGGCGCGCATCGTCTTCGGTATGCGGACTGCCGAGCCAGACGAAGGTCGAATCGGTGTCGCCGTAGATCACCTGGTAGCCCTGCTCTTCGATCAGCGCGCGCGTGCGGTGCATGATGTCATGGCCGCGCATCGTGATCGACGAGGCCAGGCGCGGGTCGAAAAAGCGGCAGCCGGTCGTACCGAGCACGCCGTAGAACGCATTCATGATGATCTTGAGCGCCTGCGACAACGGTGCATTCTGCGCCTTCTTGGCCGCTTCCCTGCCCGCCCACACCTGCGTGACGATGTTCGGCAGGCAGTGCCGGGTGCGCGAAAAACGGCCACCCCGGTAGCCGGGCACCGTGGTCTCCTCAGGCTCGCGCAGGCCCTCGATTAGGCCCAGCGGGTCGATCAGGAAGGTGCGGATGATCGACGGGTACAGGCTTTTGTAATCCAGCACCAGCACCGAGTCGTACAGGCCCGAGCGCGAATCCATCACGAACCCGCCCGGGCTGTCGGCGCCCTCGACGTCGCCGATATTCGGCGCCACCCGGCCCTGACGGTGCAGCAGTGGCATGTACAGGTGCTCGAACGCGGCCACCGACCCGCCGCTGCGATCGGCCGCCAGCCCCGTCACACTGGCCCGCTCGAGCAGGAAGTCGAGCAGCCGGGTCTTGTCGAAGATGCGGGTGACCAGCTCGCAATCCATGACGTTGTAATAGGCCAGCGCCGGCTTGTCCTCGTTGAACATGCGGTCGATTTCGGCCATGCGGTCATGGGGATTGTCGATCGCCTTGCCAACGCCCAGCAGCGTGCGCGAGACATTTTCAAGACTGAACGACGGGAAGGTCCAGGTGGCCGAGTGCAGCGCATCGATACCGTCGATGACGAGGCGCCCGGCGATACAGATGAAGTAGTGTTCCTGGCCGCCGCCTTTGCCACCGCCATTGCCACCGCCTTTACCACCGGCTTCGCGCCACTCGATCGCGCTGCCGTCGCGGCCCAGGCGCAGCGGGCGCTTCATGCCCTCGGCATGGCGCTGCAGCACGCGCATGTCGAACTGGATCACGTTCCAGCCAATGATCGCGTCCGGATCGTGCTGCACGAACCACGCTTCCATGCGGTCGAGCAGCTCGCGGCGCGTGGCGCAGTAGGCGAGATCGTAATCGCGCGGGCCATCGATGCCATTGGGTGGTCCCAGCATGTACACCTGGCGCTGCCCGCACCCTTCGAGCGCGATCGAGCGCAGCTCGCCCTGGAACGTGGTCTCGATATCGAGCGACACGGTGCGGATGGTCGGCCGGTAGGCGGGCGCGGGCTTCATCACGCCTTCGACCAGCAGGTGCGGATTGCCCTCGACCGGCTGACCCGCAAACACGACAGGCGCGGTGATGAAACGCTCCATCAGGTAGCGCTCGGGCGGGCGCACGTCGGCCTCGAACACGTCCAGGCCATGCTGGCGCAGGCGCCGTTCGATCTGCATCAGCTGACGATATTTGCGGCAGTACAGGCCGGCGACGGGCCGATGCTGAAAGTCGAGCAGGTCGAGCGGGCGCAATTCCCAGCCTCGTTCATCCTGCAGCAGTTGTTCGACCGTGCCACGCTGCGCTTCGGGAATGAAAGCGACCGGGGTCTGCACAGGTATGCGCACGCAGCGCGGGCCGGCATCGGTGGCGAGCCAGAATTCGACTTCGCAGCCGGCAGGCGTGTCGCGCCAGTGGCGCGTCAGCAGAAAGCCGGTATTGTCCGACGCTGCATCATCCATGTCAGCGATAGCGTTCCAGCTCGGCCTCGGAAAAACCGGCGGCACGGCGCCCTTCGATATTGAATGGGCCCTTGAGCACTGGCGCCTTGTAGCGCACGGTGAGTTCGTCGTAGGTGGCGATCGGCTCGAGGCCGCGCGCCAAACACAGTTCGAGATACCAGCGGTTGCCGATTTCGACATGCCCAACTTCATCGACCAGCAGGCGGTCGAGGATCAGCGCCGCAGCCAGGTCGCCCGCCTGCGCGATTTTCTTGCGCAGCGGCGGGATCGCGTCCAGGCCCCGAGCTTCGAGCGTGCGCGGCACCAGCGCCATGCGCGCCATTACGTCGTCGCTGGTCTTGGCGACCATCTCCCACAGGCTGTCGTGGCCCGGGAAGTCGCCGTACGCATACCCGAGCGTGCCCAGATGATCGCTCAGCATTGTGAAGTGCAGCGCCTCTTCGTCGGCCACCAGCAACCAGTCGAGATAATACTGCTCGGGCATCCCGTCGAAACGCCACAGGGCGTCGAGCGCCAGATTGACGGCATTGAACTCGATGTGGGCCAGCGCGTGCACCAGCATCGCGCGCCCTTCCGGCGTGCCCATCGAGCGGCGCCCGACCTGCAGCGGCGGCACCAGTTCAGGGCGCAGCGGACGGCCAGGAATGCCGGCCGGCGCCGTCATGACGGTCTGGGTATCGATGACGACCTGACCGGCCTTGCAAGCAGCAGACAGCGCGGCGACCGCCCTGGCTTTGGCGGCGGGGTCGGCGTCGAGCAGTGCGTGCAGCGCGGCGGCGCGGAGTTCCATGGTGTGACCTAGCAAATCGAGAGCAGCATTTTACTCAATCTACCGTCGTTGATGGTTCCCCATTCATCCGCAATGAGGACTTCGGATACTCGACATCGAGAAACTGCCGGGACATATACGACATATGCGCTTCTATCTCTACATTGTCCTGATCGCAGCCTTGCTCGCCGGCTGTCGCGATTCTGTCGAAGACCAGGCAAAGGAGCTCGGTAACCGTGAGTTTACAACGGATGTCTGGGCCACGGCCTCTAGCTTGCAGCGAGGAGAGATGACGGCATCGCTGCTAAAGAAACATGATTTGACGCGGTCGAACGGCAGTGACATCGTGGCGCTGCTTGGCCGCCCTACCGGCTATTATGACTATGACACCAACCCTGCATACGTCGTCGGGCCAGCAACCGTCGAAAGCGTTTATACAAAAGGCTATTTACTCGTGTTTGAAACCGACAAGGAAAACGGCAAGGTAGAGCGCATATTCTTCGTGCCCGCCGTCGAGTGATGTTGCAGCGCCAATCCCGCTACATCTGCCTGAACAAATGCGCATACACGGGACTGACACGCGGCTTTTCAGGCCGGCCACGCAGCGTCAGCATCACCTTGCCCAGATCATCCCGCACCGCGCTGGTCACGCATCCCATATTGACCACCGTGCTACGGCTTACCTGGCGAAACTGCGCACTGTCGAGCTGCGGCAGCAGCTCCTTCAGCGGCACCCGGATCAGCGCTTCGGCGTCCGCGGTGACCACATTCACATACTTGTCGATCGCCTGGAAATACACGACGTCGGGCACCGGGATCATGCGCACCGCGTTGCCGACCGCCGCCCGGATCGTCGTCAGGCGCTCGCTTGGTGCGGCGCGTGGCACCAGCGCCTGCAATTGGCCGAGCAGCTGGCCCAGTGCATCCGGCGCCAGCGCCGTGCGCGCCTCCAGCGCCCCACGCAGGCGCTCGACGGTCTTGCCCAGCCGCGCGCTGCTGACCGGCTTGAGCACGTAGTCGAACGCCGCGTGCTCGAATGCCTGCACCGCGTAGTCGTCAAACGCGGTGACGAACACGATGTGCGGAAACGGCGCCGGTCCGTCCCAGCGCTCGGCCAGTTCTTCGGCCACTTCCAGCCCGCTCTGGCCCGGCATGCGGATGTCCAGGAACAGCACGTCCGGCCGCAGCGTCAGGGCCTGCTCGACGGCGACCACGCCGTTGGGTGCGGTCGCGACGATGTCGAGGCCGGGCCACAGGCCTTGCAGTGTCCTGGCCAGCGTGGCGGCCAGGATCGGTTCGTCTTCGGCAATCAGCGCACGGGTCATTCGTCGAACTCCAGAGGAAGGGTCAATCGGGCCAGCGTACCTTGTGGCGGCGCCGGATTCAAGGTCATCGATGCGCGCTCACCATACAGGGCCTCGAGCCGTTCACGCGACGTGGCCACGCCGACGCCACCGCCACGCCGCGCAGGCGCCTGACCCAGACCCAGCCCCAGGCCCAGGCCGGTATCCCGGACGTCGAGCACCAGGCTGTCGCCCTCGATCGCCGCGCTGATGGTGATCTCGCCACCATCGATCTTCGGCTCCACACCGTGCACAATCGCGTTCTCGACCAGCGGTTGCAACAGCATCGTGGGCAGGCGCGCGGCACGCAGCGCCGGCGGCAGGTCGAGCCGGTAGCGCAGCCGCTCGCCCATGCGCACGCCCATCAGGCCCAGGTATGCCCCCATGGCGGCAAATTCCTGCTCCAGCGTCGTGGTCTCGCTGCGCGATACGCTCAGCGTGGCGCGCAGGTACTGGATCAGCTGGTCGAGCATGTCGCTGGCGCGCGCCGGGTCGAGCGCGATCAGTCCCTGCAGATTGGCCAGCGTATTGAACAGCATGTGCGGTTCGATCTGGGCCTGCAGCAGGCGCAGCTGCGCCTGTAACGCCTGGCGCTCGATGATCTGCGCGCGCAGGTGCGCCTCGGCCTGCTCTTCCTGGGCACGCCGCATGCGTTCGCGGTTCCGGATCAGCACGACCATCAGTGTCGTGCCGAGGAACGTGAAGACGATCATGCTGATGCGGTCGGCGGACGGATATTCCGCCAGCGTGGGCGTACGAATACCGAGCAACAGCCCGGCCGTGTACAGGCCGGTGAAATGGGCAACCGGCGCCGCCAGCACCGCCAGCGCAGCGAACATGGCCCATTCGCGCAGGCGCCAGACCGGCCGCTTGATGAACAGCAGCCGCCCGCCGTACACGATCGTGAAGGCCACGATGCCGATCAGGACCGACACCAGCATGTTTTCGAGAAAGCGTCCCGTGACCAGGCTGATGAAACATGCCAGCAGCGCGCTGATGCCGATCGACAGCGGAAAATCGGTCAGCACGCGCCGCAGGCGCGCACGTCGTTGCTGGTGAATCGGCGGGGAGAGGCTGGCCATGCGGACTCGCTTCAGAAAATAACGGTGACAAGGACAAGGACAATCCATTGTGCCGAGCCGGCGCGCCAGCGGCAAGGGGCGGTGCGACGAATTGGCGAAAGGCGGGAGTGAACCCGGCCTCGCAGAGCGCGATGGCCCGATTCGCTAGCGTGCCCATCATCCAATTCTTCGAATTCATTTATGCTGGCCGCATCCATCCACAACGCTACAAGGACGCCATGCACCAGTTATTCTCGCCATTCAAGCTCGCCTCTCTTGCCCTCGTCAACCGCGTCGTGATGGCGCCCCTGACCCGGGCGCGTGCGCCGGACGACGTCGCCACCGATACCGTGGCGCTGTACTACACCCAGCGCGCCACCGCTGGCCTGATCGTCAGCGAAGGCACGCCCATTTCCCGCGAAGGCCAGGGTTACCTGTTCAATCCTGGCATCTACACGCCGGCGCAGATCGCCGGCTGGCGCCTGACGACCCAATCCGTGCACGCTATCGGCGCGAAGATGTTCGCACAGCTCTGGCACGTGGGCCGCGTGTCGCACCCGAGCATCCAGACCGATGGCATCGATCCCGTCAGCGCCAGCTCGAAAACCGCGCAAGGCGCCATGGCCTATGGCGTTAAGGATGATGGCACGCCGGGCATGGTGGCCACCACCCAACCGCGCCAGCTTGCGACCGGTGAGGTAGCGCGCGTGGTGCAGGATTTTGCCAACGCCGCCGCCAATGCCATCGAGGCCGGTTTCGACGGCGTCGAGATCCACGGCGCCAATGGCTATCTGCTGGAGCAGTTTCTCAACCCGCTGGTCAATGACCGCGATGACGAGTACGGCGCGGCCACGATGGACAACCGCCTGCGCTTCGCACTCGAAGTCGTCGATGCCGTCGTCGCCCGCATCGGCCGCGAGCGCGTGGGCATCCGCCTGTCTCCCTACGGCCGCCTGTTCGACATGCCGCTGTACGACGACATCGACGCAACCTACACCGCGCTGGTCGCCGCCCTCGGCGAACGCCGCATCGCGTATGTCCACATCATGGACCAATCCGGCTACGGCATGGGCGACAAGGCATCCCGGCCGACCGTGTCCGACAAGATCCAGGACTTGCTGCGCGCGTTTCGCCCCACGCTGCCCGAGACGGCACTGATCCTGGCCGGCGGCATGACGCGCGAGCGCGCCGACAAGATGATCGCCGATGGCGTGATCGACCTGGCCGCGTTCGGACAACCGTTCATCTCGAACCCCGACCTGGTCGCGCGCCTGCGCAACGGCTGGCCATTGGCCGAGCCGGACCGCAGAACCTACTACGGGGGCGACGCCAGGGGCTATATCGATTATCCGCCGTACGCTGCGCAGGCCTGATCGCAGGGTGTGCTGAAACGGGAAGCGCCAGCACGGCGCTCTCACCGGGTGGATGCACATATCCCGGTTGACCCGCTTCACCCCACCATGTCATATTGCCATCCTCATCAATCCACGGAAGTCCTCGCATGCGTCACCTTGCCTCCGCGCTGTCCATTTCCATCGCCCTCGCCCTGACCGGCTGCGCCACCTCGGCCCAGGGGCCGCAGACTTCAGGGCGCGATGCGCTGACCTCCAGCATCTCGGCCGACTCGCTGCGCGGCCACCTGTCGTTCCTGTCGTCCGACCTGCTCGAAGGGCGCGGCACGCCGTCACGCGGTGTTGACCTGGCGGCGGAATACATCGCGGCGCAGTTCCGCCGCGCGGGCCTCGAGGCGGCTGGCGACGACGGTTACTTCCAGACCGCGAACTGGCAATACGCCAAGCGCAGCCCGCAGGACATCGCCTTGACGGTGACGGCCCGCGGCAAGACCATGACCCTCGACGGCACGGGCGCATCGGCCAACTTCGTCGATCCGGTCACGCTGGCGCGCACGCCTGCCGTCTTCATGACCTGGCAGGCGGCGCTGGACGATCCGAACAAGGCCAACGGCAAGGTGCTGGTCGTGCCGGCCGCCGCGATCCCTGGCGCGGGCGCCGCGCTGCAAGCCAAACTGAAAAGCAAGCCGGCGCTGATCGTGCTGATCGACCGCGAACACCGCCAGGCGCGCACGCAGGGCGGCTGGCTAATCGACCCGAGCGTGGCAGTGGCGAAAGGTGGCGCGCCGGTCGTGCTGGTGCATGCAGCCGATGCCGCGACCGCGCTCGAACAGGGCGGCGCCACCGTCGCTGCAAAGATCGTCGCGCCCGAGATCGCGCCGACCAAGCTGCGCAACGTGATCGGCGTTCTGCGCGGTTCGGACCCGGCCCTGAAAAGCACCTACGTGATGCTCAGCGCGCACTACGACCACCTGGGCATCCGCGACGGCGAGATCTTCAACGGCGCCAACGACGATGGCAGCGGCACCGTGTCGGTGATCGAGATCGCCGCCAGCATGGCGGGGCAGAAGGAACGGCCTCGCCGCAGCATCGTGTTCGTCGCGCTGTTCGGCGAAGAACTGGGTCTGCTCGGCTCGCGCTACTACGCGAAGCACCCCGTGTTCCCGCTGAAGGACACCGTGATGAACCTGAACCTCGAGCAGCTTGGCCGCACCGATGACAGCGAAGGCCCGCAACTGCGCTCCGCCACGATGACCGGCTTTGACTATTCGACCGTGGGCACGACGCTGCAACGCGCGGGCGAACAGACCGGCATCCGCTTCTGGAAGCACCCGACCAATAGCGACCGTTATTTTGCGCGCAGCGACAACCAGGCGCTGGCCGATGCCGGCGTGCCGGCCCACACGCTGTGCGTGGCGTTCGGCTTCCCCGATTACCACGGCAAGGACGATACCTGGGACAAGGTCGACTACGACAACCTGGCCAGCGTGAACCGCATGATCGCCGTGGCGTTGCAGGACATCGCCAACGATCCAGTCAAGCCGGCGTGGACGGACGTGCCCAATGCAGCCAAGTACCGCGCCGCGGCAGCCGCGCTGCAATCGTCGAAGTAACGGTAACCCGATGATGCTGGCCAGCCTGTCGCTCCGCCCACCCGGCAGCGCTGCGCCGCAGGTGGTCGAGCGGCTTACGCTCGTGGCCGACGCGGGGATCGATGGCGACCGCCATCGCGACCCGGCATCACCCCGCCAGCTGCTGCTGGCGAGCAGCGCGACCTACGCCGACTTCGATCTCGCTCCCCACGCGCTGCGGGAAAACCTGCTGATCAATATATCGATCGACGCCCTGCCCTCCGGCACCGTGCTGCAGATTGGCGACGAAGCCCAAGTGCGCCTGATGTTCGCGTGCGAAGCGTGCGGCCGGCTCGACCTGCATGGCGCGCATGTCGCTGCCCGCATCGGCGCCCGCCGCGGCGTGCTGGCGCGCGTCGTGCGAGGCGGCGCCATTCGTACCGGCGACGCCGTGCGCGACCTGGGGCCATTGCTGCCGGCATGGTCGGACGACTGGCACGAACGCGTGGCGCAGGTGATCGACGCGATGCCGCCTGACACGGTGATCGAGTACGCATTGCTGGCGCGCCTGGCGGGGATCCAGTCGACCTATTGCCGCGCGTTCCCGCGCTTTTTGGCGTCACTTGGGCCGGCCTATGCCGGCAGAGCGCTCGCGGCCCGCGTCGCGTCGCCGCTGGCGCGATGGGATGGCGGCGGCCTGTTCGACACGCGTAGGGATCAGGCACCTGGGCCGGATACAAAACTCAATTGTTGTTAAGTTATCCAGCGCACAGCCGATGTGTTTTGGAAATGTTTTAATGCTTCTGTCGCGCACGATTGCGGTCGGGGCGTGAGTCAAAAAATTGGCAGCTGGTGTAAGCTGAATGACAACATTTAATTTTAAGGAGCACCCCATGAAAACCACGATTACCATTTCCGCCCTGATGCTGAGCGTCGCGATGCTGGCCGGTTGCAACAAGAACGACAATATGGGCCCTGCACAAGAAGCCGGCGCTGCCGTCGACAACGCAGGCGCCAAGGTCGCCCAGGAATCGAAAGAAGCCGCTGCTTCGGTCGATGCTGCTGCTGAACGCGCTGGCGACAAGATGGAAGTTGCTGCTGACAAGGCTGAAGCCAATATGGATGCCGCTGGTCAGCGTATCGACGCCGCTACCGACCGTGCTGGTGCACGTATCGACGCTGCTGGCGCAGAAGTGCGTCAGGAAAGCCGCGAAGCTGCTGCTGCTGCTAAAGAAGCGACCAGCAACGCAACCGCTGCTGCTGGCCGTAGCGTCGAGCGCGCTGGCGAAAAAATGCAGGACGCTTCGAAGTAATTCGCACGAATTAGTTCGACCAGCAGTTCTGTAATGCGCAAGCCGCGACCCGGGCAACCGGTGTCGCGGCTTGTTCACATTCAGGGCTTCACAGCGCAACGAGCGTATCGCATTCCGCCAGGCAAACTGGTTGGTTCGCCTCTCAAAACCATGTGTACCGGTTTCGACACGTTTCTCGCCCGACTGAGCGAAGTGGGGGCCCGAGGTCGAATACCTGTTGACACCGCCAAACTGAAAAACCTACAGTTTCATTATTGAAGATCTGGTTCCGCAAAGAGAAACCCGCTTCATGGATCCGACGTCGGTGCCTGTCATGGCCGGCCAAGACCCGGCACCATCACAATAATGGAGACAGACCGAGTGAAGAAACACATCATCGCAACGGCGGCGCTATGCGCCTGCGTGTCAGCTGCACCGAGCGCCTCCGCGCAATCGGCCATAACCCTGTACGGCATCATCGATGCCGGCCTGACCCGCCTGACCAACGACGGCCCGCAAGGCGACCAGACCAAAGTCGATACCGGCCAGATGCAGGTGTCACGCTGGGGCATCAAGGGTCAGGAAGACCTGGGCGGCGGCATGAAGGCGCGCTTCGGGCTGGAAGGCACGCTGCTCAATGACACGGGTGGCGCCGGCGTCCCGTTTGGCACCCCATCCAGCACGAGCCTGTTCGACCGCGAAGCGACGGTCGGCATTGTCACCAACTACGGCGCGATCGACATCGGCCGCCAGAATATCGTCGGTATCATGTCGGTCGGCATGGCCGATCCGCTGGGCCTGGGCTTTGCCTCCAGCAGCCCGAACGTGCTGTTCTCGGCGATGAACAATGCCGCCGTGTACGCGCCGTATGGCGCCAACAATGGCGGCACGGCCCTGCGCCAGAACAACTCGGTCAAGTACACGTCGCCGGTCTTCAAAGGCTTGAGTTTCGCATTGATGCGCGCCTTCGGCGAGCAGGCGGGCAATGCGCAGAAAAGCTCGTACCAGGGCGGCGCGCTGCTGTACAACACCGGCAAGCTGGCCGTGGCCGGCGCCTATGCGCGCATGAAGAACATCACCGACACCGATCTGCTCACGTCGCACGCGTATGGCGTCAAGTACGCGTTCCCGGCGGTGACGCTCAAGTCGACCTATTCGTGGAACGAACTGCGCAGTACTGGCCGCAAGATCTCGGTGCTCGGCGTCGGCGCCGATGTGCCGGTGGCGCCGGCCTTCCTGGTCACGGCCGCGGCCTACCAGGTCAAGCGCTCAGGCGACCTGAAGGACGATGCACAGCAATTCATCCTGATCGGCCGCTACCTGATGAGCAAGCGCACGACGGGCTATGTCTCGGTGGGCCACGCAGCGACCGACAGCATCGTCCAGACTGACCAGATCAACCTGGCCCAGAACTTCGTGGCGGTCGGCAGCGACTCGGCCAACCGGTTCACGATGGGCATCATGCACATGTTCTGATGACGACACACGACGACGCGCGTTCCGTATCACCTTCCGCCCCGCCCGGCTTCGAACGCCTCAACCGCGGCGGGCCGTATATGGCCAATCTGGGCGAACTGTACTGCCGCAAGGGTGAGGTCGAACGCGAAGGCGAGATCGTGTTCGCGATGCGCATCGAGGACAAGCACACCAATATGCGCGGCATCGCCCATGGCGGGATGCTGGCCAGTCTGGCCGATTCCTCGCTTGGTCTGGGCTTGACGCTGTATTGCGAAGGACGCCAGTCGTTCGTGACCGTCAACCTGAGCACCGATTTCATCGACGCGGCCAGGCCCGGCGACTGGGTCGAAGCGCATGTCGAGGTGCAGAAGCTGGGCAAGCGGATGGCGTTTGCCAACTGCTTCCTGCAGGTCGGCACGCGCCGCATCCTGCGCGCCAGCGGCGTGTTCGCGGTGATGAACGCGTTGAACCCCGACCAGCTGGTGGCCGGGTACTGAGCGCCGCCTGATTACGACTCGAGGCGCCGGGCAACCTCGATCAGGCGCGGGCGCACTTCATCGAGCAGGAAGGCGGTCGACACGCTCGACGAGGGGCCGCCACAATTGATCGACATGATCTGGCTGCCGCCGATCGGCATGAAGCCGACCGCGATCCCGTTGACGTCCTTCTGCCAGTCGCCGAACGAGGTCGTGCAGCCATACTTTTCGTAGTCGCTCAAGCCCTTGGCCAGACCCGTGCGCATGGCCTCGAATGCGGTTTCGTCCAGCTCCAGAGACCGGCTCAGGATATCCCTGCGTTCATTCTCGGCGGCCCGCGCGAGGTAGGCGCGGCCGATCGCCGAAGTCGCCAGCGGCATGCGCGAGCCGACCTGCAGCGCCAGCGCCAGTGCCGCGCTGCTGCGGCACACTTCCACATAGATCATCGACAGCCGGTCACGCATCGCGATCGACACGGTGGTGCCGGAGAATTCGGCCAGCTCCTGCATCATCGGGCGCGCCAGTTGCCGGATGTCGAGCCGGGCCAGCATCGCGCTGCCCAGGCCAAGCGTGGCGCTGCCGAGCGTGTAACGCCCGCCAGGCTCCTGCGCCAGGTAGCCGAGCGTGGTCAGTGTGTAGGTAATCCGGGTAACGGTCGACTTGGGCAAGCCGCAGCGCTCGGCGATCTGCTGGTTGCTCAGTCCCTTGTCGGCTGAGCGGAAGCATGCCAGGACCTCGAGGCCGCGCGCCAGTGCCGTGATGAAGTAGCGTTCTTCGGCGCCACGCGGCGCGTCGGCGGCATCAGCGATGTCTCCTGCTTGGACATCATCAGGAAGGGTGTCGCTCACTGGCATGGGAAGGCCCTGGTTAGGAATGGAGGTCAAATTCCATTCTAATCCAGTTCATTTCACCATGCAAAACCGTCAGGCATTAACGCTACGTCTTGACGTTGTTAAACGACACCGCGCTCCCGCAAGCCGGCCAGCGTGTCTGCTGACAGGCCAAGCAAGTCATGCAGCACGTCATCCGTCCCCTCGCCGAGGCACGGCGGCGCGCTGCGTACTGGCAGGCGTTCGCCATCGAAGCGATAGGGGGAGGCCAACACAGGAACACTGCCCACGACGGGATGCGGCATGTCCTTGACCAACCCGCCCTGCTGCGCGCGGGTCGATGTCAATGCTTCATGCAGCCCGGCGACCTCGCCACACGGAATACCGACCCGGCTCATGCACGCAAGCAGATCGCTGCGTGTGCGCTGCGCCAGTTCGCGTTTGATCTCGGGCATCAGCTCATCGCGATGCTGGGTGCGCGCCAGGTTGGTCTTGAAACGCTCATCCAGTGCGATGTCGGGCCGTTCGATCACGTCGTTGCAGAAGCGTATGAACTGGCTGTTATTGCCCACTGCAACGACCAGTGGACCATCCTTTGCTTCATACACGCCATACGGCATGATCGATGGATGCGCATTGCCGTAACGCGGCGGATCGTTACCGCGCAGCAGCGCTTCCAGGCCGTAGTAGGCGGTGATCATCAGGCCGCAGTCGAACAGCGCCATGCCGATGTGGCGGCCCTTGCCAGTCTTTTCGCGCTCGTACAGCGCGGCAAGCACGCCTTGCGCCGCGTACATTCCGGTCATCATGTCGACCGCGGCCACGCCGAATTTCAGGGGTGGCTGGGTTGGTTCGCCGTTGAGCGCCATCAGGCCCGATTCGCCCTGGATCACCAGGTCGTAGCCGGGCCGCGCGGCTTCCGGGCCGGTGCGGTCGTAACCGGTGATCGAGCAGTAGATCAGGCCCGGCTGCTCATCCTTCAGCGCGTCGTAACCCAGGCCGAGCCGCTCGATGTCGCCGAACTTGAAGTTCTGGATCACGATGTCACTCTTGCGGATCAGATCCCGCGCGATGGTCTGGCCTTCGGGTGTTTTCAGGTCGAGGCACACCGAACGCTTGTTGCGGTTGACGCTATTGAAGTACGCGGTTTCGGTGGCGCCGATGCGCATGCCCCAGTCGCGCGTGTCGTCGCCGCGCTCCGGGTGCTCCACCTTGATCACTTCGGCGCCCAGGTCGCCCAGCACCATCGCGCACCACGGCCCGGCCAGCACGCGCGAGAAGTCCAGCACGCGCACGCCGGACAGAGGCAAAGCAGATTTGTCAGTCATAACACTCCAGATACCCGGCTTCTTTACAGGGAGCCGGCAAACGTCATTCTTGTGGCCGACCGGCGGCTGCAGCGCCCCGCAGCGCCGCGAAAGCGGGCGCGCGTTTGTCAAAGAAGGCCGCAATGCCTTCCTGCGCTTCGTCGTCGCCCTGCGACTGCACCATCAGCGCCGCCTCCAGGTCGAGCTGCTCGTCCAGGCTTGCGGCCCCGGCATTCTCGCATAGCACCTTGATGCGCCCATTGGCATTGACTGGCCCGGCGGCCACGCGGGCAGCCAGCGCCAGCGCCTCGGCCAGTGCCTGCCCCGGCGCGGCCAAACGGTTGACCGCGCCCAATGCATAGAGGCGCGCAGCCGGCACGCGCTCGCCCAGCAGGCATAGCTCGGTCAGCAACTGGCGCGACATGCAGCGCGACAGAAACGCCGTCGCGCCGCCATCCGGGCTCAGGCCAACCTTGACATACGCCATCGAAAAGAAGGCATCGTCGGCCGCGACCACCATATCGCACGCCAGCGCCAGGGACAGGCCCGCGCCGGCCGCTCCGCCCTCAACCGCGGCAATCACCGGCTTCGGGCAGGCGCGCAGCGCGCGCACCAGGTCGTGCAAGCGCTCGACCTTTGCGCGCCGCTCGTCCGGCGCCAGCGCGCGGCGCGTGGCCAGCTGGCGCAAGTCGCCACCGGCGCAGAAAAAGTCGCCATCGCCGACCAGCACAATGGCGCCGATGGCAGGGTCCTGCGCCGCCTGTTCGAGCGCGGCCGGCAGTGCGTCGTACAGCGCCGGGGTGATCGCATTCTTCGCCGCCGGGTTGCTGTTGACGAGAATGCGCACCGCGCCGTCAGTGCGCATCATGAGGCCGGGGGCGTTCATGCCGGGGTGGCCTCACTGGTCTCGCGCCCGAGAGCGATATAGCGCGCCAGATGATGGTCTTCGTCACCCAGCTGATGGTCGATCATCACCAGGCGCTTGGCGTAGTGCGCCAGCGGCAGCTCCCACGTCATGCCAATACCGCCGTGCAGCTGGATGCATTCTTCCGCGACCAGCGTGCCGATCCGGCCGATGCTGGCCTTGGCGGCCGACAGGCTGCGCTCACGCGTGATGCGGTCGGCATCCAGGGCAGACGCGGCATTGATCACTGCCGAACGGGCCTGCTCGATCTCGAGCAGCAGGTCGGCCATGCGATGCTGCAGCGCCTGGAAGCTGCCGATCACGACCCCAAACTGCTTGCGCGTGCGCAGGTAGTCCAGCGTTGCTTCCTTGGCCGCTTCCATCGCGCCGAGGGCTTCCGCGCACAGGGCCAGCACGCCGCGCCCGACAGCGCGCTCGAGCGCCGCAAAACCGTGACCCGGCTCACCGAGCAGTGCGTCGGCACCGACCCGCACGCCGCTGAAGGTCAGCTCGGCCACACGGCCGCCGTCCATCGTCGGCGTGCCCACCATCGACAGGCCGGCCGCATCGCCAGGGACCAGGAACAGCGAAATCCCCGCTTCGTCATCGACCGCGCCCGCGGTGCGCGCCGACACCACGATCCACTGCGCCTGTTCAGCGTTGGCCACGACGGCCTTGGCGCCGTCGATCACCCAGCCCTCGTCGTCGCGACGCGCGCTCGTCGCAACGCGCGCCAGTTCGTAATGCGCGCCCGGTTCGTCGTGGGCAAACGCGGCGATGACTGACGCATCGGCGATGCTGGCCAACACTTCTTTCTGCGCGTCGCTGCCGGCTGCCGCAATGGCCTCGGCCGCCAGTACGGCACTGCCCAGCAGCGGCTCGAGCACCAGGCCACGGCCCAGCGCCTCGAACACGACCGCGATGTCAAAACCGGCCCCGCCAAAGCCGCCGTCTTCTTCGCGCAGCAGCATGCCCACCACGCCCAGTTCGGCAAACTGCTGCCACATGGCGTTGGAAAAACCTTCTGGCGAGGCGGCGATCTTGTGCCGCGCGTCGATGTGATATTGCTGGGCGATGAAGCGGTTCAGGCTATCGGCCAGCATGCGCCGTTCTTCTGTATGTTCGAAGTTCATGTCGCTTGCCCTTACAGTCCGAGGATCATCTTGGAGATGATGTTTTTCTGGATCTCGTTGGAGCCGCCGAAGATCGACAGCTTGCGGTTGTTGAAGTATTGCGCCGAGGCGGCAGCGGCGAAATCCGGGCCGAAACTTGGACCATCGTTGGCCGCATCGAGCATGTCCTGCGTGAACGGGCGCGCATACACGCCCATCGCGCGCCGCGTCAGCGCATTGATCTCCTGGCGGATCTCGGTGCCGCGAATCTTGAGCATCGAGCTCTCCGCGCCTGGCACGCCGCCACCAGCCACCGCCGCGATCACGCGCAGATTGGTGGTCTTCATGTTTTCCAGGTCGATCTCGACGCGCGCCAGCCGGCGCGCAAAGCCCGGATCGTCGGCCAGCGGCTTGCCGCCGCGTGTCTGCTCCTGCGCTATACGCTTAAGGCGCGCCAGCGCCGCCATCGAGAAGCCGACACCGGCGATATTCGTGCGCTCGTACGTCAGCAGATATTTGGCGCAGGTCCAGCCGCGATGTTCTTCGCCGACCAGGTTCTGCACCGGCACCCGCACATCGGTGAAGAACACCTCGTTGACTTCGCGCTCGCCATCGAGCAGCGTGATCGGGCGCACGTCGACGCCCGGTGACTGCATGTCGATCAGCAGGAAGCTGATGCCCTCCTGTTTCTTGGCGCCCGAATCGGTGCGCACCAGGCAGAAAATCATGTTGGCGTGCTGGCCGAGCGTGGTCCAGGTCTTCTGGCCATTGACGATGTAATGCTCGCCCTCGGCGTCCACACCGCGCACGGCGCTGCACTTGACCGCCGCAAGGTCCGAGCCCGCACCCGGCTCCGAATACCCCTGGCACCACCAGTCCGAGCCATCCAGGATGCGCGGCAGCCAGTAGTCCTTCTGCGCCTGGTTGCCGTACTTGATCAGCACCGGGCCCAGCATGTTGACGCCAAACGGCACGATGCGCGGCGTATTGGCCAGCGCGCACTCGGTCTCGAAGATGAATTTTTCAATGGCGTCCCAGCCCGGGCCGCCGTATGCTTCCGGCCAGTGATTCGCCAGCCAGCCGCGCTCATTCAGGATCGCGTGCCAGCGCTCCATGTCGGCTTTCGACAGGTGCTTGCCATTGGCGACCTTGTCCGACAGATCCTGCGGCAGCTTCTCGGCCAGGAATGCCCGTACCTCATCGCGAAAGCGCTCTTGCTCAGGGGTGAAATGTAAATCCATGATGATCCTTTAGAAAATCTCGAACAGGCCCGCAGCGCCCATGCCGCCGGCGATGCACATCGTGACCACGGCGTACTTCGCGCCGCGGCGCCGGCCTTCAAGCAGAATGTGGCCAGCCAGGCGCGCGCCCGTCATGCCGAACGGATGGCCGATCGAAATCGCGCCACCGTCGACGTTCAGGCGCTCGTCGGGGATGCCGAGTTGCTGCTGGCAGTAGATCGCCTGCGAGGCAAACGCTTCGTTCAGTTCCCACAGGTCGATATCCTCCACCGTCAGACCAAAGCGCTTCAAGAGCTTGGGAACCGCGAACACGGGGCCGATGCCCATTTCATCCGGCTCGCAGCCGGCCACCGCCATGCCACGGAAGGCGCCCAGCGGGGTCAAGCCGAGGCGCTCCGCTTCTTTTGCTTCCATCATCACGCAGGCCGACGCGCCATCGGACAGCTGCGACGCATTGCCGGCGGTGACGAATTTGCCCTCGCCCATGACCGGCGCCAGCTTGGCCAGCCCTTCATAGGTCGTGCCGCGCCGGTTGCAGGTGTCTTCGGCGATCGTGACTTCGCGCTGGCTGACTTCCTTCGTCTCCTTGTCGGTGACGGCCATGGTCGTGGTGCAGGCCACGATTTCCTCGCTATAGCGGCCGGCCAGCTGCGCCGCCTCGGTCTTGCGCTGGGACTCGAACGAGAAGCGGTCCTGCGCTTCGCGGCTGATGTTGTAGCGCGCGGCGACGATGTCGGCGGTGTCGATCATCGGCAGATACAGGTCCGGCTTGTGTTCCAGGATCCACGGGTCGATGCCCGAATCGCCGCTGTCGCGGCTGCGGATGTGCGAGATGCTCTCCACGCCGCCGGCGATGATGGCCGGTGCGCCATCGACGATGATGCGGCCGGCGCCGATGGCGATCGCCTGCAGGCCCGAGGCGCAGAAGCGGTTCACAGTCGTGCCAGCGATCGTGATCGGCAGGCCGGCGCGGATCACGCTCTGGCGCGCGATGTTGCGGCCGGTGGTGCCTTCCGGGTAGCCGCAACCGAGAATGGCGTCCTCGATCATGGCCGGATCGATGCCGGCGCGCTCGACCGCGGCGTGCACGGCAAACGCAGCCAGCTGGGCGCCGGGGGTGATGTTGAATTCGCCGCGGTGCGCCTTGGTCAGCGGGGTGCGGGCAGTTGAAACGATGACAGCTTCGCGCATGGCGAGTCTCCTGACAAATTGAGAACGATAGGGTCTACGCGGATTGATTCAGGCTGGCGAAATTGGCGCCCTTGTCGACCAGCTCGACCAGCAGCGGCGACGGCTGCCAGAACAGCGGATCTTCCTTGGCAAACTCGCGGATGTCGGCCAGGATCGTCGGCAGGCCGACCGTGTCGGCATAGTGCATCGGGCCACCGCGGTAGCGCGGGAAGCCGTAGCCGTGCACGAACGTCACGTCCACATCGAGTGGCCGCAGGGCGATCTTCTGGTGCACGACATTGGCGCCCTCGTTGATCATCGCGGCCAGGTAGCGGCGCACTATCTCGGCGTCGCTGAAGCTGCGCGGCGCTTTACCTGACAACGCGCCCGCGCGGGCCCGTTCGGCCTCGATGATGGCCTCGACTTCCGGATCCGGCGTGCCGACGCGGGCGCCGTCCGGATACAGGTAGTAGCCACGCCCGGTCTTCTGACCGAACCAGCCCCGTTCGCACAGGCGGTCGGCAATCTGCACGTAACGGGCGCGTGGGTCACGCGTGGGGGCGCGCCGCTTGCGGGTGGCCCAGCCGATGTCGCCACCGGCCAGATCGGACACCTGGAACGGGCCCATCGGATAGCCAAAGTCACGTAGCGCCTTGTCGATCTGGTAGGGCGAGGCGCCGTCTTCCATCATTGCGTGCGCGGCCTGGCCATACACGGCAAGGATGCGGTTGCCGATGAAGCCGTCGCACACGCCGGCGCGCACGGGCACCTTGCGCAGCTTCTTTGCCAGGTCGAAGGCGGTGGCGACCACGTCGTCAGACACCTTGGCCGGCACGACGATTTCGAGCAGCTTCATGATGTTCGCCGGCGAGAAGAAATGCAGGCCGACGACGTCTTGCGGGCGCGAGATGGCTGCCGCGATCTCGTCGATGTCGAGGTAGGACGTATTGGTGGCCAGCACCGCACCGGGTTTGCAGACGCGATCGAGTTCGGCAAACACGGCGTGTTTCACGGCCATGTCTTCGAACACGGCTTCGATCACCAGATCGGCCTGGGCCAGCGCGTCGTACGACGTGCTGCCATTGAAGCGCGCCATGGTGGCGTTTTTGGCCTGCGGCGTGATGCGACCCTTGGCGATCAGGCCGTCATATACCTTCTCGACGTGCTTGCGGCCACGCGCCAGCGCCTCGCCGTCGCGCTCGATCATTGTGACCGGCAAGCCGGCATCGAGGACGGCAACGGCGATGCCGGCGCCCATCGTGCCGCCGCCGACGACACCGATGCCACTGATCGGGCGTGGTTTGGCATTGCGCGTCTCCGGCGCCCTGGCGGTTTCGCGCTCGGCGAAGAAGGCATGCACGAGGCCGGCGCGCTGCGGACTGTCGAGACATTCGAGGAACAGCTTGCGCTCGAGCGCCTGGCCGTCCTCAAACGGCAGTTCGAGCGCGCCCTGCACCGCGTCCACGATTTTCAGGGGCGAAAACAGGCCGCGTGATTTTTTGGCCGTCTCGGCGCGTGCGCTGTCGATCGCGGAGCGCTGTGCTGCCGTATCGGCGAGCTGCGCGGCGTCACGGGTGCGCCGCACCGGCGCCCCGCCCTGCACCAGTTCCTGTACGTACGCCAGGCCTGCTGCGAGCGGGTCGACGCCCTCTACCACCCGGTCGACCAGGCCCAGTTTTGCCGCTTCGGCCGCGCCCACATGGCGACCGCTCAGCATCAGGTCGAGCGCTGCGGCGGCGCCGATCAGGCGCGGCGTGCGCTGGGTGCCGCCGGCGCCCGGCAGCAGGCCAAGCGCCACTTCTGGTAAACCCAGTTTCGCTGCGGGCAGCGCCAGGCGATAGTGTGCTGCCAGTGCGATCTCCAGTCCGCCGCCAAGTGCAGCGCCGTGGATGACGGCCACCACCGGCTTGCTGCACGCCTCGATACCGTTGCAGACGTCGGGCAGGAACGGCGTCATCGGTGGCTTGCCGAACTCGCGAATGTCGGCGCCGCCGATGAAGGTCTTGCCGCTGCCGACGATCAGCACGGCCTTGACCGCAGCGTCGGCCCCGGCCGCGTCGATCGCCGCAGTCAGGCCGCGCCGGACGTCGACGCCGAGCGCATTGACGGGAGGATTGTCGATGGTGACGACGAGAATGTCGCCGTGCATGGCACGAGCGACCGGGCCAGTTGCGCCGGTGTGCATGAGCTGTCTCCTTGATTTTATGTCGGATGCTACATCGGTTCGCTGTGCGAAACCGTGTTTTGCATTTCTTGTTGCGATCAACGATAACCGATTTTTCGCGAAAATGTAAACGACTTCGCGGTGCGGCTTTTGCGGGAAAAACCGGAAGATACGATGATTCGCTATGCGAAATGGGCGCGAAACGCGTAATTACCGCGATAGGGTGTTTCGCTCTGCGAACGACCATTTCACAAAAACTGTTGACACCCGCGTTTTCGGTATGTGAATATCCGACTCAAGCCCAGCCGGAGATGCCGGGCATAGGAGACAAGAATGGACTCGATCCAGTCATTGGAAGACCCTTTGCGGGCGGCATCGGCCATCTCGCAAGAGCTGCCGCAAGGATTGCAGCAAGGGTTACCACAAGCGCCGCAGGACGACGCACCCGACGAGGACAACGGCAAGGACCGCCAGTTCGTCACAGCCCTGGCGCGCGGTCTGGAAATCCTGCGCTGCTTCCGCCCCGGCGAGGCGTATCTCACCAATAGCGAGATGGCCAAGCGAACCGGCATGCCCAAGCCGACGATTTCACGCCTGACCTACACGCTGACCAAACTCGGCTACCTCACGTATTCGGCCGACCAGGGCCGTTACCAGCTCGGCGCCCCGGTGCTGGCGCTTGGCTACACCCTGCTCGCCAACCTCGACGTGCGCAAACTGGCCCGGCCGGCCATGCAGGAACTGGCCGAATACGCCCAGTGCAGCGTGGCGATCGGCATTCGCGACCGCCTGCACATGGTGTACGTCGAAGCTTGCCGTGGCAGCGCTGCAGTCACGCTGCGGCGCGATGCCGGTTCGCGTATCCCGCTGGCCACCACCGCGATGGGCAAGGCGTATCTGTGCGGCTTGCCGCAAACCGATCGCGACTTCCTGATGGACCATATCCGCCTGACGGCCGACACCAACTGGCCCAAGATCAAGACCGACATCGAACAGGGTTTCAAGGATTACCAGGACCGCGGTTTTGTCCTGTCGTCCGGCCTGTGGGACGCCAACATCAGCGCAGTGGGCGTGCCGCTGCTCGACCAGGACATCGCCCGGACGATGGCGTTCAACTGCGGCGGCCCGGCCTTTTTGCTGCCCTACGAAAAACTGGTCGAGGACCTCGGTCCGCGCCTGGTGCAACTGGTGCGCAACGTGGAAATCAGCATGGGCCGGCATATCGGCTAGCGGTGCCGTGGTACCGGCAATCAAGGAGCGACGCCGCCCCATGCGGTGAGGCCCCCGGCTTGCCGTCGTTTTTGACTATTCCTACATTCACTAAAAAATAACGGAGACATGATGAAGGCAAACAAGATCGTCCTGGCCATCCTGGCACTGGGCACCGTCGGCAGCATCAACCTGGCAAGTGCCGAAGAATTTCTGGTCGGTGTGCAGATTCCGCTGACCGGACCACTGGCCCGCGTCGGCCTGGGCACCCAGGAAGGCATTCGCGTCGCGGCCGAGGTCTTCAACAAGACCAACGGCAAGCACACGATCAAATTGGTCACCGTCGACGACGAATCGGCGCCGGCCAAGGCCGTGGCGGCAGTGGAAAAGCTGGCCAGCCAGAACGTGGTCGCCATCACGGGCGGCTACGCGTCCAACAATATCTCCCCTGCCTCGGACGCTGCCGGCAAACTCGGGCTGGCCTATGTGACGTCGGGCGGCGTTGACGATGGCCTGGTCAATGCCGGGCGCAAGAATTTCTTCCGCATCAATAACACCCAGGGTTACCAGAAGGCCCTCGTCGGCCTGCTCACCGACCTGAGCGTCAAGTCGGTGTCGATCATCTATTCGACCAAGGATGCGACCCACGGCCTGGCCGCGGACGTCGAGAAAACGCTGGCCGCCAAGGGCGTCAAAGTCGTCACGCATGCGTTCGATCCGTTGATCACCGACTTCAAGCCGATCATCAACAAGGTGAAGCTGCGCGACCGCTCCGAATTCATCGTCATGGTCGGCTACGAAAACGACTACGTTGGCATCCTGCGCGCCGCACGGGTGCTCAAGCCTAGCATCAAGGGCGTGGCCGGCGTGTGGTCGCTGGCAACGCCGAAGATGGCGGCCGATTTCCCGGACCTGATGCCGAACGTGTACGGCACCGCCGTGCTGCCATTCCCGGTGCAGTTCTCGACCGAAGAAGGCAAGCGCTTTGCCGACGGCTACAAGGCGCTGCTGAACAAGGACCCGGATTACCTGGGCCAGTTCGGCTATGTCCAGTCGATGCTGCTCTTCGAAGCGATCGCACGCTCGGCCGACAAGGGCACGCTGAAAAAAGGCGGCGTGATCGACGAAATGCGCAAGACCGATCGCCAGACCCTGATCGGCCGGGTGCAGTTCGATGCCCGGGGCGACAACCCGAACTTCACGCAGCGCATGGGCCAGCACCAGGGCAAGAAGGTCGAACTGGTATGGCCGAAAGAATCGGCCACCGCCAAGCCGGTGTATCCGGGCCTGCCCTGGTAAGGCTGTAAGCGCATGAGCGAGACGGGCAGGATCCCCCTGCCCGCGTGAATAATCGATTGGATGCAGAAATGACGGACTTGATTCTACAAGCCGTGTATTCCGGGTTGTTGCAGGGCGGCTCCTACGCCCTGATTGCACTGGGACTGGCGCTCGTGTTCGGCGCCATGAACGTGATCAACCTGGCGCACGGTGAACTGGTATTGCTGGCGGCGTACATCGCCTACACGGTCGAATCGCAACTCGGCTGGAATCCGCTTGCCGCGATTCCCGCCGCCGTGATCATCGTGACCATCACCTCGAGCCTGCTGTATTTCCTGGTCAGCCGGGTGACGGTGCACCGCGAAATCAATTCACTGACGCTGACCTTCGGCGTCGGCGTGATCCTCACCAACCTGGTCCTGATGATCTGGAGCGCTGATGTGCGCACCACGAGCTCGACCTGGATGCAGGAAGCCTTCATCGTTGGCGAGCTCTACAGCATGCGCAGCGAAGTGCTGTTCTTCGGCGTGAGCCTCGTTTTGATCGTGGCGCTGTGGTGGTGGTTGTCGCGCAGCTGGTATGGCCGCGCCGTGCGCGCCGTGTCGAGCAACCGCGACGCGGCCAAGCTGATGGGGATCAACCCTGGCCGCACCGAGCTGGTGTCGTTCATCGTGGCCGGCATCCTGGCCGCCTTCGCCGGTGTCGCACTGTTCAGCTACGGCGTTGTGACCCCGGGCTATGGCAGCGTCCTGACCGTGAAAGCCTTCATCATCACCGTGCTGGCGGGCCTCGGCTCGATCCCCGGCGTGCTGATCGGCGCAATCCTGCTGGGCGTGGCCGAATCGCTGACGATCACGCTGGCCAGTTCGGCGCTGCAGGAGCTGGCCGGCATGGGCCTGTTCCTGGTGGTGCTGTTCGTGATGCCCAATGGCCTGTTTGGTGTGGCACGGAGGCGCGGATGAAACTCAATAAACTCCTCATCGCCACGCTGGTGGCGACGTACCTCGTGGTGCCATTCGCGCTGGGTGGCAACAGCTATGTCATGAGCCTGGTCATCGCCTCGCTGATCATTGGCGGCGTCGCGCTGTCGTGGGCGCTGCTGGGCAACCTGGGCGGCATGGTCAGCTTCGGCCATGCGGCATTCTTTGGCGTCGGCGCCTATACGTCGGCCGTGCTGACGATGCAGTACAACGTGCCGGTCTTCATCGGCCTGGTGCTGGGCGGCGTCGGTGCGGTGCTGTCGGCGGTCCTGATGCTGCCCGTGCTGCGCCTGCGCGGTCCCTACTTTGCGCTGGCGATCCTGGCGTATGCGCACATCTTCCGCATCGTTGCCACCGAATGGACCTCGGTCACGAACGGCGCTGGCGGCATTGCCAGGATTCCGGCCCTGCCGACCGTGTTCGACTACAATTTCGGCAGCCACACCGGCAATTACCTCGTGATCCTGACGATGGTATTGCTGTTTGCCTGGGCCTATGACGTCATCCGCCGCAGCCCGCACGGCCTGGCGCTGCGCGCCATGCACGACAGCGAGGATGCGACGCGCGTGGTGGGCGTGAACAACACGCTGCTCAAAGGCCTGATGCTGCTGGTGTCGGCATTCATGTGCGGCGCCGTGGGTGCCTTCAATGCGCACTACATCAACTTCCTCGAACCGGATTACGCCTTCAGTGCCGTGTGGGTAACGATCCCGATCGTCGCGGCGATCTTCGGCGGCTACCGCACCATTACGGGTCCCCTGATCGGCGCCGTCGTGGTGTACCTGGTCGACCAGTTATTCATCAAGAACTTCATGCCCACCGGACACCAGTTGGTCCTCGGCGTGGTGCTGGTCGTGATGATCATCGCCAGCCCGGATGGCCTGCTGGGCATGATCCGCAGGACGCTAAGGAAAAAACATGCTGCAACTTGAAAACGTCACCGTCCGCTTCGGCGGCCTCACGGCGGTCAACGATGTCACGCTGGCGGTCGGCACGGGGGACTTGGTGGGCCTGGTCGGCGCCAATGGCGCCGGCAAGACCACACTGTTCAATGCGATTTCGGGACTGGTGCGCCCGACCACGGGCCGCATCCTGTTCAATGGCGCCGATGTGCTGAAGGCGCCGATGTACCAGCGCGCGCGCATGGGCATCGGGCGTACCTTCCAGATCCCGCAGCCGATGCACGAACTGACCGTGCGCCAGAACCTGGAAGTCGCGCAGCGCTTTGGCACCGGTTCGGTCGACAAACGCCGCATCGACGAGATTCTGGACTTCACCAACCTGGCCGCCAAGGCCGGGCGCGATGCATCGAGCGGCCTGGCGCTGACCGAGCTGAAGGCACTCGAAGTGGCCAAGGCGCTCTCGACCAACCCGAAACTGCTGCTGCTCGACGAAGTGCTGGCCGGTCTGGAAACCAGTGGCAAGCGCAACTTCATGAACATGCTCAAGGACCTGCATGCCAAGTTCTCGGTCGGCATCCTGATCATCGAGCACGACATCGACACCATCAGCAATCTGTGCCAGCGGGTGGCGGTGCTGAACTTCGGCGGCATGATCGCCGAAGGTACGCCGGCCGAGGTCTTCAACAACCCGGCCGTCATCAAAAGCTATACCGGAGGCGAGGTCGACCATGCTTGAGATCCAGAACGTGCGCGCCGGTTATGGCGCGATCAATGTGCTGTGGGATTTGTCGCTCAGCATCGCGCCGGGCAAACTGACCACGATCATCGGCCAGAATGGCGCCGGCAAGACCACGCTGCTGCGCGCCATGATGGGCTTGATCCCCGTGTCGCAAGGCACGATCACGCTCGACGGCAAGCCGCTCAACGGCACGCCGACCTGGGACATGCACAAGGTCTCGATGGCCATGATTCCCGAAGGCCGCATGGTGTTTCGCGACATGACGGTCGAAGAAAACCTGATGATGGGCGCCTTTGCACCGCAGCACCGCGCGCACGCCGCGCGCAATCTCGAGCGCTCGTTCGAGATGTTCCCGCGCCTGCGCGAGCGGCGCCGGCAGATGGCCGGTTCGCTGTCCGGCGGCGAAGCGCAGATGCTGGCCATGGCGCGCGGCCTGATGAGCGACCCGAAGGTCCTGATCATCGATGAGCCATCGCTGGGCCTGGCGCCGGTGATGGTCAACGAGCTGTTTGCGATCCTCAAACGACTCAAGGACGATGGGCGCACGATGATCCTGGTCGAGCAGAACACGCACCGCGCAGTGGGCGTGGCTGACCACGTCTACCTGATGCAGAGCGGTAAAGTGGTGCTGTCGCAGGCGGCGAGCGAAGTCAGCCTCGAGCATTTGCACGGACTGTATTTTGCACGCGAGAGCGGGGCCACGGCATGAATCTGATCGAACAATACGGCCCACGCGAGGCGATGGAATACGACGTTGTGATCGTCGGCGGCGGGCCTGCTGGCCTGTCGGCGGCGATCCGGCTGAAACAGCTGGCTGCTGAAAAGGGCCAGGAGGTCACCGTCTGCGTGCTGGAAAAAGGCGGCGAGCTGGGTGCGCACATCCTGTCCGGCGCGGTGATGGACCCGCGCGCGATGAATGAGCTGATCCCCGACTGGAAAGAAAAAGGCGCGCCGCTTAATACGGCCGTGACCGAAGACCGCGTCCTGTTCCTGACCGAGACCAAGTCGTTCGCCACGCCGGCGTTCGCCATCCCGCCAGCACTGGCCAATCACGGCAACTACGTGATTTCGCTGGCCAATGTGGTGCGCTGGCTGGGCCAGCAAGCCGAGGCGCTAGGTGTGGAAATCTTCCCGGGCTTCCCGGCTGCTGAAATCCTGTACAACGAAGACGGCTCGGTCAAGGGTGTTGCAACTGGCAATATGGGGGTAAAACGCGATGGCGAGCCCGGCCCTGACTTCCAGCTCGGCATGGAGCTGCATGCGAAGTACACGTTCTTTGCCGAAGGCTCGCGCGGCCATCTGGGCCGCCAGCTGATGACCAAGTACGAGCTGAACAAGGGCAAAGACCCGCAGACCTACGGCATCGGCATCAAGGAGTTGTGGGAAATCGATCCGGCGAAGCACCAGCCGGGCCTGGTGATCCACACGGCCGGCTGGCCGCTGCCAAACGACACGTATGGTGGCTCGTTCCTGTACCACCTGGAGAACAACCAGGTTGCGGTCGGCTATGTCGTCGGTCTCTCTTACCAGAATCCGTACCTGTCGCCGTACGAAGAATTCCAGCGCTATAAAACGCACCCGGCGATTCGCGGCTTCTTCGAAGGTGGCAAGCGCATCTCGTATGGCGCGCGTTCGATTACCGCTGGCGGCCTGCAATCGCTACCCAAGACCGTATTCCCGGGCGGCGTGCTGATCGGCTGCGATGCGGGCTTCCTGAACACCAGCCGCATCAAGGGCAGCCACACTGCGATCAAGACCGGCATGCTGGCGGCCGAGGCGGCGTTTGCCGCGCTGGGCGAAGGCCGCACGAGCGACGAGCTGACCAGCTTCCCGGCAGCGTTTGAAAAATCGTGGCTGCACGAAGAGCTGCACGTGGCGCGCAACTTCAAGCCGTGGATGAGCAAGGGCCTGCTGCTGGGCACGATCATGACGGGCATCGACCAGATCGTCTTCCGTGGCAAGGCGCCCTGGACGCTGCACCACAAGCATGCCGATCACGAATGCCTGAAGCCGGCGGCGCACTTCAAGCCGATCGTGTATCCGAAACCGGATGGCAAGCTGACCTTCGACAAGCTGTCGTCGGTGTTCATCTCGAACACCAACCACCGCGAAGACGAACCGATCCACCTGACGCTCAAAAATCCGAGCGTGCCGGTCGACGTCAACCTGGCCAAGTACGCCGGGCCCGAACAGCGTTACTGTCCGGCCGGGGTGTACGAGTACGTCAAGCGCGAAGACGGCGGCGACCGTCTGCAGATCAATGCGCAGAACTGCGTGCACTGCAAGACATGCGATATCAAGGACCCGACCCAGAACATCGTCTGGGTAACACCAGAGGGTGGCGGCGGCCCGAACTATCCGAATATGTAACGACCATTTTATAAAAGAGACCAACATGACAACCAAAGCCGCTTTCCACTGGGATGACCCGCTGCTGATCAACGGCCAGCTGACGGACGAAGAGCGCATGGTGCGCGACGCCAGCGCTGCCTATTGCCAGGACAAGCTGCGTCCGCGCGTGCTCGAAGCATTCCGTAACGAATCGATGGATGTCTCCATCTTCCGCGAGATGGGCGAACTGGGCCTGCTCGGCCCGACCATTCCCGAACAATACGGTGGCCCGGCGCTGAACTACGTCGCGTACGGCCTGATCGCGCGTGAAGTCGAGCGCGTCGATTCCGGCTACCGCTCGATGATGAGCGTGCAATCGTCACTCGTGATGGTGCCGATCTTCGAATTCGGCAACGAAGCGACCAAGCAGAAATACCTGCCGAAGCTGGCCACCGGCGAATGGATCGGCTGCTTCGGCTTGACCGAGCCGAACCATGGCTCCGATCCTGGCTCGATGATTTCCCGCGCCCGCAAGGTCGAGGGCGGCTACAGCCTGTCCGGCGCCAAGATGTGGATCACCAACTCGCCTGTGGCCGACGTGTTTGTCGTATGGGCCAAGGACGACGAAGGCGCGATCCGCGGCTTCGTGCTGGAAAAAGGCTGGAAGGGTTTGTCGGCTCCGGCGATCCACGGCAAGTTCGGTCTGCGCGCATCGGTCACTGGCGAAATCGTCATGGACAATGTGTTCTGCCCGGAAGAAAACGCGTTCCCCGATGTGCGTGGGCTAAAAGGTCCGTTCACCTGCCTGAACTCGGCCCGCTACGGCATCGCCTGGGGCGCGCTAGGCGCGGCCGAAGACTGCTGGCACACGGCGCGCCAGTACACGATGGACCGTCAGCAGTTCGGCAAGCCGCTGGCGGCCAACCAGCTGGTGCAAAAGAAGCTGGCCGACATGCAGACCGAGATCACGCTCGGCCTGCAGGGCTGCCTGCGCCTGGGCCGCATGAAGGACGAAGGCACGGCGGCGCCGGAAATCACGTCGATCATGAAGCGCAACTCGTGCGGCAAGTCGCTCGACATCGCCCGCGTCGCGCGCGATATGCTGGGTGGGAATGGCATTTCGGATGAGTTCGGCATCATCCGCCACATGGTCAATCTCGAGGTGGTCAATACCTATGAGGGCACGCATGACATTCATGCGCTGATCCTGGGCCGCGCGCAGACCGGCATCGCGGCGTTCTGACCGTCGCGATCATTGCGTCACCGTAGGGTGGACGGGTTTCCCGTCCACGCGTTCAACGATCATCAGATGAATTTGAACGCGTGGACGGCATAGCCGTCCACCCTACAGTGGCTGAACGGCGAATGGCGTCTCTGCGATCCCTTTTGCACCCGGCCGCAGGATGACGACCGAACCGGCATCGCCGCCAGCATTGCCCGCCCCCGCCGGATCGATCGAGGTCACGAGCAGCAGATCAAGATCAGGCCCGCCAAACGCGCACATCGACGGCTTGGCCATCGGCAGCGCGATTTCCCGATCGAGCTTGCCTTGCGGCGTGAAACGCTGCACCACGCCGCCATCGTTGGCGCAGCTCCAGTAGCAACCGTCGGCATCGACCGCCGCCCCGTCCGGCCTTCCGAGTTGCCCAGTCAGATCCAGAAACACGCGCTCATTGTGCGGTAGCCCAGAATCTATATCGTAATCGTACGCCCACACGAGGCGCCGCTGCGGATGCGAATCCGACAGATACATCGTGCGGCCATCCGGTGACCAGGCCAGACCATTCTGGGTCAGCAGGTTACGCACCACCGGCCCATGCAGCCCCCCGGCGGCGCTATAGCGATACAGCCCGCCCACCGGGCGCGCAGCGCCCATGTCCATGAACATGGTGCCGCTCCAGAACCGGCCCTGCCGATCGCAGCGCCCGTCGTTGAAACGCATGCCCTCGCCCAGTTCGGCCGCCGCCGGCGCGGCCAGCCGGGCGGCATCCAGCGCGCCATCGGCCCCCAGCGCCAGGCGAAACACACCCGTTTCCATCCCGGCGATCAAACTACCGTCGCTGCTAGCCGCGATGCAGGCCACCATCTCGGGCGCCGTCCAGTGCAGCAGCGCGCCGCTGGCATGGTCCCTGCGCCAGATACGGCGCGCAGGGATGTCGACCCAGTACCAGGCAGCCTGCCCCGCGTGCCACAGCGGGCTTTCACCAGTGGCGCAGTGCACGCCCGCGATGCGTTCAACGTCAGCAAACATCAGTTACAACCCCTTGATTTCACGGTGCTGCGGCACCAGCATTTTCATGACCGTCCACGCCACCAGGTAGGCCACGGCGCAGATCGAGAACATGATCATATACCCGGTCTGCAACTGGCCCAGCGCGCCGTAATGGTCGAACAGCCAGCCACCGAGCTTGGTGAGCAGCACGCCGCCCAGGCCACCGGCCATGCCGCCGATACCGACGACTGAACCCACGCTGTGTTTCGGGAACATGTCCGAGACGGTGGTGAACAGGTTCGCCGACCAGGCCTGGTGCGCCGAGGCGCCGATGCCGATCAGGATCACGGGTACCCAGAAGCCCAGGTAGCCAAGTGGTTGCGCCAGCAGTACGACGAGCGGACACAGGGCGATGACAAGCATGGCCTTCATGCGGCCATGATAGATGTCGGCGCCCCGGTTCAGGAACCAGGTCGGCAGCCAGCCGCCACCGATACTGCCCACCATCGTCATGCTGTACAAAACAGCGAGCGGGATGATCATGTCGGTGGCCGACATGCCGTATTGGGCCGACATGTATTTGGGGAGCCAAAACAGGAAGAACCACCAGACGCCGTCGGTCATGAATTTGCCGAAGGCGAAGGCCCAGGTCTGGCGGTAGCCCAGCAGCTTAAACCACGAGCCTTTGACCGGCGTGCCGGTGGGCGCCACCACGACACCGGCGTCGCTGTTGATGTAGGCCAGTTCGGCCGCCTTCAGGCGCGGCTGCTGTTCCGGCGCATCGTACAGCCAGATCCACAGGCCCATCCACAAGAAACCGATGCCGCCGATCACGATGAAGGCCGACTGCCAGCCCCAGTGCGCAGCGATCAGCGGCACGGTCAGTGGCGCCAGGATCGCGCCGACGTTGGCGCCCGAGTTGAAGATGCCGGTGGCAAACGAGCGCTCGCGTTTCGGGAAGTATTCGGCGGTCGCCTTGATCGCGGCCGGGAAGTTACCGGCTTCACCGACTGCCAGTACCGCGCGGCCGATCATGAAGCCAGCCACGGATACCGGCACGACGGCCAGGCCGATACTGGTAAAGACCGTGTTGACCGCTTCGCCGATGCCGATCGCGTACGCGTGGCCGATCGCGCCCAGCGACCAGATGACGATGGCCAGCACGTAGGCGCGCTTGGTGCCCATGCGGTCGATCACGCGGCCGGCGAACAGCATCGAGATCGCATAGACGAACTGGAAGGTCGCCGTGATATTGGCGTAGTCGGTATTGGTCCAGTTGAACTGCTCGGTGAGTACCGGTGCGAGCAGGCTCAGGACCTGGCGGTCCAGGTAATTGATGGTGGTGGCGAAGAACAGCAGCGCGCAGATCGTCCAGCGATACCTGCCCACCACCGACTGCGCCGGTGTTACGTCGATGACTTGCTGATTCATGGTGATCAGTTCTTTTCAAGTTGGGTGACAGCCGGCGTCTCCTCCGGCTGGTACTGCGTCAGGCGTCGTGTGTTACTTCCCTCCGCCCACTTGCAACGTGCCATCCTGCAGGCGCGCCAGGCCCAGTGGATTGTCGTCACGCAGCGCCTCCGGCAGCAGGCTGCCCGGTACGTTCTGGTAGCAGACCGGCCGCAGGAAGCGGTCGATCGCGCTGGCGCCAACCGATGTCGTGCGGCTGTCGCTGGTTGCCGGGAACGGGCCGCCGTGCACCATCGCATGCGCCACTTCGACGCCAGTCGGGAAGCCGTTGAACAGTACCCGGCCCGCCTTGCGCTCGACGATCGGCAGCAGCTTGCCAGCCAGGTCGAGGTCACCTTCGCGCGCGTGGACCGTGACGGTCAGTTGCCCGTGCAGGTGTTCGGCGGCTTGCAACAGTTGGGCAGCATCGGTAAAGCGTACCAGCACCGCACATGGGCCGAACACTTCATCTTCCAGTGCCGGGTTGCCCATGTAGGTCGCCGCGTCGCACACGTACAGCGCAGCCTGCGCAGCGCAGCCATTGCCTTCGGTCGTGCCTTGCGCGACCAGTTGCAGGCCGTCGACGGCGTTGAACGCCGTCACGCCCTTCGTGTAGGCGTCGTGGATGCCGGCGGTGAGCATCGTGCCGGCGCCCTTGGCGCCCAGTGCCTGCGCGCTCGCGGCGACAAAGGCATCGAGCTCGGCGCCGGCCAGGGCAAACACCAGGCCCGGGTTCGTGCAGAACTGACCGACGCCCAGCGTCAGCGAATCGACGAAGCCCTGCGCCAGCGTCGCGCCACCGGCCTGCACTGCCGCTGGCAGCAGGAACACGGGATTGACGCTGCTCATTTCGGCGTACACGGGAATCGGTTCGGGACGCGCGGCGGCGTTGCGCAGCAGCGCCAGGCCACCCTGGCGCGAACCGGTAAAGCCCACGGCCTTGATCGCTGGGTGCGAGACCAGTTGCTGGCCAACCGTGCGGCCGTCACCGAACAGCATCGAGAACACGCCTTCCGGCAAGCCGCATGCTTTTACTGCGCGCTGCACGGCGCGTCCGACCAGTTCCGACGTACCGGGGTGGGCGCTGTGCGCCTTGACCACGACCGGGCAACCGGCGGCCAGCGCCGATGCCGTGTCGCCGCCCGCGACCGAGAACGCGAGCGGGAAGTTACTGGCACCGAACACGACGACCGGGCCGAGGCCGATCTTGCGCAGGCGCAGATCGGGCCGCGGCGGCGCGCGCTCTGGCAAGGCGCTGTCGATGGTCGCATCCATGAAGTACCCGTCGCGCACGACCTTGGCAAACAGGCGCAGCTGGGTCACGGTGCGCATGCGCTCACCTTCCAGGCGCGCCTGCGGCAGGCCGGTCTCGAGCTGGGCGCGCTCGATCAGCTCGGGGCCGATCGCCAGAATTTCTTCGGCCACCATCTCGAGGAACGCGGCGCGCTGCTCAAGCGGCAGCGCGCGATACGGGTCGAACGCTTCGCTGGCCAGCGCGCAGGCGCGCTCGACGTCGTCACCCGTGGCCTGGCCGAAGCCGGGCTGCAGGTCTTGCCGCGTGGCCGGGTTGAAGCCGAAGACTTCCGTGCCGGCGCCGCGCACGTTGTGCGCGCCAATGATCATTTCACCGAGGATCGCCATGATCAGACCACCCCGTTCTTCTTGAGCAGGGCCAGCAGCATCGCGTCTTCTTCGGCCGTCAGATCGGTCAGCGGTGGACGCACCGGACCAGCGCCATGGCCGACCAGGCGCGCGCCGGCCTTGACGATGCTGACCGCGTAGCCGGCCTTGCGGTTGCGGATCTCCAGGTACGGCAGGAAGAAATCGTCGATCAGGCGGTTGGTGGTGGCGAAATCGTCAGCGACGGTCGCGTGATAGAAGTCCATCGCCAGTTGCGGCACAAAGTTGAACACGGCCGACGAATACACCGGGGTGCCCAGCGCCTTGTAGGCGCCGGCGTAGACTTCGGCGGTCGGCAGGCCACCCAGGTAGCTGAAACGGTCGCCCATGCGGCGCCAGATCGAGACCATCAGTTCGATGTCGCCGTTACCGTCCTTGAAGCCGATCAGGTTCGGGCAGCGATCGGCCAGCTTTTCCAGCGAATCGGGGGTCAGGCGGCAGTTCGCGCGGTTGTAGACCACGACGCCGATCTTCACCGAGCGGCACACCGCTTCGACGTGGGCGATCAGGCCGTCCTGGCTGGCTTCGGTCAGGTAGTGCGGCAGCAGCAGCAGGCCCTTGGCGCCCTGGCGTTCGGCTTCCTGGGCATGCGCGATGGCGGTGCGGGTCGGGCCGCCGCAACCGGCCAGGATCGGCACGACGCCAGCGCAGGTGTCAACGGCCGTCTTGATGATCTGGCCGTATTCTTCGCCGTGCAGCGAGAAGTACTCGCCGGTGCCGCCGGCGGCAAACAGCGCGGTGGCGCCGAACGGGGCGAGCCACTCTAGGCGCGCGGCATAGGCTTTCGGATCGAAATCACCCTGCGCATCGAAATCGGTGATCGGGAACGACAGCAAGCCGTGGGAAAGGACTTGCTTGAGTTCGTTTGGTTGCATCGTGCTGTCTCCGCTATCTGGTTGTTGGACGAAATACCTGCCATCGAGCAGGTTGTAAGTCATCGTACAACTGACTGCGGTCATCCGCAAGCAGAAAATGCGGAAATTCAGTTCATCGTGCTTTCCAGGCGGCGCTGCGCTTCCACAAGCCGTTCGCGGCTGTTGGACAGATGGGTACGCATCGCCGCGCGCGCGGCTTCCGGATCGCGTCGTTCGATGGCGCGGTAGATATCGTCGTGTTCGCGGCTGACGCGCTCGAGGAAACCGGCGGGCTTGTCCTCGTCGAGCACGGGCGTGTTGAGCCGCGCGCGCGGGATGAAGGCATTGCCCAGGCGGGTCAGGATGTCGACGAAATACCGGTTGCCGGTGGATTGCGCAATCAGCAGGTGGAAACGTTTATCCGCCTCGACCGCCGGCCTGCCCTCGGCCATCGCCTGCTGCATCTCGCGCAGCGCGGCGGCCAGCTCGTCGGCCTGCTCCTGGCTGCGACGGCTGGCCGCCAGGCCTGCGGTCTCGGTCTCGACGCCGATGCGCAACTCCAGCACGGCCAGCACATCGCGCAGTGTCACGATATTCTCGGACTCCGGGCCCAGCCCTGCCTGCGCGCGTTCGATCACGAAAGTGCCGATGCCGTGGCGGGTCTGGACCAGCCCGGCTGCCTGAAGATGTGTGATCGCTTCACGTACCACGGTGCGACTCACCCCGTGCTGGGCCATCAACGACGACTCCGTGGGCAATTTGTCGCCCGGCTTGAGCGCGCCCTGCCGGATCGTGTCGCTGATCTGCTCGACCACTCCCTGGGACAGACTGCGGTGCTTGCGTTGCGGGAGCGTCATGATGGGAAATCGCGATGAATGGAATGGTGCAGATTATACGCGACGATCAAGTTGTACGACGTCCTATAACTAGGGAAGCTCTAATCAATATTTGCGGTATAGCCACGTTGCAAAATTGGTCCGACCAACCTAGAATCAGATGATCATAAAAATATGGAGACACCGTGGCTAACATCCGCCCTTCTGCCCTGACCCTGCTATGCCTGCCGTTATGGTTCCTGGGCGGCGCCGCCACGGCCACGCCACCCGTCCACGACCGCGTGATCCTGGTGGGCGACTCCACCATGGCCAGCACCACCGGCTACGGCGACGCGCTGTGCGAACGATTCACGCCCGAGACGGCCTGCCTGAATATGGCACGCGGCGGGCGCAGTTCGGGCAGCTTCCGGGCCGAGGGCCGCTGGGACGAGGTGACCGGCCTGCTGCGCGCCGGCGGCTACCGGCGCACCTTCGTGCTGATCCAGTTCGGCCACAACGACCAGCCGGGCAAGCCCGGTCGCTCGACCGACTACGTCACCGAATTTCCCGCCAATATGCAGCGCTACGTCATTGAGGCGCGCGCATTGAAAGCGATACCAGTGCTGGTCACGCCACTCACCCGCCGCAGCTTCAAGGGAGGCTATGTTCAGGATGACCTGGCGCCATGGGCGGCCACCGTGCGCAACATTGCCGCCGCCACGGCCACCCCGCTGATCGAACTGAACGCGCTGTCGCTGGCGGCCGTGCAGGCCATGGGGCCGGACGAGGCCGACAAACTGGCGCGCGTCGGCGAGAACTTCGACCGCACGCACGTGGGACCATTGGGCGCCCGGCGCTTTGCGGACATCGTCGCCCGCGAGATCGTACGCAAGGTGCCGCAACTGGCTGACGACCTGATGACTGCCGACGGCGCCGGGGGTACGCAATGAACGCCACGCTGGCGGCGATCGTACTGGCACTGGCGGCGGTGCAACCCGTCCACGCACAGACCGTGGCGCCGGCAAGCGCCGAGCGCCAGCACGCACCGTCCGACGGCTGGGCCGCGCAAGAAGGCGGCACGCGTGGCGGCGCACTGGCGCTGCCTGCCCACGTGTACACGGTGCGCAGCCGCGCAGAACTGGTCGCGGCGCTTACAGCATCTGCGCCCTCGCGTATCGTGCGGGTGGCGGCAACCATCGACATGACCGAAGGCCGGCCGTTCACCGACAGCGCCGATCAGGCGAGGCGCAGCGCCGTGACCATTCCTTCCAACACCACGCTACTGGGCGTGACGCCCGGTGCCGGCTTTATCAACGCCAGCTTGACGATCGACGGGGTCGAACAGGTGATCGTGCGTCATCTGGCGATCCGCAATCCGTGCGACATCCAGCCGGAATGGGACCCGCACGACGGCCCGCAAGGCAACTGGAATTCGGATTACGACGGCATCACGGTGCGGGCCGCGCGCCACGTCTGGATCGACCACAATAGCTTCACCGATGCACCCGACACGGACGACCGGGCGCCGGTCGAGAATGGCAAGATCAAGCAATGCCACGACGGCGCGCTGGATATCTCCCAGGGCGCGGACCTGGTCAGCGTCACCTACAACCATTTTGCCGATCACGAAAAGAACATGCTGATCGGCGCCAGCGACCGCGCCACCGGCGACACGGACCGGCTGCGCATCACGCTCAAGGGCAATCTGTTCGAGCACGTCGCCGAGCGCGCGCCGCGGGTACGCTACGGCCAGGTGCACCTTTTCAATAACTATTATGTGGGCGAGCGCAAGCGAGCCGTCTACCGTCACCACTACAGCATCGGCGTGGGGCTCCAGGCACTGGTGCGCTCCGACGCCAATGCCTTCGATGTGACCGGCGCGCAGGGCTGCGCGGACCTGGTGCGCGACCCGGGGTCGCGCCATGGCATGTTTGCCGACAGCGGCTCGCTGCTCAATGGCCAGCCGCTCGGCGCCTGTCCGTTTGGCGGGCCTGCAATGGCGCCCCTGCCCTACGCCCATACGGCGCTGCCGGCGCAGCTGGTGCCCCAACACGTGCGCACCCATGCCGGCCCGCGGCCGGCACAGGGTGGCGACGGCATGGCCGAAGTGCGCCTGTCGCTGGCGCCGGGTGCCCCGTTCGTGCTGCGCGCGCGGCGTCAGGCAAATGGCGACTGGCAGGGCGTGAGCGCCCAACTGGCCGATGAAGGAAAAACCCTGCAGGTCGAACTGCTGGCGTCGCGCAGCGGCAAGGTGGAACGCCTTAAGCAGGTGCGGCGCCGTCTTGCTCCAGCCTTCGTGGCATCCCGCACGCCGCTGACCGTGGGCCTGACATCCGAGGGCGGTGTCTTGTTTGCGCTGATCGATGGCGAGCGCGTCACGAGTGCGTTGGAGACGCCGCTGCCGGCAACCCTGCCACTCGACTGGGAAGCAGGCGCGCATACGATACTCGATGTGCGCACCGGGCCGGAAGGTACAGTGCCGGCGCGTATAACGCCGCAAGTCGCGGACAACCGGATCGCGCTGCAGGCCGGCGATCCGGCCGAGACGATCGGCATCGGCGGCGCGGCCGACCTGATAGCCGTGGTGGCCGACGCGCGCATCGCAACGGCTGCCGTGGTCGATGGCGCGCTGCGGATCACGCCACTGGCGCCCGGCCAGACCACGGTTGCACTGACCAGCGCAAGCGACCCATGGGCGCAGGCGAATCTGGATGTGATCGTTGGCCCGCGCTTTGCTGAACCAACGGGCGCACCGGCCGGCATCGGCCTCGATCCGGCGCGCGGCGCACGCGGCGTGCCGCCGGACACGCTGCTCCGCGTGGCGCTGGCACCCGGCGCGCAACTGACCGGCGAAGGCAGCATCCGGATCTGGCGCAAGCGCGATGGCGCGCTGGTCGGGGTGATCCGCCCCGGCGAGACGGTGAGCAGAACCGGCCCGGCGCCGCGCCAGCGCCTGGTGCGCGAGCACCGGCTGCGGCTGGTCGACGGCCAGTTGCGCGCCCAGTTGCCGCAAGCGCTTGACTACGATACCGAGTATGTCGCGACGGCAGAAGCACGCCTGGTGCGCGGCGCGGACTTTGTCGGCGCGCGCTGGTCGTTTCGCACGACGCCGCACCGCCCGGTCGGCGACAGCGTGACGGTGGCCAGCACGGGCCGTGCCCACTTCCGCACCGTACAAGGCGCGCTCGACTACGCGATGAGCCTGCCCAGCGCCCTGCCGCTGACCGTGAATGTGCGCGATGGCGTCTATTCCGAACTGCTGTACCTGCGCGACAAGGACCGGCTGACGCTGCGCGGCGCCAGCCGTGAAGCGACGATCATCCGCGCCACCAACAGCGACACGATCAATCCCGGCTCCGGCAGCGGTCAGGCGCCGCAAGAGCCAGGGCTGCTGGGCGGGCGCGCGCTGTTCCTGGCCCAGGACAGCGACCTGCTCGAACTCCGCGACATCGCCCTGCACAACAGCACGCTGCGCAGCGATGGCCATTCGCCGCAGGCCGAGACGCTGTTCTTCAACAGCCTGGACGGGCGCCTGGCGGTGCGCAATGCGCATTTTTCGAGCGAGCAGGACACGCTGCAACTGAAGGGGTACGCCTGGATCTACAAATCGCTGGTCGAGGGCAATGTCGACTTCGTCTGGGGGAACAACCGGACGACACTGTTCGAAGACAGCGAAATCCGCACGGTCGGCGACAGCGCGAATCCCGACAGCGGCGGCTACATCGTCCAGGCGCGCACTGTCGGCCCGGCCGAGACGGGGTTCGTCTTCCTGCGTTCGCGCCTGACCCGTGGTCCCGGCCCGGCGGGCAACCTGCCTCCGGATGGCAGCGCCTACCTGGCACGCTCGCCGGGAACGGCGAACACCTGGGACCACGTCGCCTTCATCGAGTGCACCATCGGCCCGCACATCGCGGCCGACGGCTGGCTGCGCCGCCCGGCGCCCAACCCACTCCAGGGCGGCTGGCGCGAATACGGCAACCGCGCGCCGGACGGCCAGCCGCGCCACTACGGCGGCGCGGTGCTGGACGCTGCGCAGGCAGCGCGCTATCGCACCCGCGCCGCTGTCTTTGCCGGCAGCGGCTGGGACCCGCAGCCATAAGCGGCTTGGCTACCACGATAACTATTTGCTGCGCGCCCTTGCCACATCAGGCCGGCCAAACTAAGATTCGCTAGTTTTGGCAGAGCTGCCAATTATCCAGGACGAACCGACCGATGAAGATTACTCCAGCGCCGAATGAACCAGGCACCACCGAGCCGCGGCTGTACCGGGTCGTGGCGGCCAGGATCGAAGAACTGATCCGTGCCGAGAACATCCGCGGTGGCGAGCGCCTGCCTGCCGAGCGCGAGCTGGCGGCCAAGCTCGGGGTCAGCCGCACGTCGCTGCGCGAAGGCCTGATCGCGCTCGAACTGGGTGGCAAAGTTGAAGTGCGTGGCGGGTCCGGTGTCTATGTCAGCGAACAGGCAGCGCCGCAGGCGGTGGTGCCGACGGCCGGGCCGGGCCCGTTCGAAGTGCTGGCCGCGCGCCGCATGATCGAGGTCGAAGTCGCCGCGCTGGCGGCGAAGCACGCCAATGATTCGGCCATCGACGCCATCCTGCTCGCTGTCGAGGAGATGGAACAGCACCACGAGGACCGCAGCGCCAATGAAATGGCCGACCGCAATTTTCACCTGGCCATCGCGCGCGCGACCGGCAACAGCGCCATGGTCGGCGTGATTGAATACCTGTGGAGCCAGCGCGGCTCGCTCTGGCACAAGCTCAAGGAGCACTTCCAGACCGAGGAACTGCGCCAGCAGACACTGATCGACCACCGCAATATCTTCGCTGCCATCGCATCGCACGATGTCGCCGGCGCCCGCCAGGCGATGCGCGCCCACCTCGACCGCGTCACACGCACCTTCTCGCGCGGCTGACCAGCCTCGTCACAACAGCGGGCCGCGCCAGCGCCCGCTTCACGGGTCAGCGCTGCCCGACACCTGCCCTTCCGCGCCCCTGCGCACCGCCCCCTCTCCGTTATACGACATAAATAAGACAACATCTGTATAGACCAGAACATATTTCGGCACGTCCAGATTGCCTAAGTGGTCTTACCAAAGTAAAATTGAACATACCAGTCGCCGGTTGCGCACGATTCACAGAAATCACGAACCGCCCGACATGCACGCGATCCCGAGAGACATCCGGACGCACTCTCACGATGACAGGCAGGAGACACTCAGTGAAGATCAACCGTACAACCCCATTCCCGGGCTTTCTGCTCTCGGCCGTCGCACTGGCCGCCATGACCCTCGCCAACGGCGCGGCAGCGCAGGAAGCGCAGCCTCAGCGCGTCGAAGTGACGGGCTCATCCATCAAGCGCCTGGCGACCGAAAACGCCCTGCCCCTGACCACCTACAAGGCCGAGGAACTGGTCAACCAGGGCCTGACCACGATGTCGGAAGTGGCCGTGGCCCTGACCGTGGCCGCGACCAACGAACCAGTCGGCGGCGGTGGCGGCGGCACCATGATCAATATGCGCGGCCTGAACACCAACCGCACGCTGGTGCTGCTCAACGGCCGCCGCCTGGCCAATGAAGCGCTGGGCGCGAGCTCGGTCAACGTCGACGTCATTCCGATGGCCGCCATCGAGCGCGTCGAAGTGTTGCGCGACGGCGCATCGGCCCTGTACGGTACCGATGCGATCGCGGGCGTCGTCAACTTCATCACCAAGCGCACGGTGCAGGAAGTGACGATTCATGCCAGCACGGTGCAGCCGGAGCAGTCCGGCGGCGGCGAACAGAAGCGCGTGACGATCCTGGCCGGCAAGGGCGATATCGCCACCGACGGCTGGAACGTCTACACCGCGTTCAGTGCCCAGCGCCGCAGCTCGCTGCTGCAACGCGACCGGCCACAGATCTGGGACGCCGATAAACTCGCGTCGCTGGGTGGCACGCCGTTCACGGCCAACACCTCGGGCGGCTCGGCGTCGCCCGCCAACTTCACGATCTACCGCAACGGGCGCCCGGCCAATATCACCGGCAACCCGTACTTCGCCGCCGGTTGCGTGGCTCCCGGCCTGGCCCAGACCACGGTGCCGTCCACCCGCACCGCTGCCAATGGCGCACGGACCTGCATCACCGACCCGGGCATCTATCCGGAACTGCTGCCGGAAAACCAGCAAGTGACCTTGTTCACCAAGGGCAGCCTGGCGCACGGCGACGGCAAGATGCTGACTGTGGAACTGAATCTGTCGCGCTCGTACATCGACGCGATCAGCCCGCCCCAGCCGTTCGGCAACAACACCGACTACGACCGCCTCACCGCGTCGCGCCGGCCCCTGATGATTACCAGTGCCAGCCCGTATTACCCGGGTGGTCGCGGCGGCGTGCCGGCCGTGGCCGGCCTGAACGGCGAAGACCTGGCCCTGACCTGGAGCCTGGATGAACTGGGCGCCGCCAAGCTGCATGACGTTCAGACCAACCACCGCCTGGTAGTCGCCGACGAAGGCGAGTTCAAGGGCTGGGACTACCGCGTCGGCGGCTCGTACGGCTACAGCCACCGCGACTCCGGCTTCAAGGAAAACTTCGTGCGCACCCCGGCCGTGTATGCCGGCGTGGCCAACGGCATCCTCAACCCGTTCGGCGCGCAGGATGAAGCGGGCCGCGCCTACCTTGAGGACATCTCGGCCGACGGCCAGCTGTTCCGTCAGGCCGACGTGCGCTACTACGGCGCCGACTTCAACCTTAGCCGCACGCTGATGGCGCTGCCCGGCGGCGACCTCGGGATTGCGGTGGGCGGCGACTGGCACCGTGAAACGTATGCCGAAAACGTGCCGATGATCGGCAACGAGGTGGTCTGGCGCGTCAGCGGCTCTCCCGGCAACAACCCGAGCGGCCAGCGCCGCGTGGCCGGTCTGTACGCCGAGCTCGACGCCCCCGTGACGAAGGACCTGAACCTGAACTTCGCCGTGCGCGGTGACCACTTCAGCGACTTTGGCTCGACCTTCAACCCGAAGGCCAGCTTCCGCTACCAGCCTATCAAGGAACTGATGGTGCGCGGCACGGTCAGCACGGGCTTCCGCGCGCCGACCCTGCCGGAACTGTATGGCGTACCGCGCACCTTGACGCCATCGACGTCGACCTGGGACGATCCGCTGCTGTGCCCTGGCCCGACACCAAACGTGGCCGGCTCCGGCACCCTGACCACCGACCCGCGCTTTGCCGGCCTGGGCCTGGACGCCGAGCGCGTCTGCAACACGCGCCTGACCACGCTCGTCGGCGCCAACCCGGACCTGGAGCCAGAAAAATCGAAGACCTACACGGTCGGCTTCGTGATCGAACCGGTCAAGAACTTCGTTGCCACGATCGACTTCTGGAAGATCGACATGAAGCGCACGATTGCCCAGATCAACGAGGATTCGATTTTCGATAATTTGGACCGCTACCAGGATCTGTTCGTGCGCAATCCGGACGGCACGCTGCAGTACATTACCAAGACGCGTCTGAACATGGGCGGGCTCAAGACCCAGGGCATCGACCTGAGCCTGAACTACATGCTCCCGACCGCGCACTGGGGGCGCTTCGGGTTCTCGATGGATGGCACCTACACCGACCGCTACGAAGGCCAGAACGATGCGGGCAGCCCGTGGGTCGACAGCGTCGGACGCATCGGTGCGCTCTCGACCGGCTCGACCTCGGCCAATACCTACATCTTCAAGTGGAAGCACCAGGCGCGCGTGAACTGGCAGTACGGTGCGTTCTTCGCCCAGCTCACGCAGCAGTACAGCTCGAGCTACGAAGACACCAATGCGCTGCCGACCCAGCAGCCGGGGCAGCCGTTCTACAACGTGATCGAGCCCTACCGCGTCTACAACCTGTCGACGACCTACAAGGTGTCGAAGCAGCTCAAGATCGGCGCGGGCGTGAACAACCTGTTCGACACCGATCCACCGCTGTCGAACCAGCGTCTGTCCTCGCGTGTGGTGTTCGCCCAGAACATCGCCAAGCCGATTGGCCGGGCGTTCACGGTAAGGGCTGACTACACGTTCTGATCGTCGGTGAGGTCCGCCGTTTCCGACTTGTGCAGGAACGGCGGACGTACGCGCTAGCGAAGAACTCGCATTTCTGCTGCCGCAACGAATCCAATGACTGCCGCCGCCACAGCTGACATGACTGCGTACAAACTACAAAGCTGCACTGTCGCTTTCTTAGAGCAACGATCACCTGAGCGATGCGCCGCTGGTCCATGTCCGTGGCAGGAGCTAAATTGCCCAGACCGGCGGGAACTCAAGTAGAATCCTCGACATGTGTACGCCAACGACATTGAGTTTACCAGCGCGCCTTGGGCCACCTGCCTACCTGCGCAACATGACGCTGGCCAGAAGCATGATTTTCGAGCCCTATTTAGCGTTCGAGGCACGCCCATCGTCGAGTGCGATCGCGACCTGAACTCGAACAACTTCCGCACCAAACCCCAACGGTCGAGCATATCTATGTCGCGGATATCGAGGCCAGTTATGTGGCAAACCGCTCCGGCCGATTACACGTTTTCACAAAGCCTTGACCAGGAGCGGACCTTTCAGAACAATGTTAACCGTATTCAACACGATAGCAAAATTACGTCAGTGCAACCATTAACCATAAAACCTTACGTTGCGTCTCTTTTCCGAAAGTCATACTTCCCTGCCAAATATCTTTCAGCGCGGAAGTGACCGCGAGTTCGCCAGAGATATAGTTTTTCTCATTCTTCCATCAGTATCTACGTCCTGCCGGTGTCTACAGCAACGAGCCCGCCAATGCTACGCGAAGAGATGGAGCATGAATACTGCGAATAGATCCACATTCTCCGCTAGAATTAGCGACATCGCCCCGCTTTCATTCCAAGGCCCTCGCGCACCACTAACAAACAAGCAAACGAGCCAGTTTGTACCCGCCTCAACTCAACGCACGATGCCGCGCGACGTCGCGTCATCAAGTTCCGTGGCAAATCGATACAGAAGAGCCTGACTGACCAAGTTACCTCTCAATGCGCAGAACGGATTCAATCCGACCCGGTTCGGCTCGGCTCGGAGGCTTACATCAGAGTCGCAAGGGAATGTGCTATAAGCTCGAACTTATAACCCGGTGCTTCGCTACGTGCGAATTGCTCATCTGCTCGACCTAGCATAAATTCGCTCAAATTTGGACCTTACCAGGCTCTAAGACTGCTAGCGCTCCTAATGATCTTTTCGACAACTTAGTAGCTAACTACGCAATCTGAACCAAACTAAATTTTAATCATTTTTTTGAGATTAACTGGGTAAGACTACTATTAAATTGATACACTAACAAAGTAGTTTCTGTAAAACTGTGAAACAGGGCGGCAGGTATGTAAGGAGCGGGCCTTCTTCCATCAGGCAAACTGGATTAGAAATCTTCTTTTCGAATTTCCTGCTGAATTATAAACATATTTTTATGATAAAAATCGGCTAACCATGAGCAAAGCATTTCGGGACTACTTCAGAAAGAAATTCGAGACACGTAGAAAGATGGGGCCTGAGGAAGTACTAGCATTATTAGCCGAGCTTAAAAAAATACAGCCTGCGGAAGTTTATACAGATCTAGTAAGAACCTTCTCAGAACAGCCAGCGAATGCTAAATATCGAGTTAAGGGGCAAAGTTCTTTCCAAGATTTACTTTGGTTAGCTTCATCGCTGAGCTCTACTACGTTGGAAAAAGAATTTAGGTTTTCTGTTTTTTGGCTTAAGGATAGCGTGAATTTCCTAAATAATTTTAGGATAACAGCTTCAGATATCGAATGTCTACTACTCTCGAATAAGCCCAAGGAAGCATATAATCTCCTAATTGAACATATAAGATTTTGTGGATGGAGTATGTGGGCAGCTGAACTAGAATTCGCTTTTAGTTCATATTTTTCGGATGAATTAAAAGATAGTATTAAGCCAAAAGGTTACTCACACCAAGGAGATAAAAGAATTTCTTCGCTTTTGGGTCAAGTTTTGAAGGATAGAAACGATCCTAGCATTCCGGTTGGTAGATTCATGGAAAAATGCCAGAACTCTTTTCCAAAACTAAAACTGACGAAAAGCCTTAAAGCTTATTTATTCTACCGGGCATACCGATATACTGGAGATATACGCGAGACCATCCCTCAATTTCTTTCAATCGAAATGGGGCATTCTCCAATCGACTATTATGAAACACTGATTGATAATTTTTCTGTGATATCGATGGACAAAGAATACTCAGATCTTTGGCCGATAGTGATGCAAGTAACATCCGAGCTAATAAATATTGGGTACGAAGATTTTCGTCTCAAAAAAATAAATTTTTTGGTCGGCGGCGAAGATTTTAAAATATATGACACTAGAAAATGCTCTCCAAAAACTGAAGAAATTTTAGAGAAAATTTTGACGATCAATAGGCTGCAAGACGATGTAGCGGCCAATGATTGGGATATATTAAATTTAAAAGCTACAATTGACTCATTCCAAGCATCTGATTCGTTGGGTTACGACGAGGCAAATTATTTGTTTAAGTTTGGTTGCAATTTCCGAGGGCTTGCAGTCGGGGCGGCAATTTTCGGATACATTTCGAACTTGACAGAAGGCAACTCTGGAGGATCTATAGTTCCCGCGTGGGGTCAGTTTTCCTCACCAAATTATCGATTCAATGATTTTTTAAGCATATCGCAGAATCAGACTTCAGAAGTACTGCATAAGGTGATAGATAAATTCGATGAAAGCGATTTGAAAAATAAATGCGCCGAGTTTGTTAACTGGATAGACGGTAATTTCTTGAGTACTATCCAAAATGATGAAGATGCGGTTAAGCTAATTTGGGCGGCGAAAATGCTAATCTCTCAATCGCGGACACATGAAGCGTTTTCAATGGCGATACGAATAAGAAAGCTTGGCGGTAGATGGACTCGTTACGCGAGCAACATTGAGATCCTGGCATCGATTGAGAATCAAGATCTGGATTTTGCTATTTCATCTACATGCGAATTATTGGTAGAAGACGAGCGTATGACAATCCAGCTACCGTTAGACTCGCTATTCGAAGAAAAAAAATGGAAGGACTACAAAGCAGTTGATCCAAAAATTGTCGCTCTCGTGTCTGCAGCATCCTATGAAATGACAAATGATTTAAATTCGCGATTTATCTGTCAAATGGCATGCCGAGCATACCTCAGATCAGGGCAACGTGAAAGCGTTGTGGGAGCCTGGGAAAATTTGGATGCATACCAGAAATCACTAACCATACGCTTCCTAACCACAATCTGGACAGAAGATAATCTATCAATGGCCGGATTTTTAACTACACAAGAAGTACAAAGAGATCGGATAGAAGTATTGCAGTTACTTTTACAGATAGATAGTGGCGATGCTCTTGATGATTATGCTGAAGAGATTAAGAATCTTACTTTTAGTGAAACCTTACTGCAAGGTCTGAAGCATATTGAAAGCTCTAGGATTTTCGTGAACGAAGGCGCGATTGCTAGATGGGCCGAAAAAGAACTTCAGCCTGATTTTGATCGGTGGAAGAAAGAAAGCGCGAAAGATAGTTCTACTAAATCTTTAGATGATGTTGTAAGACAATATTTAATGGGCGATTCATCGGCTCAGACCGTTTTATTTAGAACAGAGTCTCTCAGCGAAAATAATATTATTCTACTTATACTGACGGAAAGATTGCTTGGAAAATTTTTATCTGACCCTTCTGACGGACTTAACTGCTACCTAAGCTCGAGGATTAGACATGGGACCTTAAAGGGAACTCTCCTTGGGCCGCTGGATGAGGCAGGTTTGTTAGGAATGTCTGATGCAGAAATAGAAGCGGATTGGCGAGTAAGGATCGGGGAAATCAGCAAAGAATTTATTCCACAACTAATTTCCCATGTAAAAAGATTTAATGTGGATATTGAGAACATAACGCTAAGATTGATCAATGAAACAGTGCAAATCCAAACTCCAACAACCCCAAATGGAAAAATATATGCATCTATTGGAGGAAGTGTAAATTTCACAACATTTCTATCACTTGCGAGGGATTCTCCTTTTCCTGTATTTATATCTAGCTGCTTTGAGCTTTTCTGGTTTCTACTGGCCCCTTCACTAAATAAACTCGCGGATGAATTCCGTACTAACGTGAAAAATGATTTGCAGACTCAGTTTGAGAAACTTATTGCATCCCTCCGTCCTATTGGAGATTCTGCTGTCACTCTCACTACCTCTTTACGAACCGTGGCGACAGCTACTCAAGCGCAGTGTGACGTAATTGCAAACTGGTTCCAGTCTGAACGCGCTCTAGACAAGCATGTCTTCTCTTTAGCCGCTGCAATCGAAATTGCTACTGCTAGTACGGGCCGAGTATATCGCACGTTCCCGATAAGTTCTGTAATCAACCAAAACCCTGAGCAGATAGTTCCCCTAACTTCTCTAGGGCTCTCAGCAATAACCGATTGCTTGTATGTTATGCTAGAAAACGCTTTCAAACATTCTGGCTTGAAAGCAAAGGTTGGTCCTCTGGAGATCGGCACCATTCTTGACAGTAGTAATAATATTCTTCAAATATCGCTTCGACATCCTTTGTCGGATGCTAGGCTTGAAGAGTTAATAAACGGTGGACTTACGTTGATTCGGGAGGCATACATTAACAACGCATCGATTGAGAGTGCTGCCTCGGAAGGTGGATCTGGATTCGCCAAATTAGCCAGAATTAGTAAAACAGTCGATACTAGGCAATACCCAGACCCTATCGCTATAGATCTGAATGATTCCGGAATCTTGACGGTGCGAGTCTGTATTCCACTATATTCTCGCGGAGATGCCTTTGATGCCTACTTCTCGTAAAATAAATTTTCTTATTGTCGAAGACGATGAGCCTAAACTCAGTGCAGTAGTCGCTATGCTTCAAGAAATAGATGGAACCGCACATATATTAGTCGCGGGCTCTGTAGCATCAGCGATAAAAACCATCGAAAGCAATACTGTGAACCTGGCGATCATAGATATGTCACTTCCAACTTTTGACATATTAAATGATATCAATGGCGGCGGACGCCCGCAGGGATTCGGAGGTCGTGATATCTTACGTTTTCTTGAGAGCGAGCAACCAGAGGCTTTATGCGTGGTTCTTACGCAGTACGAGGAGTTTAATGTGGATATCTCCTATGGAAATTCACAAAATCTACAAAGTATATCTGGTGAATTATCAAAAGAATTCGGCGATTCTTTGCTGGACGTAATCTATTATTCTGGCCGGCGGGGCGATTGGCGAGATAAATTAAAAAATATTATTCATAAACTTAAAAAGGAATAATTTTGACCATTTTTGCTCTAGTTGTTGATGACGATGAAATTAAATTAAATAAGGTCGTTTCTGAATTAATAGCATTGGGCCTGAATAGAGGTGAGATCTATACCGCCGCTGATGCAGCGGCGGCTAGAAAAATTCTTTACGAACGCAGTTTTGATTTGTTATTACTTGATTTAAATTTGCCAGAACGTTTCGGAAGTGTAAAGGGGCCCACCGCCGAGGTCGGCCTTGGACTTCTGCGTCAAATTGTTGAAGATGAAGAGATACCGGCGCCGACAAACATTGTAGGAATTACTTCTGACTCGTCATCGCTTACACATTACAGAGCCGAATTTGATGTATTAACAACTCAAATACTCTTCATTGACCCGATAAATATCGAATGGAAGTCGTCGTTGAAATTTTTGGTGGGTCGAATTAAGAATAAAAATCAAGAAGCATTCGACATTGATATCTTTTTTATAACTGCATTGCGAGAGCCTGAACAAGCAGAAATTTTGAAACTTCCAATTTCTTGGGAGGCGGAAGAATCGCTGGGGAATGGAATTTTGATACGACGCGGCACTTTTTTAACTGGCAACGTGGTTCGAAAAGTGGTGACTGCTCACTCTAATCAGATGGGTCTTGTCGCGTCGGCTTATCTTACAAGTTTAGTAATCCAACGATTCCGCCCGAAATTACTCTTTATGACGGGAATTTGCGGTGGAATTGGCGATAAAACCAAACTTGGCGACATTATTTTTGCCGAAAAAAGTTGGGATTGGCAAAGTGGGAAGTGGGGAGTAGGCGGAAAATTCGAAATTGCTCCCGACCCGAAAGATGCTGATGGAGAATTGCTTGCATTTGGTCATGGAATCAAAGACTTAATTCGAACGTATCATTCCGAATTTCCAGGAAGCCGGCCTAAGGAGATCCCTAAGATTGTCCACGGCCCAATGGTTTCTGGAAGTGCTGTAGTAGCGGATAAAGCACTGCATGAGCGGTTTATAACTCAACATAGAAAAAGTGTTGGTGTCGATATGGAATGCTATGGCGTATATTTTTCATCCTCTATGGCGACCGGACCAAAGCCAAAGGTACTATGCCTAAAAGCTGTCTCCGATCTTGCGAATCGCCAGAAATCAGATGATTTTCAAGAGTATTGTAGTTACATTACGGCTCGGGCAGCGTTCGACATTGCAGGAAAATTTTTTGATCAAGAAAGATCGTAATCTGCTCGTCACTATGTTGTTCGATTTGGCCCGGTGACTGGCAATCCTACTGCTCCAGTTCGGCAGCAGGCACTATCCACGTAGCTTGGCATTTGCTACGCGACAGGATCCGGAACGGTAACGCAGATACGTCGAGCAACCTTTATTGGCTTTTCTTAATTCGGTGAAAGGTGCCCGGTAGTGACTTCATGTCCCCGGGCACCTCAATAAATGGCTAATTCACCTTCGCGGGTGTCTAAATGATTAGGCATCGCCGTAATTTCTACTCCGTCTTCTAGATTGAGGTCGTTCTGTTGATTAGAGAACACCGCCTCAATATCTCGAAAGTCAGCCGATCAACGGATATCGGCATGAGTTCTATTCGTCGTTGTGGGGGCAAGGCGATGCTGAGCAAAGGGGTCGGCCATGTATAGGAAAGCCGTTGACGGCAGAACAGCAGCTTTTTCTTCAGTTGTGGCGTGAAAACCCTCAGCTTAGCAGAGATCGAAGCTTTGAAAAAAGCATTAGCTCTCCTTACCCGCGCGCTCAAGTGAGCTACTGACACATCGACCAGTTGCATACAAAGGCCTTACCTGACGCACAGGCTTGCCGTCGCCCGATATAAGCAAGACCCGATTTTATGACGCCAAGCGCCGTGCCATAGCGGACAATTTGTAGGGCGAACCTGCGCCGACGCGGTGCTTTTGCGAACAGCGCCCAAAGTTACGGCAGCTGCCTTTTGGCCACTGTCTTGGCCAATAGTAGCCTGCGAATAGGAGTCATTAGGGACCCGAACTGATGGCTAAATTGGCTTAAAGCCGGTCTAACGGCGTAAATCCGTCAACACGATAGATAGCAAGCATGCGCAACCAGTTACCCAAACCGTGCTGGCCAAGCAGCCCACCCGGCAGCGCCAAACCTGGATTACGCATTACTCCCCGAGTACCTTAAAGTGCCGCACCACATGCAAAGGCATGTATAGTCCCAATGAGATGGCCACTCCGAGGCTTACAAAGGCTCAGTCAAAAGTCTGCTATCGCGCACCTGCGTGCCCAACCGGCTTTAGCAAACAGTATAGCTGGAAGCAACTAGAGCAAAACGCATTGATAACGCGGAGATAGACGGTATTTCTAACAACCTCATGGCGTGATAGGTCTGTCTCACACAATAGCTCGATGCGAACTCTATTATCGGTGAAAACAATTGTGATTTGCGCCCTCGCCAACGTTGCCCTGACGTGGTACCTCTATGACATACGCTACATGCGCCTGAACCGCTCGCGCCTCCGCAGCGTGCAGTTCAAGTCAGTGCTCTAACACGTCCCGTCAAGGCGTAACGCGGACGTAGTCGATGTCCGCCCACGCGCCCGCCGCGCCGGTGGTAAACAGGCCAACCTGCGCGCCCACCCAACGCCCCATCGCCGCATCGAATGGCTCGCCCAGCGGCGTGAACACAGTCCCATCCTGGCTGTACGAGAACGCCACGCGTGCGCCATGCGTCACGTGCGCACGCAGAAGTACCTTGTAGCCGGCCAGCGCCGGCCCAAGCGTGTCGATGCATTCGCCCGCCGCCTCGCAGCGCGCCATCACCATGCGTGGTTTGCCGTCAACCCGGCGCACCCCGAACCACTGGCTTGTCAGTCCCAGAACGCCCAGCCCAACCTGATCGCCATCGCGCCCCGCGCGCAGTTCGACGCTGGCCGTCACACCAAATGCCGGCGCCGGAAATTTCTGTGTCAGCACCGACGCCAGTGTGCGCAGCGGTGCCACTGGCTGCGCGAACATGCGCAGCATGCCGGGACGTGCGTCGAGTGCATACCAGCCGGGTTGCGGGTTAGCCGTCCATTGCCACTGGTGCCCGAGCACAGCGCTGTCGAATTCGTCGCTCGTGGCCAGCTCGCGGCGGGCAAACCGGCCGGGCACCGGCTTGGCATGCTCGATGACCGGCTGGCCCGCGCCCGGCGTGGCGGACGATTCACCGATCAGCGGCCAGTCATCAATCCAGCGCAGCGGCTGCAAATGCACCACCCGGCCATAAGCGCGCCGGTCCTGGAAATGAAAGAACCAGTCCCCGCCCTGCGGCGTCGTGACCCAGGCGCCCTGGTGCGGACCGTTGATATCGGTCGCGCCCTGCGCCATGACGATCCGGTCTTCGTAGGGGCCCTCGATCCGGCGCGAGCGAAACACCGATTGCCAGCCCTGCTCGACCCCACCGGCCGGCGCGAACACGTAATACCAGCCATTGCGCTTGTACAGCTTGGGCCCTTCGAGGGTCCGGTAGCCCGGCAGACGATTGCCATCAATGATCACGCGGCCTTCGTCCAGCAGGCTGCGCCCATCAGGCGCCATGCGGCGCAGCGTCAGCACGTTGTTGATGCCGGCGCGGCTCTTGGCCCATGCATGAATCAGCCAGGCCTGGCCATCGTCATCCCACAGCGGGGCCGGATCGATGAGGCCTTTACCGGGCAACAGCAGGTGCGGCGCACTCCACGGGCCGGCGAACTCGGTTGCCGTGGTGACGTAAATGCCGTGATCCGGGTCGGGATAAAAAATCCAGAAGCGCCCGTCGTGATGGCGCAGGCTGGGCGCCCACACGCCCTTGCCGGGCTGCGGCACAGCGAATGCGGCCGGTGGCGTGAGTTGCGTCACCGCGTGGCCGACCAGCTCCCAGTTCACCATGTCGTTTGACGCCAGCAGCGGCAGGCCCGGTGCGTTGGCAAAGCTCGATGACACCATGTAGTAGCGCTCGCCGACTCGGATTGCATCGGGGTCGGAATAATCGGCATGCAGGATCGGATTGCGGTAGCGGCCGTTGCCGAGATCCGGCGACCACGGCGCGCGTGCCGGCACTGGCCCGAGCGTCTTGCCCAGGAAGCGGTCCATCGCATCGACAGTTGGCGCCAGCCAGGGGTCGAACAGCCAGAAGGAATGCGGCGCGTCGTCCAGCGCCACCGTATCGGTCGGGATGCCGTGGCTGGCCAGCGTGGCCGCCAGCGCTTCGCGTCCGCTCGAAAAGCGCGGCGCGGCGCCGACGATGAACTGCACCGGCGGGCTGTCCTTCCCGGCATGGGTCAGTGGCGAGGCGTCACGCCAGAGTGCGCTCTGCTCGGCATACCGCCCACCAAACCAGGCACCGGCCGCTGACGGGCGCTTGGCCGGGTCGTCTTCAAAGCGCAGCGCCAGTTCGGACGTGAAGTCGGACAGACCGTCGATATTGACCACGGCGCGCACCACATCCGGCCGGGTCATGCCCACCAGCGCCGCGATCTGTCCGCCGGCCGACCCGCCCGCGATGGCGACGCGCGCCGGGTCCAGGCCCAGGCCGGGTGCCTGCGCGCGCAGCCAGTCCAGCGCATCCTTCACGTCATCGATTGCCGCCGGATAGCGCGCCTGGCCCGACAGACGGTAGCTGACGGTGGCCGCCGCATACCCGCGCGCAGCCAGGCGCGCTGCCAGCGGCGCCATGTTCGAACGCTCGCCGCTGGCCCAGCCACCGCCATGCACGAGTACCACCAGCGGCGCCGGAGCGTCGCCCGCTGCCGGCAGGTACAGATCCAGTGCCAGGGTCAGTGCGCCCCGTTTCGCGTACACGATGTCCTTGCGTACCTGCACCGGCGCCGGCGCGTCGGCGCTGGCAATCCGGATGAACGGGTAATCGCGCACCAGCTTCTTATAGGTGGTGTCGGCGTCGTAGCGTGCCTGCGCCGCTGCTGGCGCCATGGTCGCGAGCATGCCCAGCGCAAGGCAGGCCAGCACGATGCGTTTGCACGCTGCGCCCTTTGCAGCCGCGGCCATGGGTCAGGTCACGGGTGCGGGATTGAACAGCGCCAGCGAGTTATGCAGCTTCCAGTGCTCGGCCCAGGTCTTGCGGCCGCTCGCCACATCCAGGATCAGGCGGAACAGTTGCCAGCCGACGTCCTCGATGCTCGCTTCGCCGCTGGCGATGGTGCCGGCGTCCAGGTCCATCAGGTCATGCCAGCGGCGCGCCAGCTCGGTGCGGGTAGCCACCTTGATGACCGGGACCGCGGCCAGGCCGTACGGGGTGCCGCGCCCGGTGGTGAAGATGTGCACGTTCATCCCGGCGGCCATCTGCAGCGTGCCGCAAATGAAGTCGCTGGCCGGCGTCGCTGCGTAGATCAGGCCCTTCTGCGTCAGCTTGTCGCCCGGCGAGAGCACACCGGTGATGGCCGTGCTGCCCGACTTGACGATCGAGCCCATCGCCTTTTCGACGATGTTCGACAGTCCACCCTTCTTGTTGCCGGGCGTCGTGTTGGCGCTGCGATCGACACTGCCGCGCACCAGATAATCGTCGTACCACTGCATCTCGCGCACCATGGCCGCCGCTACTTCCGGCGTCGCGGCGCGCGCGGTCAGCTGGTCGATGCCGTCACGTACCTCGGTCACTTCGGAAAACATCACGGTGCCGCCAGCGCGCACCAGGAGGTCGGTCGCATAACCAACGGCCGGATTGGCCGTCACGCCCGAAAACGCATCGCTGCCGCCGCACTGCACGCCCACCACCAGGTCGGACGCGGGACAGGTTTCGCGGCGGCGCGCGTTCAGTTCCTGCAAGTGCCGTTCGGCGGTGACCATCAGCGCGTCGATCATCGACATGAAGCCCACATGCTGCTGGTCCTGCAGCGTGACCACCGACGGCGCGCCATTGCCGATCGGGATCGAGCCGGCCGGGAACAGGCGCGCCGGTGGCAGCTTTTCGCAGCCCAGGCTCACGACCATCACGTTGTCCCCGAAATTCGGATTCTTCGACAGGTTGCGGATGGTCCGGATCGGAATGTCGGCGCCGGGTGCGTCGATCGCCACGCCGCAGCCATACACGTGCTCGAGCGAGACCACGTCTTCGACGTTCGGGTAGCGCGGCAGCAGTTCGTCCCGGATGCGCCGCACGGCGTATTCGATCACGCCCGAGACGCATTGCACGGTGCTGGTGATGGCCAGCAGGTTGCGCGTGCCAACAGAACCATCCTTGTTGCGGTAGCCCTCGAATGTGTACCCGTCCAGCAGCGGACCGGCAGCGACGGCGTGGGTGCCTACCGGCAGGTCGTCGAGCGAGCGCGCCGCCGGCATGCGCAGCACGCGCTCGGAGACCCAGCTGCCGCGTGCAATCGGACCGCTCGCATAGCCAATCGTCACGCCATAGCGGATCACCGGTTCGCCGTCGGCCAGGTCGCTCAGCGCGACCTTGTGGCCCTGGGGAACGCCTTCGAGCAGCACCAGCCCGCCGGGCAGCACGGTGCCGGCGGGCAGGCCGCCATCGTTGACGACGATGGCAACATTGTCGCCTGGCTGCATGCGGATCGTGCGCGGAACGTCGTGGTTCATGTGTCGTGTCTGCCTGTCGGCTGAAGTTGGGAGGATCGTTTTTAGTATGCCATAAAACGCTCCAATGCGGCTAGTCCACATCCCTATTTTGGCCGGACCAAATAAGAATGGCCTGACCAAAGCGACACAAAAACGCAACGCTGTGCCAGCGTCGTGGGCGCGGCACGCTACCGGATGAGCGGTTGAACAATCAGGGGAATCGTGGGAGTGACAGCGACGGGTGCAGCCTGCGCAGACGGGAAATCTGGCAGGATAATGAAGGGGGTATGGTCTGTTACAACGGCCGGAACATCATTCGTCTGGCGACGAATCAGGCGCCGGGAACGCTGCACGCAGCAGCATCCCCAGCGCCGACAGCATCAGTGATGCGCCAGCTTCAACGGTGCCGGGCGGCCACCGCTGATCGACATTGGTGTCGACGTGTCCAGCTTGAACACGGCCAACGCTTCTGACAATTGCGCGGTCTGGTCCGTCAGCGAGGTGGCTGCTGCCGATGCTTCCTCGACCAGGGCCGAGTTTTGCTGCGTCATCTGGTCCATGTCGCTGATCGCCAGACCGATCTGCTCGATGCCTTCGCTCTGGCGCTGACCGGCGTCGCTGATGTCTCCCATGATCGTCTGCACGCGGCGCACCGCGGCCACGATCTGCTCCATCGTGCTGCCTGCCTGGTCAACCAGCGCGCTGCCGGCGTCGACCTTGGAGACCGAGTCGCCAATCAGCTCCTTGATTTCCTTGGCGGCGGTGGCGCTGCGCTGGGCCAGGTTGCGTACCTCGGACGCCACGACCGCAAAGCCGCGGCCCTGCTCGCCTGCCCGCGCCGCCTCGACTGCCGCATTCAGCGCCAGGATATTGGTCTGGAACGCAATGCCATCGATCACCGAAATGATTTCCACGATCTTGGTGGCCGACGTGTTAATGGCGCTCATCGTCAAGACGACGTTGCCCACCACTTCGCCGCCGCGCGTGGCGATGTCGCTGGCCGTCACCACCAGGTCTTTGGCCTGGTTGGCGTTGGCGGCATTGGCACGCACGGTGTCGGTCAAGGCTTCCATGGCACGGGTCGTGTTTTCAAGGCGACCGGCCTGCAGCTCGGTGCGGCTGGCCAGGTCGGCGTTGCCGCTGGCGATATCGCCACTGGCCGATGCGATCGTGTCGGCCGAAGTCTTGATGCCGGCGACCATATTGGCCAGGCGATCGCGCATGTCGGACAGCGCGGCCAGCAGGCTGCTGTTGTCGCCCGGTTCGATGCGGATCGCCATCGACAGATTGCCGTCGGCGACCATGCGGGCGATGTCGCGCGCATATTCAGGCTCACCACCCAGTTGCTGCCAGATCGTACGCACCATGAACCAAGAGACGGCGATCAGCACGGCGATCACGATCAGGCCGGTAACGATGGTGACCGTCACGACGTTCGTCACGCTGGTTTCGCTGCGCGTGATGCCGGCCTTGAATTGCTGCTGCGCTTGTTCATTGACCTTGGCGACGTCGGTGGTCAAGGTTGCGAGCGTCGACTGCATGCGCGTCACGACAGCCTGCGGATCGCCCTGCTCAATCTCGAGCATGATCTTGGCCGCAGAGACGGCCGGGTCGTAATATTGTTCGAATTCCTGGCTCAGCCGGGCGCCGGTTGCCTGCATCCCGTCGATCTTGCCGAATTTGGCCAGCTTGGCCCGTACTTTGTCGGCCTGTTGCCCAACCTGTGTCAGGCGCGCCTTGTCGCCTTCGCTGACGGCGTCGCGCAAGCCATTGGTTACCGACTCGATGTCGCCCGCCAGTTCCTTGCTGATGTCGAGCGCCGGGTAATCCACGCTTTCGGTGGTATGGATCGAATTGAGTGCTTTGTTGGCGATGCCGGCACTGACGGCAACCCCGAGGGTGAAGATGATGGCCGAGATGATCGGCAATGCCCAGATCCTGCGTTTGATACTCATGCTGCCTGCTCCTGAAGTCAAAACCCGCCGCACGCGCGGCGGGGTACCGATAAATGATCAGGAACCGGCGTAGACCACTTTGACCGACGCGTCGACCGCGCTCTTGTCGATATAGCCGATCGCTTTCGGGTCGGCTGCAACCGCTTTCTTGACGCCGGCGTTGTCGCCGACTTCCTTCGGCATCGTGGCCTTGCCGGTGAAGACCAGCTTCGACCAGAGGGCCTTGATCTGCGACGGATCCTTGTCCGTGACTTTCTTGTAGAACTCGGCGCGCGCCGGGGCGCTTTCTGCCTGGTCGACCGGGGTCATGGCGGTCGATTTACCCAGGAAGAACTGGGACACCTGGTCCTTGGTCAGCGACGACTCGGCAGCTTTCGCATTGACGACAACAACGACTTCGGCAGCGGCTGGCAATGCGAGCAGCAGAGCGCTCAAGGTGATGCTTGCTTTGAACATTTGATTCATTGGTAATTCCTTAGAACACGAAGTCGATCGCGACTGCGCCGACGGTCACCGGGCCCTTGAAGCCAGGCTGGACGTTGATGAACTGGCCGTTGGATTGCGGCTTGATGCGATCGATCTGGACCTTGAGTGCGGCCGACGTCATGAAGTCCCAGCGCACACCGATGCTGTCGGTGGTCTGGCTCGTGCCATCGATGGCCGTGGTCAGCGTGTTCATCAGGCCCGACAGCGCCGCCAGGGTCGGTGCGCATGCGAACGAGGCGCCTGCCGGGCAGGTGCGCGGGATGGTGTTGGTCACACCCTTCGAAATGATCTTGGCGTGGGTGTAGTACGGCAGAAACTTGCCGAAGCGGTAACCGCCCATCACGTAAAACGACTTGGACGAACCCAGGAACGAATCCGGCATCTTGCGCTTCGCGTACTCGGTCAGCACGACGATATTTTTCCAGTCCATCGACAGGCCAGCCGACGTGAACGTGTATTTGCGATCTTTGGTCTTGAGCAGCTCACCCATGTCCGCCACTTGCGGGACGTTGAATGCGGCAGCAGTATTGTTGAACGTGATCACGGCGGCGTCCAGTTGGGCGCTTTCCGACGACAGCTTGGTGCCGCTACGGCCCACGCGCACGATGAACGGGCCATGCTCGGCCGTCAGGTTCAGCGCGTACTGGTCGCGGGATTCGGCGGTTGGGCCGCCCGAGGTCTTGAATTCGCTGCGGCCGTACGCGGCGGTTGCCGTGACGGTCGTGTCGGCGAACTGCTGCTGCCAGGTGATGTCGGCGCCGTCGATGTTATTGAGCGGCATCTGCGAATACAGCTCCTGCGGCGGACGCAGGAAGGTGTTGGCATAGCCGACGTTGCGGTATTCCGAAATCATGAAGGCCGGCATGGCCATGCGGCCAACGCGGATGCTCAGATCGTCCGACAGCTTGGCCTTGACGAAGGCCCACGACAGTTCGGCGCCGTAGCTGTCTTCGCCATCCTTGCGTACCAGGCCCTGGCCGGTAACCGACAACCAGGAGTTGACGGTGTAGTCGGCCTGCAGGCCGAGGTTCGAATCGACGCCGGTGCGTGGATCCTTCTTGACACCCGACGACTGGTTCGAACGGGCAAATTCAGCCTGGTCGGTATCGGCAAACGTGAGGGCGCCGGTACCAAAACCGCTGATACGAACAGCATTACTATCTTGAGCAAAGGCGGATGCGACGGCGAATGGCAAAGCGAGTGCCACCACGATGAAACGTGTTTTCATAATTTCCTGGGGAATACAATTGAAATAGTTTATTGAATGCAAAGACGGCGACATGACCTGCGCCGCATCGCATTTGCTGAGGCAATTGTATCCACGCAGAAACTGTTGCCGCAACGAAAATTCACAAAAAGTCACTTTATCTGTTCAATATGTGTGATTCTGTTGTGAACTTCTAACGCATTATTGCAATTCAATTACTTCAATCGATCCCCAACACGCGAGATGACACCAGGCTGCGACCGGTTATCGCAGCCTGGTACTGCCATACACTACCGGTCTGTCAGAATGCCGTCCTGACACCCAGCACCACACGCCTGCCTGGCAACGGTGCGACGTCCTTGAGCACCGACGTCGACAGGCGAATATCGTCGTTCAGGATATTCTTGGCCAGTGCGAACCAGGTCAGATCCAGGCCCTGCACGCGCTGCGTGTACGACAGGTTGGCGTCGAGCTGGTTGTAGGCCGGCGTGTCCTGGCGTTCGTTGGCGCCCAGGCGATCCTGCCCGCGCGCATGGACCAGCGACAGGCCACCGCGCCAAGCCCCCTCACGGTAACCAACGCTGGCGCCGATCCGGTCCGCGGGTTGCAGCGGCAGGTTGCCACCGCCATCGCCAAGCTCGCCGCGCGAGGTATCGCCGAACAGCCGCCCCGACCAGCCGGCACCGGTCTGGTTGTAGGTCAGCTCGGCTTCGGCACCATGAATGCGGGCACGGCGCTGCTCGAATGTGCGGGTGCGCAGTTCGTCACCCGGGTTGCCGTCTTCATCGACGAGGTCGCTACCAATCCGGCCGAAAATGTAGTTGTCGATATTGTTGCGAAACAGGTTGGTTTTCCAGCGCACCAGGCCCGTGTTCTTCTGCAGCGTGAGTTCGACGTTGCGCGAAGTTTCCTTGTCGAAGTCGGCATTGCCAATATCGAAGGTGGCGGTCGCATCGTGCGGCCCGGCCGAGTACAGCTCTTCGATCGCTGGCGCGCGCTGCGCGTACGACAGCGTCGCACCGACGCTGTAGCCCGGCATGAACGGCCAGGCGGCGCCCAGCGAGCCGGAGCCAAGATCGAAGGTGCGCTGCCTGCCGCCCACCGGCTCGCGCTTGACGTTTTCGTAGCGCGCGCCAGCGCTCATGCGCAGCGGACCGGCCTCCCCCTCTTCCACCATGAACAAGGCCATCGTTTTGGAGTGGGTCAGCGGCACCGTGTCCGGCCCGCCTTCGGCATTGAGCGCCGAGAAGTGCGTATTTTCGGTCTGCGCACCGATCGTGCCGCGCAGGCCGGCAATGACCTCATGTGTGAGCTCCAGCCGCGTTTCCAGCGAGCGGTTATTGAAGATCACCTCGGGACCGTCCTCGCCCAGTTCAGCGTGCTCGTAGTCGGTATAGCCAGCCTTGAAGCGCAGCGATTCGATCCCCTTGAACGGTTGCTTGAGCATGCTGTCAAAGTCATAGCGGTCCTGTTTCTGGTCGATGCGCGAACCTTCAGCGCTCGGAATGCCGTACAGATTGCTCAGGTGCGATGCCGACACACCCGCATAACCCCAGTCATCGACCCACGAGGCGCCGGCGCCCAGGTTCTTTTCGCGCGTGTCCGAATGCGGCAGGCGGCGCATCGCCGAGTCGGCGTCCTGCAGGGCCCGGCGGTCGGGAATGCGATAGTCGTCTGTATCGCGCCAGTTGCCATCGACGTGCAGCGCGATCTTGCCGCTGGCGGCGTCCGCGGTGCCGGACACATTCTTGCCGTTGTCACCGGTGCTGTAGCGGGTCTCGACCTGGCCGGTCGGCGTGGCTTCGAGGTGCGTCGGAATGCGCTCGTTGACAACATTGACCAGGCCACCGATCGCGCCCGAGCCGTACAGCAAGGCGGCCGGGCCGCGCAGGATTTCGATCTGGCGCGCGACCGCGCCCTCGGCCGATACTGCGTGATCGTTCGACAAGCCCGACACGTCGGACACGGACATGCCGTTTTCCAGCATTTTCACGCGCGAACCTTCGAGGCCGCGAATGATGGGGCGCGAGGCACCGGCGCCGAAGGCCGAGGCGGACACCCCGAGTTCCTGCGACAGCGTCTCGCCGAGCGAGCTGCCGGCCTTGTCGCGCAATTCATCGCCGGCCAGTACTTTCGCCGGGGTCAGGATCTGGTCGTTTTCACCGTTGCGAAACGGTGACGCAGTGACAATCACCTGCTGGGTATCGGCGTTGCGTACCGACTGGGCCTGTGCCGGCATGTTCCAGGCGAGCAGGATGGCGCTGGCAAGCAGCGTGCGTTGAATATTCATGATGACAACCTCGAGCAAAATGGGTGCGAACGGCACTGCCATGGCGACGCCACGGCAATGCATCGATGACTGCAGATCGAATCAGTTCGCCCGAGGGGGGCCGCGTGGGAGACACGCGCGTACAGGCTGCACGCGCGGGCATTCGGTGCCCAGCGCCAGTGGGCCGGCCATAGCCGCTTGCGGTAGATGGCCAATGTATTGCGGCAGCGGCAGCGCGACATCAAGCTGGGCGCCGGCTGCGCATTCGGCGCAGAACTCCTGCAGTGCAGGCGCATCCGGCTGGCCACCCGCCTGCTGCATGCCTTGGGGTTGCTGCGTGCCATGCCAGTGCGACAGCCCGTGCGCCAGCGCCATCTGCTGCGAGACGAGCAATAACAGCGATAGCAGGCAATGAAGGATCGAACGTGGCATGCGCGGCGAATGACGGTTGACCGGCGCATTCTACGTGATGGGAGTCGATTGCGACAGCAACTATCAGCAATTGCAATTTAGTTGCACTGAACAGGCGTGGCGGTAGTGAGCGCTCTGTACAAAGGGACAAAACCAGCAGTGTTGTGGAGAAACGAGCGGAAAAGCGACTGTCCTTACGGCATGGTAGAGGTTGCTGGTATCCTCGCGGATTACGACCATTCCTGATTTACCACTGTGATATTGCTCGATCCCACCACCGTCATTCTTACATCGACCATGATGGCGGCGGCGATGACCGTCGTGCTGTTTTCCGCGTACCGCAGCTTCCCTGCCGAAGTGCGCGGATTGGGCCACCAGGCGCTCGGCATGTTGTCGCTGACGGCCAGCGGGGTGCTGTTCTGCGCGGGGCCACTGATTCCTGAAGGGCTGTTGCTGTTCATGGCCAATAGCACCATGCTGGGCGCCGCCGGGCTGATGCTGATCGGCACCCAGTTATTTTATGGCCGTAAGCCGAGCTGGTGGTGGCTGGCGCTGACATGGGTGGCCGGCATGGTTTGTCTGGTCGGCTGGTATGTGATCACCCAGGATTACGCGTTGCGGGTCGCAGTGTTTTCACTGTTGACGCTGTCGTTCTACGCGGCGCAACTGGTGCTGCTGGTGCGCCATGGTGAACGCCACTTCTCCAGCTGGTTCTTCGGCTCGCTGTTGCTGGTGCAGTCACTGGTGCTGCTATTGCGGTTGGTCGCAGCGCTCAATGGCGCGGTTGGCACCAGCAACGCCAGCAACAGCGCGGTACAGGGCATTTTTCTGTTGAGCGCCAACTTCATGACGCTGATGATGGCAGTTGGTTTCATGACCGTCGCCACCCGGCGCCTGCAGGTCGTGATGGAGCACCGTTCCTGCACGGACCCGCTGACCGGGGTGCTGAACCGACGTGGTTTCGCCGCCGCCTACCGCCGCGAGGTCGCACGCATGAAACGCCACGGCGCGCCATTCTCCCTACTGAGCATCGACCTCGACTACTTCAAGGCCATCAACGACCAGCACGGCCACGCAGTCGGTGACCAGGTACTGGTGCACGCGGCGCGCACTACGACCTCGGCCCTGCGCGAGATCGACCACGTGGCACGCTTCGGCGGTGAGGAATTCATTGTGCTGCTGTCGGGGACCGCGGCAGAGCGGGCGAAAGCGATGGCGCAACGTATCCAGGCGTCGCTATTTGCGGCGCGCGGCGGCAACGTGCCAAGCTACACGGTCAGCATCGGCATCGCCAGCCAACAGACCCCAGACGAGAGCCTGGAAGCCCTGATGGCGCGCGCTGACACTGCCCTATACCGCGCGAAGGCGGCCGGTCGCGACCGCAGCGAGTCGGCGTAAGGGCGCAGGCTCGGCGGCATGCGGCACTGAGCAGCTGATGGCCAGCGCGGGCAATCAGGCCGTCGTGACCTGGTACTCGCCTGACACACTGGCCAGGTCGAGCTGTCGACCGTGATGGGCGGACGCGATACGCCGCGCGCTTGAGCGTGTGGCTGACCCGCGCGGGGCTCGGCCTGTTAGAAGCCGACCTTCAGGCCGACCGACACCACGTCGGCCTTGGCGCCGATCTCCGGCTGCTTGCCATAGCGCTCATATTCGCCGACCAGCGACAGGTTCTGGCCCAGCGCATACTGCAGGCCAACCGCGCCGTACACGCCATTGTCGTTGTCCGAATAGCTGGCGCCGTTGGACGCCAGGTTGACCTTGCGCTCGTTACGGGCCACGCCCAGCTTGCCATAGGCCGAAAGGCGCTCGTTCAGCGGCACCGCATACTTGGCAGCGACATAGCTGCTGGAACTCTTGACTTCTCCCTGCCCGAAACCTGACGTCGAGAAGACATTGACATCTTCGTTGCCGAAGCGGGTATAGCCGCCTTCCAGGGCCCAGTTCTGGTCGACGTTATAGCCTGCGAATACCTTTCCGCCGGCCTTCCAGTCGTCATCTGCGGCGCGGTTCTCGGCACCCGCTACTGCCACGCCCAGGTAGGTGCGCGAGGCCCAGTCGGGGCCGAGTCCATTGGTCGTGGTCTGGGCTTGGGCGGAGGCGATGGCGGTCAAGCCGACCGCGAGCGCGATCAGGAGTTTGTTCATGGTCTTGTTCCTTGGTCTGGTTCGCAGTTCCCAATGAATTGCGTAGCGAAAAGATACATCGCGGCGACCCTGGTCCAAACAGCGCATGCGTAAGCACTTGTAACGAAACGCCACGGTCCACAGCCCGTCGGCGTGCTGCATGTCGCACATTCAGGCGTTGCCGTACCGATGCGCACAGTAAGCCAACAATTCGCGCGAGATGCACTATATGCATTTTGTTACGCCTGGATACAAGATCGCCTTGGCAAACCGGGAGCTAACGACAAAGGGACTACGACAAGAGGGCCAAATCGCATCGCGACAATGGGCGGCGCATGGACCAACGTACAGGCCGCCCAATGAAATCACGGATCTTCCTCGTTACCTTCGCTACTTTCCTTACAGCCTCCGTCAGCGACATCGCGCAGCAGGCGCCGCGCTGGGGCCTTGGCGTCGGTGCTGCCGTCCCGGATTCGGTTTACGCCGGTGAAGGCACCCGCGTTACGCCTTTCCCGCCCGTCGCCTACTAGGACTGGCAGCCAGCTGGCGCGGCGCCGCCGGGCAGCTCGACTTGCGCGTCAAGGGTGGCGCCACCAGCACCAGCAAGGGTCATGGAGCGAACATCACATATTCGTATCCGATCCAGCAGGGCGAGGTAGCCATGCTTTTCTTTATCGCCAATTGCGTGAGCTATTCGTGAGGATCAAGAAAAGCTACCCGTGTAGGGTGGCCAGTTGCTGTGCGCTCGTTCGAACAGCGTCATTTGCTTACGTTCGAGACGCCAATCCATATACGGGAGGGTTAGCTGTTATTTTCTGAAACAGACGCGACTACAGGTACTGCGTCACCGGGCTGCGCGCACCAGATTTCGCTAATAGCTACGACGAATTCCCCCCCCCAATAGCTGCAACTGGCCTGTAGGGATATCGAAATAGCTACGACTCGCTCCGTGCATGACCTCACAACGCTGTAACGCCACCAACAAAGGCCGGCACCGTCTGCTTCCGACCCGAAGCCGTCATTCCTTAAGACGTGAAGATCGAGTATGCGACGTATAGAGTCAATGCACCCATTATGACCACGCCGGACCATCTGACCGCTTTGCGTACTGCTGGATAGCGTTTTTCCGCAATGGGACCAATGATATTAACAACCAAATCTAGAAGCATATTTCCTCAGAGACGCCGCGAAAGGCAAAAAATCTCAGTAGATCAATAAGTCCACTTTTGGCCGAACCCGGCCGTTCAGGGCAGCATAGCAGGTTGCCAGATTGAAAATCCAGCGGTGGGCGTGAGAGGCAGGAACTGAGCCGAAGAGGACTGCTGCAACGCTTTGACTCTGTCGCGCCCTACTGCCTTATCAGAACAGTTCGACTTCCCAATTTTCGAAAGGCGGATCGACTACGTATGTCGAATCGCAGTAGCTGCGTATGTATTGCGCTGCTCGGTGCTCAGCATGTTTCTCGTTTGTTAGCGTCCCATCGTCGGACAGCTCAACAACGTTAGCAAAGATGGCATAAGCCTGTTCCATCACACTAGGCGACGCGAACAGCTCCGGGCGGTAGTCTATCCCTTCAAGCAGGGGAAGCCCTACAGTTCCGTTTGCAATCCAGAAGCTGAACGTCCGTAGCGCTCCAGAAAAACCGGAGCTCAACTTTTTCGGGTAACGTGGCGGGCCGGCCGCGTCTTTCGAGTTCGAAAAAATTCCCATTGAGGCTCCAAGCTACTGCGTCTGCTGTTGGCCGAACTCGGCGGATGAGCGCAGCATATCAGGTCGCCAAGCCCGAAAAATCGCGGACTGTCACGAAGGACCGCACCCGACCCAAAGCGGCGCTTACGAGTCGAACTGATCAACGAGCTTGTACAGCAAATTGCAATCATCGAGAGTACCTGTGTCGCCTTCCAACTCATCAATTCGATGACGTACTGCATAGTATTCGCGCGCGTTTCTGATTTTTGATCGTTCGATAATTGCGGCGAGCAGCGATGCATCCTGCCTGAAGAATTCAGGGAAGTTCCTGGCTACTGAACTGTGCAGAATCTTTGAGACTTGAGCACGTTTGCCATTCTCAACCTCGCGCAGAAGCATCGGCAGTTCGCGTAACCCTTGCTCCAAACCGGACGCTATTTGAGACTTACGTACCCCTGCCTTTAAGCCTTGTTCATAGGCGCTCTTCGAGGACTTCCATGACGAACAAAGGGACGAAATAACTGGGTCGCGTATGTCAGCGATTGCTGTAATGAGGTCCTCATACACGGCAAACAGCTTTTCATACTTCGTGTTGGCTGTACCCATTTTGGTCCTTCAATATTCGTAGCAAAAGTCCGCTTCTGGTCGAATCCAGCCCATCAAAACAGCATAGTAGGTTGTCAGGTTGAAAATTCAGCGGTGGCGCGACAGGCCGGAACCGACCCACAGCAGACGTTAGGCGCAGCGAGCGGTTAAGGCGTTACAACCTTCTCGAGCACAATTTCGCCCGGCGCGAATGCCTGCATCCACTCGGTTATTCCATTCCTGTCGCTGCACTCCAGTTCGTAACCTGGCGGATCTTCATAAATCTCAATGACCCACGCAATATCACCCACCTGCGGCTTACGAAGGTCGCCCTCCCCCAAGTCAGAACGAATGGGCTGCCGGAACTCCTTGATCCTGTAGGCTTCATAGAGCGTGATTGCTGGGTCCAGCATCATTTCTCCAAGCGAGTTAATCTCAAAACTAAGGGCCGCTTTTGGCCGAAAGCGGGAGTTCTCCGCGCTCAGTGTAACTCGGCAAGAAGCAGTGGACTTTGCCACTTCACGCCTGCGATAGTCGCAGCAATTTCCAAAGCGTCAAATCTATTTCGGAAAGTCACACCGGGTGGCCTTGCATCCACCGCCGCCTGGATCAGCGCCATCTGCGCCTGAGTCAAATAAATATCCGCCATTTAAAACCTTTTTTCTATCCAACGATAAATGAATCGACGAGACGAACGACTTCGACATGCACCTGACGCAAGTGAGGCAGCAATTTGCTGTATATGTGGTAACGGATGTATGGCCCGCGAGGATCTTGGTACCCGGTGCGACACTGCGACGGCGCCTCGCCGCGAAGGCCAACGCAGTTAAAGATGATTGGCCCGCCCTTCGGGGTTCGCCAACGAGGATCAGAGTCGGCATAGACAATGTAACCCCAACCACCGAGCTCTCCGGTGGCAGTGAACTCGTGCATACCTAAATCTGGGCGCTCGTGGATGCTTTTCCAGTTCCGGCTTGCTAACCGCGCCCAGTTACGTTGGGGATCTTCGTAGAATTTTGCGCCCAGTTCGATCCAGACTCGCCGATTTCCTGCCGGATGACTCTCAGACACGGGCAGCAGGTGTGACATGTCCACGTCCAGACTGACCGAGTCGGCCTGGCCATGTACAATCTCGTCGGCGGTTTGTGGTTCTACCCAATATGACGCAGGAAAGCGAAGCAGCACGCCTTTGACACGCAGCTCATTGACTCGACCGGGCACCACGCCATGGGCGGCGCGATACGGCTCGGTGTTGCCGATGGGTTTGCTCGTTTTTGCAACGTACCACCCCGCGATCCCAAGACTGGCCACGGTGATCAGGGCCGCCAATAGGATTGCGGGGCGCAGCCGCCATCGCGACGCCTTCGAGGCTCTGTCAGTCATACTCATCCCTACCTTTTTCGCGCTGCTTTGTCGACTACGCGCTGGACCGGCGACAGCAGGTATTCAAGCAAGAGTCATCGACGGGTTTACCGTTTGACCGTACTCGGCCGAATCCAGCCGGTCGAGGCAGCATAGCAAGTCGCCACGTTGAAAATTCAGCGGTGGCCGCGACAGGCCGGTACCGACCCAAAGCAGCCGTTGCATAAGCGGTGACGAGTTAACCGGACATCATCAAATCCAATTGCTGAAATCCCACTCTTTTGGAAGTCGGCTTAAGATCTCTGCTTTCGGGATCGGAAGGCGATTTGCGTCGATGGCAAGCCGAATGAATCGCTTAAGAAGATACTCAACGGGAAGATGTGATGAGTTCGACAAAAAAACAGTCCTTAGTTTTGTCGCGCACTTCACAATCCCATCAACGTCGTTGCAGTCAAGAAGAGATATGGATAAAGGCGCATCAAAATCAGAACGAACTCCTCCATTCACTATACGAAACTTGGCATCGAGTGTATCCAACCGTGCTTCGTACTCGTCCAATCCACCTCTGCCCATAACAAATGCCTCACTTTTTGCGCACGCGAACTGCGCCTACTGTTTCCAATCTATCTTTACGCATTAGCTGAAGCGATGCAATTGCAGCTTGCGTCCAAGGTCTGCTTCTGGCCGAACCCGGCCGTTCGCGTCAGCTTAGCAGGTTGCCTGGCTTGAAAAAGCACTCACCGTCACGACGGACCGGTACCGACCCATACCGGACCTTACCTGCAGCGGACCTTGCATTCATTCAGCCAGCACTTGTTCCAGCCACCTTGCAACTACTGGGTTCTCGCCTGCCTGCAGGTTGCTCGAAAAGGATCGTAGCTCCTGACTCGACTCGACGGCTCGCCCAAGGTACTCGACTTGTTTCAACGACCACCAACGGTCGAATACTGCTTCGGAAATATCTGCTAGTCCGAATATGTGAGCGCGCTTGTTTTCGTCTTGAAAGATTTCTAATGTCTGCGCAAGATAAGCAAGCTTCACAACCGCTCGTATGCTGGCCTCTGTCCAGGCGGACTTATCACCAAATTCGTGACTCATTACTTGAGACGAACAGCAAAGCAAAAGCTCATCTTCTGTAAGGCGCTGAGCAAGCTCGGCTGATGTCTCCTTACGAGGTTCGATCAAGAAAAACCAGTTATGCAACATTAAGTATCCAAGCCTATTTGTGCATCTTGTAAATGACGCCTTCTGGCCGAACCCGGCCGGTCAAGCCAGCTTAGCAGGTTGGCAGGTTGAAAATTCAGCGGTGACCGTGACAGGCCTGGAACGACCCTAAGCGGACCTTCCCTCTACCTGCTGTGCGCAACGTTACGCATGAGTTCTTCGGCGAAAGGCTGCTGGTGAGTTTCGAAATACGAAACCCAGAAAGACATGGAGGTATTTGTTGCTGCTAGGTTTGCTGCAAGACGGTATACATCGCTCCCGTTGTCTGTCTCCTGCAAACTCTCAACACTGCCCACCCAGCCATTCCCATTGACGTCGACTGCCCGCCCTTTGCCAAGCATTTCCTCAGGTGACACAGGCTGGCTGTTTGAATGTCCACCAGCTTCGATGATGTGCACATCGACTGCCCAGTCTGCACCCCAAGCCGACCACGAACCATCGCTATTCCGCTCATGGTATGCAGGTGGTAGGTTTACTGACCAACCGCCCCATAACTCAACTGTTCCGCCATTCTCAAGCAAGGTTGCCATTTATCCGTGTCGAAGTAAGTGTGTTGGGTGGAGACTGGAAGCCACCGCTAAGCGTCCGCTCTTGGCCGAACCCGGCGGTTCGGTCGATCGTAGTAGATTACCAGGTCGGAAATCTAGCGGACGGCGCCACAGGCCGGAAACGGCCCAGAGCGGACCAAAAGATGCTCGCTATTCGTAGATCTTCCCCAAGAAGAGGAAAGTTGCGAACTTTCGCCAAGGGGATGCAAGTGAAAGGCCTTGTTGATAGCCGAACGCTGAATCTTCTGCCCATGCACTGGCCGCTTCTAAAAAGTCTTCGATGGATTCATTTTCCCAGTGTTCAGCATCACCTCTACGATCCACGATTAACGCCTGAACAAAGGCGAGAAACGTCGCCTCATCAGTAACCCCCTCAAGCTGCTCATGCAATTGCGTCATATGGCTTGCTTTCGATGTTTGGCGTTCAGTGGCAAGGTCCGCTTTTGGCCGAAAGCGGCCTGTCGCTGTCAGGCCGGTTTTCGACCCATAGCAGACGTCCAGCCCAAGCCTTGAGCTGGACTTGCTAGACTTTTTCGGGCTTTGCAATGAGAGCCCATGGAATAGAAAACGGACCTGTCAGAGCGACTGTGATGTCTCTTAAGACAGTTCTTTTCAGAAGGCGTCGTTTAGCAATCAGGTGGCAAGCCACTCCAGAGAGCACCCAAATCAAAGCTGGTATGTATGCAGACACGATGAACTCCAGATAGTAGTTGCGTCGAATATAACCGATGGCAGCATGCTTAAGTTGGCAACGCAATTCGGGATCGGTCGTTGCCCTGACCCTCCGCTTTTGGCCGAAAGCGGAAGTTGCCCAGAGCATGTCTGCCTCAACATGACTTGTCAAACATGATTGTTTTTGTGCTTGACTTGATTGCTCGTCCATATCAGTTGCGCTCCGACCAGCAACCGTTGTACACACTGCACAGGTGCGTACAACATTACTCGTCAGGCGACCCACAAACCATGCGCCTGAGAAAATCGGCCATCGCGTCGACCGTCGCCGTCAACCACGGATCGAACAGCCAGAATGAATGCAGCGTGCTGGACAACGCCACCGTCTCGGCACTAACACCGTGCTCGCGCAGCGTTGCCATGATCGCTTCGCGGCCGACCAAGAAACCCGACCCGCTGCTCACGATGAAAAACACCGGGAGACTCGCCCTGCTCCCATGGTTGATCGGCGAAGCTGGATGCCGGTGCCCCGCCTGCCGGGCTTAGCATCCGCCAAACCAAGCGCAGGCGGCAGACGGTCTCTACGCGAGATATTCCTCATGGCGCCGCGTCTCCTCGCTCGTGAAGTCCGACAGCCGGTCGATATTGATCACTGCCTGCACGGCGCCGTTGCCCGCCATGCAGGCCAGCGTTACAACCTGCCCGCCCGCGATCGCGATCCGGCCAAGTGAATGCCATGGACATCGGGATCGCCGGAGACAAGGTTGCGGTACGTGCACCTGGCGTTGTACCGCTGCGCGATCGCGCTGTTGCGGCGCCGCCGATCGCCCACAACAACCAGATCGCCAGCGGTCAGCGCGTCACAGCGACTCGCCGCGGAAAATCACCGAGCGGCTCACACTGGCCCCAGGCGCCAGCACGGTCAAGCCGGGATAGCCCGGCATATTGTGGGCGTTGATCGGATGGTCGACCGGCTCGAAGCAGAAGAAGTCACGGCCCGGTGGCGCATAGAGGATGAAGTAATCCATCGCCGCCTCGATGGACAGACCCACGCCGCGCCCCGGCCAGCGCACACGCGCCACGCCGTCCCAGCCGGCGAACGCGTTGTCGACGGCCTCCTTAGGCAGCGGCGCGAACGTGCGGTAGTCCCACTGCGCCGGCACAGCGCGTCGGCTCGACGGCAGCTTGTCGGAACCCGACAACCAGACCGCATCGGCCCGCACCTGCAGCTGCGCGCCGCCCGGGTCGGGCAACCACGGATGCAGCCCCAGTCCGAATGGCAGCGTCACCGCGCCCGCATTGCGCACGGTGAGTTCGACGATCAGTGCGTCGCCATCGAGCGTGTAGCGCAGCGTGGCGTCGTATGCGAGCGGCGCAAACGCGTGACGCGTCAGGCGCAGCAGGATCGAATCGAACGTCAGCGACTGCACATCCCACGCCTGCTGCCAGCCATCGCCATGAATGGCGACCTTCTCGCCCGGCCGGTTCGGCGTCGGCACATACCGCTGGCCGTCGTACTCGAAGCCGGATGGCGCGATCCGGTTCGACCACGGCACCAGCGGGAAGCAGGCCAGTTGGCCGGGTTGCGGCACGTCCGTAAAATCGGGCGGCAGGCCACGCAGCAGCGGCACCGGTTGCGCGCCACGCAGCCAGTCCAGGCGCGCGAGGCCGCCGCCGATCTGCGGCACGATGACGGCCGCCAGACTGCGGTTTTGCAGCACGAGGCGTTGCAGCATGGGGCGGGCCGCCGGCATCAGTATTGCGGGCCGTCGAGCAGGAACTTGCCGCCCTGGTAGATCGTCGTCACATCGTCCGGCGCCGGGAATTCGGCCGAATCCGGGAACAGATGCGCGAAGGTGCGCGAGCTGTCCTTCGGCTTGAAGCCCAGGTGCGCGACCAGGCGGTTGTCCCACCAGACGCTGTCGTTGTCCGACATGCCGTAGACGATCGTGTGGCCCACGCGCGGCGCAAACAGCGCGCAGCGCAGCAGTTCGGTCAGATCGTCATACGACAGATAAGTGCTCATCATCCGCTTGTTGGCCGGCTCCGGGAAGCTCGAACCGATCCGCACGCAGACCGTCTCGATACCGAAGCGGTCATAGTAATAGCGCGACATCTGCTCGCCGAATACCTTCGACAGGCCGTAGTAGCTGTCCGGGCGCGTTGGCGAATTCGCGTCGAGCATCTCGGTCGTACGGTGATAGCCGATCGCGTGGTTCGAGCTGGCGAAGATCACGCGCTTGGTGCCGGCCTTGTGCAGCGCCTCGTACAGGTTGGCCACGCCGAGGATATTGGCCTGCATGATCGGCTCGAACGGCTTTTCGGTAGACACACCGCCAAAGTGCAGCACGGCGTCCACGCCCTCGAGCAGCTTGATGACTGCGTCCTTGTCGGCCAGGTCGCACTGGACGATCTCTTCGCCTTCACGGGCCTCGCCCATGTCGACGACATCCGACAGCCGCACCACGTCGGCCCACGGCTTGATGCGATCGCGCAGCACCTTGCCCAGGCCGCCGGCCGCGCCGGTCAGCAGGATGCGTTTGAATGGTTTGCCGACTTTCTGTACTGCTTGGGTCATGCCCGTCTCCTCATGTGTTCTATTAAATTCTGCCGCGACCTTGTTCGGGGAAAGTATGCCATACAACATCGAAAAGTGGCTAGTCCAGCTTGCGATTTTGGTCAGACCAAATTAGAATGAGCCGACCAAAAGAGCGTTACCTGCACATCCGCAACACAGGTAATACAACAGTGAATATCACGATGCCGATTGGAGACAAATGAAACTGCACTTCGTTGCCGCCCTGCTGGGCTGCGCATTGGTATCCTCGCCCGCGCTGGCCCAGGGTCAATACCGCAATACCGACAACACGAATCTGGGCGATGCTGGCGAAGGCACCTACCCGATCCCGTATAAAAAGCCGGTCGTGGCCGAGGTCACCGCCCAGTTGCAGTCGATCCGCGCCTTCATGGACCGCGCGACGCCGACCCGCGTCGTCAGCAAGCGCACCGGCCAGCCGATCACGGACCTGAAAAAGCCGAGCGCGGACGCCATCTTTGAAAAGAGCGCCGGTGACTATGGCATCCAGGTGTACGAGATGGGCGTGGTCCATTCCGGCCTGCTCAAGGCGGCCCAGGTCACCAAGGATCCGGGCTTTACCGCGATGACCAAGCGTCACTTCGCCTTCTTTGCCGAGACGCTACCGTATTTCCGCGCGCAGGAACAGCAGTTCAAGCTCGAACGCGCCAACAGCTTCTCGCGCTTTCTCGACCCGCGCTCGCTCGACGACGCCGGCTCGATGTGCGCGGCGCTGATGCGCGCGCGCGCCGCAAAGGTCGGGCCGGATCTGAAACCCATGATCGATACCTGCAGCGACTGGGTCGCCAAGCGCCAGTTCCGGCTGGACGACGGCACGATGGCCCGCAAGCGTCCGCAGGAAGTCTCGCTGTGGGCCGACGACATGTACATGAGCATCCCGGCGCTGGCCGAGATGGGCCGCCTGACGGGCGAGCGCGCGTACTTCGACGATGCAGTCGCTAACGTGATGGGCATGTCGAGCCGCATGTTCAATCCGCAGCTTGGCCTGTACACGCACGGCTGGCATGCGAACCACCCGGACGCGCCGCGCTTCTACTGGGCGCGCGCCAATGGCTGGGCGGTGCTGGCAATGTCCGACCTGCTCGACGTGCTGCCGAAAGACCATCCCGGCTACCCGAAGGTGCTGGCGCAGCTGCGCGCGTCGCTCAAGGGCATCGCCGAACTGCAAAGCGGCAGCGGCCTGTGGCACCAGATGATCGACCGCAACGACTCGTATCTGGAAACGTCGGCCAGCGCCATCTTCACGTATGTGATCGCGCATGCCGTCAACGAGGGCTGGGTCAGCCCGACGACCTACGGCTCGATCGCGCAAACCGGCTGGAACGCGCTGTCGACCCGCATCACGGCGCTGGGCCAGGTCGAAGGCACGTGCGTCGGTACGACGCTGGCCGGCGACATGGTCTATTACTACCATCGCCCGACCAGCGTGGATGCGTTGCACGGCTACGGGCCAATGCTGCTGGCCGGCGCCGAGATCATCCGCCTGGTGACGAACCCCGCGTTCGAAGTGCAGCACAAGGTGCGCACCTACCACTACATGCCCAAGGGTGGGCAGACCGACTACCGCGAACACCACTGACCCTGGAGTGACATCATGAACCGACTCGTACTCGCCGCGCTGCTCATTCCCGCAGTGGCCGCGCCGCTGGCGCACGCCCATGCGGACGGCATCCGCGTGACTGTCCAGCAGGACCTGGCAATCGCCCGCCCATCCGAAACCATCTCGATCCCGTGGAAGGACGTCAATGCCGCCCTGCCCGGCGCGATGGTGCAGAAGATTGCGGTGAAGGATGCGCGTGGCCATGTGCTGCCGCATCAGGTCACGAATATCGCACCGCAGGCGAAGGACCCGAAGCACGAAGGCGTCGCCTACGGTGAACTGCTGTTCCAGCACAGCTTCGCTGCTGGCGAGAAGAGCGCGAACTTCACCATCGAACGCATCGACGGCGTCGCGCCGCCGTTTCCGATCAAGACCTTCGCGCGTCAGGTGCCCGAGCGGCTGGACGACTTCGCGTGGGAGAACGACAAGATCGCCCACCGCACCTACGGGCCGGCGCTGGCAGCGCCCGCACCGCCCGGCGTGGTCAAGGAAGTCCTGGTGACGAGCGGCCTGGATATCTGGTTCAAGCGTGTCGATTATCCGATCGTCGACCGCTGGTACAACAAGGGCCACGACCATTATCACAAGGATCAGGGCGAAGGCATGGACATGTACAACGTCGGCAAGTCGCGCGGCGCTGGCGGCATCGGCGTCTGGAGCGGCGAGGCCTTGTACCCGGGCGTGAACTACGCGAACTTCAAGATCCTGGCCAATGGCCCGATCCGCACCGTGTTCGAACTGCACTACGCACCGTGGGACGCGAACGGGCGCGAGGTCAGCGAAGTCAAACGCTTCACGGTCGACGCCGGCCAATGGTTCGACCGCATCGACAGCACCTTCACCGCCAGCGGCGACGGCCCGCTGACGGTGGCCGTGGGCCTGAACAAGACGCCGGCCGACAAGGGCCAGTCCCCGAAAATCGCCACCACCCGCGACGGCAAGGTGCTGCTGCAGTGGGTCGAGCAGTCAACCAACGATGCCTTCGGCACCGCGGTCGTGCTGCCAGCGGCCGAAGGCTTTGCCCAGGATGCGCTGAACGACCTGATCGTGGCCAAAGCCACGCCGGGCACGCCGTTACGCTATTACGCCGGTGGCGCCTGGCGCCGCGCGGGCGAGATCACCAGCCGCGAACTGTGGCAACGCGAGGCGGCCACCGTCGCAGCGCGCGACGCCAGCCCGGTGCGCGTGACCATCGCACCGACCAAAGGAAACTGACCATGCCATTTCACCCGAAACGCCGCGCGCTGCTGCGCACCGTACCGGCAGCATCACTGCTGTTCTCCGGCGTCACCGCGGCTGCCCCCGCCGCCCGCAAAGCAGTAACGCCACCTGACCCGTGGCAGCGCGCCAACGACATCATTGCCCGCTTTGCGACGCCACTGGTGTTTCGCAAGGAGGACTTCGACATCACTGCGTACGGCGCCAAGCCCGCCGCGTTGATCAAGGTGCGGGGCCAGGTCGCTTCGCTCGTCGATGGCATGCTCGACACGCCGGCGCCAGGCTCGCCCGACGCCTATCCGGCCATCGCGGCCGCCATCGCCGCCTGCCACGCCAAGGGCGGCGGTCGTGTCGTGATCCCGAAAGGCGACTGGTATTGCGCCGGCCCGATCGTGCTGCGCTCGAACGTCCACGTGCACCTGGCGGCCGGCGCGCGCGTGCATTTTTCGGCCAACCCGGCGCACTATGCGCGCCACGGCGCGCATGATTGCGGCGCCAACGGCAAGCTGGTGCTCTCGCGCTGGCAGGGCAACGATTGCCTGAATTATTCGCCGATGGTGTATGCGATCGACCAGCAGAATATCGCGCTGACAGGCGAAGACTGGACCAGCATCCTCAACGGCCAGGGCGGCGTGCCGTTCGAGCCGGGCTTTGCGCAGCAAGCCGAATGCTGGTGGGACTGGAAAGGCCGCGCCCAGCCCGGCCAACCGAAACGCACCCGCACCGAGGTCGCCGCCAACCCGGCCAATGCGCCACTCGACCGCGTCGTTCCCGGCATCGACGCGGGCCTGCAGGCAAGCATCCAGGGCGAAGGAAACCGCTGGCAGACCGACTCGCGCTACCTGCCCGCGCTGTCCGAGGCCGGCGTGCCGGTCGAGCGGCGCGTGTTCGGCCACGGCCACTTTCTGCGTCCCTGCATGATCGAGCTGATTGGTTGCAGCAAGGTGCTGCTGCAGGGTTATCAGGTGAACGCCGCGCCGTTCTGGCTGCACCACCCGGTCGATTGCAAGGACCTGCTGATCCGCCGCGTGAACATGGAAAGCCTGGGTCCGAACAGCGACGGGTTCGATCCGGAAGCCTGCGATGGCGTGCTGGTCGACGAGTGCCAGTTCAACAATGGTGACGACTGCATCGCGATCAAGGCCGGCAAGAACAGCGACACGCAGCACGGCCCCACGCGCAATATCGTCATCCAGCGCTGCGTGATGAACAGCGGCCATGGCGGCGTGACGCTCGGCAGCGAGATGGCCGGCGGGATCGAGCACGTCTACGCGCAGCAGCTCGATTTTCGCAACACGCACTGGAAGGACGATCCCCTGAACACGGCGATCCGGCTCAAGACGAACATGAACCGCGGCGGTTTTCTGCGCCACCTGTACGTGCGCGACGTGACGCTGCCCAATGGCGTGGCGCTTGAACCTGGCCTGTACAAGCCGCTGGCCGGCGCGCGCGACATCAAGCAGCCGGTTGCGTCTGGCGCCGGTGCCATCGTCACGATCGATTGCGATTACGTGCCGGGCGACGACACAATGCGCAATCGCCCGCCGCAGGTGTCGGACATCGACATCCGCAACGTCCGCACGAAGAACGTCGATACGGGCAAGGGCCAGTTCTCGTGCTACCAGGCGTTCGTGCTGCTCGGCCCCGTGGTGTCAAGCTTCAACGGCAAGCCAGGCACGGCGATCCCGCCGATCGCGCGCGTGCGCATCAGCGACTCGGACTTCGGCACACCCGTCAACACCGCGCAACCGTGGTTCGTGCACAACGCCGTGGACATCACGCTGGACAACGTCACCATCGGCGGCAAGCGCTACAAGCAGGTCCTGCATAAAAAGACCTGACTAGCAACAGGTCAGGCCAAATTAAAATATTTTTTAATTGGCCTGACCAAAATTGCAAGTTGTGTCATAGAATCTAAAAACTGGCCTGACCAGATAAATAAATGCAGCGCCGGTGGACCCGTCAGCGTCCACCCCGATAAAAACGCATGGAGACAGCATGAACCAACACCCGCACCGCGCATCGCTGCGCAAACTCACCCTGTGCCTGCTCGGCACGGCCTCGGTATCCGCCATGTCGCTGGGCCCCGCGTTCGCGCAGGAAGTGGCCGCGTCACCGACCGGCACCGGCGCAGCGCAAACGGTGGTCGTCACGGGCCTGCGCGCCTCGCTCGAAAGTGCCCTGAACGCCAAGCGCCAGGAAAACGGCATCGTCGACGTCATCAAGTCGGAAGACATGGGCAAGTTCCCCGACACGAACCTGGCCGAATCGCTGCAGCGGGTGCCGGGCGTCGTCATCGACCGCGATGCGGGTGAAGGCCGTTCGATCACGGTGCGCGGTCTGGGCCAAGACTTTACGCGAGTACGCATCAATGGCATCGAGGGCCTGGCCACGACGGGCGGCACCGACAGTTCGGGCGGCACCAACCGTGGCCGCGGCTTCGACTTCAACGTGTTTGCGTCTGAACTGTTCAGCGCGCTGACGGTGCGCAAGAGCTCCTCGGCCGACGTCGACGAAGGCTCGCTCGGCGCCACCGTCGACCTGCAGACGCTGCGTCCGTTCGACCTGAAAGGCTTCAACGCCACGGTGGCCCTCAAGGGCAAGTACAACGACGGCTCGGAGAAGACCGATCCGCGCGCAGCCTTCATGATTTCGGACACGTTCTTCGACCGCAAGGTCGGCGTGCTGGTCTCGGGCGCGTTCTCGAAACGGCGCGTGCTGGAAGACGGTTTCAGCACCGTGCGCTGGGATAACGGCCCGTCGTCGGGTGGCTGGTGCGCACCGCGCGGCGCCGCCGCCGCCAACCCGGCCAATTCGACGGCGACGACCTGCGGCCCGGCCGCACAGGGCGTCGCGCGCCTGCCGAACACCCCGGAAAACCAGGCTGCCTATGCCGCCGCCAGCAGCGCGGACAACTTCCATCCGCGCCTGCCACGCTATGGCCGCCTGACCCACGACCAGGATCGCTTGGGCCTGACCGCCTCGGTGCAATGGCGCCCGCAGCGCGGCACCCTGCTCACCTTCGACATGCTGTACTCGAAACTCGACGCCACGCGCCAGGAAGACTTCCTGGAAGCGACTTCGTTCAGCCGCAGCGCCAGCCAGGGCGGCAAGCCGCAAATGAGCGTGGTGCAGGCCGAGTACGCGCCGAACGGCGCTCTGCTGTACGGAAAATACAATGGTGTCGACATCCGCTCCGAGCAGCGCTTCGATGAACTGAAGACCACGTTCACGCAGCCGACGCTGACCCTCGAACACAAGCTGACCGACACGCTGAGCATGAGCGCCCGCTATGGCCGCGCCAATTCGAAGTTCCGCAATCCGGTGCAGACCACGGTCACGCTCGACGCGCTGAACGTCGACGGCTACACGCTCGACTTCCGTAACGACGACCGCCGCCCGGTCATTGGCTATCCATTCGACCCGATGGGCAACCGTCTGGGCCTGGTCGGCGTACCGCAAGTGGCCAGCGGCACCCAGCCGTCGACGGTCGCCAACACGACCACCAGCGAGATCCGCACCCGTCCGCAAGGCACCGACAACGTCAATAACGTCGGCCAGTTCGACCTGGCGTGGGAAGCCAGTGACATCTTCACGATCAAGGGCGGCGTCAACAGCAAGAAGTACAGCTCGGACACCTACGAATTCCGGCGCGTGAACCAGAACGACACGATCTTCGCGCCGCCATCCGGTGCCAGCGGGCTGACGACCAACCTGACCGGCTTTGGCAGCAACCTGGGCCTGCCAGCCGGGAACGCGACCGGCTGGGTCGTGCCGAACCTGCAGGCGATCGCCGCTGCGTATGACATCTACTGCAACTGCATCAAGAGCGGTCCTGCCGGCGGCCCGGGCGACTTCCGGCTGTCGTCGATCGAAAACGGCAATGCGCGCGGCAACAACCGTTCGGTCACCGAAAAGAGCGACGGCCTGTACCTGATGGGCGAGTTCCGCTATGACCTGTGGAATATCCCGGTGCGCGGCAACGTCGGCGTGCGCCACGTGAAGACCGACCTGTCGACGACCGGCTACCAGGCTGCCGGCGGTGGCACTGCAGTCACGGTCGACCATGAATACAAGGACACGCTGCCATCGTTCAACCTGGCTGCGAACATCACCGACGAATTCATCGTGCGCGTCGGCGCCGCCAAGGTCATGACGCGCCCGCAACTGGGCTTCCTGTCGCCGGGCGGCAGTATCGCCACCACCGGCAACCTGTCGATCAACACGGGCAACCCGTTCCTCAAGCCGTTCCGCGCCAAGACCTTCGACACCAGCTTCGAGTACTACTTCAAGAACAAGGCGTTCGTCGGCGTGGGCCTGTTCCAGAAGAACATCGATACTTACATCCAGAGCCTGCGTACCAACGTGGCGTTCCGCGATTCGGGCCTGCCGCTGTCGCTGCTGCCGGCGAACTTCACGGGCGAAGAAGTGTTTGCGCTGACCACCCCGGTCAATACCGACGGCGGCAAGCTGAAAGGCTTCGAGATCAACTACCAGCAGCCGTTCACGTTCCTGCCCGGCTGGGGCAAGAACTTCGGCACGCTGCTGAACTACACCCGGGTCTCGTCGAAGATCGAATACTTGGTCTCGCCGACCAGCGACGCGCGCATCACGGACGACCTGCTGAACCTGTCGCCGAAAGCATGGAACGCCACGCTGTTCTATGACGACGGCAAGTTCAGCGCGCGTGTCTCGGCCGCCCAGCGCTCGGGTTTCGTGACCCGCGTGCCGGGCCAGAACAACAACGACGTCGAAGGCAAGAACGAAACGCTCAACGTCGACCTGTCGTTCTCGTACAAGGTCAACGACAAGCTCGAGTTCACGCTCGAAGGCGTCAACCTGACCAACGAAGAAAGCGACCAGTTCATCAGCCGGGCGCGCAACAGCGTCGTCGTCAACAACGTCACAGGCCGCGAATATCTGTTCGGGCTGCGTTACAAGTTCTGACCGAACGCGTCCTCGCGTCCTTGGGCCCGCGCTTGCGCGGGCTTTTTTTCGTCCGCGCCCCCCGTTCAATGCAACGTCGCTCCGTGGCATGTCGTAGGGTGGGCGGGTTTCCCGCCCACGCGTCCAAACCAACGTCGCACCGTGGCATGCTGCGGTGCGTTGAACGCGTGGGCGGCATAGCCGCCCACCCTACGATGCTTGTCAGCGTCTTCAGGTACGCTACAATCTACGGCCCGCGACGCACGCGATTTTCTCCAACCTGCCAGCGAAAGACCCATGAGCACCTCGACCGAGATTGACAACGGCCTCCCCCTCGACATGACCATCTTCGGCGGGATGGGCGACCTTGCCATGCGCAAGCTGCTGCCCGCCCTGTACATGGCCTACCTGCACGGCAACCTGCCGGCATCGACCCGCATCCTGTCGACCGGCCGCCAGGACTATGACCGCGCGGCCTATCTCGTCTTCATCGAAGAGCATTCGCGCTCGTTCATCAGCGGCGACAATTTCAACGAGAAGAGCTGGGCCGGTTTCCTTGACCTGCTGGTCTATGTAAAGGTCGATGTAACGGAAGCGCCAATCTTCGACACGCTGCGCGATGTCTCGCGCGATGGCGCCCAGCGCGTGTTTTATCTCGCCACCGCGCCATCGTTGTTCACGATGATCTGCGACAAGCTCGCCGCCACCGGCCTGGTCGACGCCAACGCACGCGTCGTGCTCGAGAAACCGCTGGGGCGCGACCTCGCCTCGGCGGTCGAGATCAACGAGGCGGTCGGCAAGCATTTCGCCGAATCGCAGATCTACCGCATCGACCACTACCTGGGCAAAGAGACCGTGCAGAACCTGATGGTGCTGCGCTTCGGGAACTCGATCCTGGAACCGCTATGGCGCGCGCCGAACATCGCCAGCGTGCAGATCACGGTGGCCGAAGAAGTCGGCGTGGGCAGCCGCGCGGGCTTCTACGACAGCGCCGGCGCGATGCGCGACATGGTGCAGAACCACCTGATGCAACTGCTGTGCATCGTGGCGATGGAGCCGCCAACCTCGCTGTCGCCGGACGCCGTGCGCGACGAAAAGCTCAAGGTGCTGCGCTCGCTGCGCCGCATGGGCCTGGCCGATATCGCGCGCGATACCGTGCGTGGCCAGTATTCGCGTGGCGTGAGCGGCAACCAGGAAGCCAAGGGCTATCATGAAGAAAGCAATGTGCCGGCCGACAGCCACACCGAGACCTTCGTCGCCCTGCGCGCCCACATCGATACCTGGCGCTGGTCGAAGGTCCCGTTCTATCTGCGCACCGGCAAACGCATGGCGCGCCGCTCGTCGAAGATCGTCATCGAGTTCGCCAATCCGCCGTTCCCGCTGTTCCCTGAAACGCCAGGCGGCGTGGCCAACCGCCTCGTCATCGAGCTGCAGCCCGAAGAAGCGATCAAACTGCAGATCTTCGCCAAGCAGCCGGGTAGCGGCATGCTGATGCAGCAGGTCGCATTGAACCTCGATCTGCAGTCGGCATTCGCGCAGCGCCGCGCCGAAGCCTACGAACGCCTGCTGATCGACGTCGTGCGCGGTCGCCTGACGCACTTCATGCGCCGCGATGAACTCGAGGCGGCGTGGGAATGGGTCGAACCGATCATCAACGGCTGGGAGACGCTGGGCGAAAAGCCGCATGCGTATGCGGCCGGTTCGTGGGGGCCGCCGGAATCGTTCGCACTGCTGGCGCGCGACGGCTTCGGCTGGGTCGAGTAAGCGACTCGACCACCCACCGGCGCGGCTTCAAGCCGCGCCGGCTTCCAGGTTGGCGCGCACGCGCGCCAGCAACGCCATCAAGCGGGCCTGCTCGTCCTTGTCCAGCCCTGCCAGGGCAATCCGTCCCAATGCGCCGCTTTGCCGGCGCAGTTCCTCACACACCGCCTGCCCTGCACTGCTCAGTGTCAGCCGTGTGCTGCGCCGATCCGCTTCGTCAGCTGTCGCATCGAGCATCCCCGCATCGCGCAAGCCCTTGATCAGGCGCGCAACCTGCGCCTTGTCGCGGCCCGAATGCGCAACCAGATCGCTCTGCGTCGCGCCAGGATGACGACCGAAAAACCGCAGCACCTTGATTTCCATGTGCGCCAGCTCGTGCGAACCTGACTGCACATCGGCGCGCAGGCCGCGCATTTGCTGCGAGCGGTACAGGTGCACGATTGCGTGCATCACCTCGAGCGCATCTTCACCGCTTTTTTGGTTGACTCTATCAACTTCTTTTTGCATAATGGTGGACGTTATCAACTAATTGATGGAGTGTAGCATGAGTGAAACCGATATCCCCACGATCGAACGCGTGCGCCACGACCTGAAACTGCGTGAGGTCACCGTGGCGCGCATCAAGCGCGTCAGCCCCGGCTTTGCCAGCATCACGTTCCAGGGCGAGGCGCTGGCGGACTTCACGTCGCTGTCGTTCGATGACCATGTCAAGTTCATGTTCAACGATGCCAGTGGCGAGCAGGTACGGCGCGATTACACGCCGCGCCGGGTCGACACCGACGCGCGCGAAGTCGACATCGAATTCGCACTGCATGGCCATGGCGGCGCGGCCGAGTGGGCGCGCAATGCAACCATCGGTCAACGCGCTATCATTGGCGGGCCGCGCGGTTCGATGATCCTGCCGCTGGCGATGGACTGGCATCTGCTGATCGGCGACGACAGCGCCCTGCCGGCCGTGACGCGCCGGCTCGAAGAATTGCCGGCAGGCGCCCGCGTCGACGCGGTGCTGCTGGTGGGCGCCGCGGACCGCCGCACGTTGGTTACCCGCGCCGATGCCCGCATCCACTGGGTCGACAGCGACGACGCGCTGTTGCAGGTGCTGAAGGAGTTGCCGTTGCAGTCGGGCGCGGGGCTGGCCTGGGGTGGCGGCGAAGCGGCGCTGATGGCGCGTGTGCGCCAGGTGCTGGTCGAGACGGGGATGCCACGCCAGGCCGCCAAAGTATCGGCCTACTGGAAGCGCGGCGTGGCCGACCATCACGAGCGCCTGGACTGACAGGGCAGCCGCTCAGCGCGGATAGGTGAACCCGGTGGCGATATCCATCGGCACCAGGCGTTTGCCATCGCGCACCATCAGACGGTCGGGCGGCTCGTCGCCGGCCAGCGCGCCCGGTGTGTTCAGCAGGCCTTCGCCCTGGCGCACCAGCGGGTCGCTGCGTTCGTAGACGTTGCGGCAACCGGTGGCCTTCAACAGCGCTTGCACGACCGGCACCTTCCACATGTCGACACCGGCGGCGTTGAACTGGCAGATCAGGTAGCCGTCGGCGCCACCATACTGGTGCACCTGCAGGCCTGGCAAGCCATCCTTTTCACCATCGATCAAGCCGATCAGCGCCTGCGGATCGGCCGTGCGCAACGTGGCGGCGCGCTTGTCGATGGCGGCCTGCACGCGGCGCTTGATCAGCGCATGATCGACCGGCTCGTCCTCGCGCAACGACCACATGCGCCCGACGATCTGCGACTTGGCGTTGTAAGCGGCGCGGCCGATGAACTGGCGCGTCGACGTTTGCACGATGGCGGTGATGCCTGGCTTGTTGCGTTCGTGGCCTTTGCCGTCGACTTTTTCGACGGCCGACAGGTAAATCCACGGGTCGCCCGCGAGCAGGGCTTTTTCCTTGCCCTGCTTGATGGTGATGATGAGCATGTGTGACTTTCGTTTGCAGGACGGGGATGATACAGCAATCGCGCCTCATCACCGCCCTTGAATAACGAGCTCAGTCTACCGGCGTCGGCAGCGGCTCACCGTCGAAGTGTGCGACCAGATTGGCCACCGCCAGTGCGCCCATTGCACGCCGCGCTTCGACCGTAAAACTGCCCACGTGCGGCGTGAGTACGACATTGTCCAGCGCCAGCAGCCCTTGCGGCACCTGCGGTTCGTTCTCGAATACGTCCAGTCCCGCTGCGCCCAGCCGGCCATCCTGCAGTGCCGCGACCAGCTCCGCTTCGTCGACCACCGTGCCGCGCGCGATGTTGATCAGGGTGCCTTCCGGCCCCAGTGCCTCGATGATGGCGCGGTCGATCATGCCCCGGGTGTCGGCACCGCCCGGCATGCACAGTACGAGCATGTCGCTCTCGTGCGCCAGTGCGAGGAGCGATGCGCTGCGCTGCGCCGGCGCCGGACCGGGGCTGCGCTGGTAGTAACGGATCTGCAGCCCGAAGCCCTCCAGACGCGCGGCGACGGCCTGGCCGATTCGCCCGAAGCCAACGATGCCCGCGACCTTGCCTTTCAGGGCGTGCGCCTGCAGATGCCCCAGCGGCGCCTTGGCCGGCCAGTCGCCGGCGCGCACGTAACGATCGAGCACCGGCAGGCGGCGCACGGTCGACAGCAGCAGAAGCACGGCGAAATCGGCCACATCGTCGGTCAGCACGTCGGGCGTGTTGGTCACGTGGATGCCCTTCTCAGCCAGCAGCGACAACGGCACGGCATCGACACCCACGCCGTGCACCGTCACGATTTCAAGACGCGGCAACTGCGCCACCAGCGCTGGCGTAACGCCGACCGTGCCGGTGGTGAGCACACCGCGGATGCTGCCTGCGATCGCGTCGAACGCGGGGTCACCCGCCTGCGGAATTGCCTTCATGAAGTGACAGTCGAAAGCTTGCGCCACCTGCTCGCGCACGTCGTCCGACCAGACGCTACCCAATACGAGAATGCTCGGTTTCATCGTTCAACACCCTGCCGTTTCGTCGTGGAAGATGGCCCGAGTATGCCAGAGGCGCGGCTTGCCGGGCGCGGCGCAGGGTAGAATGCCGGGCTTTGCCACTGCATGAACGCCGCCGTGCACAGCCTCCCAGTCACCCCACCTAGCCCGCGTATCGCCTCGATCGACATCGTGCGCGGCCTCGTCATGCTGATCATGACGCTCGACCACGTCCGCGAAACCTTCTACCTGCAGCACCAGGTCAGCGACCCGATGGATGTCGCGAGCACCGACCCGGCCCTGTTCTTTTCGCGCCTGGCCGCACACTTCTGCGCGCCGATGTTCGTGTTCCTGACCGGCCTGTCGGCCTGGCTGTATGCCAATCCCGCGAGCGGTCCGCGCAGTGCGACGGGGTTTCTGGCCAAACGCGGCGCCTTCCTGATCCTGCTCGAAATCGTCGTCATCAACTTCGCCTGGACCGGAACCTTCACGCCGCACACCGTGTATCTGCAGGTGATGTGGGCGATCGGCCTATCGATGCTGGCACTGGCCCTGCTGCACCGCCTCCCCCTGCTGCTGCTGGCGGCCATTGGCGCGGCGATCGTGGCCGGCCACAATGCACTGGCCGGCGTGGCGTTCGCGCCGGAGACGTGGGCCGCCAGTGCCTGGACGATTCTCGAGCAGCGCGGCAACCTGATGGACGACCCGGTGCGGGTGCGCATCAGTTATCCGCTGCTGGCGTGGATCGGCGTGATCCTGCTCGGTTACGCCTGCGGCCCGCTGTATGCGCGTGGCATGCCTGCCGCGCTGCGCCAGCGCTGGCTGATGCTGGCCGGCGTGGCGTGCCTGCTGCTGCTGGCGGTGCTGCGCACCTGGAACGTGTATGGCGAGCCGCTGCCGTGGGCGCCGCACGATACCTTTCTGCGCAGCGCGATGTCATGGCTGAATTTCACGAAGTACCCGCCCTCGCTGGACTTCCTGCTGCTCACGCTCGGCGTGGGCGTGCTGGTGCTGGCCTGGATCGAGCGCATCGACGCCGGCTGGGTACGGGTCGCGGCCGTGTTCGGCGGCGCGCCGCTGTTCTTTTATATCGCGCACCTGTATCTGCTGCTGGTGGCGCAGCGCGTGGCCGCGTTCGTGCTGGACCTTCCGCGCGTCGATGTCGGGCACGTCTGGCAGGTCTGGCTCGGCTTGGTCTTGCTGGCGGCGCTGCTGTACTGGCCAACGCAGCGATTCGGACGCTACAAGCGCGAGAGCGGCAAGGCCTGGGTCAAGTACCTGTAGCTACCGGCTGCAATGTCGGCATGGCCATTGCCGGCCCGGCCCGGGTGGTAGCGAGCGCAAACCCCATGGCGATTCCTGCACGCCCCGATTGGCGCAGATCGCCAGAGCAGGTAAAGTGCCATGGTCGCCACTTCGATGGGATCGCCATGTACGCCAGCAACTGGACTACCCTGGGGCCGCAGCAGGTACAAGCCCTCAAGAATATGGACCGCAGCCGCCAGGAACGCGGCCGGCAACTCGAGCAGGCCGGTCACGGTCCGCAGGAAACACCGTACACGGTCATCCTGGCCGAAACGGGCCTGCAACTGCGCCGCTACGACCCCGCCGCCGCGGGCGGGCCGGCGGTACTGCTGGTGCCGGCGCCAATCAAGCGGGCCTATATCTGGGATCTGGCGCCCGCCATCAGCGTCGTGCAGCGCTGGCAGGAGCGCGGCTACCGCGTCTACCTGGCCGAATGGCTGCCGATGCCCGATGGCGATCCGGCCGTCGGCCTGGCCGATTACGGCGATCGCATGCTGGCGAGCTGTCAGCGTGCGATCCAGGCCGACTGTGGCGAGGCCAGCTTGACGGTCGTCGGCCATTCGCTGGGCGGCATCCTGGCGGCAATCTACAGCGCCATGCATCCCGAGCACGTGACGGCCACGGTGCTGCTCGAGTCGCCGCTGCGGTTCGCGCACGGCGCCTCGTGCTTTGCGCCGCTGGTCAAGGCCACGCCCGACGCGCGCCACATCGCCGACACGTTCCACCACGTGCCGGGCGCGTTCCTCAACATGATGAGCGCAATGGCCGAGCCGCAAGCGTTCGGCTGGGAGCGCGCCACCGACCGCTGGCTGTCACTGTTCGATCCGAAGGCGCTGGCCACGCACATGCAGGTCGAGCGCTGGAGCCATGACGAATTCGCGTTGCCCGGCAAGCTGTTCGTCGACATCGTCGAGTCGCTCTATCGCAACGACGATTTCATGGCTGGCCGGCTCGCCATCAACGGCCGCACCATCGGCCCTGCCGACCTGCGCTCGCCATTGATCAGTGTCGTCGACTTTCGCAGCAAGGTCATTCCACCATCCGCCGTGGTGCCTTTCCACGAGGCGACCTCGAGCGAGCGCAAGCAGGTGCTGCAGTACCATGGCGACATCGGCGTGAACCTGCAGCATGTCGGCGTGCTGGCCGGTCGCAGCGCGCATGCCACGCTGTGGCCCACCATCTTCGACTGGCTCGGCGCGCCGGCAACCTCAAGCGCTTGATCCGCGGGCAGCGGCGCGCCCTGCGCCGCTGCTGCTTCCTGTCCACCGCCACGACTATCACTGGCACCTCTTCCAGTGACGCCATCGGTCATCCCTCGAGCTACCTCCCACCTGGTCTGCATTTCCATTGTTCAATAACAAGTTGACACCCTTAGATGAGAATAGTTATCATTACGGGTAATCAGCCATGTGGCCATGGCTGGCGCAGATCATCCGGATCCCGGGTAGTCGCCTTCCGTACCAATCACGAACAACAGGAAACAACGATGGAAAAGCTGGTTCGCCCTGCCGGGCATCTTCACTTGACGACACTGACGGTCTGCGTGGGCCTCGCCCTGCCGCTACTGGCCCAGGCACAGTCCACCGACGCCGGCACCACGTCGATGCCGCAAGTGCAAGTGCAGGCCCAGAAGCTGGGCGACGCCGTCGGCTCGTACACCATCGGTCGCACCCGCACCGCCACGCCACTGGACATGTCGCTGCGCGACACGCCGCAATCGGTGTCCGTCATCACCCAGCAACGTATTGAAGACCAGGGCCTGCTCACCATCACCGACGTCGCCAACAACGTTACCGGCGTCTCGGTCAACCAGTACGAAACCCACCGCGCCAGTTTCACCGCGCGTGGTTTCGAAGTGACCAATCTGCAGATCGACAATATCCCGACCACCTGGGATGCTGCCTGGAGCGCCGGCGAAGTGCTGGGCAGCCTGGCCCTGTATGACCGTGTCGAAGTCGTGCGCGGCGCCACCGGCCTGATGACCGGCGCCGGCACGCCATCGGCCGCGCTGAACCTGGTGCGCAAGCGCGCCTTCAGCAAGAAGCTCGATGGCACGATCGAGGCCACCGTCGGCCGCTGGGACAAGCGCCGCATCATGGCCGACGTCTCGACGCCGCTGAACGAATCGGGCAGCATCCGTGGCCGCGCCGTAGCGGAATACAGCGCTGGCGACAGCTGGGTGCAGTATCTGGAAAACAAGGATCGCACCATCTACGCCACCGTCGAAGCCGACATCAGCCGCGACGGCACCTTCTCGACCGGCTTTTCGCGCCAGAAAATGAGCCCGCGCGGCTCGATGTGGGGCGGCCTGCCATACCGCTACAGCGATGGCTCGGTCATCGACTGGGACCGCTCAAAAACCACCGCCGCCCCGTGGGCCGGCTACGAAAACCAGTACGACAACTTCTTCGCCGACTACGAGCACCGCTTCGCCAACGGCTGGAAGCTGCGCCTGACCTACACTGATGCCACGCGCGACGGGGACTCGCACCTGCTGTACCTGTCGGGCGTGCCGGATCGCGTGACGGGCTCGGGCCTGAATGCCTTCACGGGGTCATACGTGATCCAGACCAAGCAGAAGGATTTCGGCGTCCACACGAGCGGGAAGTTCACACTGGGCGAGCGCCAGCACGAAGCCGCCTTTGGCTACCTGCATGCAAAGACCGACTTCAGTTCGAACAACCGGCTGGCGAACTACGGGACCGCAGACCAGACCGTGGCCAACATCAACAACTGGAACCCGGCTTCGTACCCGACGCCGACGTTCGGCCCGCAAGCGTTCTATGAAGGCAGCGAAACTACCCAGCAAGGCCTGTACGGCATGGCGCGCTTCACCTTGACCGACCGCCTGAAGGCCGTCGTCGGTGCACGCGTGACCAAGTATGAAAAACAAGGCGGCGGTCTGTACACGCAGGCTTACTCGCTCAAATACGACAACGAGATCACGCCGTATGCCGGCCTGGTGTTCGACCTGAACGACACCTACTCGCTGTACGCCAGCCACACCAGCATCTTCGAGCCGCAGAACCTGAAAGACATCGCGGGCAATATGCTCGACCCGATCGAGGGCAAGGCCAACGAAGCCGGTATCAAGGGCGAGTTCTTCGACCGCCGCGTGAATGCGTCGCTGGCCGTGTTCCACCTGAAGCAGGACAACCTGGGCCAGGTAGCCGGTCGCATCGATCGCGACGGCGCATCCGGTCCGCTGCTGGAAGAGAACTATTATCGCGCCGCCAGGGGCGCCACCAGCAAGGGGATCGAGCTGGATGTCTCGGGCGAGATCGTCTCGGGCCTGAACGCCAGCATCGGCTACGCGATCTTCCGCGCCAAGGATGCAGGCGGTGTCGATTTCAATTCGATCTATCCGCGCAAGACACTGCGCGCGTTTGCGAGCTACCGCCTGCCGGGCGAATGGAACAAGCTGACCGTCGGCGGCGGCGTGAACTGGGAAGGCAGCACCTACACGGTGGACGGCACCGTGGCCCCGGGGATCGATGGCCGCATGGAGCAGCCATCGTATGCGCTGGTCAACCTGATGGCGCGCTACGAGTTCAACAAGCAGTTGTCGGCCCAGCTGAACGTCAACAACGCAACCGACAAGAAAATGTTCGCGATGTTCTCCGCCTACAACCAGTTCACCTACGGCGCCCCGCGCAACACGTCGCTGACGCTGCGCTACCGCTTCTGATGGCGTGATGCAGTAGCGCGCTTTGTCACGGGCGTGGCCATGGTCCCGACGCCGTCAGCGCGTCGCCATGGCCCCGACCGCATTAAGCCAGGCGCAATTCTCGGATGCAGCGAACCCTTTCAGGAAAGCGCGCCGCACCGAGCCTGCCGCGATGCAGGCCGAGACGTGCTTCGAATGGCGTTCGGCCCCGCTCAACTTGCGCACCCAGCCGCGAAACGGAATCAGCCCCTCGGCCGTGCGCTGCAGCGCGCCCACCGCCTGGTCCTGAACCAGCGACGACGCGCGGCGCGCCAGGGAAGGATCGGCAGGCGACACCGGCGCGTCGAGGTCGGCGCCGAGCACCTCATCGAGTTCGTGGATTTCCAATGAGATCGCCACGCAGTTCTGGCTGGCCGGCACCTGGTACGGGTTCTCCCGAGCGCTCAGCAGCACGGCGGGGATGTCGGCTTGCGCGACATTCAGATCGGCAAGTGGCACGCTCGCTGCCGACCCGATCCGGGTCGCGGTCGACGACGCGCAACCGGCCAGCACGACAAACGTGGCAATGGCGGCGAGTTTGCGGGGTAAGCGCCTGAGGTTCGTGGTCATGGCTAGGCTATTTCTGAGAGGAAAGGAAGTCAACTGTAGCCAGCGCAGCGGAGCGCGCCAGCACGCGCGTCAATCGTGCGCTGTAGAATGAATGACAGTTGTCAAATCAGGAGCCATACCATGAAACGAACCGCACTCGTCGTCGGCGTCACCGGCATTGGCGGCAACCACGCCGCCCGTGAACTGCTGGCGCAAGGCTGGGATGTCATTGGCCTGTCGCGCCGCGCACCGCGCGACTTGCCGCAGGTGCGCCACATCGCCGCCGACCTGCTGGATCCTGCCGCGCTGGGCGCCGCACTGAAGGACGTCGCGCCGACCCACGTCTTCATCACGACCTGGATGCGCCAGGACACCGAAGCCGAGAACATCCGCGTCAACGCCGCACTGGTACGCAACCTGCTGGACGCGCTGTCGTCGCACAAGAGCGTGCGCCACGTCGCGCTGGTCACGGGCCTGAAGCATTATCTGGGACCTTTTGAAGCGTACGCCAGTTCAGGCACGCTGCCCGACACGCCGCTGCGCGAATCGCAGCCGCGCCTGGCGCTCGAGATTTTCTATTACGCGCAGGAAGACGAGGTCTATGCAGCCGCCGAGCGCGACCGCTTTACCTGGACCATTCACCGTCCGCACACCGTCATCGGCCTGGCAGTTGGCAATGCGATGAACCTGGGCACCACGCTGGCCGTGTATGCAACGATCTGCAAGGAGACGGGCCGCCCGTTCCAGTTCCCCGGTTCAGCCGCACAGTGGAATGGCATGTCCGATGTGACCGATGCCCGCATGCTGGCCAAACAGCTGGTCTGGGCCGCCGATACCGACGCGTCGCGCAACGAAGCCTTCAATATCGTCAACGGCGACGTGTTCCGCTGGAGCTGGTTGTGGCCAAAGCTGGCCGCGTTCTTCGGCGTCGAGGCGGCCGGTTTCAATGGCACTGTGCAGCCACTCGAAGCGGCGATGGCAAACGATGCGCCGCTGTGGCGCGACATCGCGGCGCGCCATGGCCTGGTGGAAGCCGATCTGGATCGCCTGGCCTCGGCCTGGCATACCGACCTCGATCTGGGCCGGCCGCTTGAAGTCATGACGGACATGAGCAACAGCCGCCGCCTTGGCTTCACGGCCTACCAGGCCACCGACACATCGTTCTTCGACCTGTTTGAACGCCTGCGCGCAGAACGTCTGATCCCGTAATCAACACGGCAGGCGCGGCCGCTCGTATCGCGGTCGCACCGTAACGTCATGTTCAAGCAACCGCGGCAAGACGCAGCGGCGCGGCGCCAGGCGCGATGCGCCCTTGACGGCTTGTCTCGCCACTGCCGTTGGCAAGCCGGAACTGGCCCACCAGGCTGGCCAGACCGGATGCCTGCGCCTGCAGTTCCTGCGATGCGGCGGAGGCTTCTTCAACGAGCGCAGTATTCTGTTGGGTCATGCCATCTATTTCGCCGATCGCGTGAGTCACTTCGTTCAGGCCAACGCTCTGCTCGGCGCTGGCAATCGTGATGTCGCCCATGATTTCGGTTACCCGTTGCACGCTCTCCATCAGCGTCTGCATGGTGCTGCCTGCGCGCTGGACCAGTTCGGAGCCCGTGTCCACCTTGCCGACCGAGTCTTCGATCAAGACCTTGATTTCCCTGGCGGCGCTCGCCGAACGCTGCGCCAGGTTGCGCACTTCACTGGCCACGACAGCAAATCCACGCCCTTGTTCTCCGGCCCGTGCCGCTTCCACCGCGGCGTTGAGCGCCAGGATGTTGGTCTGGAACGCGATGCCGTCGATGACCGAAATGATGTCGACGATGCGCTTGGACGACGCATTGATCGACGCCATCGTATCCGTCACCTGCAGCATGACCGCGCCGCCTTCCTGTGAGACCGAGGACGCCGACTGCGCGAACGTGTTGGCCTGCCGTGCATTGTTGGCGTTTTGTTCGACGGTCGTGGTCAGTTCTTCCATGGCAGTAGCAATGCGCTCCAGTGACGACGCCTGTACCTCGGTGCGCGAGGCCAGATCGCAGCTGCCCTCGGCGATTTCGGACGAGGCGCTTGCAATCGCATCGGTTCCATGGCGTACCTTGCCAACGATCGATGCGAGGCTGTCGCGCATGGTTTTCACCGAGAACAGCAGGCTTGTACTGTCACCGCTGCGCACATCCACATTCGTGGCAAGGTCACCCGAGGCGATCAGATTGGCAATCTGCGCAGTATAGGCAGGCTCGCCACCCAGCTGTTTCAGCAACAGGCGCTTGATGGCGGTCGATATGACGACACTCAGCACGAACGCTGCGATGGTCAGCCCGATCACCCAGTTACGGGCGGCAGCTTCAGCGTGTTCGGCTGATGCGTCCGCGTCAGCCAGCTCACGTTCGGCGTTGGCGACGATTACCGCAATGTCTTTCACGATCTGATGGCGCAGCGGGCTGCACTCTTCGACCAGGAATTTCCCGAACGCTTCCATCTGGCCTGCTTCACGGAATTTGCGTGGTTTTTCCAGTGCAGTGGCCATTGCCAGCAATCCTGCGCGCACCTTGTCGAACTGGGGATCGCCGGCAAATGCGGGCGTCATGCCCTCGAGCGCGTCGAGATACACCTTCTTTTGCTCATCGACCAGCTTGAGCTCATTGGTGGCTCGCTCTTCGCTGGTAAAGATATAAGCATTGCGCGCTGCCAGCCCTGTCTGCGCCAATGCTTCGCGGGCGATGTACAGTGGCTTGAGGTGCTCCTGGTTGACGCGATGCAGCTCCTTCGTTGCATCGTGAATCGCCGTCAAGCCGAAGATGGCAAATGAGCCGAGTAACAGCATCAAAGCGGTGACCAGACCGAATCCCAGCATGAGTTGCGTGCCGATTTTCATATTCTTGAATGCGTTCATTTTTTGCCTCGAAAGGGTTCTGCTAGTTGATGTCAACGCTGCGATGGGCACGCTCGCCCAGTCAATACAGGCCTCAGTGTAAGCAAGAATTCTCGACAAAACGCCATGCGGTGTACATAAAGAACCTGTCGTTGCCTTAAAACAACATAACGTCACCTCTACTTGTTGGTTTTATTTGTATTCAAAAAAATGACGATCACCGGGCGCGCTCCAGCATCACCCCGTCCATGCGGTTGCGACGACATGACTCACCGTGCGATTTTCACTTGATGCGCTGTCGAACCGGTGTGTCTCTGGCACACGACAACAGCTTGCATCGGGCTCAAATTACCCGAAAGTGATAAAATCTTTCCACTGCACAATAAACATGATCAAGAAAATATTATTTTTGATCTTTACTCTTCATGACCGATCTCGCCGATATCGCCCAATGGCGCGTCCGTATTTTTGCCTCCCTCATGTCGACCTTGCGGGTACTGGCAATCATCGGCGTGGTACCCAGCGCGGCGCTGGCTGTGTATCGGGGCGCGCTCGCCGTTGCACTGATGGATGCAGTCGCACTGGCCTGGATCCTTGTCATCTGCCGCATCAAAAAGCTCGACTACAAGTGGCGTGCCCTTAATTACCTGGTCATGCTGTTCAGCGCCGCGGTATGCACGATGATGACCGTCGGGCCCCTGGGGTTGTTGTACCTTCTGGCGGCGCCGGTCATGTCGGTCATTTTATTGGGCGTGCGCGCGGGGCTGGTCATGGTGGCCCTCGGTGCGGCATCCATGATGGTGCTCGGACTCACCGGCTACAGCCATTTCCCGATAGACAACGCCGATGCCAATTCGTTTGGCACCGTTGCGATCTTTACATTGAACTATGCCTGCGTGGGCGCATTCATCACGCTCACATGCGGCAAGCTATTAAAAGGATTGTCTGCATCGCTGGACGGCCAGCGCTTCGTGGCCGAAGCCCTGGCCGAGCGGCAGGCGGCCTTGAGTGCCTCGAACGACGATTTGCGCCTGACCTCCGCAGCATTGGCCGGACTGAACGATATGGTCTTGATCGCCAAAGTTGCCCCCGAGCGAAGCCCGAAGCACCCGGTCATTTTTGCCAACGCAGCGTTCGAGCGCCGCAGTGGTTACCGTTCAGATGAGATCATCGGGTGCAGCCTGCGCGTACTGCACGGGCGCGATACGGACGTGGCGGTCGCCAACAAAATCGCTGAAGCGATGGCCCGGCAGGAGCCGGTCGCGGGTGAACTCATCCACTACACCAAGTTCGGCGAGCCGTGCTGGATCGAAGTGGAGATGGTGCCATTTGCCAATCAAAGCCGCGAGGTCACCCATTGGGTCGCCGTGGGTCGCGACATTACCGAGCGGCGTCGCTCGGCCGATGCCATCCACCAGCTGGCATTTTTCGACGTCCTGACTGGCTTGCCGAACCGGCGCCTGCTGATGGAACGGCTGGACCTGATGGTAGCGCGCACGCATACGGGCGACGGCATGGGCGCGGTGCTCTACATCGACCTGGACAATTTCAAGCACGTCAACGACGCCCGCGGCCATGCGACGGGTGACGCCGTTCTGCGCCATATCGCCGCATGCCTGTCACGTGCCGTACACCCCAAGGATACGGTGGCGCGCCTCGGTGGCGACGAATTTGTCGTGCTGGCCGAACATCTGGATTGTGTGAGCGGCAGTGCCACCGATGCGGCCCTGGCGCTTGCCGGCAGGGTACGCGCGGCCATGACCGAAGGCGTCCTCATCGACGGCCAGTTGTATCAGCTCACTGGCAGTATCGGTATCGCCCTGCCAACGAGGCCAGGCCATACAGTGCCGGATCTGCTGCGCGAAGCGGACACGGCGATGTATCACGCCAAGGACAACGGGCGTGATGGCGTGGCGCTGTTCGAGCCTGGCATGCTGGCCGACGCCGAAAACAAACTGATCCTGGAGCGCGACCTCGCCCATGCGATCGTCAACGATGAACTGGCATTGCATCTGCAACTGCAGGTAGACCACGATGGGACGCCCATCGGGGCCGAGGCCCTGCTGCGCTGGCGTCGGGCGGACGGTGCGCTGGTGCCGCCGGACGTGTTCATCCCGGTGGCCGAAGCATCCGGCCAGATCGTGGCGCTCGGCGCCTGGGTGTTACGCCAGGCCTGTCTGACCTGGTGCGAGCTCGACCGGGTGGGCCACGCACTGCCGCTGTCGATCAACATCAGCCCGCGCCAGTTCCGCGAGCCGGATTTCGTGTCACAAGTAAAGGCGATCATCGGCGCCTCTGATGTACCGCCACAGCAGTTGATCTTCGAAGTGACCGAAGGCCTGCTGGTCGACGATCTGGAACTGACGATTGCACGCATGAACGAGCTGGCGCAGTTCGGCATCCGCTTCTCAATCGACGATTTCGGGACCGGTTATTCGAACCTGGCCTATCTGCGGCGCATGCCGCTGTATGAACTTAAAATCGACAAGAGTTTCATGCGCGACATGCCGCATGACATCAACGGCACCGCGATTGTCCAGTCAATCCTGGCCATGGCGGGTCATCTCAAGCTGCGCGTCGTTGCCGAAGGGATCGAAACGGCTGAACAGGCGCACTTCCTGACCGAGCATGGCGGCCCTTGCATGCAAGGCTACCTGTTCTGCCGGCCAATGGCACTGGCCGATCTGATCGACCGCATGATGGCTTCCCGGCAGGCGCTCGCCGGGCTGGACGTCGTCGCCATCCCATAAAAAGTCATTGACGGTCTCGACCGTCAGCCGTCGACCCGCGCGGCCGCGGCCAGCGCAGCGTCTGCAATGGGCGTTTTGCTCTACACTGCCTATCGCCCCTCTGGACCAACCGCGCCGGCGCCTGCTTCGCGCGCGCAGGCGACAGGTGCGCACCGCCTCAACAACCTGGCATCAATTCGCGAATGGAGATCTGGAAAACATGAATTCAAGAACGCTCGGCCTCGCCACCACCTTCTCGCTCACCCTGCTCGCGTTCGCCGCCGTCCCGACGGCCGCAAACGCCCAGGCCAGCGCAACCGCGACCGGTCTGCCTTTCGACGTCAAGCCGGTGGGCACATTCAACAACCCATGGGCGATGGCCTTCCTGCCTGACGGCAAAGTGCTGGTGACGCAAAAGGAAGGGACGCTGGTCCTGTTCGATCCTGCAACCGGTAGCAAGAAGACCGTGTCCGGCACACCGACCGTCAGCAGCAAGGGCCAGGGTGCGCTCATGGACATCGTGCCCGCTCCCGACTTCGCGGCCAGCAAGATGCTCTACTTCAGCTACTCTGAAGCGGGCAACGGTGCCGACACCCGCGTCATGCTCGCCAGGGGGACACTGGATCAGGCAGGCGGCACACTCAAGGATACAAAGGTCATTTTCCGCGGCCAGGATGCGTCGACCGGCGGGCACTATTCAGGCCGGATCGGCTTCTCGCCGGATGGCAAATACCTGTTCTTTACCAGTGGCGACCGCCAGCTGTTCGACCCGGCGCAGGACCCGAAATCAACGCTCGGCAAGGTGCTGCGCCTGAACCTCGACGGCACGCCAGCATCTGGCAACCCACTTGCGGCGAAGGGGTTCAACCCAGCCGTCTGGTCGTATGGCCACCGCAATCTGCTGGGCGTAGCCTTCGACAGGCAGGGGCGCTTGTGGGAAATGGAGATGGGCCCGCGCCATGGCGACGAGATCAACCTGATCAAGCCAGGCCTGAACTATGGCTGGCCGATCGCATCGAATGGCAGCCACTATGACGGCCGCGACATCCCCGACCACAAGCCTGGTGACGGCTTCGAAGCCCCGAAAGTGTTCTGGGATCCGGCCATCTCACCAGGCGGTCTTGCCTACTACGATGCGGACCTGTTCCCGAAGTGGAAAAATTCCCTCTTCATCACCGGTCTTTCGGGCAAATCGCTTGACCGCATCGCCCTCGACGGCGAGAACGCCAAGAAGGTGGACCATTGGGACATGGGCGAACGCATCCGCGCCGTTCGCACCGGGCCGGACGGCGCAGTATGGCTGCTGGAAGACGGTCCGCGCGGCAAGCTCCTGATGCTGACACCGAAAAAGTAAGCCAGCGGGCACTGCGTGACGCGGGCCTGCCCGCGGTTGACCTATGGGTTGTTTACGCAGGCCAGCGTGCCGCCCGCAAGCTGGCTGCGCACGCCGGCCGAGATCGCCGCAGCCAGCTTGGCCAGCGCGGCGCGGTGCCCGGCTACCAGTGCCTCGTAACCCGGCCCCACGTTTTCCTGGAACACGCTGCGGCACGTCTGCACGGAGCCGCCATCGACCTTGCGCACATTCCAGACCGCGTCGATCAGCGCGTAACTGCCCTCCTTTGACTCGAAACGCTGGACGTTCGCGCCGATGCGGTACAGCGTGCTGCCAGTCGGCGCCGGATTGCGATACACATCCACACCGCCCAGATCGGCCGCGATTCCCAGTGACAGTCCGGTGGTGATTTCATCGGCCAGCGGACCGGCCCAGCGGTGGTGCTCCATCAGCTCGATCTTGCCGGCCTCGCCCGCCACCATCAGCTGCGGCCGGCGCACCTGCGCCGGAATTGTCACAGGGCGCATCTCGAAGAACAGCGGCGCGCTGGCCGCCGTCGACGGCACGACCGTGGCGGCGCCGCCGCTGAGCGTATAGAACTTGTCGGTCGGCGTGCTCGAGCAGCCTGCCAGCAGCAACGGGGCTGCCAGCGCCGCGCCAGCCAGTGCACGGCGCGCTTGGATAAACAGCGTCATTCCTTCTTCTCCTGAGGTTTGCCGCGGATGAGCGACTGCGGGTTGCGTTCGAGGTAATCGGCCAGCGCATCGATCTTGGCCATCGTGTCAGTCACCGACTGCAGCGCCTTGCGCAGGTCGGACTGCAGCGGCGCATCCTGTGCCAGCACGCTCTCGGCACTGGCGAACGTGGCCTTGGCGGCATTGAGCGTCTGCTGCATTTCAGGCAGCACCTTGCCATCGATCCGTGCCAGTGTCGCATTCGCCTGCTTCAGCGTTAGGTTCAGGTTCACGCCGATTTCGTCGAACGGAATCTTGTCGAGTTTGCCCGCGATGCGCGAGATCTGGCTTTGCAGCTCATCGAGCTGGCCAGGCACCGTCGGCAACACCAGCAGGTCGCCCTGCGCGGCGATCGTTGCCTTGCGCGCGTTCGGGAAGAAGTCCAGCGCAATATACAGCTGGCCCGTCAACAGGTTACCGTTGCGCAGCTGCGCGCGCAGGCCACGGCCCACCATCGCGGTCAATGCGCGCAGGCCGCCGTCTTCACGCTCCATCGCCGCCATGAAGCCTTTGCCAAGACGGCCCGGATACAGGTCGACCGTGATCGGCATGGTGAATTTCTGGCGTTCGCGATCGAATTCGATGCCGACGGCGCGTACTTCGCCCAGCGCGACGCCACGGAAATCGACGACGGCGCCCGGCGACAGTCCGCGCAGCGACTGGTCGAAGTACACCACGGCCGTGACCGCCGGCCCGTCGGGCGGGCGCAGCGCGGCGCTGCGGTCTTCGGACAGCAGGAAGCGGGTGCCGGCCGGTGCCGGCGTCACCGGCTTGCGGTCGTCGGCCGATTCGAAGGCGATGCCGCCGGTGGCCAGCGCCGCCAGCGATTGGGTATTGAGTTTCAGGCCGCTCGCATCGAGGCGCAAATCGACGCCGCTGGCATGCCACCAGCGTGAATCCGGCCCCACCAGGCCGATGTAGGGTTGCTCGACGAAGACCGACATGTCGATACCGTGCCCGGCCTTGTCCAGCGCCACCGATGCCACCTGCCCCACGCGCACGCGCTTGAAGTAGACGGGTGAACCGGGCGCCACCGAACCGAGCGTCTCGCCATGCAGCTTGTATTCGCGGCCTTTCAGGCCAATCGGGATCGGCGGCGCCGTTTCCAGGCCCGTAAAACTGTTGGTCGTGTCTTCTTTCACGCCGGGCGCCGCGCCGATATACGGACCGGACAGCAGCGTACCCAGGCCAGAGACGCCGCTGGCACCGATCTGCGGCTTCACGACCCAGAAGCGCGAGTCGATGGCGGTAAAGCGGTCGGCCTCCTTGGCCATCTCGATCTTGGCCACGACACGGTTGCCGTCTTCGCCCAGCGTCACCGAGACAACGCGGCCGATGTCGACGTCCTTGTACTTGACCTTGGTCTGGCCCGCCTCGAGTCCTTCACCGCTGGAGAAATACACGTAGACGGTCGAACCCTTGTTGGTGACCCAGCTGACCACCTGCCAGGCGCCGATCAGCGCCGCGAGCACGGGAATCATCCAGATCAGCGAGGGCAACCAGCGGCTCGGGCGGTCGATGGCGGGCGAGGCTGCCAGCGGCGCCGATGGGCCCACGGGCGGCTCCGGTGGGGTCGGCGGCGTCGGCGGCGGGTTGGCCGATGGTGTTGCGCTGTCCTGTTCAGACATGTGGTTCTCCGTTCGATTCAATAGGGTCCCAGATCAGGCGCGGGTCGAACTGGTGGGACGCGACCATCGTCACGATCACCACGCAGCCAAACGCGATCGCGCCCGGTCCGGCCGTGATCACCACCAGCGCATCGAAGCGCACCAGCGCGACGGTCAGGGCAACCACGAAAATATCCAGCATCGACCAGCGGCCGACGAATTCGATGGCGCGATACGCGCGCGTGCGCGCCATCGGTGCCGTGCGCGAGCGCGCCTGGGCGGTGGCATTGAGCCACGCCAGCGCGGCGAGTTTGGACACCGGCACCACGATGCTGGCAATGAAAATGATGATCGCCAGGCCCTTCGAACCGGTGTTCCAGAACAGCACGACGCCGCTCATGATCGTGTCGCCTTCCGTGCCCCCGATCGAGCGGGTGTACATCACGGGCAGCATATTGGCGGGAATATAGAGCAGCGTAGCAGCCAGCAGCATGGCCCAGGTCCAGCCGACGCTGTGGGGAATCCGGCGATGCAGCGCCGCACTGCAGCGGGCGCAGCGATCGGTGCCGTCGCGCGACGGGCAGGTGTGGTTCACCAGGCCACAGGCGCTGCACGAGACCAGCACCGAATCGGCTTCGGGAATCGTCGTGGTCTGGCGCGCCGGGTCGGATTTGCGCAGCGGCGCCAGGCGGTCGGCCAGGGCCCACAGCGCTTTGGGTTCGTAGCGCATGACCAGCGCGCACAGGATCGTGAGTATGCCAAAGGCGAACAGGGCCGGATGTGGCTCCACGCGCGCCAGGCTGGTCATCTTGATCACGGTGATCAGGATGCCGATCATGAGCACTTCGGTCATTGCCCAGTGGCGCGCGCCCTGCACCGTGCGCAGCACGAGATTGAAACCGGGCACGCGCACGCCCCGGGTCAGGCCCAGCGCCACATAGAACAGGGACCCGAGTTCGATGCCGGGGAAGATGATGGCGCAAAAAAAGACCATGGCCGCAATGACCTGGTCTCCCCCGCCCCACAGCACGGCCACCGCCTGGTACAGCGTGGCGCCCGAGAGCATGCCGCCCATTTCGAGCGTGACGATGGGGAACCACTGCGCCAGCAGGAACACGAACACGGCGCCCAGCGTCAGCGCGGCCAGCACCTCGGCCTGGCGCGCCGGGCTGTCCTTGTGCCAGCGGTACAACTCGTGCTGGCAGCGGCTGCAGCTGGCACGCTCGCAGGCAGCCAGCGGCCGCCAGTGATACAGGCTGCCACAGTCATGACACGCGACCAGTTGATCCGTTTTCACCCACTCCCCTTACACCAGTGCTTTCACACTAGGTATTATGACCGAGAGCAACTGAACGTGCAGTTCAAACGTGAGCGCAGTACCGATCAGAAGCGGACCTTGACGTAGGCCGATGGGCCGGTCAGCTTGAGGTCGATATCGGCGGTACGGTCGCCATTGCGGTGCAGGTCGATTTTCTGGATGCCGTAGTCCAGGACCAGGCCGATGTTCTTGTGCGGGAAGTATTCCACGCCAAGCGCACCGTTGTAGATATGACCTTCGACGTTGCCGCCGTTTTTCTTCACGCCCGAAGCTTCTGCATAGAAGCGCACCTGATCGTTCAGCGCATGGCGCCATGCCAGTTCGACGGTCGGCGCCCAGACGCTTTCGCTGGCCGATGCCGAGCCGCTCCACGTGTAGTTTTCCACTGGCGCGGTCGAGCTGACATTGGCCGTTGCCGAACCGGAAATCTTCGCGCGCAGGTGAGCCGCGCCCAGGCCGACGCCGAAGACGTTCTTTTCCTTGCCGAACCACATTTTGTACGACAGGCGCGCCAGCTCGATGCGCAGGTTGGCGTCGGCGCGCAGCGCGCCACTGACCGGACGACCCTCGTACACGGTGTCGCCCTTCAGGTCGGCGCCATAACCTTCGTCGAAGCGGAAGTAATCGAACGAGATGCCATGGCTGTCGCCGATCAGGACTTCGCCCTTGACGCGTGGCAGCGTGACGTCGCTGATCTCCTGGTCCGGGGTGTCGACGCGACCGTAGCGGGTATCGCCGCCCAGGTGAATTTCAGGCTCGGCGTAGAACGCGCCGGCCGAGATACTGACGCGGTCGAGCGCTGGCGACTGCTGCGCCTGCGCCATGCCTGCTGCGGCGGCGCCCAGCAAAATGGCGCCCTTGAATGCGCGAACGAGGGTGATGTGGATGGACGGGGCAGCAGTGCGTGGTGCAGGGCGGGACATGGATTCTCCGGATAATCAATTGATAGAAGTGCCCGCCAGACTGAGTCTCGACGCGGCAACAATTAATTATCGCAAGATGTTAGTTTGCCAACCCGCACGATTGAAATGACTCTGTGGTCATTAAGCCACACGGTGATTTCATGCCATGCAGGTTGCATACATGTGACATCTGCCCCGCGTCATTACACGAACGCACCCGGTGCTTTGCAAGGCATGGTTTATCATCCAGAAACATTAACCTTTTCACAAACGCAGCCAATGAAGCAATTTACCCTTCCGCAGAATTCCTTTCTGCTCCTGCTCACGATCGTCACGATCGCGTTCCTCTGGATCCTGTTGCCGTACTCCGGCGCCGTGTTCTGGGGCGTGGTGTTCGCCATCATCTTTGCGCCGTTGCAGTCAAGGCTGTTGCGTGCCACCAAGGGCAAGCCAACCGTTTCCGCCCTGCTCTCGCTGCTGGTCATCGTCCTGATGGTGCTGCTGCCACTGGCAATGATCACGGCGTCACTGGTCGACCAGGTCGCCGGCATCTACACGATGGTCAGCAGCGGCCAGATCGATTTCGCCGGCTATTTCCAGATCGTGATGCGCGCCTTGCCGAACTGGGCCATTTCGATCCTTGAACGGTTCGAACTGACCAACCTGGCGTCGCTGCAGACCAAGATCACCGAATTTGCAGCGCAGATCAGCCAGGCAGCCGCCACGTATGCGCTCAATATCGGACGCAACACGCTCGACTTCGTCGTCAGCATGACGATCATGCTGTACCTGTTGTTCTTCCTGCTGCGCGACGGCCGCATCCTGGCGGCGCGCATCCAGCGCGCCGTGCCACTGAGCGTCGAATACAAAAGCCGCCTGTTCCAGAACTTCACGACGGTGATCCGCGCGACGGTCAAAGGCAATGTGCTGGTGGCAGTCGCGCAAGGTGCATTGGGCGGCCTGATCTTCTGGATGCTGGACGTGTCCGGCCCGCTGCTGTGGGGCGTGGTGATGGCGTTCCTGTCACTGCTGCCGGCCATCGGTGCAGCACTGGTGTGGGGCCCGGTAGCGATCTATTTCCTGGTGACGGGCGATATCTGGCAGGGCGTGGTACTGGCCGCGTATGGCGTGCTGGTCATCGGTCTGGTCGACAATATCCTGCGTCCGATTCTGGTCGGTAAGGATACCAAGCTGCCTGACTACGTGATCCTGCTCTCCACGCTGGGCGGTATGGCGCTGTTCGGCCTGAACGGCTTCGTGATCGGGCCGGTGATTGCCGCCCTGTTCATTGCAGCGTGGGATCTGTTCTGCCGCTCGGACGAGTTCCAGGAAGAGTAACAGTAAGGGTAAGATACGCGCTTTGCCCCGGCCAGCGTCACGTTGGCCGGGGTGTTGTCGCAACCCGATTCAACGAGACACTCAATGCTTACTACCCTGCTCGACTGGTTCCTCCACCTGGACCGCCACCTCGCCGTACTGGCTGCCGAATACCAGTTGCTCGTCTACGTGCTGCTGTTTGCCGTGATCTTCGTTGAAACGGGCGTGGTCGTGATGCCCTTCCTGCCCGGCGACTCGCTGCTGTTCGTCACCGGCGCGCTGGCGGCCAAAGGCATGCTGTCGCTGGAAATTTTGATCCCGCTACTGATCGTCGCAGCCGTCACTGGCGACATCGTCAACTTTGCCATTGGCAGTGCGTTTCGTGAACGGGTCAAGCGCGGCTACCGGTTCCGTCTCATCAAGGACGAGCATATCGCGCATACCGAGCGCTTCTTCGAGCGCCATGGCCCCAAGACCATCGTGCTGGCGCGTTATGTACCGATCGTCCGCACACTGGCACCGTTCGTCGCGGCGCTGGGCAGCATGCGTTACGCCACCTTCCTTGCGTACAACGTTGCTGGCGGAACCTTATGGGTGGTATCGCTGACGATTGCCGGCTATATATTTGGCAATATCGAATGGGTCAACAACAATCTGACTGCCGTCATCATGGGCATCATCGTGCTGTCGCTGGTGCCGGGCATCGTGGCCTGGCTGCTGGAACGGCAGCGCGGCCGCCGCGCCTGATCTGGCGGCGCCTGCAAACTGCTGCAGGGCCTGACTTCAAGGACTCAGGCGGCGCAAACCGCAACCGGCAATGCGAGCGAGACGGTAGTGCCCATCCCCGGCCCCGCACTGCGCACGTAGATCGATCCGCCATGGGCTTCGCACACGCCCTTGGCGATCGTCAGTCCCAGCCCGGCACCGACGGGTGCCCGTCCCGGCGCCAGCGCGCGGCGCTCGAATGGCTCGAAAATATGTTGCAAGTCCTCGGCGGCGATGCCTGCCCCGCAGTCGATCACCTCGGCACGCAGCACATTGCCTTCGATAAATACCCGCAAGCAAATCTCTTCGCCGTCCGGCGTGAAAGCGCTTGCATTGCACAAGACGTTGCCAAGCGCTTGCGCCACCCGTTCCGGATCGCACATCAACTCGGCGTCGGCGTTGTCGACTTCCACGATCAGGCGCTGCTTGCGCGAACGGACCAGCGTTTCGACCGCGTCGAGCGAGAGGTTCACGATCTCGCGTTTCGTGCAGATGCGTGGCTCGACCGGCAAGGCGTGGACACAATCGACGCGTGACGCGTCCAGCAGGTCGGCGATGAAACGTGCGAGCTGCCTTGTCTGCCGCTGAACGACGCCGGCCATCTTTGACACGACCGGGTCATTGTTGGCACGCTGCAGAAGGCCGGCGATACTCATGATTGGCGCCAGCGGATTACGCAGCTCGTGCGCCAGCATGGCCAGAAATTCCTCGCGCGAATGGGCAGCATCCCGCTCCCGCTCCTGCAGGCGGCGCTGCTCGCTGATGTCAGTCAGGCAGCACAAGGCGCCAACGACTTCGCCACCCGCATGAAACACGGGCTTGGCATGAATCACGATGCGGCGCGCCTGGCCATCCCGGCACACGGCGAGCAGTTCGGTAGGACACGGTGAGGCGCCACCAGCGGCAAGCGCGGCCGGGCTGGATTTCTTGTCGAGCAACTGGCCATCCAGGGACCGCAGCGTCTCGAACCCATCCCACTGCATATCTTGCACCAGTGGACAGGCGTCGCCCCATATCCTCTTGGCCGCAGCGTTGACGTGGACCAGCGCGCCCGTCGGGGAGCAACAATATGCCGGACACGGCATTTGCTCGATCGCCCATGCGTACGATTCGGGCCAGCCATTGTCCAAGTCGTTAAATTCGCCCTCAAGGGGCGTGTTTTCATTGTTCATGGTGCAAATGCGGAAAGAGCACCGCTATCAAAGTCTCAATCGACATTATCGAGGTTGCAACATTTGCACTACGTAGGAGACACACTACCATTCTTGTCGGAGGTTGACGTGCCGGAGCGCGCGCGTGCAAGCTAGATGTGGGGCGAAGGGTCACGGATTCTCACCGAATGCGGCCGAAATTGAGCGTTGTTTTATATGAACAATCACACTTTATTTCAATAAGGCAACTTTAGTTACTGCAGTTTCAACGTACTATCTGTTGATCGCCGCCGTATTTGACACGGACACGCGACACGGATACGCGAGACGCAGCCTCCCCGGCTGTCTCAATTGCGGTGGCGCCTGGGACAGGACGCTGCACACCTCAACCGACACAATTGCTTCCTGCAAAAAGCGGGAATGCCCCAACACAGGAACACGTTCATGCATCCCACCCGCGCCGGTTTCACCTTCGGCATCGCGCGCCGACTTTATTGCGGATTCTCGCTGATCGTCGCCATCCTGTTGGTGCTGCTCACGGTGTCGTATACCAACTTTTCAAAACTCACCCAGGCGAACAGCTGGAACACGCACACCTACACCGTGCTTGCCGGCAGCCAGGACATGATGCAGAGTCTGGTCAACATGGAGACCGGAGAGCGTGGGTTTGCACTGACCGGGATCGACGCTTCGCTCGAACCCTATATTGCTGCCAAGGCGGCGTTCCAGCAAAGCCTCAACAGCGTCATGGCGCTGACGTCCGACAATGCCCAGCAGCAGACGCGCCTGCGTGCGCTGCAAGAGATGGAGTCGCAGTGGCGCTCCGTCGCCGCCGAACCGGTCATCGCCTTGCGCCGCGAGGCAAACGGTAACCCAGCAGCCATGGATGCGGTGGTCCGCTTCGAGCAGACCGCCAAAGGCAAGGCGCTGATGGACCGGATGCGTGCCACGCTGGGCGAACTGGCCCAGGCCGAACAAATCCTGCTGACCGAACGCTCCAGCGTGGCAGAAGCGCTGCACAGCGCAACCAACAGCACACTCATCGGCGGCGGTGCCGTGGCCACCATCCTGTCGATCGTGCTGGCCATCCTGCTCACGCGCATGGTCCTGGGTCCGCTGCGCGTCATTCTGGCCGCCACCGAAGATCTGCGCAGCGGCGACGGTGACCTGACCTACCGCCTGCCGGTCTTGCCGGCTGAATTTGGCCAAGTGGCACAGTCGTTGAACGGTTTTATCGAGAAGCTGCATGTGATCATCACCGATGTCCGCAAGGGAACCCAATCCATTGCCGTGGCCAGCAGGGAAATCGCTGATGGCAACCTGGACTTGTCATCGCGCACCGAACAGCAAGCCAGTTCGCTGGAAGAAACAGCGTCATCGATGGAAGAATTGACCTCCACGGTGCAGCAGAATGCCGACAACGCGCGCCAAGCCACGGGCCTGGCGACGAATGCCGCCAACGTGGCCGTGCTCGGCAGCGGCGTGGTGGCCGAAGTAGTGACGACCATGAGCGCCATCAGCGATTCGGCCCGCAAGATCGGTGACATCATCGGCGTGATCGATGGCATCGCATTCCAGACCAATATCCTGGCACTCAATGCTGCGGTCGAAGCGGCCCGCGCCGGCGAACAGGGCCGCGGATTCGCGGTGGTGGCATCGGAAGTGCGCAACCTGGCACAACGCTCGGCCACTGCGGCAAAAGAAATCAAGACGCTCATCAACGACTCGGTCCAGCGTGTGGAAACGGGAAGCCGCCTCGTCGGCGACGCCGGCAAGACCATGGACGATATCGTCGTGAGCGTGCGCCGCGTGACCGATATCATGACCGAGATCAGCGCTGCCAGCAGCGAGCAGGAAACCGGCATCGTGCAGATCAATACGGCGATCAACGAGATGGACAACGTCACGCAGCAGAATGCCGCGCTGGTGGAAGAAGCGGCTGCAGCCTCGCAGTCGCTTCAGGAACAGGCCTTGCGCCTCGAAGTGGTGGTCGGCACGTTCAAGCTCGATGTCGCGCATGCCGCTGTCGATGTGGCCGGTTCACGGCGGGCACGATCGGATCAGGGTGCCGGGACATTGCGTCTGGCGGCCGCCTGAACGTTTTCTATTGCACTGCAAGCGGCGCCTCGCGTTCAACCGCCCCTGCTTGACCGGCGATTGACCGGCGGCTGACCGGGGGTTGACTGTGCAAAGGGCGGCGATTCGATGGTTGCCTGTGGCAGGCTGAGAAGTAATCGCCGCTGCCCTGCCAGTGTGCCTTGTATGGTTTCCTGTTAATTCTACGCTTTACAACCGTCATGATGACATCTCTACCTATCGATCAAGCACAACCGGCCGTCCGGCCAAAGCGACACAGCGCACCGCAGCACACGAGCGCGTGGAAGGCCCACGGCATCTGGACGCCGGGCGTTGTGGTCATGCGCACGATCGGATTTCGTACCAAGGCCGCGATCATCGCCGCCCTGTTCCTTCTGCCGCTGGCCATGCTGGCGACCGTCTATTTTTCACGGGCAGCGGACAACCTTGCGTTTTCGCGCAAGGAGATCGTCGGCGTTCATTACAACCGCGCGATCTATCCGTTGATCGACCTGGCGCAGCAACTGCGCCGCGACACGCTCGTGCTGCAGGCCGACGGCGTGGCGCCGGCGTCGATGGCTGCGGTCAGGGCGGACCTTGCGACAGCCTACGTCAGGCTGGGCGCAGCCGAACAGGCCGCGGGCAAGACGCTGCAGACCAGTCAAGCCTATGGCGCAGCGCTGGCCGCCTACGCCAACGTGATGAATGTTACCGGGAGCACCGCCGTGTTCCAGGCGCATACAGCGCATGTGCAGGCGCTGGTCCATCTGATGGAAGTCGTCACCGACAATTCAAATCTGACCCTCGATCCGGAAATAGCGACCTTCTACCTGATGGATGCCAGCTTCGCGCGTATTCCTGACATCGCGGAGCGCACCGCGCAATTGCGCGGGCTCGGGATCGGGGTGCTGAGCGCAGGCAATGCGACGCCCGCGCAACGGCGTGACATGACGACCCAGATCACGGTGGCAAAATTTCAGGCAAACAGCATGGCGACCGGCCTGGCCAAAATCAAGGGTGACAATACCCTGATCACGCGTCTGGCCCTGACGGCGCCATCGGCCGCGACGACGGCGCTCTTCGCGTATGCCGACCGCAACCTGATCGACGCGGCATCCCTTGAGCCGAACACCGCAGGTGCGTTCCGCAACCTGGCCAACGGCGTGCTGGAAAAACAGTATGCGCTTGCGGGCCGCCTCATGACGGAGCTCGATGCCCTGCTGCAGGCACGCGTTGCCGCCATCACGCTCGAACGCGACGTGCTGCTGGGCGTGCTGGTGGTGGCGATACTGGGCGCGGCGTATTTCTTTTATGCGTTTTACCGGGTGACGAGCGGCGGTCTGACGCTGATCAGCCGCCATCTCAAGGAAATGGCGCGGGGAGACTTGCGCCGCATACCCGCGCAGCCATTGGGAAAGGATGAACCGGCAATGGTGATCCTCGACCTGCGCACCGCCTACGATGCGCTGCATACCCTGATGCGCGCCGTCAGCCGCTCGGCCGATGAATTGCACGGCACCAGCAGCGAGATCGCGCAAGCAAGTCTGGACCTCTCGGCACGCAGCGAAGCGGCAGCGGCATCGCTCGAGCAGCAGGCAGCAGCCATGGAGCAAATCGGCGCCACCGTCGGCGGTAACGCCGAGCGGGCCGGGAATGCCGAGCGCTTCGCGGCCGACAGCGCCAGCCTTGCCGCCGACGGCGGCAAGGTGATTTCCAGCGTGGTTACCACGATGCAGAAGATCCATGCCTCGTCGGCTCAGATCAGCGACATCACCAGCGTCATCGACGGTATCGCCTTCCAGACCAATATTCTTGCGCTCAACGCGGCAGTCGAAGCGGCACGCGCCGGCGAGGCTGGTCGTGGTTTTGCGGTGGTTGCATCGGAGGTGCGGACCCTGGCACATCGCAGCGCGGCAGCGGCTGCAGAAATCAAGACCTTGATCGCGGCGTCGGTCTCCCAGATTGCAGGCGGAACCCATGTCGTGACGCAGGCCGGCGCCACGATGACGGTCGTTGTCGGCAATGCGCACAAAATGAGCGGCTACCTGAAAGACATTTCCACTGCATCGACGGAACAGGCACATGGCGTGAAACAGGTCAGTGCGGCGATCCATGAACTGGACGACCACACCCAGAGAAATGCCGCGTTGGTCGAAGAGACGTCTGCCGCATGCACGGCCTTGAAGCAGCAGGCCGACAGCCTGCAACAGAGCATCGCAAAATTTCTCGTTTGAATAGGCGCAGTCAGCGTTAAATAGAGACGAGCTCTGAACCGATGAGCAGTATGGTGGTCCAACCCCTGTCCCCAGTGTCAGGAGTCGATCATGAAAGCGCCGCGTTTCAAGAACTGGTTCGCAAAACTGCCGTTGCTGAACCAGCCGCAGCGCCGGCAAGTGCTCGGCGCTTTGCAGCCTTTAGCCGGGCTCGAGCAGGTGGTCGCGCTGATCGCAGAGATCAGAACACCGGGGCGCTGCTGCCCCAGGTGCGGCCACGAGCGCTGCTACCGCCACGGAGTCGCCAATGACCTGCAGCGCTACCGCTGCTGCGCGTGCGGCCGCACCTTCAACGACCTGACCGGCACGCCACTGGCGCGGCTCCGGCTCAAGGCCAAATGGCTTACGTATTCGCAAGTGCTGCTGGATTCACTGCCAGTGCGCAAGGCAGCAGATCGCGTCGGCGTGCATCGCACCACCGCTTTCCGCTGGCGCCACCGCTTCCTGCACTGGAGCAAACTCGACCGGCCGGCATTATTGAATGGCATCGTTGAGGCCGACGAGACATTCCTGCTCGAATCGCAAAAAGGATCGCGCACGCTGGATCGGCCAGCGCGCCGCCGCGGCGGCCATGCCGCCAGGCGCGGTATTTCCCGCGAACTGGACTGTATCCTGGTCGCGCGTGATCGCGAAGGACGCACGATCGATGCCGTCACCGGTCGTGGTGCGCTGACGGCAGCGCAACTCGGGCGCGACTTGCTGCCCAGGCTCGATCCCCGAGCGCTGCTGGTGAGCGACAGCCATCGCGCCTACCGCGCGTTTGCACGCAAGCACAATATCGCGCATGCAGCGGTCAATCTGCGCGCAGGCGTGCGGGTCAGGCATCTGGGCAACCGCGCTATACACGTGCAGAACGTCAATGCTTATCACCAACGTTTCAAGGCCTGGCTGCTGGGCTTTCGTGGCGTGGCGTCGCGCTATTTGCCGAATTACCTGGGCTGGCGCTGGGCGCTGGATGGTGCGAGGGTCAGTTCGCCGGAGCACTTGCTTCGGATTGCAATCAGGGTCATCAACAGATAACGCTGACTGCGCCTTGAATACCAGGTATTCATTAGGGCCATCTACCGATAACGCTGTCTGCGCCACGAAAAACGCCCTGCATCAGGCAGGGCGTTGAATCGGTGCCGGGCGTCGTCCCGGCCGAGCAATCAGTGTGACGCGATCAGTTCGACTTGGCGTGCGCTGCCAGGCGGCGCGCCACGGCTGGCGAGACGGCATCGGCGCCGCGGGTCATGCGATACAGCGCCCAGACATCGGCACTGCCAGTGGTGCGGGCTGCAGCGGTTGGAGCAGCCTTGACTTCACGCACGAAATCGAAGGCGGTGCTGACCAGGGCGGACAGTTGGGCAGCGAACGACGGGCGGAGGGACAAGGTAGTCATGATTTTCTTCCTGTGTGTTTGATCTGGTATGAAGCTAGTATGCGCTCTATCAGATAGAAATCAAATTGCGATCCATGATAGTCGTCATTCACAAATCAACTATCTCTGCATTCAATATTTGATCAACAACAGAAAATCAGGCGGCGCCAGCGCAATGCCGGCACCGCCCTTCAGCAGACGCAAGCGGTGTCAGACACCAGCAAGTGCAAGGCGTCCGACCGGCGCCTCCTGGCTGCGCGCTGGCGCGAGTTGCTGGCCTGCACCTGGGCGAATGTCCGTCTTGAACACGCTGACCACATCGGCCAGGTGCGCCGCCTGCTCCTGCATCGAGCCGGCCGCAGCAGCAGCTTGCTCCACCAGGGCGGCATTTTGCTGCGTCGCCTGATCCATCTCAGTGATGGCAGCGTTGACTTGCTCGATGCCTGCGCTTTGCTCGTCGCTGGCATGCGAGATCTCGCTCATGATGCCGGTCACGAGCGAAATACTGTGCACGATATTGGTCATCGTCGTACCTGCATTGTCGACCAGGCCGGTACCGGCTTCGACTTTCTGCACCGAGTCGTCGATGAGGCCCTTGATTTCCTTGGCTGCAGCCGCCGAGCGGTGCGCCAGGTTGCGCACTTCGCTGGCAACGACGGCAAAGCCACGGCCCTGTTCACCGGCACGCGCTGCTTCCACGGCTGCATTGAGCGCCAGAATATTGGTCTGGAAGGCGATGCTGTCGATGACGCTGATGATGTCGACGATCTTGCGCGACGATGCATTGATCTCGCTCATCGTGCCGACTACTTGCGCAATCACGGCACCGCCCTGCCCGGCAATGCTGGCCGCTTCCGATGCCATCGTGTTGGCGCGGCGTGCGTTGTCGGCATTCTGGCGCACGGTGGACGTCAGTTCTTCCATCGACGAGGCGGTTTCTTCCAGCGAACCAGCCTGCTGCTCGGTACGGCGCGACAGGTCCAGGTTGCCCGCGGCGATTTCTGCCGATGCGGTCGCGATCGTTTCGGTGCCGGTGCGTACCTGGCTGACGATCCCGAGCAGGTTATCGTTCATTTTTTGCAGTGCTGCCATCAACTGACCGGTCTCGTCACGCGTTGTGACGGTGAATTGGCTGCCCAGGTCGCCCGACGACACGCGGTCGGCAACGGCCACTGCATCCTGGATCGGCCGAACGATCGAACGGGTGATGAAGATGCCGAAGATGATGCCGAGCACAATAGCCAGGCTCCCCAGCCCGATCAGCGTCATACGCGCCGTCGCATAGGCATCGGATGCATCGGCCACGAATTTTTCTGCCGATTTGCGCTGTGCAGCTGCAAGCTTTTCGATCGATTCGAGATAGGCCAGGCTGGTCGGCTTCATCCGGGTCTCGAAGATAAGTCGCGCACCGTCGGCGTCGCCGGCGGTCTTGGCATCGAGCAGCGCCTTGCGTGCGTCCAGATACGGCGCCCGGGCGGTCACGACCTCCTGGAACTGTGCCTGCGACTTCGGGTTGCGCAAGCCAGCCTTGATTTCGTCCTGCAATGCGGAAGAGCGAACGGATCCCGCTGCGATGCGGTCGGTGATGATCTTGACCTGGTCTGGCTCGACGGTACGGTAGGCCATTTCCATCAGCGTGGTGTTGACTTCAATGATCTTGGACCATTCGGCCACGTTACGCTGGTTCTTCATGCTGGTATTGACCACACGATCGGTCGCATCGTTCATGTCGCCCATGCGACCGAGGGTAATGACGATCACGATCGCCATCAGGAGCAAGACGGCGGCGTAGCTGAACGCCAGGCGCGTGCCTATTTTTAAGTTTTTCATCAACGATTATCCGGAGAGGTGTAGGAGAGGTCGGCGCCCTGCGAGTGGCTGGAACGACCGGCGGTAAGGATGCCCAAAAGAAATATCATCGCACATGTACACGTTAAATGTGTTGCACACGGCCAACATCTTCGGTCAATAGTCACGAATTAGCGCGTAGTGCGCGCATGTACTTTTAACCTCAAACATGGTCGATTCGGCATGCATATGACGATGTGTCAGTACCCTGCGTTGAGGACTGCGTCAGCTGCCTGCTACTGGCGTCATGGCACGGAAAATCTGGATGACTGCCGGCCCCAGCAGTACCACCAGCAGGGCCGGGAAAATGCAGAAGATCAGCGGAAACAGCAGCTTCGTTGCAATCTGCGCCGCCTTTTCTTCGACCAGTTGCCGCCGCCGTGTCCGCAGCTGCTCCGACTGCACCCGCAGCGCCGTACCGACACTGGTACCGAAGCGTTCGGCCTGGATCAGCATCTTGACCAGCGCATCGACATCTTCCACGCCGGTGCGCAGCGCCAGGTTGCGCAGCGCCTTTTCCTTGGCGCTACCGGCGCGCAGCTCGAGCGTCACCAGTTGCAGTTCGTCGGCCAGCACCGGACTTTTCAGGCCGATCTCGTTGCCCACGCGCGCCAGCGCCGCATCCATGGCCAGGCCCGCTTCGACGCACACCGTCATCAGGTCGAGCGCATCGGGAAAGCCCTCGAAAATATCGCGCTGCCGGTTGGCGACGCGGCGTTTGAGGAGAAAATCCGGCAGGTAGTAACCAATACTGGCCGCGCTCACCAGAAACAGGAAGGTCAGCGCCAGCGGCCGCGTGCTGTGATGCGGCAGCGCGATCCAGACCACCAGGGGCAAGCCGATCGTCAGCGCCGTTTTGGCGGCGTGGTACAGCCCGGGGGCCGACGGCGCGCGCCAGCCGGCGTTAATAAAACGCAGCCGCAACGGTGACGATTCCCACCCTTCGGTCGGCACCGACAGCTTGGCCAGCGGCTCGGCGAAATCGGCCAGGCGCTCGCGCCAGCCGTCCCCGCGCCTGGTTTTCGGCACATCGCGTTCGTCCAGCGCCACCAGGCGCGCCTTGACGGGATCGCGCGTCAACAGCAGCAGGGCCGCCACCGCGACGCCGAACACCAGCACGAACATTGCAGCCAGCATCACTATTTTTGCCATGGTCATCGTGTCGTTCTTTCGTTACATCCGGATGCGCACGATCTTGCGGATCACCAGCACGCCAAAGCCCATCATGCCCAGCGCGGCGCCGCTCAGCTGGCGCCCGATCGGGTCGTGTATGAGCACGCCCATCGTCTCGGGATTGGCCAGCGCCATCATGCCGCCAGCGCCAAACGGCAGCAGGCCCAGCACCCAGGCCGAGATGCGGCCCTCGGCCGACAACACGCGCACCTGGCCGGCCAGCTTGTGGCGATCGCGGATGATGCTCGAAATCGACGTCAGCAATTCGGTCAGGTTGCCGCCGCTTTCGCGCTGGATCAGCACGGCCACGACGAAGTACTGCAAATCCATGCTCGGCACGCGCTGCGCCAGATTGTTCAGTGCATCGGCCATTGAGACGCCAAAATTGACTTCGTCGAACGCGGTCTTGAATTCTTCCCCCAGCGGCGCCGCCACTTCATCGGCCACCAGCTTCAGAGCCGTCGGAAACGCGTGGCCGGCGCGCATCGCCCGGCTCATCATGTCGAGCGCCTCGGGCAGCTGGCGCTCGAAACGCACCATGCGCGCATCGCGCGCACGCGTCAGGCGCAGCAGCGGCAGCCAGCCGGCAACGAGCATGCAGGCCGACATGCCCAGCAACGGCAAGCGCAGCAGCAAGGCGCCCACGAGCCCGCCGAACGCACCCGCAGCGCACACGGCCAGCAACGACGCCACCTTCTGCGCACTGCCCGCCTGCAGCAGCATGCGGTCCAGCCGGTACACGCCCGGCAGGCGCTGCAGCAGCGGTTCGAGTTCGGGGTTGTCGGACAGGCGCCGTTCCTTGACGATGGTGACATCGAGTTCGCGCGTCTCGCGCCCGATCACGCTGCGCAGCCGGCGCGCGATGCGCTCGGCTTCCGGATTGTTGTTCGCCTGCCAGGCCGCATACACGCCCCATACCAGCAGCATGACAGCGGCAAACACCAGCAGGATGAACAGGAGGAAGGTGGTATCCATGCCGGAGGTCCTAGCGCGGCTCGAAAATGTGCGGCGCCAGGTTCACCCCGAACGTGCGCAGGCGCTCGGCGAAGTGCGGCCGCACGCCGGTGGCGGTGGCCTGCCCCAGCACGGTGCCGTCATCGGCCACGCCGGTCTGGCGGAACGTGAAGATTTCCTGCATCGTGATGACGTCGCCCTCCATGCCCGTCACCTCCGTGATCGACAGCACCTTGCGCTTGCCGTCAGTCAGGCGCGAGACCTGGACGACGACGCCCACGGCCGACGCGATCTGCTGGCGCATGGCCTTCGGTGGCAGGTTCGGCGCGGCCATGCTGATCATGTTTTCCAGGCGCGTGAGCGCTTCGCGCGGCGTGTTCGCGTGCAGGGTCGCCATCGAGCCTTCGTGACCGGTGTTCATTGCGCCCAGCATGTCCATCGCTTCTTCGCCGCGCACCTCGCCCAGGATGATGCGGTCGGGGCGCATCCGCAGTGCATTCTTGACCAGCGCGCGCTGGGTCACTTCGCCCTTGCCTTCGATGTTCGCAGGCCGCGTTTCCAGGCGCACCACGTGCGGCTGCTGCAGCTGCAGCTCGGCCGCGTCTTCGACCGTCACGATGCGCTCGTTGTGGTTGATGAAGCCCGAGATCACGTTGAGCATCGTCGTCTTGCCCGACCCGGTGCCGCCCGAGATCACGATATTGACCTTGGCCTTGCCCAGGCCCTGCAGCACATCGGCCATGTCGGCCGTCATGCTGCCGTACGCGACTAGATCGGCCAGGCGCAGCGGGTCGGCCGAGAAGCGCCGGATCGACATCACCGCGCCATCGATCGCCAGCGGCGGGATGATCGCATTCACGCGCGAGCCGTCCGGCAGGCGCGCATCGACCATCGGGCTCGACTCGTCGATGCGGCGACCCACACGCGAGACGATCTTGTCGATGATCTTCATCAGGTGGGCTTCGTCGGTGAAGGTCACGTCGGTCAGTTCGAGCTTGCCGCGCCGTTCGACGTAGACCTGCTTGTGCGTGTTGACCAGGATGTCCGAGACGGTCGGGTCTTCCAGCAGCGGCTCGAGCGGGCCGAAGCCCAGCATCTCGTTCTGGATGTCGCGCGTGAGCATCTTGCGCTCGGCGTCGTTGATGACAACCATCTCTTCTTCGAGCAGACGCTCGACCAAGAGACGCAGCTCTTGCCGGATCTGGTCACCGTTCAGGCGCTGCATGCTTTCCAGGTCAATGCGGTCGAGCAGCGCCTCGTGGATGCGGGCCTTGAGCTGGTGGTAGGCGCGGTTGTCGATCGGCCCGCCGCGCACGGCGGCGGCGCGCGGCGCCGGGCCGCCGGTGGTCACGCGCGTCGGCGCGCTTGGCGTCGTGCCGGTGCTACTGCTGAGGGCTGCGCTGCCAAGGCGTTCGCGCAGCGAAGCGGATGGGATCATGTTCATGTCGTTGGACTCCTTCACCAGTTCACGGGTCATACGTCAGTCTTGCGGCGCTTGAACAGACGCGCCATCACGCCGGCCGCCGCCTGTGGCGCGGCCTCGCCCGTCTGGCTGCGCGCCATCGTCATCAAGGCTGCGCTCAGCGGGCTCTCGGGCGCCAGGCGCGTGATCGGCACGCCCTGGTTGACCGACTTGGCCGCTGCGTCGTAGTGGTTCGGCATCGTGCGCAGGTGCGTCGTGTCGAACGCCTGCTCGAGGTCCTTGAGCTTGATGTCGCTGTTGTTGTCGTGGCGGTTCACGACGATTTCGACCTTGTCGTTGCCGTATTCCAGGTTGCGGAACACGTCGAGCAGCCGCTTGCCGTCGCGGATGTACGGCAGCGTCGTTTGCAGCACCGGGTAGATCGTGTCGGCATGGTCCAGCGCGCGGATCGTCACCGGATCCAGGCTGCGCGCGACGTCGAGCACGATGAAATCGTACTGGCGGCGCGCCAGCTTGATGATCGCGTCGATGTGCTCGGGCTTGACGTCACTGGCGTGCGCCGGATCGGACGGCGCGGCCAGGACGCTGAAGTTGGGCGTCACGGCGACCATGCTCGACGACAGAAACGACGGGTCGAGCCGGTGGATCTGGGTCGCCACATCCGACAGCGTGGCCAGTGGCTTGCTGTCCGAGACGAACAGCGACGCGTCACCGAACTGCAGGTTCATGTCGATCATCGCCACGCGTTTCGTGCCGCCGGCCGACAGCGCATATGCAAGGTTCGTGGCCAGGAAGGTCGCGCCGCTGCCGCCCTTGCAGGAAATGAAGGCCAGCACCCTGCCCTGCGCCGCGCCCTGGCTGCCGAACTTTTCGGCGATGTGGTCGACGGCCTTGGCCAGGTCGGCTGCGGCGGGCGCCGCCGGCAGCACTTCGCGTACGCCGGCGCGCATCGCGCTCAGCAAAAAGTCTTGCGACAGGTCGCCCGACAGCACGATGAACGCCATGCGCGGGAACAGGTGACCGAGCCGCTCGAGCTGGTCGAGGTCACCCTCATCGGCGCGCGGCTGGTCGACCACCAGCAGGTCGGGGATGGCGTCGTCGCTCATCGTCGACAGGCGCGCCGGGGTGCCGGCGATCATGTCGACTTCGTCGCTGCCCGGGCGGGCGCGCAATTGGCGCGACAGCTCGATCAGGTGGCGCTCGTCGCGCGAAAGGACTGCGATTTTCATGATGGCCTCTACTTCTTCCCGCCGAACAGCGTGATCTCGACCTGCGGCGCGGGCGCGGCAAACGAGCCCTGGTAATTCTTGTAGGCCAGGATCGCGGTGCTCGCATCGCTGCCCGGCATGGACCGCTTGCCTTGGGGCGCAATGATCTGGCTGGCCATGATGTTGCGCACGGTGTCGCCGGTGCCGGCGGGTGTGTCGGTCGCGCAGCCGCCAAGCAGGAGCGTGCAGGATGCGGCGAGGATGGCGGTGATGGTCGTCTTCATGATCAGTTCTCTTGTGCGACAGGGGCGGCGCGGCCTTCGAGCTGGCCGCCGAGCAGGAATTCGGCGCGGGTCGGCTGCACGTACTCGTCGGTCGGCAACGCGGGCTGCGACTGCATCGGTTTGGCCAGGCGCGGCGTCACGATGAACACCAGTTCGGTGCGGTCATTCTGGAAGTCGCTGCTTCGGAATAAGGTACCGAGCACCGGGACGTCGCCCAAGAACGGGAAGCGCTTGATGGTGCTGGTCACGTTATTGCGGATCAGGCCACCGATGGCGAAACTCTGGCCATCCTGCAGCTGCACCGTGGTCGCCGCGCGCCGCGTGGTAAACGATGGCAGGATCGCGGTCGCGCTATTGCTGGAGCCGCCCGTGCTGATGCCGATGCCTTCGCGATTGAGCTCGGACACTTCCGGCGCCACGCGCAGGTTGATGCGCCCGCCCGCCAGCACGGTCGGTGTGAACTTCACCGCCACGCCGTACTCTTTTTCTTCGAGCGTGATCAGGCCCGCGCCGCCGACCGCATTCTGCGCGACGGGGATGAAGATCTTGCCGCCGGCGAGAAAGCTCGCCTCCTGTCCGCTGATCGCCATGACATTCGGCTCGGCCAGGATCTTGACCAGGCCATCGCGCTTTTCGCCGTCGATGGTCAGTTGCTTCATGCCGTTACCCACGGCAGTGACGGCGCCGGCGCCGCCACTGAGCAGGCTCGATACGGCGGCGTAGGTCCAGCTGCCGTTGGTCTTTGAAAAACCCGCCTTGGCACCCAGCTGGTCGACGAGCGACTTTGAAATCTCGGCGATCTTCACTTCCAGCATGACCTGCTGTGGCGCGGCGATCGACAACATGTTGAGCACTTTCGCGGCGGTCGCCGAGCCCGCAGCCGGCGCCGCTGCCGGGGCGCCGACAGACAGCGGCGACGGGCTGCCCGCGCCGCTGTCGGCCTGCTGGCCACCGGCGGCAGGCGCGGCGCTTTCCTGGAACGCCGTGGCCAGGTCCACCAGCTGGCTGGCCACGCCGACATCGCTGACCATCCCCGACAGCACCACGGCATTGCCGCTGGCGCCGATGCGGATGCCGCGCTCGCGCGGGAACAGCGCGTCGAACTGCGCGCGCAGCGACGATGTGTCGATGGCAACGTCCAGGTCGATCACGGTCGAGCGCTTGTCGCGGCCAGAGACGATCAGGTTGGTGCTGCCGACGCTGCGCGCAACGATCACGACTTCGCTGGCGCCCGGCACCACGACGTTGGCCACTTTCGGGTCGCCCACCATGACGGCGCCGGCCGGCGTGCAGAAACGCTTGAGGACGGATTTGCCGCGCATCAGCTGGAGCCGCCCATTGGTGCCGCCGCGCAGGTCGATGCAGTCAGCCGCTGCTGCGCCTGGAACTGGGGCGTCCACCTTGGCGGCGGGGGCAGCATGGGCATCCAGCGTCAATGCAACGGCGCAGGCCAGCAGGGTTTTATGAGTCAATGTGGTCATGACGGATTCTTCAATCAAAAGCTTTGCGAAGCGGCGTCCAGGCCGCGGATCACCAGGACACCGTCGCGCGGCGCGCTGGGCTGACGTGGGGTAACAGGCACAGCGCGTGGCGCCGGGTCACGTACCGGCGCCGGCGCCTGCGCCGACAGTGCCGGCAGGCCGAGCACCGATTCGCGCGTTGCGCCGGTCGTGTTGGCCGGCTGCGCTTCGATCTGGTTGCGCAGCACCAGCGACAGCGAACCGATCGAACGGGCCAGGTCGAGCTTTTCGACTTCATTTGGTGTGAGTTCGAGGGTCACGGCATTGACGACGCGCGGCTTGGTGTCGTCCACGGCCGATTCCTGCGCCACGGCCAGCACCAGAATGCGTTCGAGCACGATCTTCGAGATCGAGCCGGCGTTGTGCGCCAGATCGCTGTTGGTCGGCGCCAGGTTGACGAGGATGTCGACATAATTGCCAGGCAGTGCAAAGCCGGCCACGCCGACGACGTCGTTGACGCGCACGGTCATCGCGCGCTTGCCGCTGGCCACCACTGCCGACAAGCCGCCCAGCGTACCGGCCGGCGCCAGTTTCGATTCGAGCACCGGCTCGCCGCGCGCGATGTCGCCGCGGGCGATGCGCCCTTCGAGCAGTTTCATGTCGGTGATGGCGCCAGGCGGCATCGAGCCGGCGGGCCAGTCGGTCAGTTGCAGGCTGGCCGGCAGGATGCGCGCGCCCTGTCCGATCTCGGTGGCAGCGACCACCACGCGGGTGCCCGCCGGGCCCTGCTCGCCCATCCACTTGGCCGCCAGGACCACGGCGCCCAGCGCCAGCACCAGCGCCACGCCGATGATCAGGATCGCTCTCGAATTACGCATGTTCATACTCCGTCGTGCCGCGTTCGCGGCGTTCTTGTGAGGCGGGCCGGCCCGGGGCGCCCGCGGCAAAATAGTTATCCCAGGCCCAGTCCAGGGTGCGGCGCGACAGTTCTGGCGCGCAGTCTTCGTAGCGCGCGAGGTCGCGCAACTGGCGCATCAGGTCGCGCGGGTAGCAGGCCAGCAGCGGCACGCCGCGCGCGCGGTGGCAGGCCAGCAGATAATCGAACGCCGCGGCGTCGAACGCCACGCCGACGGACTCGCACGCTTGGCGGAACAGGCGCGTGTATTCGTCGGTTGACGCTTCCGGTACTTCGATCTTGTAGCCGAGGCGGCGCAGGAAGGCGCCGTCGGACAGGCGCTGCGGTACGAAGTTCGACGAGAACACGATGATCACGTCGAACGGCACCTGGAACGTTTGGCCGGTATGCAGCGTCAGGTAGTCGACGTTGCGGTCCATCGGCACGATCCAGCGATTCATCAATGCTTCCGGCGTACAGCGCTGGCGGCCCAGATCATCGATGATGAAGATGCCATTGTTCGACTTGAGATGCGGCGGCGCCTGGTACAGGCGGGTGTGCGGGTCGAACCGCAGGTCGAGCATGTCGAGCGTCAGTTCGCCACCGGCCAGCGCAGCCGGGCGGCGCACGCCGCGGATCCAGCGCAGGTCCGGCGCGCTGCCGCGGTCCAGGCTAGGCGCTTCCGTCACCGCCGCTTCGGTCACGCAGTGCTGCACGTTGTCGAAGAACGGAATCACTTCGCCATCGACCATCAGCGCGTGCGGCACGGCGATCGTGCCGACCAGCAGGTCGCGCAGGCGTTCGGCCAGATAAGTCTTGCCACTACCGGCCACGCCGTGCAGGAACAGCGCACGGCCCGAATTCATGCCGGCGCCGATCTGGTCGAGCACGACCGGATTGACGACGACGCCATCGAACACGGCGGCCATCGCGCCACGCGTCACCTGCATATTGGCCACGCTGTGCGCCTTGACCTGGGCGACATAGGCGGCCAGCGTGACGGGTGCCGGACCGGCATAGGCATTGCGGCCCAGCGCGGCCTGGGCACGCGCGCGGCCAGCCTCGGTGAGGATGTAGCACAGGTCGGCATCGGTGCCGCTGTTGCCGATGCGCGCGACTTCGCACAGTTTTTCGCTGCGCAGGAATGCGATCAACGGATCGATGACGCTGACATTGAGTTTGGTGTGCGCGGCCAGTTCGGCCAGGCGCAGCTGGCCGCGCTGGAACAGGATCTTGCCCAGCAATTCGGCCAGAAACAGGAATGGCAGGCCCGTCTCGTCGACCGTGCGCGGCGCTCTGGCGTCGGCAGGCGCGTTCGCGGGGGCAAGCAGGGCCTGGCTCACAGCGGCAGCTCCCCGTGCACGCGCAGCCACAGCACGCAGCCCACGGTCGCAACGGCAATCGCAACCGCGTACGGCAGGCGGCCGCTGGCTGCTTCGGGTGGCACCGTCGGCGCGGCGACGGTGCCGGCCAGCGCCGAGTAGGTCGTGTGCAGCGCCATGTGATACGCGTTGGCGACCAGGCGGCGCAGATTGCGCTGCCAGGCCGCAAACACCAGCGCCAGCACGCCGCCGGCCACCAGCGTGACCAGGCCGACGACGAGGATCTGGCCGGCGCCGACAAAGGCGCCCACCATCGCCAGCAGCTTGACGTCACCGGCGCCCATCAGGCGCAGCGCGTACATCGGCAGCAGCATCCCCAGTCCCAGGGCGAAGCCGCCGAGCGCAGACAGCAGGCCAAGCCCGCCGACCGGTGTGTTGAACAACCCTGCCCCTGCCGGCAGCAGCGCATGCAGCGCGAACGCGGCCAGCATGCCCGGAAACACGACGGCATTCGGAATGCGGCGCGCGCGCACGTCGGTTATGACGGCGGCGCCTAGCAGAGCGAACAGCAGCAGGAGTGGCAGAGTTGACAATGAATTCTCCGGGTAAAAAAAATCCGGCCGCGGGACAGCCCGTGCCGGATCGGGTCCACCGTGTGGCGGACGGGACGTCAATTACTTCGGCGTCTGGTTGATCTTGCCTGCCAGGTTCGTGAACATGGTGCTGATGTTGCCACCCAGCAGGGACACGGCGGTGATGATGACGCCGGCGATCAGCGATGCGATCAGTGCGTATTCGATGGCGGTAACGCCGTCTTCTTCTTTGATCAGGTTTTTGATGAAGTTCATGGTGGATCCTTTCAAGGGTCGGTAATCAAGGGTTAGCAGGTTGGCTTTTATGCGCTCGTCCATGCAGCCATTGCCGCGATGAAGCAGACGACTGCGAGCAGAACCGAGAGAACGACATACGACATGGCCGGATTGTTGCTGCTTTCATACTGCTGTTCCGGGTTGTCTTCTCTGTCGTGCACCGTTCGCTCCTGTTCGCTTGCCGTCGTACCGCATGTCACGATACGCAGCGCATGAGTTGAATCATACGTACCGGCAACTTTGTTGCCATCCGCCAAAACTACCTTTTTAACAGGTACGTTGCGCCACGGCAACCCGGTACATTTGTACCAGGTCGCCCTGTGGCGCATTCAGACGGAGCGAGAAAAGGCGAGGCGCAGTCAACGTTAAATAGAGACGAGCTTTGAACTGATGAGCGGTCCCGTGGTCCAACGCCTGTCCCCAATGCCAGGAGCCGGTCATGAAAGCACCACGTTTCAAGAGCTGGTTCGCCAGACTGCCGTCGCTGAACGTGCCGCAGCGTCGGCAAGTGCTCGACGCCCTGCATCCTGCAGCCGGGCTCGACCAGGTAGTAGCGCTCATCGCCCAGAGCAGCGGGCCTGGCCGTTGCTGTCCCCGCTGTGGTGACCAACGTTGCCACCGGCACGGGTTCGCCAATGATCTGCAGCGCTTTCGCTGCTGCGCCTGTGGCCGCACGTTCAACGACCTGAGCGGCACGCCACTGGCGCGGCTCAGGCTCAAGGGCAAATGGCTTGCCTATTCGCAGGTGCTGCTCGATTCACTCTCCGTGCGCAAGGCGGCAGACCGGGTCGGCGTGCATCGCAACACAGCTTTTCGATGGCGTCACCGCTTCCTCGACTGGGTCAAGTTCGACAGGCCGGCATCCCTGAATGGCATTGTCGAGGCTGATGAGACGTTTCTTCTCGAATCGCAAAAGGGTTCGCGCACGCTGGACCGCCCGCCGCGGCGGCGCGGCGGGCACGCCCCAATGCCTGGCATTTCACGGCACCTGGATTGCATCCTGGTCGCGCGCGATCGCAACGGCAACACTATCGATGCCGTCACCGGGCGGGGTGCCCTGACAGCCGCACAACTCGAACGCGACTTGTTGCCCAAGCTCGATCCGCAGGCACTGCTGGTGACCGACAGCCATGCTGCGTATCGGGCTTTCGCACGCAAGTGCAGGATTGCCCATGAGGCAGTTAATTTGCGTGCCGGCGTGCGCACCAGGCATGCGGGCGGCCGCGCGATTCACGTTCAGAACGTGAACGCCTACCATGGGCGTTTCAAGTCCTGGCTACAGGGCTTTCGGGGCGTGGCGTCACGCTACCTGCGCAATTATTTGGGCTGGCGTTGGGCCCTGGATGGCGGGCGGGTCAGTTCTGCAAAACAATTGTTCTGCATTGCAATCGGCGTCATCAATAGACAACGCTGACTGCGCCAAAGGTGATGCCTCAGGAGAGGCCGTGCTTGATGGCGTAGACGTACAACTCGAGGCGGTTGGCGACGTCCAGCTTCTGGTAGATGGTGGTGAGGTGATTGCGCAGCGTGCGCTCGGAGATGAACGCGCGTTCGGCCAGTTCCTTGTTCAGGGCGCCCTTGCCCTGCACGATCATGCCGATCACATCGCGCTCGCGCGCCGTCAGTGTGCCAATGCGTTCGGCCTCCGGATCGGCCTTGGGCGCCGGCGCAACCAACTGGCCCAGCAGCGCCTGCATCAGCGACTGGTCGAGCCACAGCTCGCCGTCATGCACCTTGCGCACGGCCAGCAGCACGTCGTCGGTCGGCGCTTCCTTGCTGACCACGCCGCGCGCACCGGCTTTCACTGCAGCCGCCAGCGTGCCCTGGTCGCGGTTCGCGCTCAGGATCACGACGCGCGTGCTGCCATTGGCCACCAGCGCCGGTAAAAAGTCGATCGAACTGCTGCCTTTCAGGTCGAGGTCGAGCAGCACGATGTCCGGGCGCAGCGCGGCGCACAGGGCTGTGGCCTCGGCACCATCGCTGGCGCTGCCGACCAGCGTGAATGACGGGCCTTCGGCCTGGATCAGGCGTTCAAGGCCCCACAGCATGGTCTTGTGGTCATCCACGAGCAGGATGCGGATGGTCATGGTTTCTCCGTTACGTTGTGTCGGTGCTAGACCGGGATGCGGATGCGCAGCAGCGTCTGGCGTGCATCGGCTTCGACGCCCAGCGTGCCGCCGACCGCCGCCACCCGCTCGGCGATCGAGCGTGGCACGAAGGGTTTGGGCGCCGGGACGCCATCGGACACCGGGTTGAAGATATCGATCGCCAATTGGCCATCGTCGTCCTCGATCACGACGCCGGCCGTGCGCGCCCGCGTGTGCTTGCAGATATTGCTGATGCCTTCGGTAACGATCTGGAACACCTCGGCCGCCATGCGGTCATTGGCCACGCCCTCACCCTGCACCTCGAGCATCACGTCGACGCCATAAAAATTCTGCACCTGGCGCAACTGGCGGCGCAGCGCCACCAGCAGTTCCGGCTCTTCCTGGCGCCCGCTGCGAAAACGCTGGGCAAAGTCGCGCATGTCGCCGATCACGTCCGAGCACATGGCCAGCAGGCGGTCGAGTTCAGGTGCGACCGCGCTGTCTTCGCCGGCGCCGTTGCGGATCGCCGCCACCGCGTGGCGCAGCCCGATATACGGCTGAATGGTGCTGTCGTGCAGGTCGCGCGCGATGGTCTGGCGTTCACGGAACGCCGCTTCGGACGCCAGCCGGTCGAGCAGGTCGATGGTTTCGATGACGGGAAACGCCTGCTGCACGATGTGCTTCAAAAACGTCGCGTCGCTACGGCGCAGGCGGCTGCCGGTCACGAAAATGCGTCCGCTACCCTTGCGCAGCGGCAGCGACGCGCTGACGAAGCCGTCGGTGTCGAGCAGGTCGGCCACGTGGCCGCACGCATCCATGTCGGTCTTGCACCACTCTTTTTCGCCAGTGGCCAGGCGCACCGCGCACACGCCGCCCGGCAGCAGGCGCAGCAGTCCGGCGCCGGGGCCGCGGTACAGGATCGCGCCCGACGCCAGCGCCAGCAACGGCTGCACGTCGGCCGCATCGGGCCGGCTGCGGCTGATCGGGCGACCGGCCCTGGGGTGGTGGGCGGTATTCAGGATCCAGCGCTGGTGGCTGTCCTGCATCAAGAGGGTGCAGGTACTGGCGCCGTAATAACGCAGGATCTTGTCCATCAGCGAATCGAGCGTGTGCTGCACGCCGAAGCGCGGGTTGGATAGCCGGCTGACATCGCGCAGCAGCGCCAGCCGGCGCCGCTGGTCGACGGACAGACCGCCCCAGAACGCGATCATGTAGCCCAGCGCCAGCAGGAAGGTCGCGCGCAGCAGCAGGATGTGAAACGACTGGAAGCCTTGCACCAGCACCACCGACAGGGTCACGATGCCCACCGCGCCCAGCGTCAGCTTGGCGCCGGCATCGAACCCGTGGCGGAACGACGTGGCCAGGATCGCGAACAGAAAGAATGAAAAGAACGGACTGGCGCCCCCGCCGGTGGCAAGAACGATCAGCCCGTACCAGATGATGTCGATCCAGTAGATATTGGGGCCATGCCAAAAACCCGCCCGATAGCTCGCGATCACGAGCAGTGTCAGGCTGTGCAGCACGTAAGCGCCGAGCACCGGCCAGGTCCAGGCACTGGATGCGACGACGCCACCAGGGCCGATGTACAGGGTCAGCAGCGCCGATACCGACAGCAGCACGCGCATCCCGAACACCATCCAGGCTTCTGCTTCAGGCGCAGCGGCCGATGGCGCGGCGGCGCCGGACGTGCGCCGTGCAGCGGCGATCAAACGACGAATATCAGGGTACCAACTCATGTTGTTGCGCGCCGACAAACGCGTGAACTCCTCGCTAAAACGGTTACAGGGCGTGATTATTGCCCTGTAGAATCCCTGCAGTTTATCGCATACAACCACGCACACGCTCACAGTTGCCCGAATATGTTGTTTAAGAGACTCCACCGTCAATCTGGCGCCACACTCGTCGAGATGGCCATCATCGCGCCCGTGCTCATGCTGGTCCTCGTGGGGATTATTGAAATGAGCATGATGTTCTTCGCCACGCTGACCATGCAGTATGCGGTGCGTGAAGGTGCGCGTTTTGCCATTACCGGCCGCGCGAACGAAGGCGGCACGAGCACCCAGCAGCGTTACGCCACCGTGATCGCGAAGATCCGCGACAACTCGCTGGGCATGTACGAGCGCATGAATTGCGTCGTGTCGGTCAATGGCAAGAGCTATGCGAGCACCAGCTACAGCAACGCCATGTTTGGCGGCGCGGGCGAGATGGTGGTGCTGCAGCTCGACTGCGCCTGGCCCGTAACGACGCCGCTGCTCTCGGCATTCTTTACCGGCGGTCAGAACAACTTCGCCGTCGGCGCCACCATGCGAAACGAGTATTTCTGATGCAGACCATGCCATCTGCCCACATTCATCCTGCGCGCCGCCAGCGTGGCGTTGCCGCGGTCGAACTGGCCCTGCTGATGCCGATGCTCGTCGTTCTGCTGCTGTGCGCCATCGATGGCGCACGTGCGTTGCAAGCCAATATCATCATCACCAATATCGCGCGTGAAGGCGCGAGCATCCTGTCGCGCAGCGGCGTGGATCTGGACGACAGCAGCCAGGACACGATCAATGCGCTGATGGCCAGTGCCCCGCCGCTGAACGTCAATCAATTGGGCATGATGTACATCACCCGCGTGATGGGCGAGGTCACCAATGGTGTATCGCGCAGCGTCGTGCTGGACCAGTACCGCTGGGACGATGCCGAGCGCCTGCAAGGGTTTCGCCGCAGCGGTTACGCGCCGCAGAGCAAGGTGTATGGCTGCAGCGCCTGGAGCAGCACCGGCAAATGTTCGAGCGTCAACAGCGCCTCGCGTCCGGCGACGTCAGTCATGACCGGCAAGCTCGATCCTGGTGAAGTCGTCTTCGTGGTCGAGACGTTCTATCGCTTCGACATGCTGGTCAGCGGTTTCACCACCGGCAACAACACCCTGCCCACGTTCGGGCCCGACCTGTATTCCATGAGTGTGTTCTGAGATGAATCCGAATCTGTCCCGTCAACGCGGTGCGGTCGCCATCATGGTGGCCGTGTCGATGTTCGTGCTGCTTGCCGTCGTGGGCCTGTGTGTCGATGCCGGTCTGGCATATCTGGTCAAGGCGCGTCTGAATGCGGCGGTGGATTCGGCGGCCCTGGCCGGTGCGCGCGCCGTTACGACCGGCAATAACCAGACGGAGCAGATCGCCAGCGCGCGCGCTGCTGCGGCCGACTTCTTCGCTGCCAATATCCCGAATAATTACCTGCTGTCGTCGCCACGGATCACCAGCACGAACGTGACCTTCAGCGGCGGTCAGGCGACGATCGATGTCGTCGCCGAAGCGCCGATGCCGGTGTCGATCATGCAGATCATGAATTTCACGACGCTGACGCCGGTTGCGGCGGCGCAGACGATCCGGAATGATCTGGATATGGCGCTCGTGGTTGATACGTCGGGCTCGATCGGCGCTGCCGGCCCAGGCGTGCAAGCATCGGCAAAATCGTTCCTGAACAAGTTCAATGTAACGCAGGACCGCGTGGCGCTCATCCATTTTGCATCCGGCGCTGTTGTCGACACGCCAATCGGCCTGTCGACCCGTGGCTTCAATCGTAGCGCGATGAACACCAGGATCAACAGCTTCAAATTCGAAGATGGCACTGCTTCAGTGGAAGGCATGTGGAATGCGCGCGACCAGCTCAACAAGGTCCCGCAGGGCAGCCGTTCCACCATGCGGGTCATCGTGTTCTTCTCTGATGGCGCGCCGACGGCACTCGGTTCTTACCTCATCTTCGACAACAAGGATAAGGACTGCATCGAACCGGGAACCCTCGATTCGGGCAGCCCGATCTATGCTCTCGGTGAACTCGACAGCGCGTCCTTCAATTACGTGAGCGACATGTGCCGACTGGTGCGCAATAATAGTTACGCGGCGCGGCGCCTGCCCAACTTCTACAATGCACACGCCAAGGACTGGAAAACCGCAACGGATGTCAACTTCACGAGCGAGTTCCCTATCGTAACCAAAACGCCGCGTGAAGTGACTGCCGACCTGTCCGGAAACTACGCACGCAACGTTGACCGGGCGGCGCGCAATCTGGCAGAAAGCGTTGCTGCCAAGGCGCGTGAAGAAGGCATCTATGTATTCACGCTCGGTCTGGGCGCGGCGCTGAAAAGCACGAACGCTCACGATACCGTGAACACCGGTGAGATGGTGTTGAAGTGTATGGCCAACACGGTGGATGCACCAAAGCGCTGCCAGACTCCGAACCAGCCAGTCGGGATGTACTGCTACGCCGCAACCGACAACGACTTGACGCCCTGCTTCTCACGTCTGGCCTCGGCAATCTTGCGCATCACCAAATAAAAGCAGGTTGATACGGGAGTAACCCGGCCATGCGCTAGAATCGCCCCCTTCGGTGCCGCGCGCACCAGCACTTGCAAGGTGGATTCACGTGTTTGCCGTTCTTGCCCTCGACATGGGGGCGGCCATGAAAACGCTGGTGCTCACGCTCGACCTGGTGGGCACCTTTGTATTTGCGCTGTCCGGCGCCACCGCCGGCGTGCGCCGTCACCTCGACCTGTTCGGCGTGCTGGTGCTGTCGTTCGTGGCCGCCACGTCGGGCGGCATCGTGCGCGACCTCTTGATCGGCGCCACGCCGCCTGCTGCGTTTTCGGACTGGCGCTATCTTGGCGTGTCGCTGCTGGCGGGCGTGACGATCTTTTTCTGGCATCCTTTCATCCACCGCGCGCGCAATCCGGTGCTGCTGTTCGACGGTGCGGGCCTGGCGCTGTTTTGCGTGGCGGGCGCACAAAAGGCGCTCGTGTTCGGCCTCGAACCGGTGATGGCTGCGCTGCTCGGCATGCTGACCGGCATCGGCGGCGGCGTCGCGCGCGACGTGCTGCTGTCGAACGTACCGGCCGTGTTCCGTTCGGATATCTACGCGGTCGCGGCACTGGCCGGCGCGTCGGTGGTGGTGATTGGCGACGCCTTGCAGTGGCCCACGACGCCGACCGCCTGCGTCGGCGCGGCGCTGTGCTTTGGCTTGCGACTGGCCGCGATCCGCTATGGCTGGCACCTGCCGACCGCGCGCGGGACCGAGCCGCCGGACGCCAATGACCACAACCGCGACGGCCGCTGACCCCATACCGGCAAGTGCATGCACTACAATGGGGGCCAGCCACGCCCCCTATACCGACATGAGCGCCACCGACCTGCCCTACCGTGCCACCCTGCTCGAAGCCTGCACCTGGCTCGAACAACAGACCGCATCGCCCTGGACCCTGGCCCGTCTGCTCGAACTGGGCATCACGCCGTATGTCTGGCTCGATTACGACCCGGCCCACGCCGAGTTGTTTGGCGACGCGAATGGTGGTTACGCAGCGCCGATCTTCTTCCAGGACGACATCGCGCGCCTGATCGCCGGCAGCGTCGACGTGTTGATGACAATGACCAAGGACGCCTACAAGATCGTCGCGCACCTGCCTGCGCCAGGCTTCAGGCGCCCGCTCGATGCGCTGCGGTTCCAGAAGAAGGACCTGACGCAGCTGGTGGCCACGCTGGAGCGCGAAGCCAAGGCGGCAGCAGCGGCAGCGGCCGCGCCACCGCCGGAACCGAAGGCGCCGGCCGAATCGGCCTTCGGCATCAACAAGGCGCAGGTGCTGGAAGCGTTTGCTGCCAATGCGCGCATCGATCTTGGCGCGGCGCTCGACAACGCCAGCGGCATCTTTGGTGACGATGGCGCGCGCGTGAAGGCCAGCGTGCGCAAGTCGAAACGCGATGCCGTGTGGAACCCGGTGACGCTGGCGCTTGGCCTGCATGACCTCCACCGCGTGCCACTGGGCCCGTTACGGCGCGCCTTCAAGACCCATGATTTTTTGCTCGACTGGGAAGACGACTGGGAACAGTCGCTGCGCCTGCTGGGCAAATAAATCAGGTCACGCGCGCGCCAGCAGGCGCCGCAGTTGCGCCGCCTGGTACGCGCCGAAAGTATCGCTGAACAGGCAGCGGATCAGCGGATCGTCGACGACGTCGACGTCCAGCAGCTCACGCTCGGCATCGGCGTCGAAGCGGGCATCGTTGATGCGCATGTACATCGTGGTCAGGGACTCGCCCTGTTCGAGCGCGCCGTAGAGCCTGGCGGCCGGGATTTCCGTTGCCCAGCCAAGCGGGCCCGCTTGATCCACCAGCGTGGCCACCTCGCCTTCGAGCAGATAATCAAACACCTGTGCCTGACCCAGGTGGTCATACACCGACAACCGCCAGTAGCGTGGCCCGTCGAAGTAGCTTGACGCCGCTTCCACCTCGGCGTACTTGGCGGGCAGACCCGCACGGCAGTAGTCCGTCACGCGCGTCATCTGCGCGTCGCTCAGGGCTGCAAAAGGCAGGGCGATCGACGCCGTCGATGGCGGCGCCGCATTGCCTTCATAGACGTAATCGACATCCTGCGGGCCCACGGGCACGAGCCACGCCAGCGGCGGCGCCGGCTGCAGCGCCCCGCCGTCCAGCCGTACGGACGTACCTGGATCGAGCCGCACGACCGATGCCGCCGGCAGCGCCGCACTGACCTCGCGTGTGAACTGCGCATAGGTAATCGGGAAGAAGGCGCGGTTGTACCACGACCACGGCTCCTGCACGAACTGGCACGAACTGGGCACCACGTAGCGCGGTTGCAGCGCCTGCAACTGCGCGATCCACTCGGCCGGCAGCGTGGGCGGCGCGGGCACGGTGCGCGATGGCGTGAGCACCTCGATTTCGCGCATCGTCTGGAACGGCCACAGCACCATGTCCCACGGCCCCAGTTCGACCAGCTGGGCCAGCGTGTTGTCATCGATCCACGAGTCGACCACATTGAGCACGTTCTGCCCGGCCGCCTGCACCTGGAACATTGAGTCGACATCGACGTCCATCGCCTCGCGCGGGGTGACGGTGAACGGGCCGACCGTGACCGGCGCATTCAGGCGCAGTCGATGCACGTGCGTGAAGCCCAGCTGGCGCACCATGTCGAACAGTTCGTCGAAGATGCAGTAGATGTACAGGGGCGTCGCGCGATCCAGCAGATCGAGGCTGTCGAGCGAGCAATGGTCATCATGGAAGTGCGAGATGAAGACGGCGTCAAAGCGCTGGCGGCGGATCGCCGCGACATCGAAGCGCACGTCCGGAAACGCATGGCAGTTGCGGCTGAACGGGTTCTCGAAGATCGTGTCGAAGGCGATCGTTGCGCCCTCGCACGCGAATACGTAACCCGCATGCAGGATGCGCGAAATAATCAAGCCTGGCGTCGTCATTGGTTCTCCCTGGAGGCGGCATTTTACAGGGCGCGCGCCGGGACGGTGCTTGTTGTCGCCAAACCGAACGGCTACACTGCACCACCCCAGCGTTCCCGAAAGTAGCCGATGATCATGAGCCGCCCCGTCCCCCGCGCCCTCCTTGCCGTGTGCGCGCTGCTGGTCACCGCATGGGGCGCGCTGGCGCTGTGGTTTCAGCTTTCGCGGCCCGGCGGCTACGCCGCGATCACGCTCTGGTCGCTCGCCGGCCTGGCAGCGGTCGTCGCCATCGCGCGCGGCCCCGGCAAGTGGCCCGGTACCAAAGCGCTGGTCACCGGCGCCGTGGCGCTGGCCGTGCTGCTGGGGTGGTGGTGGTCGCTGACGCCATCGCATGAGCGCGTGTGGGCCGACGACGTGTCGCGCATGCTCGTCTCGCGCGTCGACGGCGATCGCCTCGTGCTGCAGAACGTGCGCAATTTCGACTGGCGCACCGAGACCGACTACACGCCGCGCTGGGAGACGCGCGACTATGACCTCTCTGGCATCGTCTCGGCCGACCTGATCCTGTCGTACTGGATGGGGCCACACATCGCCCACACGCTGGTAACGTTCGGCTTCAAGGATGGCAAGCAGCTGGTGTTCTCGCTCGAAATCCGCAAGGAGCGCACCGAGACCTTCTCCGCCATCGGCGGCTTCTTTCGCAAGTTCGAACAGGTGATCATCGCCTCGGACGAGCGTGACCTGATTCGCACGCGCAGCAATGCGCGCGGCGAACAGGTTTATCTGTATCGCCTGCGTGCCACGCCCGCGCAGCTGCGCGCCGTGCTGCTGGCGTATCTGGAACGCGCGGAAGCCTTGCGCCGCCAGCCCGAGTTCTACAACACGCTCACCAGCAACTGCACGACGATCCTGTACGAACTGGCGCACCGCATCGCACCGGACCTGCCGCTCGACTATCGCCTGCTGGCATCGGGCCACTTCGCCGAATATGCCTACGACCAGAATGCGCTGACGCCGGGCGTGCCGTACGCCGTGCTGCAGCAGCGCGGCCACATCAACGCAAGGGCGCGCCAGGCCGATGGCGATGGAAGCGATTTCTCGCGCGCGATCCGCGTCGGCGTACCCGGCATTCGCTGAGGACCATCGCTCCGGCGCTCGCGATAGTTGCCGCAAGTCAAATCAGGACCAAAGGCTTCCACTAATATCGACCATGGTCGAAACGCGACAAGGGAGTCAGCCATGGTTGGGCACTACAAGCGATTGCGCCGATCGGCGAAAGGCAGCATCGCGGTCGAGATGGCGCTGATCCTTCCCCTGTTCCTGATCCTGCTCGCCGGGCCGCTGTATCTCGCCCGCGCCGCCTGGTTTTACAGCGTGGGGCAGAAAGCCGCGCACGATGCGGCGCGCTATATCGCGACCGCGACGCAGGCCGAACTGCGCATCCCTGGCGGTGGCTTCAACGAAGCACGCGTTGCCGCAATCGCACGCTGGATCGCCCAACAGGAGCTGGGCGAAATCGTTCCGTTCACCGATGGTATTCTCATCACGATTCTATGCGATGGCGACGTTTGCGGTGTGCAGACGCCCACCAAGGTGCGCACGAGCGTACAAATCGCGCTGCACGATGATCTTCTCGGCGACCTGACGATGGACTACCTGGGCTCGGCCGATATGGCGATGAACAGCGAAGTCACGATGCGCTATGTCGCCCAGTAAAAACGCGTGCCCGCGCCGCCGCCAGCATGAGGCGCCGCCGCGCGCGACGCAGACCGGTTCGATCAGCGTAATGTTCATTGCTGCCCTGATGATCACCTTTGGCTTTCTCGCATTGGCCCTCGATCTCTCCATGCTCACGCACCGCAAGATGGAACTCCAGAATGTCGCCGACACCGCTGCATTGTCGGCAGCGCACGAACTTGACGGGACCGCAGCCGGCCTTAACGGCGCACTGGAAACTGCCGCGAAGCGCTTCCTGGAAAGCGACGGCAGATTCACTTACCACTACGGCAAAGCGACAATGACCTGGTCGAATACGGCCATGGAATTTGCTGCCAGCCCGTCCGGCCCGTGGCTCGCGGTCGGCGAGGCCTTCAAACACCCTGACGATCTGCTGTACCTGCGAGTCGATACTGCAAAGCTGGACACCGGGTACGGGACCGTCGCCACCCTGTTCCTCTCGACGTTTACAGACATCTTCGACGCCTTCACCAGTGCGCACGCCATCGCCGGCCGCTCTGCCATCAAGGTCACCCCGCTGGGCATCTGCGCCATGCGTGACCAGGCCCACCGCAACCACGCGGGGGAACTGGAGGAATTCGGCTTTCGCCGCGGCGTGGGCTACAACCTGCTGGACCTGAACCTGCCCGGCGGCGACGCTGGCCAGACCTTCATCGTCAATCCGGTGGCGCAGTCCATCCCCATCACTGACGTAGCCACGCTGGCACCGTTCGTCTGCACCGGCACGATGGCCATGTCACGGCTGTCCGGTGGTACGGTCAGGGTATCGGCAACGTTCCCGATCGATTCTCTTTTTCAGCAGCTCAATTCGCGCTTCGGCACCTACGGGACGGGCGCCACCGCATGCGATGCGCGCACGGCGCCGGCCGACATCAATATCAAGGAATTCACCTTCAACAGCGGTACCCTCTGGATGGGTGCGACGCCCGCGCAGCAATCGGCGGCGCTGCTGGCGACGCCCGAGCGCAGGTGGACGGTTGCCGGCCCCGACACGGCGCCCGCTGGTACCCTGGCCGTGCAATTCGGCCCGCTCTGGTCGTACGCGAAGGCGGTCACGCATGCATCGTATGCCAGCACCGGCTCGCCGGAACCGGCAACCGGCTATGCAACCTATGGCGTCACCGACTGGAACACACTGTACGCGCCGGGCAAGCCGACCACATCAACGTCCACACCCTATCCCGACAGCGCGGACACGCCCACGCCCTACTCCTACACGACTGGTACCCAATTTTACAAAGGGCCAGCGGCGAGTAACAGGAGCCTGGCCCACCGCCGCGTCCTGAATCTGCCCTTGCTCGATTGCCCCGTTGTTGACAGCAACGCCACCGTGCGTGGCATCGGCAAGTTCTTCATGACCGTTCCTGCCACGAAAAATTCTCTGTACGGCGAGTTCGCAGGCCTGGCGACCGAGCAGTCCCTGGGCACCCGCATCGTTTTGTATCCCTGATGGATGGACGTGCCATGACCCGTACAACGCCAGCGCGGCAACGTGGTGTCGCCGCCGTCGAATTTGCCGTGGTTGCCGTGATTTTTTTCATGTTCTTCTTCGGCATTCTCGACATCATCCGGGCGCTCTATATCTGCAATATCCTGCAGGAGGTCACCCGGCGCGCGACAGCACTGGCCGTCAACAGTGACTTCTCCGATGCGAGCGCGATGCTGAACGTGCGCACCCATGCAGTGTTTCGCACCGGGCGCGGTGTTCTTCTGTTTGCCGATCCCATCTCCGACGACTACGTCAAGATCGATTATCTGCAGATCCCGGCATCGGCCAATCCGGCCCCGATCGGGACATCGTTGCCCGCGAGTCCCCGGCAAAACCGGATCAACTGCACGTCCAATCCCAACGCGGCAAACTGCATCCAGCTGGTCAGGGTCCGCATCTGTTTGCCGGGAGGCGCCAGCGATGTCTGTGAACCGGTGCCGTACCAGACCCTGGCGTCGTTCGTCCCGTTTTCATTCAGCTTGCCCACTGCCACCACGATTGCCCGGGCAGAAACCCTGGGCATGCCACCCGGCGTGCCACGTCCAATGGGTGGCATGTAGCGCTTACAGACCCTCGGGCGAGGTGGCGCCGGCCACACGGGAAATCGCCACCGTCGCGATGCGGCGATCCTCGACGGCGATGACTTCATAACGCCAGCCATCGAGCTCGACGTCCTGGCCAGGCGCAGGCATCGACGCGAAACGCGCCAGCAGGAAGCCGGCCAGCGACGTGTAGTCCTCGTCGCCCACCAGCGCATCGGTCTCGAGTACCTGTTGCAGCTGATGCAGATCGGCCGCGCCATCGGCTTCCCAGACATCCGGCCCTTGTGGCCGGATCGCCAGTTGCTCGTCTTCGTCCGGGAATTCGCCGGCGATCGCTTCCAGGATGTCCACCGGGGTAAGCAGACCCTGGACGATCCCGAATTCGTCGGTGACCAGCACCAGCTGGCCGTGTGCGCGCTTGAGCGTCTCCATCGCACCCAGCACGCCGGCAGTATCGGGCAGCAGGATCGGCGCGCGCACGACGCCGCCGTCGGGCGATGCGTCGATGCGCCCGTGCAGCATCAGTGCACTGACCAGATCCTTGGTGCGCGCAATGCCCACCAGCTGGTCCAGCTGGCCGCGACCGACCGGCATGCCGCTGTGCGGCGACGCCTGCAGCTGGTGCAGGATGGTGTCGGCCGCGTCGTCCAGGTTGACCCACGTGAGTTCCGAGCGCGGCGTCATGATCGAGCGGATCGACCGGTCGGCCAGCGCCAGCACGCCGCTGACCATATTGCGTTCTTCCACGCCGAATGCTTCGGGTTCGGCGACCGGTTCGTCCGCCGTCTCGACGTCCGCATCCACGTGCGCCCGCTTCTTGCCACCCATCAGGCGCAGCACCGAATCGGCGGTACGGTCGCGCAGCGGCACGCGCGCTTCGTGCCTCAGGAAATTACGGCGTGCAAACTGGTTCAGCGCCTCGATCAGGATCGAGAAACCGATCGCAGCGTACAGATAGCCTTTCGGGATATGAAAGCCCAGACCTTCGGCAACCAGCGACAGGCCGATCATCAGGAGGAAGCTCAGGCACAGAACGACAACGGTCGGATGCGCATTGACGAAGCGCGTCAGTGGCTTGGACGCCAGGATCATGACGCCGATCGAGATGATCACTGCGGCCATCATCACGTACAGGTTGTCGACCATGCCCACGGCCGTGATGACCGCGTCGAGCGAAAACACGGCGTCGAGCACGACGATCTGCGCGACCACGGCGCCAAAGCTCGCATACACCCGCGACTGGGTCTGCACGTGCGTCACGCCTTCCATGCGTTCATGCAGTTCGACGGTGGCCTTGAACAGCAGGAACACGCCGCCCAGCAGCAGGATCAGGTCGCGGCCGGAAAACGCCATCGATCCGAGCGCGAACAACGGCGTCGTCAGCGTGACGAGCCACGAGACGATGGTAAGCAGGCCAAGGCGCATCAGCATCGCCAGCGACAGGCCGATCAGGCGCGCCTTGTCGCGCTGGTGCGGCGGCAGTTTGTCCGCCAGGATGGCGATGAAAATCAGGTTGTCGATGCCCAGGACGATTTCCAGGACAACGAGGGTGAGCAGACCCGCCCAGATGGTGGGGTCGAAAAGCCATTCCATGGTGTTACCTCGTAATTTCAATCAATGTGAACTTGCCGCTGCGACAGACGCAGCGAATGATTGCCGATTGAACGGCAAAGACAGGCGTCACACGATGCGAGGGGGCTTGAGCAGGGGATGCCAGGACTGGCTGGGGCGAGACAGGGATGGGAGTGCGAGCACGCCGCCGCGCACATCGGCCAGGCGCAGCGACACGTCTTCGTTGACGGCGTCGTGCACGTCCGCGCCGGCCGGCGGTTCATCGGGATCGATGTCGCAGCTAGCCTGGCAATCGTGGTTATCGGGGAGGTAGGCGTCGGCGAACACCGGTGCCGAGTTCAGCACAACGAGCGGTTCGGATACGGTGGCGCGCTGCACCGGCTCGGGCGGCAGCATCGCGGATGCGGCCATGGCCAGGGCAAACATGTTCAGGGGGAGCAGCAGGATCAGGCAGATGACGAATACTCGTCTCATAGACAACAAAGAAGTCGGCGACGCGGTCATTCTAGCATGTCCCGCACACGTCATTCGTGCGCGCCGCACGCATGACAGCCCTCTTGTACAATGGCCGCCACCTTACCCACCGGCCCCGCCGGGAAGCACCCCGATGCACACATCTGCCCAGCGCATGAGCGCTCTGCTCGACTATCTGGTCGAGCAGGCCAAAGACATAGATCCTTCCGCGTTCACGCTCGCGAAAGTCACCGAATTCAAGAAAACCTTTGCCGACCTGTCAACGCTGCCGTGGATCGAGTTCAACGTCGAGACCGAGCAGGATGACCTGTGGCTGCGCGTGCACCGGCTCGAGTCCACGTCGCCGCCGTTGCTGGCCGATCCGGCGCTGGCGCCCTACCTGACGATCGGCACCGACCCGTCCGGCAACCCGCCGGCGCTCAATGACGCCACGCTGGCCGATGCGCGCCATGAAGATGCCGCGCAAGCCACCGGCATTGATGCGATGCAGTGTGTCGAAGAACGCGATGGGCAGCGCCGCGCCCGCGCCGCGCAGGCGCTGGCTGCCTACCTGCCGCCGTGGCAGGAGTGGGCGGCGCGCGAGCGCCCGCGGCGCCAGGTGATCACGCTGTACGCCGACCTGTTCGCACTGAAAGCACGGCTCGAATCCGAAGAAGCGGCGCGCCCGCTGGAGCTGGTCTGGGGCATGGGCCTGTCGTCGTGGCAGATCCGCACCCCGGCGCCCGTCGACTTCCATTACCCGCTCATCACGCAGGCACTCGAAATCGACATCGACCCGGCCTCGCATGCGATCGGCCTGCGGCCCCGCCAGCTCGACGCGCACCTGGAACTGGATGCGTTCGCGGCCTGTGGCGTGCCCGGGATTGGCGACGTGGAACGCGCCGCCCGCAGCCTGCTTGCGGCGCGCGGCGACAGCGCGATCTCGCCCTTCGCACCGGACACGATCGAGCCGATCCTCAAGCTGATCGCCGGCCAGGTCAGCGCCGACGCCCGCTACGACATGGCCGCCAAGCAGGCACCACGCCCTGGCGAGCGCCTGGTCGTCACGCATGGCTGGGTGATCTTCGCCCGGCCGCGCGCGACGCACTTCCTGATCGACGACATCGCGCGCCTGAAAGACCGCGTGGACGTTGCCGAGGCACTGCCGGACGGGCCGCTGAGCCTTGTCACGCCGCCCGGCAGCGCGGTGCTCGAGCACGAGCCGATCGCGTTTCGCGGCCTGTCCGGCGGCGCGGTCAATGCCGGCGAGCCGCGCGAGCTGTATTTCCCGCTGCCGTACAACCGCGAGCAGGAAACCATCGTCCAGCAACTGGAACGTTCGCCCGGCGTCACGGTCCAGGGCCCGCCCGGCACAGGCAAGACGCACACGATCGCCAACATCATCAGCCACTACCTGGCCTCGGGCAAACGCATCCTGGTGACGTCCAAGGGCGAGCCGGCGCTGAAGGTCCTGCAGGAGAAGATTCCCGAATCGATCCGGCCCCTTACCGTCGCCCTGCTCTCGGGCGATAAGGAAGGCATGCGCCAGTTCCAGGCGTCGATCGAAGCGATCATCCACACGCTGTCGCATCTGAATCCGCAGGTCGAGACCGAAGCGATCGCCGCGTGCCGCGTCGCGCTCGACCGCGCGCACGCCGAAACCGCTGCCATCGACACCCGTATCGACGAGATCGCACATGCCCAGCTGGCTGCGGTGAGCGTCGACGGCGTCGAGATGCGCGCGCAAAAGATGGCTGAACTGGTCATCGACGGCAACGACCGTTTCGGCTGGTTCGACGACGCGTTGTCGCTGGCGGCGCACCACGCGCCGCCGTTCGGCGACGAACAGGCCATGCAACTGCGCGAGGCGCGGCGCCGGCTGGGGCCCGATCTGGTCTACTGCGACGCGCGGCTGCCTGCAGCCGACGTGCTGCCGACGCCGCCTAGCATCGGCCGCCTGCACGACACGCTGCTGGCGATGCGCGACATCGAGCGCGACGAAGCCAGTGGCGCGCTGCCGCCGCTACGCGCCACGACGCCCGACGTGTTTGCCGCCGCACAGACCCTGCAGACGGCACTGGCCGGCGCGATCGCCACGGCAGCCGAGGTCGAGGCTTCGGGGTTTGACTGGGCACATGCGGTGCGCCTGAAATCGCGCCAGTCGCAGTTCGTCACCGAGCGCGGTGCGTTCGAGGCGCTGTTGCCCGAGATGGATGCGCTATTGCGCGCGCGCGCCGAATTCATGCAGCGCCCCGTCACGGCGCCCACCGAAGCGCTGGGCCATCCGAAAGCCATCGAAGCGATCAACCGCGCCGTCGAGACGGGCAAGCCGTTCGGCCTGTTCTCGTTCGGCGGCGGCGACGTCAAGGAGCAGATCGCCGCGATCCGCGTGGCGGGCCTGGCACCCGCCTCCAGCGACGACTGGGCGCACGTGCAGCGTTACGCCGCGCTGCAGAACCGCCTGCACTCGTTTGCCGTACGCTGGAATGCGTTTGCACCCGATCTGTCGTTGCCGGTCCTGGTGGCCGACGTGGCGCAACTGCGCACCATCGAACAGGTCCTGACCACAGCCCGCGCCGCGCATGCACAGGCAACCACGCACGACCTGCGCTTACCGGGCCTGGCCCAGGCGGTGTTCAGCCACCCGCCGACGAACGATCTGCTGGGCCGCGAAGCGGACCTGCTGCGCGTGCGCGACTACCTGACACGGCACCTGGCGCGCGCCGGCCTCGAACAGGCCCGCACCGCCATGGCGGCGCTGCACGGCCTGCTGGCTGGCGCCGATGGACCGGTTGGCATGCGCCTGCGCGATCTCGCCGGGCAGACACTTGGCACGCCGGCCCTGACGGCCGACACGGTCAGCGCCGACTATGCGGCGCTGCTCGCGGAACTGCGCCGCATCGCCGCGCTGGCACCGGACCTGGCCAGCGTGCGCGAGTTTGCCGAGCAGGTCGCGCAGCACGGCGCGGCGCGGCTGGCGACCCGCTTGACGACCGTCCCGGTCGACGCACACGGCGACGACCCCGTGTTCCCGGTGCGCTGGCGCGATGCCTGGACCTGGGCGCGCCTGAAGACCTATCTCGACAATATCGATGCGCGCGACGAGATGCTGCGCCTGGCCGCGCGCCGCCGCGAACTCGAACGGGGCCTGGCGCGTCTGTACGAACAACTGGTGTCGAAATCGTCCTGGCTGGCCACGCGCCGCCTGGCCGGCCAGAACGTCCTGAGCGCACTGGAAACCTATCGCACGTCGATGCGCAAACTGGGCAAGGGCACGGGCGTGAACGCAGGCCGCTACCGGCGCGATGCGCAGGAAGCGATGGTCAATGCGCAAGCCGCCGTGCCGTGCTGGATCATGAGTCATGCACGCGTGTCCGAAACGCTGCCGGCCAACCTTGGTGCGTTCGACCTCGTCATCGTCGACGAGGCCAGCCAGTCCGACCTGTGGGCACTGCCGGCGGTCCTGCGCGGCAAGCAGCTCCTGGTGGTCGGCGACGACCGCCAGGTCTCGCCCGAAGCGGGCTTTGTCTCGGCGGCCAAGATCACCGACCTGCGCCGGCGCTTTTTGGCGGGCCAGCCATTCGAAGCGGTGCTCACCGCGGACATGTCGCTGTATGACATCGCCTCGACCGTGTTTGCCGCTTCGAAGGTCATGCTGCGCGAGCACTTCCGCAGTGTCGCGCCCATCATCGCCTACAGCAACCGCGTGTTCTACAAGGGCTTCATCCAGCCGCTGCGCATTCCCACGGCGTCCGAACGGCTCGATCCGCCGTTGATCGACGTGTTCGTGGCCAACGGTTACCGCGAGAACAAGGGGCTGAATCGCCCCGAGGCCGAATTCATCGTCGCCGAGATCGACGCCATCCTGCGCGATCCGGCCTATGCCGGCCGCACGCTGGGTGTGGTGTCGCTGCTGGGCCCCGAACAGGCGCAGCTCATCGACAAGATGGTGCGCTCGCGCTGCGACATGGCCGAACTGGTCAAGCGCAACTTCGCCTGCGGTGACGCGCGCCTGTTCCAGGGCAGCGAGCGCGACATCATGTTCCTGTCGATGGTCGCCGACAGCAAGCAGCACCACGCGCTCTCAGGCGTGCAGTTCGACCAGCGTTTCAACGTGGCCGCCTCGCGTGCGCGCGACCGCATGTACCTCGTGCGCTCGGTGCAGCTCGAAGAACTGTCAACGCTCGACTTGCGCCGCACGCTGGTCGAGCACTTTGCCAAACCGCTTGAAGCCAACGAAGAAGCCACGAGCCTGATCGAGCTGTGCGAATCGGGCTTCGAGCGCGACGTCTACACCGAGTTGTTCGAGCGCGGCTACCGCGTCATCCCGCAGGTGCCGGCCGCCGGCTACCGCATCGACATGGTGGTCGAAGGCGCGCACGACCGGCGCCTGGCGATCGAGCTCGATGGCGACGACTTCCATGGGCCGGACCGGTGGCAGGCCGACATGGGCCGCCAGCGCGTGCTCGAACGCGCCGGCTGGACCTTCTGGCGCTGCTTCGCCTCGACCTGGTCGTTGCAGCGCGAGACGATCCTGGCCGAATTGCTGGCGCGCCTGGCAGCGATGGGGATCGAGCCGCTCGGGGCGCTGGCGCGCACGCCGCTGCTGGTCGAGTACCGCGAATGGGGGCGTGATGCGCTTAACGAGGAAACGCCACCGTTACCACACAGCCCTGACCATCAGCTTTCCGACCAATCGTGACCGCCGCCCCGTGCTGGTCGGCGATCTGGCGCACGATGCTCAGGCCCAGGCCAGCGCCCGACTTGCCGCCGGGCCGTAGCCGGTAATAGGGACGGAACACGTTTTCCGTCTCGTCGGCCGGCACCGGCTCGCCATCGTTCGACACGCGCAGCCGGCAGAGCCCATCGGCGCAGTCGATAGCCACGTCGATGTCGCCGCGCGCCAGACCATGTCGCGACGCGTTCTCGATCAGGTTGCGCAATAGCTGCTGCAACCGGTACGGGTCGCCCTGCACGCTGCAATCGTGCGGCGCCGACAAGCCGAGCGACTGGCCGCGCCGGTCGAGCAAGGGTTCCTGCAGTGCCATCACGTCGCTGCAGACATCGGCCAGCGAGACCTGGCGCTGCAGCTGCATGTCGGTGCCGGACGCGAGGCGGCTGAAGGTCAGCAGCTGCTCGGCCAGTTGCGTCGTGCGCTCGAGCGCGCCCACCGCCTCGCCAAGCGACGCCTCGCACTCGGCGGGATTGGCGGCGCGCAGCGCATTCTGGACGTGCAACTGCACCGCCGCGATGGGCGTGCGGATCTCGTGCGCGGCCGCATCGATGAATTGCTGCTCGCGCTCAAACGCAGCTGACACGCGCTGCAACAGGCTGTTGAGTTCATCGACCACCGGCGCCAGTTCGCGCGGCAGATCGGGCAGTTCGACGGGCGCGAGCGACTCCGGTTCGCGCCGCGCGATCGCGTCAGCCAGCGTGCGCAGCGGCGCCAGGTTCGTTGCCAGCACCAGGTTGACCGCCAGCACCAGCAGGATGCCGCCGATGATGACCGGCGCCAGCACCGACGTGCCGAGCTGCTCGACCATCTCTTCGCGCACCTCGTCCTTCTCGGCCACGACGACCCACACATGGCCCGACTGCAGCGCGAATACCTGCCACAGTGTCTCCCCCAGCAACTTGCTGGTGTAGCCTGCCGCCAGGGGGCCGAGCGGCGCCTCCGGTGCCGACGCCGAGCGGGCCAGCAGGCGCCCTTCGGCATTGAAGACCTGGAACGCGATCTTGTGTTCGTACGGGTGGCCATACGGCGTCGCACCGCCCGAATACCCGAGCCCCTGTGGAATCGGAATCACGATCGGGGCCCCGATGGTGGCCGTCTCGAGCTGGTGGGCGGCCAGCGTTTCGAGCACGCGCGCCGAACTGGCCAGGCGGGCGCTGAAGAATTCCTCGGACTCGTGACCGGCAAACCAGTGGGCGGCCAGCGAGATGCCCCCCAGGATCAGGAGCATGCACACCATCGTGCGCGTGATCAGGCGCCGGCGGATCGAATAGCGGCGCACGCTCATGTGCTCACTCATGTGGCCGCTCATGCGGCAAGATTCCCGATGCGATAGCCAAGCCCGCGCACCGTCTTGATCAGATCAGGATCGGTCTTGCGCCGGACATGGTGCACGTAGACGTCGATTGCGTTGCTGGCCACGCCCTCGCCCCAGCCGTACAGCGAGGCTTCGAGTTCGCTGCGGGTAAACACCTTGTTGGGCTGTTCGACCAGGCGCCGGAGCAGCATGAATTCACGGTGCTGCAGATCGATCGGCTGGTTTTTCCAGCTGACCGCCATCCCCGCGAGATCCAGCGCCAGGTCGCCAAAACGCAGCTGGTTGACCGACAGGCCGGCGCGGCGCCGCTCCAGTACCCGCACCCGCGCCAGCAATTCGTCGACATCGAACGGCTTGATCAGGTAGTCGTCGGCGCCCAGGTCGAGCGCGACGATGCGGTCGCGCACCGCATCGCGCGCCGACAGCACCAGCACCGGCACCGCATTGCCGGCACGTCGCACCCGCGCCAGCACGTCAATGCCGTCCAGGCGTGGCAGGCCGAGGTCGAGGATGGCCAGGTCGAACGCGTTGTGTTCCAGCGCCGCGACCGCGGCCAGACCGTCGCTCACGTGTTCGACCGTGTAACAGGCCCGCCCGAGCGCCAGCTTCAGGCCCGATGCCAGCGATTCGTCATCTTCGACAAGTAATATTCGCATCCTGCACGTCTCCAGCTGATTGCATCACTTGCGCTTGGCCGCGACCTGCGCGAGCAGCGCTTCGACTTCGGCCCGCCGTCCCGAGTCGGCCAGCTTGCGCCCGGGGCGCGCCGGCGCCTGCAGCGCCTTGCGCAGGCAGCGTTCGGCACCAGCCATGTCACCCTGACGATACAAAAAGTCACCGAGGAAGAAGTTGGCATCGATACCGTCCGGGTTCAGCGCCAGACCCTGCTGCAGGTTCTCGCGCGCCTTGTCCTTGTCACCGAAGCCGATCGGCCAGCCCGGCACCTGATAATACAGGCTCCCGAGGCTCGTGTAAGCCGAACCGGCCAACGCCTTCGGGTCGCTCTGCAGCGCCGCTTCGAAGTCTTTCTTCGCCGTCCTGGCCAGGCCAAGCGCGCCCAGGCCACCCTTGGCGCCGGCATGGCTGGCCACGACGATGCCATGCCAGATCAGCACACCGGCGTTGTCGGGATAGCGCGCCAGTACGGTATCTGCCTCGGCGCTCAGTGCCTCGAATGCGCGCTCCTGCCCACCGGCGGGTGCGCCGTATTTCACTTGTTCCCAGCGTTGCTGAAGTGTACTGACGGCGTCGTCGGCCGGTGCGGCCAGGGCGACGTTGAAGGCCGCCATGCAGAACGCGGCGGTGGTGATGGTGCGGTACGACATTTTCATGATGACCTCGATTGTGCGTGCCGGACAGGCGCCGGCATGTGTTTGCGGATGACGGGCAACTGGCCCCGTATGGCCCGGTCGGGCAAGGCTGGCAGCAGATGATTGACGAGCGCCAGCAGCGCTTCTTTCAGCCCCGGCTTGTACTCCCATGCCGACCCCTCGATGAAGGTGCACAACTGGCGCGCCACATCGGCCGGCTCGTCGAGCGCCACGCCCATCTCGGCGTTCATCGTCTCGACCGCGCCGGCATTGATCGGCGTGCGGGTGGCGCGCGGGATGAAGTGCCGTACCGCGATGCCGGTATCGGCCAGCTCGCGCCGCAGTGCCTGGGTAAAGCCGCGCAGGCCCGACTTGCTGGCGCAATAGCCGGCAAAACCGGGATAGCCCAGATAGCCGAACAGTGAGCCGACATTGATGACCTGCGCGCTTGGCGCCTTGCGCAGCTGCGGCAGCAGGCGCTGCGTGAGCAGCATCGGCGCCAGCAGGTTGACCTCGAGCAGGCTGCGCAGCGCCGCCGGCTCCTGGCTCTGGAACGCATGGAACGCGTTGATGCCGGCATTGTTGATCAGCAGATCGACGCCACCGAGCTCGGCCGCCGCTGCCGCGATGGCGTCGAGCGTGGCGTCCTGCGTCGCGTCACCGACGACGACCCGCACCAGGTGCGGCCCGAGCCGCTCGCGCAGGGCCTCGAGCACCGCGCCATTGCGTCCGACCAGCACCATCGACGCGCAGTACGGCGCCAGGGCGATGGCCAGCGCTTGGCCAATGCCGCCACTAGCGCCGGTCAGTACCAGCCGCCATGTCGTGTGCGCCATGCTAGACCCCGACCAGGCTGGTGGCGCGCTGCGGCAGGCTGCGGAAAATGTCGCCGTACAGGCGGTACATCATGCGCGCGCCATGGATCACGGCCGCGCGGTCGGCGTCGTTCTTGAGCTGGTTCATCAGGTTCACGAAGAACGCCACATGCTCCAGGTCGAGACTGCCGTGCGAGGTCAGGTAGCTGAACGCGGCATCCGGCAGCTCGAGGCGCAGCTGGATGGTCTGCGCGGCCTGGGTCGCCAGCGCGGTGCTGGTCCCTTCCAGCACGTGCACCATGCCGAAAAAGCCCACCGGATTGCCGCGGTCGATCCCGTGGTAGGCATATGCCACCATCAATTCGGTCGCCGGCGACGGTTGCGAGCGGCGCGCCAGGTCCGGATCGCCGCCACAGGCAGCGATATCGGACAGGATCCACTCCTCGTGGCCGATCTCTTCTTCGACGTATTCGGCGATCGCCTGGCGCAACCAGGCTTGCTCGTTATTCAGACGGCTGCCGCACGCCATCATGAGCGGGACCGTGTGCCTGACGTGATGGTAGGCCTGCGTCAGAAACGCCACGTACTGGTCGAGGTCGATATCGCCCGTCAGCGCCTGTCCGATCAGCGGTATGCCCAGCAGTTGCTGGCGCTGGGGTTCGGTTTGCTGGCACAGGATGTCGTAAAACTGCATACATTGCTCCTTCAGGACTGATAAATTTGTTCGATGTGCGCCGCGCAGCGCGTGCGCGCCGTGTCGCGCCGCAAGCGACCGTTGGCGGTGACGGTGCCGTCGGCCTCGGAAAACGGTGTGGTGCGGAACCAGGCGCCGATGCGCGCGTAGTCGGGCAATTCCTGATTGGCCCGGGCCACGGCGGCGTCAATCACGGCGTCCGGCGCGTCCGCCTGCAGCGGCACGACCGCTGCGGCCAGATAGGCGCGGGCATCGCCCACCACCATGGCCTGGGCCAGTACGCCGGTGCCGAGCAACAGCGATTCGGGCCACTCGGGCGAGACGTTGCGCCCGTAGGCGGTGACCAGCACATTGTTCTTGCGCCCGTCGATATGCAGGTAGCTGTCGGCGTCGAGATGGCCGATGTCGCCGGTGCCCAGCCAGGTTTCCTGGCCTGGCGCCTGATCCGCCGGCGCCTGGCCCAGGTAGCCCGCCATGACGCCACCGCCGACTTCGATCTCGCCGTCCGGCGCGATGCGCACGCTGCGGTTGGGCAGCGGCTTGCCGGCGCTGCCGATGCGCGCCTGCCCCGGTAGGTTCAGCGACACGACCGAGCCGCACTCCGACAGGCCGTAGCCTTCGTAGACGGGGAATCCCATCGCCTGCGCCGCCTCGAGCAGCGCTTTCGGGGTCCGGGCCCCGCCGACCGCGATGAACTTGAGGCTGGCAAGGCGCGGATCGTCGGGCCGTACGGCGCCGACCAGCGCCTGCAGCATCTGCGGCAACAGGATCACGCTTTCTGCGCGCGTGGCGGCGATGGCGGCAAGACAGACGCCCGGATCGAACGAGGCCGCGCCGCGCAGGCCGGTCATGGCCAGCGGCAGGCTGATATTGAGCGCGCCCGACAGCAAGGCCGTGTAGGTGCCGGCGATATTTTCGAGCAGGACCGACAACGGCAGCAGATTCAGATGGCGCCGGATGTTCAGCCCGGCCAGCGCGTCAGCGAGGACCTGCGCCAGTTCCCACTGCTGGCTGGAACCCAGGCACACGCCTTTTGGCTGCGCGGTGGTGCCGGACGTGAACGTCACTTTCTGCACGCCGGGCGGCACGCTGGCCGGCCGGCTGGCGCCGGCATACAGTGACAATGCGCCGGGCGTGGCAACCGTCGTGGGGTAGCCGAGCGCGCCGGCCAGCGACGCATCGACGCAGAACAGGCCATCGACCGCTGCCTGTGTCAGCGCGTGTTGCCACTGGGGCGGCGTGAAGAACGATGGCAGCGGCACCAGCGTCATGCCGGCTTCGTGCACGGCAAGGTCGATGGCAATCCATTCGGGACCGTTGTCGGCCAGGATCGCCAGCGCAGCGCCGGGACGGAACGTGCCGCGCAACATCCGCGCCAGCGCCTCGACGCGCTCGATGAGCACGCTGGCGCTCCAGGTACCGTGCGCGCCTTCGAGCACGGCGCCGCTTGCTGGGAGATTAGCGCGCCAGTTGATCATGACCGAATCCAATGTTGCCGAACATGACTTGCGGATGGGTCGCGTAATAGCTGCCCCATGCCCCCTGCGCCTGCCCCAGGCGCGCCGGATCGGCGTCCGCCAGCACCGACGGTGCCAGTCGCAGCCGAGCGAACGAATTGAGCAGCGCCCGCGTGGCGGTGAACGTGACCCAGACCAGGCCCTGGCAATGCAGCTGATGCGTCATGGCCACGATCAGCGCGCGCGCGGCGCCCGCATCGGTACTGGCCAGATTGCCCACTTCGACAATGCCGGTGCGCGCGACGGGACGGCCGGTGCGCGCACTGATTTCGGTCTCGACCGGGCAGTCCAGATATTGTTCGAGAAACAATGGGCGCTCGCCCGCCAGCGTGTAGCCCAGCGCAGCGACCCAGCGCCCGGCACTGTCGCGACGGCCGGCCAGCGTATGGCAAAAATGCTGCAGAGTAGCGCCGTAGACGCGGGCAAACTCGGCGGCGATGAAGGCCTCGAGCGATGCGCGTTCCGGATGGCCCGGCGCCACGAGTTCAAGAGTGCGCCCGGCCCCGGATGCTGCAGGTGGGGTGGCGCTGGCGCGGGTAGCGCATGGCATGCTGGTCGACACTGGAGACTCCTTTTGTTGTTCCCATGACGAAACTTATGGGGGCAACATTAAGGCCAGATTAATCAACGCGGGTGGTGCTGAAGGACAGCGGTGCAGTGCTCCTGGTCAGCGCTTCGAGGGCACGCTCAGCGCCAGGCGCTGTCAGGGCCGGCATCGAAGACGAGAAAGCGCGATGGCCCGTCCCTGAAATTATTATCCGAGACAATCACCAGCGAACGGTGGCCATTGGCCAGCCTGGGACCCCAGGCCATCGCCTCGTAGTTGTCGGCCCAGCCAGGCGCCAGTTGCGCACTGCCCAGCAACTGGCGCTTGACGCCGGGCCGTACATCAGCGGCGATCGGCGCGTCCGGATCGAGCGCGGTAGCGCCCTGCAGATCGACGTCGTACAAGCGCGCATCGAACGTGAAGTCGTGCGCCGTCTGGCGCCCGGCGCGCTCGATCACCAGCAGGCGGCGCGGACCGATGGCCAGGATCTCGGCAATGCCGTTTTCGCTGTAACCACCCGGGCGGCCCGGTGGCAACACCGGCTCGAGCCGGTACGCGTACTGCGCCAGGATGCGCCCCTGCCGGTCCAGCAAGCTGAGCCGCGTGAACGCGCCCTCGCCCGGCGCCGATGCCTGGTCGTCCTGGATCAGCGCCCCTTCCATCGCCAGCCACAGGTGCTGGCCATCGGCACTAAAGCTCAAGCCCTCCGGCCCCGCATTGCTGCGCCCACCGGCTTGCGCATCGGGCTGGATCTGAAGCTCTGGGGGAAATGGCGGCGCGCCGAGGGGCGTGCCATCCATGCCGGTGCGGACCAGCAGCATCGGCGAGCGTGCGGCGCGATCGCCTTCGCCGGCAAACCAGAGACTGCGCTCGAGCGGATCGATGCGCAGCGCTTCCAGGTCGGCCACCTGTCCGGGTTCGCCGCGCCGAGCGTACGGCGCGCCACCAGCCTGCACCAGCGGTTGCATGCCCGTGATCTGCACAGCCGGGACACATTGTGTGTCGTAGTCGATGCGGGCGCGATAGAAACGCGTCGGGCCATGCACGCGCCGATCGTCACTGAGCAGGAGCCATTCGCCGGCCACGCTGTCGTAATCGATGCCGGACAAGCCACCGACGCGCGTCTCGCCGATGCGCATGTCGCCCGCAAGCTGTCCGGTTCCGATCAGGCGCAGGCTGGGCGAAGGCGTGCTGCAGGCAGTGATCAGCAGCGCAGCAGAAATGGCGAAAAGCCGGCGAATGAAGGTCATGGCGGTCTGCGAAAATTCCGGCGTATCCGCCGGCAAACGGCCATTATCCCTCAAGCGCCGGCCCGACCGCCAGCCTGCCCTGCCTTACATCCTGAAGCGCAGGCTCACGCCATACGTCGTCGGGTTGTAGCGGATATCGCGCGGCTGGTACTGGCCCAGCGAGCTTTCATACTTCGTACGCGTCAGGTTGATGGCGTCGAATTGCAGCGAGACGTTGTCGTTGATTTCGTAGCCGATGCTCAGGTCGACGAAGGTCGCGGCTTTTACTATGCGATCCTGGCCGAATGGTGCTTCGGCAATCTGCTCGACATAGTCGCCCCGCCGCGTGGCCGCCAGGCGGCCGGTAAAGCCGCTGCCTTCGTACAGCAGCGCAAAGTTGTAGCTCTGGCGCGAGACGCCGGTGAGCGCCGTCGTCGTGAACTGGTTGCTGTCGAACGCGGTGCGCGACTGGTTGTCGCCATCGATGTAGGTGGCGTTGAACTGCGCACCCAGGCCGCTCCAGGCGCCTGGCAAAAAGTCGGCAAACTTCTGGATGCCGAATTCGGCACCGCGCAGGCGGCCCTTGCCCGAATTTTGCGGGCGCGTCACGCGATAGAGCTGGCCGTCGATGATTTCATCCTGCGTAAAGCTTTGCTGGTAGCCCTCGATATCGCGGTGGAACAGCGCGATCTGCGCGTAGCCGTTTTTCTTGAAGTAGTACTCGAGCGTGGCGTCGAGATTGGTCGATTTGGTGGGCTCGAGCAAGGGGTTACCCGCCCCGCCGCTGCCCGCCACGTTGACCGTCGGCGCAATCAAGGACAGCGACGGATTGAGCGCACCGAACTCGGGCCGGGTGATCGTCTTGCCGACCGACAGGTGCGACTGCAGGTTCTCGCGCCAGCCGATCGTGGCCGTGGCGCTTGGCAGCACATTGGTTTCCGACGTCGACTGGTCGATGTCGGTGATCACGTCGCCAATGCGGCTCTGGCCGCGCAGGTCGCGGTTCACGCGCACGACCCGCACACCGGCTTCGCTCTTGATACCCACGCCGGCGATCTCGTGGTCCCAACGCCCCGCCGCATACAGCGTGACATTTTTTTCCTGCTGGTCGAACGCGCGCGCCGGGTCTTCGGCAATGCGCCCGCTCGCCAGGCCATAGCCATTGCGCACCGCATCGGCCTGGTCAATCAGGAAGTCAGCCGACGCGGCGCTCCAGGCGCCACCCAGGCGATCCAGCCCCGGCACCAGTTGCTGGAAGGCCGGGCCGAAGGCGCCGATCGGGGTTGGCCGCGCACCCGTAAAATCGGCATGACCTTCGGCGCCGTGGTAGCTCGCCTTGCGCGACGACAGGCGTACGCCGCCCAGCAGCGCCTTGAAGGCGCCGTCGCCCGGCATCCGGTAGACGGCGTCGGAGCGCCACTGCAGCTGGGTGCCGGCCTGTTCGTTCCAGTTCTGCACCATCCCGCGCAGCACGTAGGCATTCGGGTCTTGCAGCACGTTGGCGTTGCCGCCCTTCGTGATCGCATTGAAGCCACCATGGCCGTCGGGGCCAAACGCGTACACATTGGCGCTCACGCCCGGTGCCTGCTGGTCGACGATCAGCGTGTCGTTGACGAATTTCGAGCGCGTGTAGCCCACCTGCGACTCGACCGACAGCGGGCCCTCGAGGTACTTCAGGCCCAGGTTCAGGTAGTGCGTGGCGGTGCGTTCGTTCTGGCCCCAGGTGCTGGTGGCGGTGTACGGCTCCCAGTCGTTGGCGCCGCCGAATTGCGCGGCCGGCGCAGTCGCCGACAGGATCGGGCAGATGACGCCCAGCGACGTGGTGCAGCCGTTGGCCTGCTCGCCCAGCGTCACGCCGCTCAGGCGCGGGGCCGAACCGACATTCGAGAACGCATAGTTGACGGCGTTGCGTCCCTGGTAACCCATGCCCAGGTATTGCGCGGTGGCCGTCGTGCGCGGGTTGATCTTCCACTGGAAGGCCCCGTGCACGCTCTGGCGTTCGCGCGCGCCCTGGTTGTAGGTGCCGCCGATATGCGGCAACTGGCCCAGCACCTCGCCAGGGGCAAGTGGTGCGAACGGCGCCGATTCGCCCAGGCGCGTGGCGCTGCCGTCGGGACGCACCGAGAAGACGTTCGACGGGCGGTCGTTGTACTGCACCGGATAAGCCCAGTTGTCGCGGTTGACGGCGACGTCGAACAGCGCGCCCATCTCGCCGAAGTCGGTGTCCCAGCGGTTGCTGACCAAAAAGCCGCCGCCCGGGCTGTGCTTGTCGGCCGTGTTGCCGCTGCCGTTGATCTGGTTGACGCGGTCTTCGACATAACCGGTGGCCACGAAGCCCTTGGCGTCGAATGGTGCGCGCAGGCGGATATTCACAGCGCCGGCGATGCCGCCTTCGAACTGGTTCGCGGTGGCCGATTTGTAGACTTCCATGCCGCCGATCGACTGCACCGGCAAATCCTGGTATGCCAGACGACGCCCCGCAGCGGTGAAAATCTCGTTGCCGTCCAGGGTCGTGGCGACGTCGGGCAAGCCGCGGATGGTGACGTTGCTCGTCTCGCCGCGGTCACGCCCGACCTGCACGCCCGCCACGCGCTGCAGCGCATCGCCTGCATGGCGGTCAGGGAACTTGCCGATGTCGTCGGCGTTGATCGCATCGACCACCTGCGCCGCATCGCGCTTGATGTCCTCGGCCGAGCGCAGGCTCTGGCGCAGGCCCGTGACCTTGATGACGGTGGGCGCGACTGGCGCTGCCTGGGCTGCATCAGCAGGTGCTTCCGGCGCCTGGGGTGCGGCGGCCGGCGAGTCGGTGACGGCCTGCGCGAAGGCTGGTGCGCCATACGAGGACAACAGCATGATGGCGGCACATACCGGCGTGAGGTTCAAACGGCGCATTCGTTCTCCTGGAGTCTGCATGGATCGGGTATGCCGCGACCGGCGGCGCCTGAAATGTGTCTTCATAACGCAGCATGATGCAATCCAGTTGACATAAATACACCAGAAAAATTTTCCTCCCTAGAATTGACTCGTCCGTGAAACGTGGGAATGTGCGCATAATCAACGCACGGCGCTGACTATACTTGGTGAATATGTACTTACGTCCACCATCGTTGTCATCTTCCGAGAATCGCGTCCTGGGCATCGGCGTCGCGATGCTGCTGCACGCCGCCCTGCTGGCCGCATGGCAGGCAAGCCGCCAACGAGCGCCTGACGACGAGCGACAGGCGGTCTTCACCCAGTGGGTCCAGGTGCCTGACAGCAGGCCACAGCCTGCCACACGCGATGTCCGCGTGCTCGCAGAACGCAGGCGCGAAACTGTCGCGGGACCAGCCACCCGGACTAAACAAGCGCTAGCGTCGGGCATCGAGCAGCCCAGTGCCGAGCCGGACGTTGCTGTGCCAGCCGTTGGTATTGACGTGACGCCTGTCGAAGGGGGCGCGCGACTCAGCGTCGAGCAAGCTTTAAGGGAAGCAGGCACCATCGAGCGCACGCTGCGCAAGAGCAGCAAGGCGTATATCGTCGCGCCACCGGATAGCCCGCAGATCCGCATGGCCCGCGGGTTTGCCGAGGCGGCCGCAGTCGCGCCGGGCCGCTGGTACGAAGCGCCCAAGATCGTTGAACTCGTCAATGACGGCGGCGACGGCGCGCGACGCACGCGCGTTGTCACGGCTGGCGGCATCTATTGCATCACCGAGCGCTCCCCGGCGACGAGCATCGACATGATCGAAAAATTCGGCAAGCAGAGAATCACGAACTGCGGGCACGAACACGAGCAGCCTGTCAATGCCCAGGAATGGCGTACCGCGCGCGATTGACGCTGACCGGGCCGCCGGTCAAGCCGACGTCTTGATGTCCTCGAGCGACTTGCCGGCGGCAAGCCACCCCTTGACCCAGGCCGGTTGACGGCCGCGACCGCTCCATTGCTGGGCAGGATCGTCGGGATTGGTGTAGCTGACGGCAGCGGCGCCTGGCTTTCCTGATACCGGCGCTTTGATCGCCAGTACCTGTTTCTCGCTCAAGCCGGCATTGCGGGCGATGTGGAGAATCTGTTCGCGCGCCTTGCTGATGCTGAGGAAATGGTGGGTTTTGAGAGCATCGTTGACCTGTTCTTCAAGTGCGCGAAGTTTGGCCAGCGAATATTTGGAGAGGTCTTGCATGGTTGCAGGTTGCTTTAAGGTGGATGAAAACAGCACCCTAACATGCCGGGCCACCTGTTGGCGACCCGATCGGATGCTGCTCATCGTTCCTACTGCAGGCGAACCGCCACATCGAACAGCCACGTCCGGCGAATTTCGACCACATCGTACTGGCGCGCCAGCGCCGGCGGGAACGGCCCATAGGGCGCGTGACTGGCAATGATCTGACGGATCGCCTCGTCAACGGCAGGCACGCCGCTCGAGGTTACGAACGTTACCCGCTCCACGGAACCGTCGCTGCGCACGGCCACGGTCACGAGCGGCTGCCGGTGCGGCTGCTTGACGATGTCGCGCACGGCATTCAGGCTCATGTTCAACTCGATCTTGCGGCCCATGGCTTCGGCGTACGCCACGAGATCGGCGTTGGCATCGGCGCGGCCCATCAGCCAGCCGCGACGCTGCCCGCCGGCGGCGTCACGCTGCGCGGCTTCCTGGTTCAATTGCCGGCCAATGGCGCGCAGGCGCTCTTCACGCTGCGCTTCCTGTGCGGTTTGCACCGGTGCCGACGGCGTTGGCGGCAACTGCGCGAGGCGTCCTGCTTCCTGCTTGATTGCGTCCTGACGGGCTGCTTCCTGGCGGGCTGCTTCCTGTTGCGCCATTCTCGCCTGTTCCTGGCGGGCTGCTTCAGCACGGGTGGCCTCAAGACGGGCTTGTTCCTGACGCGCCGCTTCCCGTTTGGCCTGTTCCTGACGGACGACTTCTGCGCGGGCAGCCTCACGCTGGGCCGTCGCATTGCGGCTCGCTTCCTCGAGGCGCTGTGCATCGGCACGTTCGGCGTCGCGTTGTGCCGCCTCCGCACTGGCCATCGCGTCCGGCGCGGCTTGCTCACGTAACTTTGCCTGTGCTTGTGCCTGTGCTACTAGTTCGGCAGTCCGCTGCTGTTCAGCCGCCGCGGTGGCTGCCGCTGCGCGCGCGGCCTCGCGCTGGACCACCTGCTGGCGCACGCGTTCTTCCTCGATCGCCGTCTCCCGCTTGTCGTCATCAAGCGCGATGATGCGCGCCCCGGCCGCGTCGTCGTCCTGTGGCGTCGGCGTTGGCGCTGGCTGGACCCTGGCGAGCGGCGCTGGCGGTACGGAGGGCGCAGGCGCGGTTGCTGCTGACACGGCCGGCGGCGTCGGCTGGCTCGCGACGACCGGTGCTTCTGCCTTCGCCGCGGGTGCAGGCGGCGGCACTGGAGCTGCGGCTGGAGGTACGGCTGGAGGTGCGGCTGGAGGTGCGGCTGGCGCCGGCGCCAGCCTGACATTCAATTCAGTCGCGGCCAGACGCCGCTCTTCCCACGGCATGCGCAATCCTGGGAGCCCGAACACATCGCCCTCGAGCGGAATGCTCAACAGAAGAGCGTGGATCACCAGGGATAGCAGCAGCGCCAGGCGCATTCGCCAGGAAAAAGCAGGCGTGTCGGAAGGGGTTCTCACATTGTCGGATCGGTCGGGGGAGGCGTGATGGAGGCGAGTTGCCAATGGTGCAAGATCAGCGGCGATGCTATCACACCGCTGACGCCGTCGCCACGCGCCCTGAATACGACCGACCTGTGGCACTATCGTTGCTCACGCCACCGTCGTGCAGCGCAATCGCCCGGTATTGTCCCCTCCAAGCGAAGGACCGTCTTCATGCCCCGGATATCCCACGTTGTCGGCACCAAAACGTATTGGTTCGCCGATCTGCGCGACCTGCTGGCCAAGGCCACACCCCCGCGCTCGGGCGACCATCTCGCCGGTATCGCCGCAGGCAGTGCCGAAGAGCGCGTCGCCGCGCAAATGGCGCTGGCCGACCTGCCCTTGCGCACCTTCCTGAACGACGCCGTCGTGCCGTACGAAACCGATGAAGTCACGCGCCTGATCATCGACAGCCACGACGATGCCGCGTTCGCGCCGATCCGTCACCTGACCGTGGGCAGTTTCCGGGAGTGGCTACTGGGCGACGCCGTCGACGGGTGTGTACTGGTGCGCGTCGCCCCTGGCATCACGCCCGAGATGGCGGCGGCCGTATCGAAGATCATGCGCATCCAGGACCTGGTGCTGGTGGCGCGCAAGTGCCGCGTCGTCACGCGCTTTCGCAATACGATCGGCCTGGCCGGCACGCTGTCGACGCGCCTGCAGCCGAACCACCCGCTCGACGACCTGTCAGGCATCGCGGCCAGCCTGTTCGATGGCCTGATGCATGGCAGCGGCGACGCTGTCATCGGCATCAATCCGGCCACCGACAATGTCGCGCAGGTCGTCAAGCTCGTCACGATGCTGGACGATATCATCAGCCGCTACGACATCCCCACCCAGTCGTGCGTGCTGACGCACGTGACCAATACGATCGAGGCGATCGGGCGCGGTGCGCCGGTCGACCTGGTATTCCAGTCGATCGCCGGCACGCAAGCGGCCAACGCCAGCTTCGGCATCGACCTGGCGCTGCTCGGCGAAGCCCGCACCGCTGCCCTGTCGCTGGGCCGCGGCACGGTCGGCAACAACGTCATGTATTTCGAGACCGGCCAGGGCAGCGCACTCTCGGCCAATGCCAACCACGGCGTCGATCAGCAAACCTGCGAAGCCCGCGCGTATGCGGTGGCGCGCGCATTCGAGCCGCTGCTGGTGAACACCGTCGTTGGATTCATGGGGCCGGAATACCTGTACGACGGCAAGCAGATCATCCGCGCCGGCCTGGAAGACCACTTCTGCGCCAAGCTGCTCGGCCTGCCGATGGGCTGCGACGTCTGCTATACCAACCACGCCGAAGCCGACCAGGACGACATGGACGTGCTGCTGACGATGCTGGGCACGGCCGGCTGCACGTTCATGATGGGCATTCCGGGCGGGGACGACATCATGCTCAATTATCAGACGACGTCGTTCCACGATGCGCTGTATGCGCGCCGCGTGCTCGGCCTGCAACCGGCGCCCGAGTTCGATGCATGGTTGCGCGCGATGGGTATTTTCAAGGGCGCGGGCCAGGTTGAGCTGGGGCGGACCGTACCCCCGGCATTCCAGCGCGCGCTTCTGCAGTCATCCTGAGGTTGCTCCCATGTCCGATTCGACCGACGACTTTGATGTCGCCCCCGCACCGTGGCACGCCTTGCGCCAGTTCACCGACGCCCGCATTGCCTTGGGCGCCGCCGGCATCAGCCAACCGACAGGCGCACAGCTCGATTTTCAGCTCGCGCATGCGCGGGCGCGCGACGCCGTGCATCTCCCGCTCGACACTGATGCGCTCATGCCCGCACTGCAGGCAGCGTGGCCGCACGCTGGCCAGCCCCTGCTGCTTCACAGCGCGGCTGCGAACCGCAACGTCTATCTGCAGCGACCGGATCTGGGGCGGCGGCTCGATGCGCCATCACGCGCACTTCTGACCGATCGTGACGATGGCAATCGCCGCTGCGATCTGGCCATCGTCGTGGCGGATGGTCTGTCGTCACACGCGATCGTGCAGAATGCCGCGCCGTTCCTCGCAGCGCTGCATCTGCAGCTTGCCGCCGAAGCGCCGACGCTGGCACCGGTGACGATTGTCCGGCAAGGCCGCGTGGCCGTGGGCGACGAGGTCGGTGAATTGCTGGGAGCGAAGCTGGTCATCGTGCTGATTGGTGAACGGCCGGGCCTGAGCGCACCGGACAGCATGGGCATTTACATGACGTGGTCCCCACGCGTTGGCCTGACGGATGAGCGCCGTAACTGCATCTCGAACGTCAGGCCGGCGGGATTGGGTTATGCCCAAGCCGCCGCCAGGCTGCATTATCTGCTCGGGCAGGCGCAACTGCGGGAGTTGAGCGGTGTTGCACTCAAGGACGAGACGACGCAGGATCACGTGCTGCCGGGTGGCAGCGGGCCGGTATTCCTGCTGTGACTTTCCGAAACAGATGGTGCGTATTGAAAACTTCTGCAACTTCTCGCAGAGAATGGCGGAAACCACTATTCTTTGCTGAACTAAATTAGCGGGATAAACTTCCTCTCTGGCCAAAAGCGGTCCTTCAATGAAGGACTCGTCGCCTCAGTGCCCGATGTTTTCGAAACCTGTGCTTTCCCCTTCAGACCGCCTTTAATTCTTTGCAAACTGCACTACGGTGGTCAAGCACACCCGATGCGATAGCCAGCATCAGCGCGCCGAGTGAAATGAACCCACCTGCCCAATTTGGCGAACTGAACCCGAAGCCCTGAGCAATAACCCATCCGCCCAGCCAGGCTCCAAGCGCGTTTCCAAGATTGAAAAGGCCAATGTTGACTGCGGATGCGAGCGTTGGTGCGCCCGCTGCCTTCGCTTTGTCCATCACCAGCTTCTGGATCGGGGAGACTGTTGCAAATCCGAAGGCTGCCATCAGAAAGATGCACACCACGGAAGCAAGCTGACTGCTCGCGACGAAGTGGAAGACAAACAGTACGAGCGCCTGCGCCAGCAAAGTGCCATACAGCATCGGCATCAGGGCGCGGTCAGCATAGCGTCCGCCCAGCCAGTTGCCGAAGAACAGACCAAGACCGAACACCATCAATAACCAGGTAATGGCGCCCTCCGAGAAGCCTGCAACCTCGGTCATCATCGGCGCGATGTACGTGATGGACGTGAAGAATGCTGCAGGCCCCAGGACGGTGATGCCCATGGCAAGCAAGACCTGGGGATTGCGGAACGCGGAGAATTCGTGGCCGATCCGCTGCGGCTTGGGCTTCGGCGCCGCAGGGATCAGCATGAGCACGGCCACGACCGTCACGACACCAATGGCAGCGATGCCGTAAAACGCAGCCTGCCATGAAAACTGCTGGCCCAGCCATGTGGCGGCGGGTACGCCGACTAGATTGGCAACGGTGAGTCCGGAGAACATGAAGGCGATGGCGCGTACCCGCATGTCTTTCGGCACCATTTCGGCAGCAAGCACCGAACCGATGCCGAAGAATGCGCCGTGCGTAAGCGACGTGATCAGCCGCCCGATAATGGCCACTTCAATGGTCGGCGCGATCGCCGTCACCAGATTCCCGATTACGAACAGCACGGCCAGCCAGACCAGCATGGTCTTCTTCGCGGTGCGGGATCCGAGAATGATCAGCAACGGTGCGCCCACGAACACGCCAAGCGCGTAACTGGTCGCCAGATGGGCAGCAACAGGAATGGCCACGCCAAAATCGGCAGCGATTGCCGGCAACAGGCCTGCGATCACAAATTCAGTAGTTCCAATTCCGAAAGCCCCGACAACGAGGGCCCAAAGGGCAATAGGCATGATGTTCTCACTTTGCTAAAGATGGTAGATCTGCGCATAATGATCTAACGCCATTAGGGAGTAAATGAAGAATGCCTAACCACATACAAGATACGAACGCCATTAGGCAAGAGCGTCATGAGCCCGCACGACTTGATTCGGTCGACCGAATGCTGTTAGGCCTGCTGGCCGAAGACAGCTCGCACAGCTACGCCGAGCTTGGCGAGATTCTGCATTTGTCGGCGCCTGCAGTGCATGAACGCGTCAAGCGCCTGAAGCGTGATGGCGTGATCAAGGCAACCGTAGCGAAAATCAACGGCTGCAAGGTGGGGCGTACGCTATTGACCTTCATTCTGGTTAACACAAAGAATGTTGTGAGTACGAAGCGGCTATTACAGCTCAGCAGCCTGCCCGAGATCGAGGAGATTCATACCGTCGCAGGTGACAGCAGCGTGATAATCAAGGTGCGTGCACAAAACACCGAGAGTCTGGAAGAGCTTCTTGGAAAAGTGCAGGACATCGACGGCGTCGACGGCACGCGCAGCTATGTGGTACTTTCCACGTTCGTCGAACGAGGCCCAAGCCCGCATTTATAGCCAGACCCGCGGCGAAACCGCTTCTTCCCGTTAGCGGTTGCGGCGAGGCAGTGCCCTGCCCGTCAAGCGGCATTAATACTGCACAAGCCGTGACATTCAACGTCCACGGACGCTACCCAGGTCAACCTTGCGCCAGTGCCGGCGCTCGTTGGCGCCAATCGTGATGAACTACTTCCGGCGGCGCAGGTAAAGCTCCGCAAGCACCAGATTGGGCACCCAGCAGAGAAACGCGATCAGCTGATAGCTCGGCATTTCCGGGAGCGCCAGACTATCCGCCGCCAGCAAATAGAGGCGAAGTGTGACTGCGGCGAGCGTGAGCGCAAAAGAACGGATCATCCATGCTTTGTGCGCAGCAATTTGACGTTGAACGGCCCGCAACCAGGCGAGCGACGTCGTGACGAGCCAGATGACTGCGAGCAAGCCGAATCCCGCCATCGTCACGGGGCCGGTCGAGGCGCCCGTGGCGAGCAGGAACCCGGACATGCCACCTGCCGTGCATCCCAGCACATAAACGCGACCGCTCCAGCGATGCAGACGGAGATAGCGCGCCCGCAACTTCGGGAAAAACTGGAATGGGCCGAGCAGCAGCGCAGTTGCTGCGCCTGCTGCATGCACAGCAAGCCACGGGTGCAAAAAGTCGTTAGCCTGGATCTGAGACGGTATGTCGTCTGTCGGGCCCAGATATCGGTAAGAGACCACGGAGATTGCCACCGACAGGAGGGTAGTCAAGGTGGTGAGCCATATCGGAATGCCCGCGGCTTGCTGGACTGGCGCGAATGCATCGGTGCGATGTTTCATGGTGATTCCTTGCTTGGTTCGTGGATGTTGGCGAATCGGTGGCACGCTGGCGCCAGCGCGACATCACGCCTGGTCCATGCTGCTGGACCAGGATCAGGATCAGGACTGTGACGTGGGCGCGTCGCCAGCATGTTGGTGTCCGCCGGGACCCGCCGCCGCTGACGCGCATGCCCGACAGGCGCCACGACAACCCGACGACATGGCCATCGCTACGATGCGTGTCCTTTCATCGACACCGGAGTCGCCATGCCACCAAACCGACGCACCCTGTCCGCTGCCTGCCTTGTGCTCGCATCCATGACCCTGCCTGCCCTGACGATCCACGCGGCACCTTCAGCCAACACCAGAGCAACGGCTGTCACCGTCGCCACGCTGGCGCCGCTGGATCGGGCGCATACATTCGCGCAGGTCCGTGAGGGCGATGCTGTCCGCACCCTGCTGGTGCTCGCCTTGTCCGACAAGAACATCACGGCACTCGATCTGAGCGCGCTCAGCGGTTTGTACAGCACCGATGCCTTCGATGTCGTCAACCGGTTCAGCACCGCCCAGCTGAATGACCTGGCCAGCGCAAAGCGAGGTGCACGTGCCTACGCATGGCCGGCACTGATCGGTGTGGGACCGCGCGGCCTGGCGCATATCGCGGCCGGCACCAACTACCCGGCGCACGGCGATGAGGTGGGCGTCGCGGATGCGTTCCTGTTCCCAAAGATATCCCCCGCCGGCGGTCCACGCACCACCATCGTCGCCGGTCCCGGCGCCCTCATCGACTACGAAGTCGAGGTATGTGCGCGGTTCGATCGCGAAATCAGGTCACTGCATGATTTCGACGAAGCACGCAAAGGCTTCTTCGTATGCGGCGACTTCAGCGATCGCGCCACGATGATGCGCAAGCTGAACCTGAAAGAGATCACCTCGGGCGATGGGTTCCCCGATGCGAAGAGTGGCCCCGACCGCTTTCCCTCCGGTCCATTCCTGGTCGTCCCCACCGACTGGAAAAGGTTCGTCAGCGAGCTGGTGATCGAAACCCATGTGAATGGCGAGCGGCGGCAGCTGGCCGCGGCCGCGCACATGATCAAGGACTTGCGCACAATCGTCCAGGAGACCCTGGACAGCGCGGCAACGCGGACATGGTCTTACCAGAATGGTCGCATTCCGATGGTGCGACGCTCGGCGATCGGCACCGACAGCGCCATTCTGACCGGGACCGGCGACGGCGTTGTGTTCCAGGAGCCGGATACCGACACCGTCAAAGCGCTGATGGGGGCAAAAGACCGCGCTGCCCAGATCGTCGTGATCGAGCGCTATATCGTCAGCGAAGCCGCAAAGCGCACTTATCTCCAGCCGGCCGATCGGGTCCGGTACAGCAGCAATTATCTCGGTGCGATCGACACACGCGTGATCGCGCCACCACGCAACGACCAGTAGCCCTGCGCGACATGTCGACGACATGTGCTGCGCCATAGTCAGGCTGCGTGTGGCGCTTGCCACGTTCATTCAACTAACCGACTTTCTCATGCTAGGTAATCCTATGAAGCGTATTTCAATCCTGATCCTGATGTCGCTGGCCGCCGCTGCTGGAGGCGCCTGCGCCCAGCAATCCGGCTCGCCCACGGGCGTCGCCGCCCCGGCCGAGCAACCGCAGCAACCACGCTGGGGCCTGGGCCTTGGCGCTGCCGTGTCGAACGCCGTATATGCAGGCGAAGGCACACGTGTCACGCCGTTCCCTCTTGTGACCTACCAGGGCGAGCGCTTTTTCTGGCAAGGAATCGGCGGCGGCGCGCACCTGTTCAAAAGCAGCGGTTTCGCACTCGACGCCATCCTTTCGGCACGCCTGGACGGCGTCGATCGTGACGATTTCGGAGAAGTCGAATTGGCCGAACGCGGGATCGCCCGAGCCCTGCTCGAAGATCGCGACCATGGCCTGGACCTGGGGATCGCCGGCACATGGCGCGGCGGGATGGGTCAAATCGAATTGGAGATCAAGGGCGACGTGACCGGCACCAGCAAGGGGTACGAAGCGGGGATCAAATATGCCTATCCCTTCCAGTGGGGCGGCGCGCGGATCTCGCCGCACGTCGGCGTGTCGCACCTGTCGAAGAAGATGGCCAACTATTACTACGGCACGCTGCCGGAAGAAACCGCGCGCGGCGTCGTCGATTACAAGCCAGGCAGCGCCACTGTCCCGCGCATCGGCGTCGATATCGTGCGCCCGTTCGCCGGCCGCTGGGCCTTCATCGGTAATGTCGCCTACAAAAAACTGCCGGGAAAAATTTCGGACAGCCCGCTGGTGGAAAAAGATACCGACGGCGTCGTCTCGGCGTTCTTTGGGGTCTCCCGGGGTTTCTGACATTCGCTGGACGGGCCGGGGCGCAACGATTTTGATGCGATACTGGCCCGGTTATTCACCTGACAAAGCGCCGACATTCCACCATGATCGCACAGCAGGCATTAAGCATTCTCATCGTTGAAGACAACGCCGGCCTGGCCGCCAATTTCTATGATTACCTTGAAGCCTGTGGCCACAATCCCGATGCGGCGCCCGATGGCGAGTCGGCGCTTGGCCTGCTCGCCATCAACCACTACGACGCGATCGTCCTCGATTGGATGATGCCCCGTATGGATGGGGTGACCATGCTGGAACGACTGCGAAAGGACCGCCAGTCGCGCATCCCGGTGATCCTGGTGACGTCCAAAGACCAGGTAGAAGACAAAATCCAGGGTTTCATGACGGGCGCCGACGACTATGTCGTCAAGCCAGTGGCGCTGGCGGAGCTGGAAATCAGGCTGCGTGTCCTCGTCGAACGGTCACGCAGCACGGTGGCCGAGGTGCGGGTGCTGAACGTGGCCGACCTGTCCTTCAACCTCGATACCCTGGATGTGACCCGCACCGGCAAGATCGTCCCCATGACGCCGGTGCGGCGCCTCCTGCTCGAACTCCTGATGCGCAGGTCGCCGAACCTGGTGCGCCGCGAGGAGCTCGAGACGCTCATCTGGAACGACCGGGTGCCCGATCACGATGTCTTGCGCTCGCATATGCACATGCTGCGCAAGTCAGTCGACGGCGCGGCGGCGCACAAACTGATCAAGACAGTCGCAGGCAGCGGGTATCGCATGTGTGCTGCCGATGAATAAGCAGGCGCCGGCGCAATACACGCCCAGCCTGCAAAGCAAGATCAGCGCGCTGTTCCTGTTTTTTGGCCTCCTGCTCACGCTCGGGCTGACGATCCAGGGCAATCTCGGGCAGCAGCTCATCGTGCATCCGATCTGGCACGAACTGCTCAAGTCTGCCACCGACCAGTACCTCGGCTTCCGGGGACCTGCAGGCGCCCAGTTGCCGTCGCAGGGTCTGGTACGGGGCTGGCATCTGCACGACGCCGATCTGCCAGCCAACATGCCGCCGTATTTTGCCAGGCTCGGCGCAGGGTTCTACGACGAAGAACAGATGGACACCTACGACAACGACATCAGCTACGCAGTGCTGGTCACGCCAGTGGATGGCGGTCGCAATGGCCGCATCATCATGGCCGTCGATATTACCGAACTGGAGGACTACCAGAACAAGTCGGCAATGGTCAGTGTGCTCATCGCGATCTTGAGTGGCCTGATGATCCTCGTTTCCATCCTGTGGCTTTATCGCAGCCTGCGCGGGCCGATGCAAACGCTGGTGCAGCGGATGGATGCACTCGACCCGGAACAACCATCCCAGCGCTTGCCCCTCGACCTGCCACTGCGCGAACTGCACGACATCGCTCTTATCGTCAATCGCCACCTCGAGCGCGTGGAACGCTTCATCGAGCGCGAACGCAGTCTGCTCGACCAGGCGAGCCACGAATTTCGCACACCGATCGCCGTGATCGCGGGCGCCGTGGATGTCCTCAAGCTCCATAACCTGCCGCCAGCGGCGCAACGCCCGCTCGACCGCATCGAGACGACCACGCGTAATCTCAGCGAAATCATGGCCGCGCTGCTGTTCCTGTCGCGCGAAGCCGAGCGCGGAGCAGCCAGTGAAACCACCCGGGTCGACATCCTGACGTCGATCCTGGTGGACGACCATGAGCATCTGCTGCAGGGAGAATGCGCGGCGTTTCTCGTCGAAGAACTGCGGCCACTCGAGGTCGCGTGCCCCGAAGCGATTGTCCGCATCGTCGTGGGCAACCTGCTGCGCAATGCCGCCGAGAACAGCCATCAGGGCGCAATCCGGGTCGGCCTGGTCAATGCCGTTCTGCGCATCCAGGACAGTGGGCAGGGTTTCGACACGGTTGCGGCGGCACGCCGCTATACGCAGGGGTTACGCGATTCGACCAAGCAGGGTGGCGGCCAGGGGCTGGGGTTGTTCCTGACGCGGCGCATTTGCGAGCGTTTTGGATGGACGCTCAAAGTCACCTCCAATTTCGGCGAAGGAACGGTGGCCGAGCTGCAGTTTCGCGCCGCGCGCGATTAAGCCTGTGCCCGACCGGGGAACAGGCACGGGCGACAGACCTCGCCGTCCAACGACAGTGCCTCGACATCCCGCTCGCTAATCTGCGTCTACGATGCCGGCGGCGTTCACCGGCGCGAACAGACGAGGTGCGGAATGAGGTGCTCCAAAACCATGGCAGCGGGTTCGCTCGTGAGGGTGCCTGTACCTGACGGCACCTAGCGCGAGGTCACGATCACGCAGTGACAATGTATTGAACGGGGCTTTGTTGCATAAATCCGCCGGTTCACCGGTCGAGTGTGGGTTCGGGCTAAACTGACGGCATGAGTGCCCCAGTAAAACCGAAGTACCGAACGACCAACTGGAAAGACTACAACACCGCGCTGAAGGCGCGGGGCTCCCTGCTTATCTGGTTGGACAAGGGCATGTGTTGGCACGGCAGTGCCAGCGGCAAGCGGGGCCGCCGCCCGGAGTACAGCGAGGCGGCGATCCAGTTCTGCTTGACGATCAAGAGCTTATTCAAGCTGGCCCTGCGCCAGGCGATGGGCATGGCGCAAAGCCTGCTCAAGCTTTCTGGCCTGGACTGGCAGGTGCCCGACTTCAGTACCGTTAGCCGGCGCCAGAAGCATCTTTCGGTGACGATCAGCGCGCAGCCGACAACAACGGGATTGCACCTTCTGGTCGACAGCACCGGCATCAAAATGCTGGGTGAAGGCGAGTGGAAGACCACAAAGCATGGGGCCGACTACCGTCGCCAGTGGCGCAAGGTGCACCTTGGCATTGACGCGGCCACACTGGAAATCCGGGCTATCGAAGTAACCGACAACGCTACCGGCGATGCGCCGATGTTGCCGTACTTGCTCGATCAGATTCCCGCCGATGAGATCGTTGCCAGTGTCAGTGGCGATGGCGCCTACGATACCAAAAGCTGTCACGAAGCGATTGCGAAACGTGCGGCGCAGACGATTATCCCTACTCGCAAGAACGCCAAGCCATGGAAGGATCAGCGGCCTGGTGCCACAGCCCGCAACGCCATCCTGGCGGCCGCGCACCGGCTTGGCAGGAAAATCTGGAAGAAGTGGAGCGACTATCACCGGCGCAGCCTTGTCGAGACCAAGATGCGATGCTTCAAGCTGCTCGGTGAGCGCGTCATGGCCCGTGACTTCGATCGCCAAGTCGCCGAACTGCAGATCCGTGCCGCCATTCTCAATCGGTTCACCAGGCTGAGCACACCTACGACTGTGGTGGTGACCATGCCGTAAATCCGCCTGGGGTTTGGGAAATTACGAACTCCGCTGATTTTATGCAACAAAGCCCCTTACCGACGACGATGGGTTCACAACCCTGCCGGATCTGCAACGAGCTAGTGGAGCCGTTCTTTCTGCCAGCCGTAAATGCAGGTCCTGTTGCTTTCGACCTGAAGCGGCTGACGTAGAGGGAACTAGCGTACCAACATCGGGCGCTTACAGTCAGTCGCGCAGCAGCTCTTCTGGCAACCCGCTTACGAACTCCGCGAAATCACGTCCTCCAATCGAGATGTGATCGAGCATCGCTGCATGTGCTTGCTCCGAGTCGCCGCTCAGCAGCGCTGCGGCGATCGCCCGATGGTCCTGCAACGAGCGGGCCATTCGCTCTGGCGACGCGAACCGGTCCGCCGTGTATCCGGCAGAGCGCGTTCGCAAGCGACTGATCTGATCCACTAACGAATTGTTCCGCGCCGCCCGATAGATGAGGTCATGAAAGCGCGTGTTTGCCGCGTCGTAGGCGATCGGATCATTAGTCAGCGCGGCATCTTCGCATTCGGCCAAGACCTGTCCAAGGTCGTGCTTCTCGGCGTGGCGCATACGGCGGGCGGCGAATTTGGCAGCCGCAGCCTCTAGTTCGCTCAACAGTTCAAGCAGCTCCCGCAACATGTGGATCGACAGTTTAGGCACCGATGCGCCGGCGCGTGGCCCGACGACGACGAATCCTTGCGCCGCGAGTTGGATGATGGCCTCTCGAATGGGGGTGCGGGACACCTCGAATTGTTCGGCAAGCACCCGCTCATCAATGGGCTGGCCCGGGCGCAATACGCCATTGGAAAGGTCGCGGATGACGCTGAGCCGAATCGATTCAGTGAGGGTCTGGCCAGCGTGCAAGAGCTTGTTGGGTTGCATATCGAATTCACCTGACGTATATTGAAATGACTTATAAATATATTTAAAGGGAGACAACTGTGAATTTTCTCGCTCAAAGAAAACATTTTATGGCATTGCCAGCGCTTCTGGTAGGGATCTGTACCGTCTCAAATGCTCAGGTCGTCTGGGAACCCACTCGCCCGATCCGCCTGGTACTGGGCTACACCCCCGGAGGGGCATCCGACGCAGTTGCCCGCGATCTCGGGCCGCTTATGTCAAAGTTCTTGGGACAACCGGTTTGGGTCGACTACCGCCCTGGGGCCGGTGGCGCTATTGGCGCGGAGATAGTGGCATCTGCCCCGGCCGATGGATACACAATTGGCTTGATCGACGTTGCCCCGCTCACGATCATTCCGAATGCCCGCAAGGTATCGTATAACCCGCAGTCGGCCTTTACGTACGTGGGTGTAGTCGCAAAGTCACCACTGGTGCTGCTGGTTCACCCTTCGGTCCCGGCGAAAACACTGAAGGAATTGCTAGCACTGGCAAGAAGCAAACCTGGGACGGTGAGCTACTCGACGTCGGGACTCGGATCTATCCACCAGATGGCTGCCGAGCTGCTCGGTGCTGGAACCGATACGTCGATGCTGCACGTGCCCTACAAGGGTGCCAGTCCGGCATTGCTCGACCTGATGAGCGGCACTGTCAACGTGTCGTTCTCGACCTTGGCTCCGGCAGTGCACATTGTGAAAACCGGCGGAGCGCGTGCAATTGCCGTCACCTCGACACACGAGGTGCCAGCTTTTCCCGGCATTAAGCCAATCGCCATCCAAGGTGTGCCGGGCTACGACGCACAGGGCTGGTTCGTGATTGCTGGCCCGAAGGGCATGCCGGCGTCGGTTCTTCAGCGTCTCAATGCATCGCTCAATGCCGCACTTAATACGCCATCACTGCGTAACAAGCTCATCTCCATTGGCAACGACGTGGCGCCGGGGACTCCGGCCGCTGCCACCGAACTGGTAAAGAACGACTACCAGAAGTGGGGCAAAGTCATCCGCGACCAACAGCTTCATTTCGATTAAACACGCCCCTCTCGATTCATACCTCACCTCTACCAAGGAGCAATATGACCACCTCACTCTCCGAAACCGCGCGCGACGTAACGGCCGATGCAACGATTCTCGCCGCACCACCGTTATTGCGTATCGCGGGCAACGTCGCCACTATCACGCTACGTCGTCCGGCAACGCATAACCGTATCGAGCCTGACGACGTTCCCGTTCTACGTAACTTCCTCCAGCAATTGAACGCCAACGCTGCGGTGCGCGTGATCGTTTTCGACAGCACAGGCAGCAGCTTCAGTTCGGGCTTCGATCTCTCACGTTTGGGCACGGTCGCGACAGGCGGTGAGAACCAATTCGAGCAACTCTGCGACGAGATCGAGAACGCTTGTGCCGTCACCATCGCCAAGCTGCATGCCCCGGTGTATGGCGGCTCGACCGATCTGGCTCTCGCCTGCGACTTTCGGCTTGGTGTGCGCGGCATGCGAATGTTCATGCCTGCAGCACGTCTGGGCTTGCACTACTACGGTCATGGCATACGCCGCTGGGTCTCGAGGCTCGGCCTGGGTGCGGCCAAGAGGCTGTTCCTGACCTCGCGTCCGATCGACAGTAATGAAATGCTTCGTATTGGATTTCTCGATGCACTGGTCGATCCCGACGCGCTCGATGCTGAGCTCGCCACGTGGGTCGCAGAACTTTTGTCAATGGCGCCCATACCGTTGGTCTCGATGAAGGTGACGCTGAATGAAACCGCACGTGGCCAATTCAACGAGCAGGCTGCCCGCGCGGCTTCTGTCGCCAGCCTGGCGACACGCGACATCGGTGAAGCGCTTGCGGCGTTCGCTGAACATCGCAAACCCGTTTTTACGGGAAGCTGAAATGGAACAACAACAAGACCTTCCGCTCGCAGGCGTGCGTGTGCTCGAACTCTCGCAAATAATGGCAGGGCCTATTTGCGGGCTGATGCTGGCCGATATGGGCGCCGACGTCATAAAGATCGAGAAGTTTCCTTTCGGCGACGACTCCCGCGGATACGCCAAACCTGGCGATCCAGGCCTGGCACCGAGTTTCCTGATTCTCAACCGAGGCAAGCAGTCGGTGGCCATCGACATCCGCAAACCAGCTGGCCAAGATGTGATTAAGCGGCTCGCGGCAGGCTGCGACATCGTTACGGAGAATTACCGTCGCGGCAAGCTCGACGCGCTCGGTCTCGGCTACGAGCAACTTCGTGCCGTCAACCCAAAGCTGATCTATTGCTCAATCAGTGGCTACGGGCCCAATGGGCCGCTCAGCGACAAGGGCGGCTTCGACCTGGTGCTACAGGCGTTTTCGGGTCTCATTAGCGTCACCGGCTCGCTCGAAGGTGAGCTGGCCAAGCCGGGCAACTCTGTGGCGGACATCAATGCGGGCATCCTAGCGGCGCTTGGGAGTCTGGCCGCTTACATCAAGCGGCTACGTACTGGAGAAGGCAGCAAGGTGGAGACCTCGCTGCTCCAGGCATCGTTGCAGCAGATGTACTGGTTTGCCGCGAGCTATTTCGCCGATGGTTCCATCGCGAGTCCGATGGGCACCGCGCATCCGCTGATCGCGCCATACCAGACCTTTCGATGCAAGGAAGGATCGATCGCACTGGGCGGCGGTAATCAGACCAACTGGGAACGCATTGCCGAGGTGCTGGGCCATCCTGAATGGCTGCAGGATGCGCGCTTTCTTTCCGGGCGCGACCGGCTTGGCCATCGGCACGCGCTGGAGGGCTTGATTACTAAGGCGTTAGCGGTATATCCGGCAAGCCACTGGATTGAAGTGCTGGACGCGGCCGGTGTGCCGGTAGGCCCGGTTAATAACGTCATGGAAGCATTGGAGCACGAACAGTCGCGCGCGGTCTCGATGGTGGTCGATGCAGATCACGCGGATGGTGGTAAGACACGTTCGCTCGGTTTGCCGATCCACTTTGACGGCAAAGCTCCATATGCGCGTTCTGCTGCACCGCGGGTCGGACAACAGACCCACAAGGTGCTGCGTGAGTTTGGGTTTAGCGAAGCGGAGCTTGCAGAGCTGGATGCAGCTGGTGCGATCTCTCAGGCGCCGCCGCAGGAGCTACGAACTCCCGCCTGAACGAAAGGGACAGACATCCACTCATGCCGTCGTGGATGCGTGGAAACCTGCCGCGCCTCGCTGGGTGAATGAACAAACCAGAACTGACAAGAAGAGATTCATGCATCACCCGGATCGTCGTGGATCCGGGCCTGATTTTATTCACGTATCACTCATAAAACTAAAAACTAAATGAGACAACACCATGAAAAAAACGATCTTTACCCTGGCCGTTCTGCCAACGCTTGCTACGGCAGGCTATGCGCAATCGATACCTAATGTCACCTTGTATGGCACCTTGACGTTGGGCGTTACTGCGAGCCACAACGGTGCCGCGAGCAATGCCAAGGTCATCTCGGTGGATTCGGGAACATTTTCTGCTTCAGCACTAGGTATTCGGGGCAAGGAAGACATAGGCGCCGGGATTTCTGCAGTTTTCGTACTCGAGGCAGGACTGAACGCCGATACCGGCGCTGGAAAGACCATTTCACTGGTCAACACAGCGACAGCGGTGGCGCCAGGCGGCTTGACTACAAACGGACTTTTCAACCGCCGCGCTACGGTCGGATTGGATGGCAAGTTCGGGACCATTTCAATTGGCCGGGACTACACGCCGGTCTATTACGTTTCGGTTGAAACGGATCCATTAAGGCTTGGATTGTGGGGAAATACCCAGCAAGCTGTTCAGTTATCCGGCACTGGCACTGATCGATACGCGCGCGTCAGCAACGCGATATTTTATGTATCTCCAAGAATTGCAGGGTTTCAAGGTCGCGTTGTATACAGCCTGGGATCGGAAAGCGCAGGCTTTTCCGATATCGCGACACCAACGTCACCGCCTCCAAAGAACGGCAATACGTTCGGGGCCATCTCATTGAGCTATACGACGGCAGGACTGAGCGTCATGGGCGCATATCAGCGGCTCCGTTGGCCAATGGTTGCAGGAACAGGCGCCACGACAGTATTCACGGGCGTCAACGGGATACGTGAGGATCGCGATATCGGTATTAAATACAACTTCGGAGATTTCTCGATCGGCGGACGATTTCTCGATTTCGTACTACCCCTACCCAAGAGTAACTCCAGCGCAATGGCATTGGGCGGCACCATTGCACTTGGTGGCGGCACGGTCTTGGCGGAGGTGATTAGAATGCGCCAGGACGCGCCGACGGGTCCAGAGAAAGAAGGCATCTCATACAGTCTGAGCTATACCTATTCCTTGTCGAAAAGATCAACTCTGTATGCGTCTTTCGGCGGAATCAGCAACGGCTCTACGGCGTCGTTTACCTTGGTATCAAATGACACCTCCATTTCGCCAGGGATGGTCGGTGGATCGGTAAAAGCCTACTCCGCAGGCATGCGGCACACATTCTGATACTGGCCCGATATCCTTCGTGTTCTCGATGTTGTGGTTATGCGTATGGCGCGGGTAATTCTTAATATTAAGTTACCCGCACTCGACAATATACAAGGACGTTATCCCGAATGTTTCTTTGCTAGGACGCTTGCTCAATGGCGGGCGCCTTGCGCCGATAAGCGCGCCAAGTCATGGCCCACTGAGACGGATCATCGAGATGACCTTTCAGGCGATGGATCGCCGCATTGTGCGGGGCGGTCTTGACTAGTTGGGGATTACTATAAGCCTCTTCGGATATCTGGGCCAGCACGGCGATCCAAGTGTCGAGCGCTTCCTTACCATACATTTCTCCCGCCTCTGGGGTGAACGGCTCCGGAATCAGCCAAGGGTGATGGCTGCTCCACATCGCATCAATGCCGAAATCGGTCATACGATTCTGGACGTCATGGGCATCTACGCCGGTTTCTTCCTTGAGCTGCTGGAGGCTGTAACGCGTCATTTCCAGTCTTGGGCTGGTAGCGTCTGGGTGAGAGCGGGTCACCCCTCTGATCGCCAGTAAGCCTTTTTCCATATAATTATTCGACAAAACCGAGATATCAGAAGCCTCTGCCATGCCAACCGCACCCATCGCGCGAGCCCAAGCGTAGGCTTTGATGATGACTGGCACGTTGCCCCAGAATTCGCGGATCTTGCCGCAGCTTTGAGGGCGGTCGTGATCGAGCCGATAGCGCCCGCCCTCCTCTACCACTACCGGCTTGGGCAGAAAAGGTACCAGTTCTGCGGAGCAGCCATACGCGCCAACGGCTGGCCCGCCGACGCCGCTCTTTGGCGCGCCGAACGTCTTGTGAAGCATGAACATGCATGCATCGAACCCAAGTTCGCGCGCCCGCAGGCGCGTCATAACACCGTTGAAGTTCGCGTGATCGTAGAAGCACAAGCCCCCTGCCTCATGCACGATGCGGGTCCACTCCTTGATCTCAGGGTTGTAGACGCCCATGTCGTCTGGATTGTTCACCATCAGCGCCGCCGTGCGCTCGGATACTGCCGCCTTTAAAGCAGCCAGAGATGGGTAACCCGTCTCGTAGTCGATCATCAGTGTGACGACTTTGAAGCCGGCCGCCGCCGCCGTGGCAGCGCTGCTGGGATGGGTCTGAATCGTGGTGATAATTTCGTTGCGTTGTCCCAGTTCTCCGCGCGATGCATGGAAGGCCCGGGTTACCGCGCAACTGGTGTAGGCTGCATCGGCGCCGCCGCCAGCCTGGAACACGAACTGGTCCATCCCCGACAGCTCACGCAGGATAGTGTCCATGCCATGGATAATTTCCAACGCGCCTTGCAGCGTGTCTTCGTCCTGCAGCGGGTGGACGTGGGTAACTTCGGGGCGCCACGCCAGCGCTTCGTTGATCTGTGCGTTGTACTTCATGGTGCAGGTGCCAAACAAGCTGATATTCATCATTCCGAGCGTTTGCTGTGAGAGGCGCAGGTAATGGTACAGAACTTCGGGCTCGGACATTTCGGGCAGAGCCGGCCTGTTCTTGCGACGCATGGCCATCGGCACCAATTCGGCGCCTGCGCCGACTGCGGCGTGTATGCCCGCTTCGGCTTCGGGAAAGACGACGCCGCGGCGGCCCGGATAACCCATCTCAAGGATGATTGGCTCGTTCCACACGGGCGCGTGGTATTGCTTGACTGGCTTACTCATCATTAATCACCTTGTTGATTGCCTGGACCAGGCGGTCGATATCGGCCTGGGTGTGCACTTCCGTAACGCAATACAGCGCGCTGGCGCCTAGCTCAGGGAATTCGCGGCTCAAGTCCTTGCCGCCGAAAATGCCTTGCGCTAGAAGGCTCTTGTTGACGTCGGCCACGCTTGGTCCCGCCGCATCGAAACGCACGACGAACTCCTTGAAAAAGCCGTTTGGAAATGTGACTGTCACGCCGCGAACAGCTGCCAGCTGGCGCGCGGCGTAATGCGCGCGCTGCAGAATCAATTCGCCGACTTGCTCGAAGCCTTTCGGCCCCATCATTGCCATGTACACGGCATTGGCGATTGCCCACATATAAACCGAATGGCCGGTCCAGTCATTTCCCTTATCGCGCATGCCGTACGAGGATTGCTCGAACAGGCTCAGGCCGAAACCGTACTCGCCCGGCTCGGTGGTCTCGGCGATGCTGATGAACAGAGTCGGGTACTGGCGCGCATAGCGCTCTTCGTCGCGCGAGGCCATGAAGCCACTCACGCCGCCCCCGATATTCATGTGCACACCCAGCGGCTGGGTAGTGCCCACGACCATGTCGGCACCGTAGGTCGCTGGCGTGGCCAGTACGCCGAGCGAAATCGGGTCAACTCCGACGATCACCTCGGCGCCGGCGGCGTGCGCAATGGCGGCAATTTCGGCGCCCTGCTGTTCGATGATGCCGAAGTATGATGGCGTCTCGAAATATACTGCTGCAGTGTCCGGGCCGACTAGCGTGCGCAGGTGCACCAGATCCATCATGCCTGTCGCCGGATCGAAGTCCACCTGCCGGATCGCGATATGGCTCGCCATCTCCACCGGCTCACAGAAGTTCTGGATAACACCCATGCGCTCAGGGTCGATAGCGCGCACAATCACGACCTCGCTGCGTTCGGTCAGACGCGAAGCCATCCTGAGGGCATGGCCGGCAGCAACGCCCCAGCTTCGCACGGGTAACGCGACGAGGTCGAGCTCCAGCAGTTCGCCAAGCTGGCTACAGAACTCGAACCAAGCCTGGTTACGGCCGTGATCCGAACTCGGTTCGCCGAATACGGACGTAAGCCACTCATTGCGGCGTACGACTTCGTCGCAGGCAGCGGGCACATGGTGCTGCCACACTCCGGCGCCGAGAAAGTTCAAGTTGTCCTCGGCCGTTTTGTTCTTCGAGAGTATCTCGACAATGTGGCGGCGCAGCTGAGTTTCGGTCAGCGCTGGGGGCAAGTTAATTGATCGCTTCGTGCGATGGTCGAGCGGAATTTGGCTAAACAGGGCTTCGATGCTGTCGACGCCAATTGCATCCAGCATCTCCTGCTGGATCGCTGGCACTGAATTGGCCATATAAGGATGGGCAATATGCTCACGCATGGGAGTTCCTTTCGTGGTACTTAGGTAACAGGTTATCGGACTTGAAACACGATTGAACGATCGGGTGCAATGCGTACTGGCAGGTAACCGGTAAGTGTGGCGTTGACGTCGTCGCTGCCGGTGTCGATGGAAAGGTGTCGAGGTGAGAGCGCCAAGAGCTTGTCCAGCGCGGCCACCACGACGATGCGTTCGCGCGAAATCTGGCTCAGGACAGCGCTGCTAATTTGCTGGTTGCCGCGGCCGAACAGGCTGCCGTGCCCGCCGAGCACCCCGACAATCAACGTTGTGCTGCGCCCATGCATCAGGCGCAGCAGGTCGGTTTCGGCCAGATCTGCGCCGACGACCTGGCCGTCGAGTACTGCGTCGACACCCAGCAGCGTTGCTGGCAGCCCGAGGGCCGCCATCACCCGCCGTGTGGTAGACCCCGGGCCGAGGATGTACAGGCGGCCCGGTTCCATCTCGTTGGCAATCGCGCGGCAGACGGCATCGAGTGCCGCGTCCTCGCGCAGAGTTGAGCCGGACTTGGCATTTTGTGAGTAAGCACGCAAATAAGGACTGCGCGCATATCCATACAGCCGGGTCGAAACCCGATCGCCCCGCATGGCGTCTTCGTCGATGTCCATTACCTCGGCTTCGCGCAGTCGGATGGCAGCGTCGCTGGCCAGGAAGCGCCCGGCCAGCATGCCGGCGTTCTCAGGCGTAGTTCCAAACACTGCCGAGACCATCTTGACACCCGCCGGGATGCCGATGATGGGTACCGCCTCGCCCACGACGTCAAGAATGTCGCGTGCGGTGCCGTCGCCGCCAGCAAACAGCAACAAGTCGACACCCGCATGCAGAATTGCCCGTGCGGCTGCGCGGGTGTCGTGCGCGCTGGTCTGTCCAGCTGCTGCGACATGCACGACCCGGGTGTCAAACCCGGCTGCGACGGCAGTCTCTGCGCCAAGCGCGCCGGAACCAGTGAAGATGATTGTTGAACCGGCGTGCGGCACCAATCGCTGCAACGCTTTGAGGACACGTCCGTTCGAGGCAGGCTGCGCGCCACGGCGGAACGCTTCGGCCAGCGTCGCTGCGCCATCGGTCCCTTTCAACCCGACCCGACCACCCATGCCGGCAATCGGGTTGACAATAAGGCCGATTGCCCGGTGGCTGCATAGTGTGGTCATGAGTCCTCCCTAATTTTTACATACGGTCCGTATGTGATGTATACTATCCACATACATTGCGTATGTCAAATAACATTCACTGCGTATGTAAATTTTTTAGAGAGGGGGAGTTCAATGGCACAGAAACGAGCAACAATGATTGCTGAAACGCGCGCCAAATTGATCACGGCGGCTCGAGAGGCCTTCGCAACGAAAGGTTTCGCTGACAGCTCGATGGACGACCTGACAGCGCAGGCGGGACTAACGCGTGGCGCGCTATACCATCACTTCGGCGACAAGAAAGGGTTGTTCGAAGCCGTCGTAGGCCAGATCGATGACGAAATGACGACTCGTCTAGGCGATATCCTCGCCAGTGCAGCCACGACGTGGGATGGCTTCGTCGACGAAAGCATCGCCTATATCATGATGGCGACCGAGCCTGAGATCCAGCGAATCATGCTGCTTGACGGCCCGTCCGTGCTGGGGGACCCGTCGCAATGGCAAGGCCAGAATTCGTGCATCCGCAGCACCGAGCGCAGCCTGGAAAAGCTGCTCGATGAAGGCGTGATCCGCCCGCTCGACGCAGAGGCCACTTCGCGTCTGATCAACGGTTCGCTGCTCAGGGCATCGCTTTGGATCGCCCATTCGGACGACCCGCAGGCGGTATCGAAGCAGGCGGTGGACAGCTTCAAGGTGCTTGTATCGGGGCTGCTGCTGACTCCTGGCTAGTGAGCACGTGCGCCGCAAAATACGGCGTCACGAATTCACCCAGCTCCTGAACCACGTCATGCGCTGGCCGGCGTCCGTACTTGAGATTCATTCCGACGTGGTTGACGCCGATGGATTTGAGCCGCGTCAGATAGTCGACCAAATGGTGGCGGCCTGCCCGCAGGCCGAGGAAAATCGGCGACGGCGCCTCATTCGGGTCCTCGGCCAGGTCGATATACAACGACTGCGCAAAAGGCTTGAAGTACGGCGTCGCCGCGCGCCACTGGCGGATCAGGCTCGCCTGCTGCGGCACGTTCTGCGGATAGAATAGCCAGCCATCGCTGTTTGTTGCAATCCATTCCAGTGTCTGGCGCGAATGACCTGTAACCATCACCGGAACGTCACGCAGCGCTGGCTTGGGTAACAGGTCGCCTTCCCGCATATCGACACGGGGAGTCTCGATGCGAGGGAAATCTTCTCCCCATGCTTGACGCATCACCGCCAGCGCTTCCTGGAAGCGTTCGCCTTTCTCTTCGATTGGCGTGTTGAACGCCTTGAATTCCGATGGCCGGTCGCCAGTAGCCAGGCCCAGCACGAGGCGCTGGCCAGATAGCCGGTCGATCGAGGCTGCTGCCTTTGCCAGGTGCAACGGGTGACGTAGAGTGCTCACGATGCTCCCCGTGGCTAACGCAATGCGCGAGGTATGGGCCATCACATAACCCATGAATACCCATGGATCGTAGATATGGCCGACATCGCCGAACGATGGCACGTTCAACGGCACGTCGCGGAAGTACAGCGCAGCGAAGCCGGACACCTCTGCCAGCTTGGCGGTGGCGATCTGGGTAACGATATCCATCTCGGGAATCGCGTCGGAATATGACTCAATCGGAAAGAAGAGGCCCAGGGTCATCTGGTGCTGTTGAAACATAGTGGCATGCCCGCGATGGTCGGCAAAGGGTGTCATGGTCTTCGTCCTAGGAATGGCAGGTCAATGTGACATACGCTCCGTATAAATTATAGAGCATTAACATACGAAGCGTATGCCACTTTAACTTCGACGTAAGACTTGTCAGATTCTCACTGCGTGAGTGCTGCATTGACCGAGCACTTGGTCGAAAGCACAACGTATTGGCACGTCGGAGGTGTTCTCTGCAGCGACGGGAAACCGCTTGGGGAAGTTCGAGATAGCACGCGGAGCACGTTGTTCCTCGATGAGCTCGGGGAACTTCCGGTTGCTGTCCGGACCAATTGCTGAGGGTTTTGCAAGATGGCCAGCTACAACGGGTCAGGTCGGACAAACGTCATTTTGTCGATTCCTGATATCGCATTGACATCTCTTTGGCGTCAGCGTGAATTATGCACGCGGTTGCCATTGGCTTACCATGCAGCCACAAGCGATGGAGCGCGCCGCTGACACTGAACGGCCTCTTGGGGTCGACAGCGGCCTGTCGAGGCGTCAGTGACATCTCAAGCTGGCCACTCGCCAGCTAGACAGCGATTGGAAAATCGAACGACGGAACCGCGCAATCAAAGGCGGCCATCAGTTTTGCGGCTGAGGCCCGCCCATGGTTCAACGCTGCCGGCCGCGGTCCCGATTCCAGGGCAAGTTGCCGCGATTGGCAAAATCCAGCCGCGCTTAGTCCGGCACCGCAGCATCCCGCATCACGTCTACTTCGGCAAGTTACACTTGTTGTAGACAGCGATGCGAACCGCCCTGCCACCAGCTCAGCGCGCCGCGGCCTTCGCCCGCGCTGCGTGCAGCTTCTTGTAGCTGTCGATCAGGCGGTGATGGCGGTCGAGCCCCTCCAGCGCCATGCTCGTCGGGGTCAGGCCATGGAAGCGCACGCTGCCGTCCACCGAGCCCAGCACCGCGTCCATGCGCTCGTCGCCATACATGCGGCGGAAGTTGGCGACATAATCGTCCAGTTCCAGATCGTCGTCGAGCGAGACTTCCAGCACCACATTCATCGCTTGATAGAACAGGCGACGTTCGACGGTGTTGTCGTTGTACTGCAAGAACGCACCGACCAGTTCATGGGCATCCTCGAGCTGGCCAAGCGCCAGGTGAATCAGCAGCTTGAGTTCGAGCACGGTCAGCTGGCCCCACTCGGTATTCTCGTCGAACTCGATGCCGATCAGCGTGGCGATATCCGAGTACTCGTCGAGTTCACTGTTTTCCAGCCGATCGATCAGCGCTTCGAGGCTGTCGTCGTCCAGGCGATGCAGATTCAGGATATCGCTGCGAAACAGCAGCGACTTGTTCGTGTTATCCCAGATCAGGTCTTCGACCGGATAGATTTCGGAATAACCCGGCACCAGGATGCGGCACGCGGTCGCGCCAAGCTGGTCGTACACGGCGGTATAGACTTCCTTGCCCATATCGGCCAGGATCGCCAGCAGCGTCGCTGCTTCTTCGGCATTGGCGTGTTCGCCCTGGCTCGAAAAATCCCATTCCACGAAATCGAAATCGGCTTTGGCGCTGAAGAAGCGCCACGACACGATGCCGCTCGAATCGATGAAGTGTTCGACGAAGTTATTCGGCTCGGTGACAGCATTGCTGGCAAAGGTCGGCTGCGGCAGATCGTTCAGGCCTTCGAAGCTGCGGCCTTGCAGGAGTTCGGTCAGGCTGCGCTCCAGCGCCACCTCGAAACTCGGGTGTGCGCCAAACGAGGCAAACACGCCGCCCGTCTTGCGGTTCATCAGCGTCACGCACATGACGGGATAGGTGCCGCCCATCGATGCGTCTTTCACCAGCACCGGGAAACCCTGCTCTTCCAGCGCCGCGATGCCGGCCACGATGCCCGGGTATTTGGCGAGCACTTCCTGCGGCACGTCCGGCAGCGACAATTCGCCTTCCAGGATTTCGCGCTTGACGGCGCGTTCGAAAATCTCGGACAGGCATTGCACCTGCGCTTCGGCCAGCGTGTTACCGGCGCTCATGCCATTGCTGACGTACAGGTTCTCGATCAGATTGGTCGGGAAGTACACGACCGCGTTATCTGACTGGCGCACGTATGGCAGCGCGCAGATGCCGCGCGCGGCATTGCCCGAATTGGTGTCGATCAGGTGCGAGCCACGCAGTTCGTCGTCAGGATTGTAAATCTCGAGACTGTAGCCATCGAGAATTTCTTCTGGTAACGCGTCGTTCGGGCCCGGCTTGAACCAGCGCTCGTTCGGATAATGGACGAACGGTGCATTGGCGATGTCTTCGCCCCAGAACGCGCCGGCGTAGAAGTGATTGCAATTGAGGCGCTCGATGTATTCGCCCAGGGCCGACGCCAGTGCGCTTTCTTTCGTCGCGCCCTTGCCGTTGGTGAAGCACATCGGCGAATGCGCATCGCGGATATGCAGCGACCACACGTTCGGCACGATATTGCGCCACGACGCGATCTCGATCTTGATGCCCCAATCGGCCAGCATGCCGGACATATTGGCGATGGTCTGCTCAAGCGGCAGGTCCTTGCCAGTGATATAGGTGCGCGAGTCGGTCGATGGCTGGAGCGTCAACAGCGCCTGCGCATCGGCGTCGAGATTCTCGACTTCTTCGATGACGAATTCAGGGCCGGCCTGCACCACTTTCTTGACCGTGCAACGGTCGATCGAGCGCAGGATGCCCTGGCGGTCCTTGTCGGAGATATCGGCAGGCAGCTCGACCTGGATCTTGAAAATCTGCTGGTAACGGTTTTCCGGGTCGACGATATTATTCTGCGACAGGCGGATGTTTTCGGTCGGGATGTTGCGCGTATCGCAGTACAGCTTGACGAAGTACGCCGCGCACAGGGCCGACGAAGCCAGGAAGTAATCGAAAGGGCCCGGCGCCGAACCGTCACCCTTGTAGCGGATGGGTTGGTCGGCAATCACCGTGAAGTCATCGAACTTCGCCTCGAGACGAAGCTTGTCGAGAAAGTTGACCTTAATTTCCATCGCAGATTTCCTCAGTAACGCTCTAAATCGTTCAAAAACATAAAGCCCTGTAAAAACAGGGCTTCATTATTATTCACACACTTGCAGGTGGGCTGCTAGTCGCCAGCGCCACGCACGCAGCGCGCCATTCTAGCATTATTGCGGTGCCAGATCGTCGCTGGCGGACGTGATAATCACGTGATCTGGCCACAGTTCCATGTGCCCCAAAGTCGGCCCCGCCGCTAACGCTGGGTTGATGTTTTCGTCAATTTATACGTTGGTTAGTTACATTTCATGGTAGCCAGATCGCCCCTTCTCTTTTGATCGGGGCCATCTTTACCAGCGAATGCCGTGATCAGGTGTCAGCCCGCTCAACGCTACTTGCCCGAAAGCGCTTGCGGTAGTCGGACGGCGATGTGCGCAGGGTTGCCTTGAAATGCTGCCGAAGCGACAGCGCCGTGCCGAATCCAGCTGCGTGCGCGACGCGCTCGATTGACAAGTCCCCTGCCTCGAGCAGCCGCTGGGCATGGATCAGTCTCTGGTTCTGCAACCACTGCTTGAAAGAGGTTCCGGTCGCAAGGCGAAAATGACGTGTGAAATTACGCCGGCTCATGGCAGCACGCTCGGCCAGCATGTCAATGCTGTGCTCCTCGTGCAGATGTTGACCGACCCACTCGAGCAACTGAGCGAAACGCCCTGCCGCAGCGTCGTCCGGCAACGGCCGCTCGATGAACTGGGCCTGCCCGCCGTCACGATGCGGCGCGACCAGGATGTGCTTTGCGACACGATTGGCGACCTCGGCGCCGCAGAGTCGCCGCAGCAGATGCAGGCAGCAATCGAGGCCGGCCGCAACACCCGCCGACGTCAGTATGTCGCCATCGTCCACGTACAGTACGTGCCGGTCCACCGCAAGCCGGGGATAGTGCTGCGCGAGCATGTCCGCTGCCTCCCAGTGCGTTGCCACCGTTCGCCCATCGAGCAGGCCGGCCTGTGCCAGCGGAAAGGCGCCCAGGCACAAGCCGACGATGGTGGCGCCGCGCGCATGGCCGCGGCGCACACTGTCAAGCAGGTTGTCCGGTGCGCTGCGCCCGTCTGCGTGCCAGGACGGCATGACGATGATGTCAGCCGCGTCGACTGCCGAGAGATCGGCATCGATTGCGATCGCGAATCCCGCAGAGGTCGACAACGTGCCCGTCTGCGGTGCGCAGACAGTGATCGCGAACGACATCGCATCGGTGTCGACCACCCGGCTGCCGAACACCAGACAAGGCACCGACAGGTGAAACGGCGTGATGCCGTCGAAGGCGATGACGGCGACTTTTTTGCGAAGTGCGGCAGGTGTGGTAGCAGGCATGGCCCGATTATATCGAAAGTTAGCCTTCGGGCCAATGTTCGATGGTGGCCGTTGCGAGCACAATCGGTCTTCCGGCTTGCCTGACAGGTCACGCGAATTTGTCGCTGGCTGCCTCATTTTAATGAAAGGATCATCACCATGAACAAACGTGCCGTCCTCGTCGTCGACCTCCAGAACGAGTATCTTCCTACCGGCAAACTGGCCCTGGCCGGTATCCATGACGCATTGGACAATGCGGCGCGTGTGATCGCCGACACGCGCACCAAAGGCGACCTGATCATCCATATTCGCCACGAGTCCACGGACCCGGACGCGCCCGTCTTCACGCCGGGAACGGATGCCGTCCAGATCCACGACACCGTGGCGCCGGCACAGGGCGAACCGGTCATCGTCAAGAACTTCCCGAATGCTTTCCTCAAGACCCATCTCAAGGCACTGCTGGACGATCAAGGCGTCGACCGGGTGACGGTCATTGGCGCCATGAGTCATATGTGCATCGATGCGACGACCCGTGCAGCGTCCGACTTCGGGTACAAGACCACGGTCGTGCACGATGCATGCGCCGCGCGCGACCTCGAGTTCGCTGGAAAGACCGTGCCGGCCGCGCAGGTGCACACCGCGTTCATGTCGGCACTCGCATTTGCCTACGCGTCGGTGGTGTCGGCCGACGACTACCTGGCGGGCTGACAAGCCGCTGATCCCGAACAGGCTGGCGCGGGCATTGGGCTGTTGGTAGCCCGATGCCGTGCGCGGTGGCCTGCCCCGTCCCTGGCACTCTTGCATTCGTTCACGACCATCTGCATCCCCGCTGACCACGGCCTTGTCCCGAAGCCACATCAGGGATAACCCATCGCCCCCGGTCACCAGTTCTCACACCCCTCCCCTCGCGCATCCAACCGGTCTGGCACCGTTCGATCGCGATACCGACCTGCCTGTCCACGGGCACACCTCACAAAACAAAAATCGGTAGCAGACCCGACTTTCGAATGAAAGAATTTTCGTGAAATACGTTAACACAACGGAAATTCGAAAAAACGAAAGATGTTTTGTATTACACGGAATTTCGCTATAGACTTGGTGTCACAGCGACGGTTCGAGCAATGTCAAAGGCTTTCGATATCTCTAAACCGAAACCTGTACGCTGAGGATTCACGCAATACGAAATAAAACGAAAGACAGAGACAAGTCGCATCAGCTGGTCTGTATTCCGGCTCGTGAAGGCAGTGATCGCAACTCAACAGCCTTTCCGTTTGCCAGCCATCGCCACGCTGCTCCAACAACTTATAAAGGAAGCGTTTCATGAATTCTCCTTCACAGTGCCGCTCGCGCGCCAATCGTCAGGATCGGTTTGTACTCAATCCGCTCACGTCTGCCTGTCTGCTCGCGCTTGCCACACTTGCGACACCGGCCCGCGCTCAGGATGTCATCGCGCCCGATGCCGGCAAGCTGGAGCAAGTTGTCGTGACCGGCACCCGTGCCAGTCTGCAGCAGTCGTTGGAACTCAAACGCAATGCCGCGGTCGTACAGGACAGCATCAGCGCGACGGAACTTGGGCGCTTCCCCGACAACAACGTGGCCGATTCGCTCAGCCATATCACCGGCGTCTCGATTTCCCGCACCGCCGGTGGCGAAGGCCAGCGGGTCAGCATTCGCGGCCTGGGCCCGGACTACACGCTCACCACCTTCAACGGCCGCCTGCTGGGCACCGACAGCGCGGGCCGCTATTTCGCATTCGACGTGCTGCCGGCCGATGTGATCAGCGGCGCCGACGTCGTCAAATCGACCCAGGCGCAACTGGTCGAAGGTGCCATCGGCGGCCTGGTGAACCTGCGCTCGGCCAGCCCGTTTGACCAGAAAGGCCAGCGTGGCCTGGTGCGTGCCGAGGCTGACCGCAACGATATGAGCAGCCTGAACGGCAAAAAACTGTCAGCCACCTACAGCAACACCTTCGACAACAAACTCGGCGTGCTGCTTGGCCTCGTCTATGCCAAACGCGACGTGCGCACCGACACCGCCGGCAATGACGGCGGCTGGTCACGCAACCCGATCCCGAGCGATCCGAGCCAGTTCTGGGAATTCGGCAATACCTGGGGCGGCGCCATCGACCCGAACGGCAACGGCGTACTCGACCCCAACGAAGAAGGCCTGATCGGGCCGGGCCAGTTCCGCTTCGGCTCCATCATGGAGAAAAAAGAGCGCATTGCGCTCTCGGGCAAGGTGGAGTGGCGGCCAAGCAGCGACGTCAAAGTCATCTTCGACGGCTTCAAGACGCGGCTCGATTCGCCGCAGGTAGGCTACCAGCTGTCGTACTACCCGCTGTACGCGCCGGGCCGCTGGTCCGACGTCAAGGTCAGCAACAATGTCGTGACCGACCTGACCTTGAACAGCAGCGACCCCGAGCTGCGGCTCAATCCCGAAGTGCTGAACAAGACCGAATACCGGGTCGTCGATACCGCGATGTACGGCACCCGGGCCGAATGGCGGATTTCCCCGAACCTGAACGTGGCCGGCGACGTCTATCTGTCCACCTCGAAGCGCGATTCCGGCGGCAAGGACAGCTACGTCGTGCTGCGCATGAACCAGCCGAATACCACGCGCATCCGGCTCACCGGCGCCGCCGTGCCCGATGTGACAACCACGCTGGCCGATGGCCGCGACCTGCAGAGCGGCCTGGCCCAAGGCCTGTTCAGCGGCAACGACTTCAACACGCACTTTTATAGCCGGGCTGGCGACAATATCGACGACCGCATCGGCGGCGCGACCGTCAATGCCGACTGGAAGGTGGACCGCTACAGCATCGACAGCCTGAAGTTCGGCCTGAGCCAGACCAACCGCAAGAAGTCACGCGACATGATCAACAATGCGTTCAACTCGGGCCAGGATCACTACGCCGGCGAAAACGCGATCAACGTGGGCACCCTAGGTGGCAACGTGATCAACCAGACCCTGAGCCCGAAAGGCTTTCTGTCGGGCGTGAGCGGCAACTTCCCGCGCAGCTTCCTGGGCTTTGACGTCGACCGCTATGCGCAGGCGCTGGCGGGCCTGGACGGCAAGCCACGGCCAGGCGGCGGCGTCTATAGCTCCACCTTGTCAGCGCCAGCGTTCAACCCGCTCGAAAGCTACCGCGTCGAAGAAAAAACCTCGACCGCATTCGTGCAGGCCGACCTGGCCGGTGACCGCTGGTTTGCCGACGTTGGTGTGCGCTTCGTGCGTACCAAGACGGGTGCGCAGGCGTGGGACGCCAAGATCGAAGACATCGTGCAGAACGGCGCCTTCAACTTCACGCCGATCTACGCCGATCCGTCGGTCGTGCGCCAGGATGCCACCTACAGCTTTGCCCTGCCGTCGGGTAACTTCACCTATTCGCTGACCGACAAGCTGCAGTTGCGCGTTGGCGCCGCCAAGACGATGGCGCGCCCGTCCGTCGACAAGCTGGCGCCGTCCAGCACGACCGCCAGCATCTCGTGGGGTGACTTCACGCAGATCTACGGCGGCAATGCCGATCTGAAGCCGTACACGGCGCACCAGGCCGACATCTCGCTGGAGTGGTACTACGCCAAGAGCTCGGCGCTGACGTTTGCCGTCTACCAGAAAAACATCAAGAACCAGATCACCAATCTCTACCTGGCCGGTCAGGACATCGGCGCACCCGGCGGGCGCCTGTTCAACGTGCAGCGGCCGATCAACGGCGACAGCGCCAAGGCGCGCGGCATGGAGATCGGCCTGCAGCACCTGTTCGACAACGGCTTCGGTGTGCGCGCGCAATACACGCGCAATCTGTCGAGCAGCTGGGTCGCCGGCGTCGAACGCCCGCTCGAGGGCATCGCGCCAGCCACCGCATCGCTCGGCATTCTGTACGAACGGGGTCCGTGGAGCATGAGCACGACGGCCGACTTCACCGATTCGTTCGTCACCGCCACCAACGTGATCGGTTCCGGCTTCAACGAAGTGACCAACTCGGTGACCTGGCTCACGGCCCAGCTCGCCTATGATGTGAACAAGTCGCTGCGCATCAGCATCGAGGGCAACAACCTGACCGATGCCGAGCAGGCACCCCGGCTGACCAACGGCACCGTCAGCCTGCCCAACGGCTATTACCGTTACGGGCGCTCCGTGACCCTGGGCGCCAGCCTGCGATTCTGATGAAGACGTGGCGCCATGGAACGTGGCGCCACCAAGCCCATCGCCAGCGCGGACCGGCCTGGCACGCCACCGGCCCGCCATACCGAGAACTGGAATCCTGATGCACACCTCTGTCTTTTCGTTTGCCGTCCTGCTTGCCGGGACCATCCCTTTCGCCGCGCACGCCGCGGACCAGTCCAGCTACACGATGGCGGACTACACCAGCGTTGCCAAGATTGACGCGCACCTGCATCTGCACGAGGCAGCGCCGGCGTTCATGGAAAGCGCAAAACGCCAGAACTTCAAGATCCTGTCGATCAATGTCGACTACCCTGACTTTCCACCGCTCGATGACCAGCAACGCGTCGCCATCGCACTCAAAAAGCAATTCCCGCAGGACGTCGCGTGGGCAGCCAGCTTCTCGGTCGATGGTTCCGCCCAGCCTGCGTGGCTGGCCGCCACGCGCCGTCGCATCGCCGCGTCGATGGAGGCCGGCGCCGTGGGCGTGAAGGTCTGGAAGAACATCGGCATGAGCCTGCGCGGCGCCGATCAAGAACTGGTGATGATCGACGACGCGCGCTTTGCGCCGCTGTTCGACGACCTGGCCCGCCAGGGCATCCCACTGCTGGGCCACCAGGGCGAGCCGCACAATTGCTGGCTGCCGTTAAAACGCATGACCGTCAACAACGACCGCACCTACTTCAAGAACCACCCGCAATACCATATGTACCTGCACCCCGAGATGCCAAGCTGGGAAGCGCAGATGGCCGCGCGCGACCGCATGGTGGCGGCGCACCCGACACTGCACTTCGTCGGCGTGCACCTGGCGTCGCTCGAGCGCAATGTGGATGAACTGGCGGCGTTCCTCGACCGGTTCCCGAACGCCGTCGTGGATGCGTCGGCGCGCATTGGCCAGCTGCAGTACCAGAGCCAGCGCGATCGCGAGAAGGTGCGCAACTTCTTCATCAAGTACCAGGACCGCATCCTCTACGGCAGCGACATGGCGCAAGAGCCTGGCCAGGACGGCGCCGCGCTGGGTCGCGAAGCCGAAGGCGTGTGGCGCATGCACTGGCGTTACTTCAATACGGCAGAGTCGTTCAAGGTCGCCGATCTCGACAAGCCCGTCCAGGGTCTGGCGCTGCCGCGCGACGTCGTCGACAAAATTTACCGCACGAATGCCGAGCGCGCTTTCCCCGGCGCCTGGAAAGGCCAGCCATGACGGCGCGCCGTGCATTTCTCGGTTGGCTGGGCGCGGCGCCGCTGGCCACGCAGATCCCGTTGGCACAAGCGGCGCCCGCCTCCGCCTCCGTGGCCGGCAAGGGCCATGTGCGCGTGCAGGACGCCGCTGTGTCACTCCAGTTCGACGAGCAGTTGCGGTGCCGTGTCGTCAGCCTGCTGGGCAAGCAGCCCGTCGCGCTGACCGGCTTCGACACCAGCGAACACCTGGTCGTGGGCGGCAAGCCGCTCGGCCGCTTCACGTTGCAGAAGGCCGAGCCGGCGCCGGCCACGACGCCGTTTGGCGCAGGACAGGCGCTGCACCTCGTCGGCCGCTCTGCCGAGGGCATCGAGAAGCGCGTCACCGTGACGCTGCTCGACGAGCATCCGGGCGTGGCCTTGCTGGACGTGCGCTACGTGAATACCGGCGCCAGGCCGCTGACGATCGACGCCTGGGTAAATGCCGCACACCGCCTGGCCGCCGCGCCGCGCCATGCGGGTGGCTACTGGACCTATTCCGGCGCGAGCCACGCCGACCGGCGCGACTGGGTGCAGCCTGTCAAGCGCGGTTTCGAGCAAGGCAACTTTTTGGGCATGAACGCGTCGGACTACGGCGGCGGCACGCCGGTTGCCGATGTCTGGCGCCGCGACATCGGTTTCGCCGTCGGTCACCTGGCCCTGCAACCGCTGCTGGTGTCAATCCCCGTCAAGGCGGTCGGCAATGCGGTCGACATCTCGCTGCGCGGCGACGTCCCGCAGACACTGGCCCCGGGCGCCACGTTGGCCACCCCGCCCACGTTCCTCGCCGTGCACCGTGGCGACTTCTACGTGCCGCTGGACCGCTACCGCCGTCTGATGTCCGCCCAGGGCCTCGCCGCCCCCGAGCCGCCACAAAGCGCCTACGATGCGCAGTGGTGCGCGTGGGGCTACGAACGCGATTTTTCGCTCGACTATGTGCGCGCGACGCTGCCCAAGGTGCAGGAACTGGGCTTCAAGTGGGCCGTGCTGGACGATGGCTGGCAGGTCAAGACCGGCGACTGGACGCCCGACCTTGCCAAATTCCCGCGCGGCGGCGACGACATGAAGGCGCTGGTGGCCGACATCCACGCGCGCGGCATGAAGGCGCGACTCTGGATCGCACCACTTGCCGTGGCCCCCGGCAGCGACGAGCTGCACGAACATACCGACCTGCTGCTGCTCGACGAGACCGGCGCGGCCCAGGACGTCACCTGGTGGAACTGCTTCTACCTGTGCCCCGCCTACGAAAAGACGCAGACGCGCCTGGCCGCGACGCTGCGCATGATCATCGCGGACTGGGGCTTCGATGGCCTGAAGGTCGATGGCCAGCACCTCAATGGCGTGGCGCCGTGCTTCAATCCCAAGCACCAGCACAAGCGCCCCGAGGAATCGGTCGAGGCGGTCGCGGACTTCTACAAGGTCATGCATGACGTGGTGCATGCGGCCAACCCGGAAGCAGTACTGGAAGTGTGCCCGTGCGGGACCAGCTACGCCTTCCACAACATGCCGTACATGGATCAGGCGCCGTCGTCCGACCCGCTGTCGAGCTGGCAGGTACGCCACAAGGGCAAGACGCTCAAGGCGCTGATGGGCCCGTGGTCCGCCTACGCGGGCGACCACGTGGAACTGAGCACGGGCGGACAGGATTTCGCGTCCAGCGTCGGCATCGGCGCGGTCGTCGCCACCAAGTTCACGTGGCCGGTGGACCCGAAACCGAAGGACTCGTTCCTGCTGACACCCGAGCGCGAGGCGCACTGGCGAAAGTGGGTGGACCTCTACAACAAGGGGCGCCTGGCCGAAGGCCGTTACCGCGGCGAGCTGTACGACCTGGGTTTTGACAAGCCGGAAACCCACGTCGTGGAACAAGCCGGGGCGTTGCACTACGCGTTCTATGCCGATCGCTGGGATGGCATGGTCGCCTTGCGTGGCCTTGGCCCGGGCACCTGGACGGTGCGCGACTCGCTCAGCGGCAGCGTATTGGGCAAGGTGACGGCCGACAAGCCAACGCTGCCCGTGCGCTTCACGCACAGCCTGCTGATCGAAGCACGGCCCGACCTTCCCGACCAGCTGCCCGTTGCGTTTGCCAGCAACGTCAAGGCCGTGGGCGCGGACGGCTTCCCCCACGCATCGCAATGGGCCGATGCACCGACGACCTTCTTCCGTCACGACTGGCAAGGCAAGCCGCTTGCCGGCCCCCAATCGACCCGTGTTCAGCTGTTGCGGGGCGCGGGCCACCTGTACCTGCGCTTCATCTGCAAGTACGAGACGCTCACCACCTTCGACCAGGCCGGCCCGGCAAGCGCCATCTGGCCACTGTGGGAACGCGACGTCGTCGAAGTCTTCCTGCAGGCGCCCGATCGTGCCGGACTGAAAAGCTATCGCGAGGTGCAGGTCGCGCCCAACGGACTGCTGCAGGAAATCGCGATCGAGGTGTCGGGCAAGCGGCGCATCGATGGCGGCAGCCGCGCCAGGACGCACGTCGATACGGGCAACAAGGTCTGGACAGCCGAGCTGGCCATACCGATGCAGGGTGGAGACGGCTGGCGCCTGAACCTGTTCCGCATCGAAGGCCCCGAAGCTGCAGGTGACAACCGCGTGCATTCGGCGTGGAGTCCGACCCGCACCGCGGCGCCCGACTTCCACGTGCCCGGTGCATTCGGCCGGTTGCTGATCGACGCATGATGCTGCAGCGCCTGGGTCCACTCGCGCTACTGGTCATGCTGTCGGCGCATGCCCACGCCGGGCAGTCGGCAGACCGCCCGTCAGGCAGCCCCGTCGAGACAACGTTCCAGGCGTCGGCCGACGAGATCGCGAACCCCGAGCGCGGCATGTATGTCTGGGCGGCAGACAACCTGGCGGCGTGGACGCCGGCGCAAGCCGATGCGCAGTTTGCGGCCGGCTACCGGATCGTCTACGCGCCGATGCGGCTGGACGCGCACGCCGGCCACGCGCTGCCCGCGACGCTGCTTGCCGACTTGACGGAAGGGTTTGCGGTCGCGCGCCGCGCGGGCCTGAAAGTCATCCCGCGTTTCATGTACAACTTCCCGGCAGGCGAAACGGCTTACCGGGCGGCGCAGGATGCACCGCTCGAACGCGTGCTGGAACATATCGGGCAGCTCAAGCCGGTCCTGGCGGCCAATGCGGATGTCATCGCGTATCTGCAGGCTGGCTTTGTCGGCGCCTGGGGTGAATGGCATACCTCATCGCACGACCTGACCCTGCCAGCGCGGCGCATGCAGATCCGCGATGCGCTGCTGGCCGCCCTGCCGCCCGACCGCTTCCTGCAAGTGCGCTATCCACCTTATCTGATGGCGTGGGCGCCGCAAGCGCCGCGCTGGCGCGACGGTTCGGCCGCGGCACGCATCGGCGTGCACAACGACTGCTTCCTGGCATCCAACACGGATGTCGGCACCTACAGTGAGAATGCCTCTACCCGGCAGCGCGAGCGCGCCTACGTGGCCACGCTGTCGACCACGGCGCCATTTGGCGCCGAGACCTGCAATCCCGCCGATGCGATCAACCCGACGCCACGCACGAGCTGCGACGACATCCTGCGCGAAGGGCGGCGCTTCGGTCTGACGTACCTGAACGACAGCTATTACCGCGACCTGTTTCACCGACGCTGGCAGGCGCAGGGTTGCATGGCGCAGGTCAAGCGCAGCATGGGCTACCGGTTCGAGTTGTCGACATTACGGCACAGCTCGCAGATCGTGGCTGGCCAGTCGGGCGAGCTAACGCTGGCCATGCGCAACAGCGGCTGGGCGCGCGCCTTCAACCCACGTAGTGTGCAGATGCTGCTCAGGCACCGCGCCACTGGTCGGATTATAAAATTAGACTTGGCGTCGATCGATCCGCGCGCCTGGCTGCCCGGGCACACCAGCACCGCAACCACACGGATTGCCATCCCTGGCGGCACGCCCACCGGCAACTACGACATGCTGCTGGCCTTGCCGGATGGCGCGGCGTCACTGGCCGGCGATGCGCGCTACAGCGTGCGGCCTGCCAATGCCGATGATGTCGCCAAAGCGCAGGGATGGGATGCATCGCTGGGCGCGTTTCGTACCGGGACGAGGCTGAACATTCTCTGACGTGCTGCCACGCCATTGGCGCGTGGCCGGCCTAATCGGCAATCAGCAGTTCGATGCCGGCCTCGCGCAGGCCATCCCGGTATTGCGGGCTGATGTCGCCGTCGGTGATGACGGTGTGAACGCGGTCGAGCTGCACGATGCGGTGCAGGCTGATGAAGCCGAACTTCGATGAGTCGGCGAGCACGATGACTTTTCTGGCGCGCTCCACCATCTTGTGGTTCAGGCTTGCTTCTGCCTCATGGTGGGTCGTCACCCCGAACTGCAGGTCCAGGCCATCGACGCCCAGGAACAGCTTGTCGAAACTGTAGGCCTGCAGGCAGGCTTCAGCCTGCAAGCCCTGGATCGACAGCGCCTGCTTGCGCAGCAGGCCACCCGTCAGAATGAGGTCGACGCCGGCGGCATTGACCAGCTCCCAGGCGATATTCAGGCCATTGGTCAGCACCGTCACGTTCTGGACATCGCGCAGATGGCGCGCCAGCGACAGCGTCGTGGTGCCCGAATCGATGATGATGTTCTCGCCCGGCTTGACCAGGCGCGCAGCCAGCGCGCCGATGCGCTCTTTCTGCTCATGATTGAGCGCGTCTTTTTGCGACACCGTGTGTTCGGTCGGCGGCATGCGTGCCAGCGTGGCGCCGCCGTGGCTGCGGATGGCCAGGCCCTGCGCCTCGAGTGCACTCAGGTCGCTGCGGATCGTCACCGCCGACACGTTGAGTTGCTTGACGAGTTCGCTGACCTGGACCGAGGCTTGTTCGGTAAGAGCTTTAAGAATGGTGTCGCGGCGCTGACCGGTTTGACCCATGATTGGATACGCAGATTTAATAAAAAAACAGCTTACCAGATTGGCGCACCGCCGGCACGCCATCTGCTTGACCGCGCATCATTGCGTGCCTGCCAGGCGGTCGAGCGCTGCAGGGTTCAGCGGTATGCCCACCTGATGCGCTGCGTACACGGCGGCGCCGAGCACGGGCGGCAGGCGCGGCGCCAGCAAGCGGTAGGCGCCAGCACTGCTGGCAGCGAGAACGCGGGCAAACGGCGCGCGCAGCGGGCCTTCCACACCGAACAGGCCGCCCGAATACGAGACCGTGACCTCGGTGCCGGGATCGACCCCGAGCTGGCCCCGCACCGCATCGACCAGTGCGGCCACCTCCAGCGCAGCCGACTCGATGATCGCTGCTGCCTGCGCATCGCCCAGCGCTGCCGCTTCGGATACGAGGCGCGACAGCGCGGCCACCTTGCTGCGCTCCCCTTTGAGTTCGCCATAGACAACCTGGCACAGGTCGAGGTCATCCTGCAGCGCCAGACGGGTGCGCATCAACCCATGCAACGGCCCGCGCGGCGCGCGGCCATCGCTCATGCGCGAGAACAGCGCAAGGCCGGCGCGGGCGATCCAGTAGGCCGAGCCTTCGTCGCTGAACAATTCGCCCCAGCCGCCGGCACGCGCGCCCTGCCCGCCGACGCGCCCATAGGCCATCGAGCCGGTGCCGGCGATGACGCTGATGCCATCGGCGCAGGCCAGCGAGCCGGCCCAGCTGCACACCATGTCGTTGTCGCACAGGTAGCGCCCATGGCCCAGCACAGCGCGCGGCAGCGCATCCAGTTGCGCCTGCACGGCGCGGTCTTCGCCGTACGCCGGCAAGCCAAAAAACGCGAATGTGACGTCGTTGGCGGTGACGCCGGCGGCCGCGAACAACCCGGCGCAGCCGCGCGCGAGCACGTCAGCCGCACCTTCCATGCCGACTTCGAGGTAATACGCGCTGCTCTGTTCATTGCGCGCCAGGACCTGGCCCTGCCGGTCGATCAGCGCGAACGCCGTCTTGGTGCCGCCGCCGTCAACCCCGAGAAACATCGCTGTCCTCCGCCAGTGGATAGATCGTCACGCCCTGCACCACGCGATTGACGGTGCCCGACACGCTTGGGGTATCCGGACGCAAGCCCAGCGCCAGCGACTGCAGCAGTGCGAACGCCTGGCAGAACACGATGTATGGCAGCGCCAGCGCCAGGTCCGGCGCCTGCCCGACACCATCGAGCGTGATGCAGGCGTCACCCAGCGCCGGCTCGTCGCGGCCGCTCAGCGCCAGCACACGACCGGCCCGGCCATCACTGCGCAGCTCGCGCAGCAGGTCGAGGTCATAGCGGCGCGCACGGGCGTCGTTCGACAGCAGCACGACGACCAGCGTGTCGGCGTTGACGATCGTCTTCGGGCCATGGCGAAAGCCCAGCGACGAGTCGAACAGCGCGACGACCTGGCCATCGGTCAGCTCCAGCAGCTTGAGCGACGCTTCACGGGCCAGCCCGCGCAGCGCATTGCTGCCGAGGTAGACCACGCGGCTAAATTTCTGCGCCACCAGCCCGTCCAGCAGCGGCAGCATCGACGCCAGCACCTGGGCGGCCGCAGCCGACGGCCCGGCGGTGGCGCCCGGCGCCAGCACGCCGAAGGCGCTCGCCGCAGCCAGCAGCATCGAGGTGAAACTGGTGGTCATGGCGAATCCGCGGTCGTGCGTGGCATCCGGCAGCAGGATCGCATACGCATTGGCGCGGCCCTGCGCCATCCGGCACAAGGCGCCGTCGGCATTGCAGGTGATGACCAGGTGGTAGATCTCGTCCACCACCCCGTCGGCCAGATCGACGGCAGCCACGCTTTCGGGACTGTTGCCCGAGCGGCCGAACGATACCAGCAGCGTTGGCACCTTCGGCTGCAGGAACTGGTGCGGGCCCGAGACCAGGTCGGTGGTGGGCACGGCTTCTGCGCGCCAGCCGCCGCCCAGCAACGCCGGCGCCAGGCATTCGCCGATGAAGGCCGACGTGCCGGCGCCCGTCAGCACGATGCGCAGGTCGGGCCGCGCGAGCAAGGGCCCGAGAAACGCGTCCAGCGCGCTGCGCTGATCGGTCACCAGTGCCTCGATCTCGGGCCAGATGGCCGGTTGCTGCGCGATTTCGCGCGCGGTAGCGCCGGCGCCGGCGGCATCGAGCCGCTCCGTACCAATGCCCAGAATATTCCTGTCAGCGACTAACATGCTTCCAACTCCTTCGTTGCGGCGCCTGCCATGCAGGCCGCCATGTATTGGCGCAGCACCCTGGCTACGCCCTCTTTGAGCAGATCGACCGGCTGGTTGTTCAACCGTCCTTCACGCACGGCGTCATACTGGAACGGCAGGTACTGGCTCAGCAGCGTGAGCGGCGGCGGCGTGCGCTCCAGGCTGGCCAGCAGGCGCGCCTGCGCGGCCTGGATGGCCGGATGCGGCCAGTAGTAGCGGATCCGGTCACTCAGGCTGTATTGCTGGTCGAAGCGGGCGCGGCGCGGCTCGTTGTCGTAGTACTTTTGCCACTGCGCCGGCTCGGTACGCATCACGTCCAGCACCGTGTCCTTGAACCCGGAACCCTTGCCATCACCCGCCATCGCGGCCTCGATATCGGCCAGCGCCCACAGCGTTTCGCGCAGCGCGAACGTCGCGCCGGGGCCCACCTTGAGGATCGCAAAATGGCCGGCGACGAGCGCCGCGAGGTTGGCCGCCGTCTGGTAGTCGGTCGAATGGGCCTCGTAGACCAGCGTGGGCACGTCTTCGATCATGCGGCCGAGGTCCACGGCGCGCTCGGGCCGGAAGTCGATCACCTTGTGGTGGTCGAATTCGACGCCCGGCTGCACCACCAAGCCAACCACGCGCGGCCACGCCCCATCCAGTCCGGCGGCAGTGAATGCGGCGCGGTGCGCTGCGATGGTCTGCGTCGCCGCGGCGGGCGTCGTGACGCTCAGTTCGGCCAGGTCTTCGTGCGCGCCGCCGGGCACTGGTACCTCGGTGCCGACCACATACACGGGCGCTTCGCCCCCGGCGGCCTGCCAGGCCCGCTCGGCAACGGCGCACAGGCGCGCCGCCCGCGCGGCCACCACGTCATCCTGCAGCGGCACCGGGTCGCCAACGCACGACATCGAGCAATCAAGATGGATCTTGCGAAAGCCCGCCGTGACGTATTGTTCGATCAGCACCTCGGCCTTCGCCATGGCCGCATCCGCGTGCTCGCCCTGCCAGGCATTGGGGCCCAGATGGTCGCCACCGAGCAGCACGCGCTCGCGTGCCAGGCCGACGCGGTCGGCGATGGCGTACACGAAATCACGGAACGCGCTTGGGGTCATGCCCGTGTAGCCACCATCCTGGTTCACCTGATTCGACGTGGCTTCGATCAGCACCGGCTGCGCCGGTCCCGCCGCCAGCGTCACTTCCATCGCCGCCTCGAGCACGATCGGATGCGCCGAGCACACCGCGTGGATCCCGACGGCTTCGCCGGCCTTGTGCCGGCGCACCAGATTCAACATGTAGTCCATTTGTCAGGCTCCTTCGGTTGATTCGGCAGGCGCGACGCTATCGTCCGCCTGCAGCGCAAGAAACAGCGCGGCCGCCAGCGCCAGGCCGATGCCGGCCAGCCGGTAGCCGCCCGGCACCGCGCCGGCCAGCGCCATCGCGATCACGGTGGTCAACAGCGGCGCGCCGGCATTGACCAGCGGTGACACCGTCAGCGCCTTGCCATGCCTGAACGCGTACACCAGCGTCAGTGCGCCGATGGCATTGAGCACCTGGGTGGCAGCGGCCAGCAGCGGCCCGGATGGCCCGTAATTGATCGGCTGCGAGAAATCGGTCATCGCCAGCGCCACTGGAATGCATAGCAGCGCACTGGCGGTCATATAGAAGAAGATGCTTTCGGCATCCATCCGTGTATTGGCCAGCTTGATGAAGTACGCCTGCAGACCCCATGCGACCAGCACGCCGATCGCCAGCACGAACCACAGCCCGTACTGCTGCGGCGCGCCACCCGGGTTGAAGTCAAACAGCGGCAGTGCGCACACGGCCAACACGATGCCAAGCACGCCCATGCGGCCCGTACGCTCATGCAGGAACAGTAGCGAGAGCACGATCGTGATGACGGGCGAGAGCGAAATCAGCGGGAAAATGAGGTAAGCCGGGCCGGCCTTGACTGCATAGAACAGCACCATCTGACCACCCGCGCCCAGCAGGCCAATGGCCAGCCCGTAGCCCACGGCAGTGCGGTCGCGGCGCACGCGCCAGCCGGAGCGCGCCAGCACGAACAGCGCCGGCGGCACCATCGTCAGCGCCCACACCACATACACGAGCGTCTCAGGGAAGCCATTCTGGGTAGGCAGACCGGCGAACGCGCCCCACACGCCCCACAGCAGCGCCGTCGCCAGCGCGTAGCCGAGCCAGCGCGGTCTGGCAGCACCAGCGGTGCCCTTCGCAGACAGCGTCCTCTTTTCCAGGGTGTCTGCCGAATTCACAGGACCACTCATGCTGCCAGCCCGGTCATGCCGTACTCAACGCCATCGCTCGATGTGCTTTTCATCCGAATCCTCTTCGCCAGGTGCGTTAGTTTCAAACGTTTTCGTTGCCAACCATGCGATAGTAAAGAAGTGCCAAACGAAAAGCAAAGTCTTTCCAAATATTTTCGCTTTCGGGTGTTTTGACGTGCAAAATCGCGTCTTTTATTTTCGAATACTTTCGATTACCATCAGGACAACGGATGCATGTGCCGCCCGACCTTTTTCCGCCCGCAGACAAATTCATCGTCAGGAGATTTGCATGAACCATCGCTGGACTGAACCACGTGAACCCAAACCCTGGACCGTTGTGTGCGGAAGCCTGGCTGCTGCCCTGGCCTTGTCGGTGACGCAGGTTCATGCAAAGTCTTTGGACGATCCCCTGGCCCCGGCAGGCCGCTGGGAAGGCAATACGAGCGGCAGCGCTAGCACGCCGCCGATGGGATGGAACAGCTGGAACGCGTTCCGCACGGAAGTCGACGAAGGCAAGGTGATGGGCGCCGCACAGGTGCTTGCCGACAGCGGTCTTGCAAAGCTCGGGTACAACCATGTCATCCTCGACGATGGCTGGTGGATGAAACGCCGCATCAGCGATGGCCGCCTGCAGATCCGCACCGGCATCTTTCCTTCTGCCGCCACCGGTGGGCCGGACGGCACCAGTTTCAAGCCGTTCACCGACAAACTGCACGCGATGGGCTTTAAGGCCGGCATCTACACGGACGTCGGCCGCAACGCCTGCTCGCAAGCCTACGACCTGCATTCGCCCAACCTGCCACAAGGCACAACCGCCGAACGCGAAGTGGGCCTGGACGGCCACGTCACGCAGGACATCAACCTGTATTTCAAGGAATGGGGCTTCGACTATCTGAAGATCGACGCCTGCGGACTGGCCGATTTCATACCGGGCTCGGACCTGGTCAAGAAACAGAGCTACCGCGGCATGGCGCCGCTGATCGAACGCGGGTCGATCAACCGCACGGATATCGGCGCCGTGCGCGCCCGTTACGAAACCGTTGCGGCGGCCATCAAGGCCGCGCGCCCACTGGGTGATTATGTGATGTCGATCTGCGCCTGGGGCATGGCCAATGTGCGCAGCTGGGGCAAGGATGTCGGCAACCTGTGGCGCACCAGCGCCGACATCACGCCGAGTTGGACCAGCATGCTGCACAACTTCGACAGCGCGGCCAAACGTGCGCTGTACGCCGGCCCCGGCCACTGGAACGATCCCGATATCCTGCACATCGGCCATGGCGAATTCGATGCCAACAACCCGGTCGAAGTGCGCTCGCATTTCTCGCTGTGGGCGATGATCAATGCGCCGCTGCTGATCAGCTATGACTTGCAGCATGGTCCGGCGTCGCTGCTCGCCGTCCTGGGCAATGCGGACGTGATTCGCCTGAACCAGGACAAGGCCGGGCACCAGGGCATCGTTGCCTACGATTCCAACGATGCGCAGATCATCGTCAAGACGCTGGGCGACGGGCAGCACAAGGCAGTGGCGCTATTCAATCGCGGCGCATCGCCCGCACCGGTGACGCTACTGGCGATGCACCTGAAACTGGCGGATGGCGCGCCGGTCACGCTACGCAACCTGTGGACGAAGGAAACCTTGACCTTCACCGGCGAGAAGGCCTTTACGCTCGCGCCACACGAGACGCTCGTGTTCGAAGCGCACGGCAAGCGCCAGCTGGAAAACGGTGTGTATCTGTCGGAGATTCCGGGGTCGATCAATGTCGCCGTTGACGGGACGCGCCAGCCGCAACTCGATCCGACCGTCCATCGCATGATCGACCCGTGGTCGAGCACCCGCTCCGGCGGCTCGCGGCCCCAGTATGCGGGCTGGGGCGGCGCGCAGCCGGATGCAACGCCGTTTGGCCAGAGCCTGCAGGTGGCCGGCCAGGTATTCACGTCGGGGCTTGGCGTGCTGTCCAATTCGCGGCTTCAGGTGAAGAACGATGCCGGCTACGCGCGCTTGACCGCGTCGGTTGGCGTGGATGATTCGACTGAAAACACGGCCGGACTGGTGCGCTTTTACGTGTATGGCGATGGAAAACTGCTCGCCGAAAGTGCGCCGGCGCGGTTCGGATCGAAGGCTCAGACATTGACGGCCGATGTGCGCGGCGTGAAGGTCATTGAACTGGTGGTGCGGGATGCCAAAACCGGCAACGCGGTGCCTGTCGTGGCGACATGGGGAGACGTGCAGCTGACGCAGGCTGGTGCCGCTGTGCCTGGTCCGCGAACCTCTAGCAGCGACCGCATCTGAGTGCCGGGACACGACACGATCATGACCTCATTCACCAGCCTCGACACCCTCGTCTTCCTCATCTACTTCGTGGCCATTTCGGCCTACGGCATCTGGATCTACTGGAGCAAGAAACGGTCGTCCGGCAAGGCCACCCACGACTTCTTTCTGGCCGAAGGGTCGCTCACGTGGTGGGCCATCGGCGCCTCGCTGATCGCATCGAACATCTCGGCCGAGCAATTCATCGGCATGAGCGGCGCGGGCTTTCGCATCGGGATGGCGATCGCGGTGTACGAGCTGATGGCCGCCGCGACCCTGGTCATTGTCGCCGTGTTCTTCATGCCGATTTACCTGAAGAACCGCATTTATACGATGCCGCAATTTCTCGAGCAGCGCTACGGCCCGGCGGTGGCGGCAACGATGGCGGTGTTCTGGCTCGGCCTGTATGTGGTGGTCAACCTCACCGCGATCCTGTACCTGGGCGCGCTGGCGATCAGCAGCATCGCCGGCCTGAATGTGCTGGCCTGCATGCTGTTCCTGGCCGTGTTTGCCACCGTGATCACGCTGGGCGGCATGAAGGTGATCGGCTATACCGATGTGATCCAGGTGCTGTGCCTAGTGATTGGCGGACTCGTTACCACCTGGATTGCACTCGACCTGGTGGCGGCGCTGGCCGGTGGCCAGGGCGCGGTGCGGGGGCTGAGCGAACTGTATCTGCGCGCCGGCGAGCATTTCAATATGGTGCTTACGCGCGACGATCCCAACTACATGGACCTGCCCGGCATGTCGACCATCATCGGTGGCATGCTGATCGTGAACCTCAACTACTGGGGCTGCAACCAGTACATCGTCCAGCGCGCGCTGGGCGCCAACCTGCACACGGCGCGCAAGGGACTGCTGTTCGCGGCCTTCCTCAAGCTGCTGATGCCGGTGATCGTGGTGTTGCCCGGCATCGCGGCCTATGCCCTCGACAAGTCCGGCACGCTTGGCGACGCCATGCGACCGGGCGGCGAACTCAATCCGGACCGCGCTTATCCTACCCTGCTGGCCCTGCTGCCGGCCGGGCTCAAGGGCCTGGCGTTCGCCGCGCTTGTTGCGGCGGTCGTCGCGTCGCTGGCCGGCAAGGCCAACAGCGTGGCGACGATCTTCACGCTGGACGTCTACAACAAGCATGTCAACCGCGGGGCCAGCGAGCAGCGCATGGTCTGGATCGGCCGGATCTCTGTGGTGGCGGCGATGGCCATTGCCGTGCTGCTCGCACCCTTGCTGGGGATCGACAAGAAAGGCGGCTTCCAGTACATCCAGGAATACACCGGTTTCGTGTCACCCGGCATCCTGGCGATGTTCTTGCTCGGTTTTTACTGGCGCAAGACCACTGCTGCGGCGGCCATGTTTGCGACGATTGGTGGTTTGGTGTTTTCGGTGTTTCTCAAGTTCTTGCCAATGGTGATGGATCTGGGGTTTCTGGCGCCGATCGGTTTTGCGGTCAATAACGGGGCTGGTAGTTACGAAATTCCGTTTCTTGACCGGATGCTGATCGTGTTTGTCATGGTGGTCATCGGCATGGTTTTGTTGAGCACGATGGCGCAGCGTGACGGCAGCCACAAGCGCATGGTGATCGACCGGTCGATGTTCCGTGTTGATCGCGGGTTTGCGGTTGGGTCGGTGGTGATTTTTGCGGTGCTGGTGGCGATTTACGGGGGTTGGTAATTTGAAGGCACCTTGTCGCGCCAATTCGATTTGTGGTTCGAAGGGATTGAAATCAGCAGCGCGCTCCTGTTCATAGCCGGGTCCGTGTCCGAATGTCAGACCTGACCCCGGCTTGCACGGCTTGCATCTGTTATAGCAACCATGTTTTAACGCAAAAAGCAATTGTCCTTTGACATGATTGCTGCTATCATTACGGCCCTTTTACAACAAAACCCCCGGTAGCACATCTGCTATCGATCGTTTTCCATGCCGTGCATGGGAATCGAACCCTGGGCCAACCGCCCGCATCAAGCAACGTTCGCCGCATGGCGGTTGAACGGCACTCAGCGTCATTAACACGCACACAGCACCCGGCACGCATTGCGCACACCGCAAGCGCCGCCACGCCTTTGGCATTGTCGCCGCGTCGACAGGCCAGGCATGCGCTGTCTGCATCACCACCATGTCGCGATCTCTGCCGCCGGCCCCGTTGCCTGCGGCGATTTCATTTCATTCGACAGATCGAGGGAGAACCACACCGTGGCAAAACAAATCATCATCGACCAGGTCTTCAAAGTCTTCGGGGATCAGCCGGAAGCCGCACTGGACCTGGTTCGCCAAGGCGCCAGCAAGCAGGATATCCTGGCCCAGACCGCCTGCACCATCGGCGTGTTCGACGCCAGCTTCACGATTGAAGCCGGCGAAATTTTCGTCATCATGGGCTTGTCCGGGTCAGGCAAATCGACCATGGTGCGCATGCTCAATCGTCTGATCGAGCCAACCGCCGGGCGCATCCTGATCGACGGCAATGACATCAACACCCTGCCCGATGCGCAGTTGCGCGCGCTGCGTCGCAAGGACATCAGCATGGTGTTCCAGTCGTTCGCGCTGCTGCCGCAACTTACCGTGCTCGACAACACGGCGTTCGGCATGGAGCTGGCCGGCACGCCGAAGGCCGAGCGCCATGCGCTGGCCTTGCAGGCACTGGACCAGGTGGGCCTGGCCGGGTATGGCGCCAGCTACCCGGATGAATTATCGGGCGGCATGCAGCAACGCGTGGGCCTGGCCCGCGCACTGGCGTGCGATCCCGCCATCCTGCTGATGGACGAGGCGTTTTCGGCGCTCGATCCGATCATGCGCACCGAGATGCAATCGGAACTGCTGCGCCTGCAGCAGATCAAGCGCCGCACCATCGTGTTCATCTCACACGATCTCGACGAAGCGATGCGCATCGGCGACCGGGTCGCCATCATGAAGGACGGCCATGTGGTGCAAGTGGGCACGCCGGAAGACATCCTGCGCCAGCCTGCCAACGACTACGTGCGCAACTTCGTGCGCGGCGTCGATGCCGCGGCCGTGTTCAAGGCCGGCGATATCGCCCGTAAGAGCCAGATCGTGGTGTCGGAGTCGCCAGCGCGCGGTTCGCGCGCAGCGCTGTCGATGCTGGAAGAGCAGGATCGGGCCTACGCCTACGTGGTCGACCCGCAGCAGAAATTCCTGGGTGTGGTCTCGGCCGACTCGCTGCGCAGCGCGCTCGACGGTCACGTCGGCCCACTGGGCCTGGCGCACGCCTACCTGCCCGATGTCACGACCATCGATGCCGATGAACCGGTGGCCGGCCTGTTTGGCCAAGTCGCGCAGATGCCGTATGGCGTGCCTGTGGTGACGAACGATGGCAAATACCGTGGCGCCATCAGCAAGACCACGCTGCTGAAGTTCCTCGACCGCGATACGCCGCCCCTGGCCGCACCAAACAACCCGAAAGGACAAGCATGAATCCCGGCACCGCCGCAGCGACCCAACCGGTCGCCCCACAAGCTGAGCAGATCAATCCATGGCTGCCGACGCCGCCGCGCGATACCTCCTGGCTCGATGCCGCGCCAGCCGCCTCGCCCGATCAGGCCGGCGTCGGACTGTCCGACCTGCTGAACGGCTCGCTGTCGCTCCAGTCCGGGATCAATGACGCGCTGGGCTGGGTGGTCGAACACTTCCGCCCATTCTTCCAGATCGTGCGCGCCCCGATCGACGCCACGCTCGACGCCGTCAGCGCGCTGTTGCTGGCTGCGCCAGCGCTCGCGGTGATCGCCGTCATCGGCGTGCTGGCCTGGCAATTCACCACCCGCACGCTCGCCATCGGCACCGTGGTGGCGCTGTTGATCGTCTCGATGCTGGGTATCTGGTCCGACGCCATGATCACGCTGTCGCTGGTGCTGACGTCGCTCGCGTTCTGCATGGTGATCGGCTTGCCGCTGGGGATTTTCCTGGCCAGCAGCGACCGCGCCCAGAACCTCCTGCGCCCATTGCTCGACGCCATGCAGACCACGCCGGCTTTTGTCTATCTGGTGCCGGTGGTGATGCTGTTCGGTATCGGTAATGCGCCGGGCGTGATCGTGACCATCATCTTTGCGCTGCCACCGCTGGTGCGCCTGACCAATCTCGGCATTCGCCAGGTGCGCCCCGACCTGATCGAGGCGGCGCGCGCCTACGGCGCCTCGCCGTGGCAGTTGCTGAGCCGCGTCCAGTTTCCGCTGGCGATGCCGTCGATCATGGCCGGCATCAACCAGTCGCTGATGCTGTCGCTGTCGATGGTCGTGATCGCCTCGATGATCGCCGTCGGCGGCCTGGGCCAGATGGTCTTGCGCGGCATCGGCCGCCTGGACATGGGTCTGGCAACCGTGGGTGGCCTGGGCATCGTGCTGCTGGCAATTACGCTGGACCGCTTGACGCAGTCGATGGGACAGCCGCGTCGTGGTGTACGCCACTGGTACCAGACTGGCCCGGCCGGCCTCATCCTGCGCCTGACGCGCGGCAAGCAACCATCATAATAAAAGGAACACGAATGCATCGCATGAAAAAATTCACGATCAAACACCAGTCACAACGCATGTTTCGCTGGATCGCCACCATCGCGCTTGGCGCACTGGCGCTGAGTACCCACCTGGCCATGGCGCAAACGCCGGCAGACACCCTTCCCGGCAAGGGGATCAAGGTGCAAGCGCTGCAAAGCCCGGTTGCCGAAGAGACGTTCCAGACCATGCTGGTCGACCGTGCTCTGGCAGCGCTGGGCTACGCACCGCAACCGATCAAGGAAGTGGAATACCCAACGGCTCACATCGCCATTGCCAACGGCGACGCCACGTTCCTGGCGGTGCATTGGGATCCCTTGCACAAGGATTTCTATGACAACGCGGGTGGCGATGCCAAACTGCTGCGCATGGGCGAGTACGCCGGGCCGGCCGCCCAGGGCTACCTGATCGACAAGGTCACCGCCGATAAATACGGCATCACCAATATCGGCCAATTGCGCGAGCCGCGCCTGGCCAAGCTGTTTGACAACGACGGCGATGGCAAGGCGGACATGGCCGGTTGCAATCCCGGCTGGGGCTGCGAAGCGATGATCGAGCAGCATATGGACGGCTTCAAGCTGCGCAGCACCGTCACGCATGTGCAGGGCAATTACTCCGCACTGATCGCCGATACCATCGGCCGCTTCAAGCGCGGCTCGCCGATCCTGTATTACGCCTGGACGCCTTACTGGGTCAACGGCGTCATGATTCCGGGCAAGGATGTCGTGTGGCTGCAGGCGCCGAAGACGGCGTATCCGGGCAAGCCCGATACACGCCTGCCCGATGGCAGCGACTACGGCTTTGCCATCAACACGACGCGCTTTGTCGTCAACCGCGCTTGGGCCGAGAAGAACCCGGCAGCCGTGAAGCTGTTTCAGGTGATGCGCTTGCCGATTGCCGATATCGATGCGCAGAATGCGCGCATGCGCAGCGGTGAGAATGCCCAGGCCGATATTGCGCGCCATGTGTCGGGGTGGATCAAGTTTCATCAGAAGGAATTTGATGGCTGGATTGCGCAGGCGCGGGCGGCGGCGGCGCCGTGACATTGCTGCGGTCATGGCGTAGTGCCGTCGGAGTGCCGGGGTTGCTCTCGGCCTGAAGGCGGCTGCCCGGCCCTGCGTGAGCCACCAGTAGAAGCCCGTGATCCAGGCCGGGCTGGTGGCAGTGTCGCGGCAGGTTCACTGCAGTTCGGGGGCCTGGCTAACATGGTCGCCAACGTGCAGCGGCTGCGGCATCTGCAGCGCGACCGGGCGGTGAACGGGGCTTGCCGAACGTCGCAAGCCTCAGCCTCAATGCCCGTGCGGCCTGCACGACGACTCAGTTCGCTGATATCCCCAAAGCCAGCGAGGTTCCGGCCCGCGCCCGGTTCGACATGGGTGCCACCGAAGCGATGCGCTGCACGGATCGCGCGGTCAGGCTGCCCGTCCGTGTCGATAACGTAGCGGGCCGAAACCGATCGTCGGGGGAAACTATCCGGACACTGGTTACCAGGCGTGCGTCGCGGCCGGGCTATGGTTGCGGTCGACGACCAGCACGCGGATGCGCGGGCGGCTCGCCTTCGAAAAAGCAGCGCCGTAGGCAGCTCGGTAGGCCGCGGTGAAGTACTCATGAAAAGCATCGGCCGGCACCACGTAATCGCTCCACAGGTACGCGATCCCGGGTGGGAACTGACGCGTGCTTTGCGCATCGAGCCAACTGTCCCAACTATTTTCTACAAAAACAGACCGGTTCCCTATTGTGCGCAATGCTCGTAGCCGGTATCGAACCAGCCGTCCGGCAGGCAGCGACCCTGGACGACAGCGATAACCCTTGCCGCACGTTGCTCGTAAGCCGCACGGTTACTCAGCGGGTTGTACTGGTTCGGGGCCTGGATCATGCCCACCAATCCGGCGAACTCGGTGTCGCTGGCCCGAGCCAGTGGTTTGCCCAGGTAGACTGCCGCGGCCTGTTCGAATCCCCTGACCTGCCGGCCATTGGCGCGTCCCATGTACACCTGCTGCGCGTAAAGGGAGAGCTGCCGTTGCTTGTCCAGGCGCTTGTCGAGTACAACCGCCATCACATCGCGCCCCAGGTCAATCTTCTTGCAGCAGTTGAAGACGGCGCGGTAGAACGACTGGAACATGCCCTTCGGCCCGCTCAATTCGTGGTGAAACAGGAACGCTTCCCGCGCCAGCGACGACGTGATCGTGGTGACGCCCTGGCCATTGGCCAGGCTGACGCCGCCGTGCTGGAAAAAAGTGGGGTCTTCGATCTTGAGCAGAATGTCTTGCTGACTTGGGGACAGGACGCCGGCGCCCAGCGGCACCGGATAGTCGGCGAACACCTCGTCCACCACCGTCGCCGACCAGGCAGCAACTGTGCAGAGATAGGCTGCGAGCAGCAAAGGCAGGCCGAGACCGATGTTGAGAACAAGTTTCTTGCGCATCCAGTTTCCTTCGTAAAGCGGCCCAGCGTGCACCGCGCAGGTTTGTCTTACGCGTCCGCGCAGAGTGTGGACGGCGGGCGGCGGGCGGCGGGAAAAGTACAGCTTGGCCAGGCGGTCAACGTTACGCCCCAGCGCAAAGCGCGAAGTGCGGCCTTGCCCATCCATGCGATCGTAGGGCATACCTTTGCTGCTCAGGAATTCCACATTTGCGGTAGCTGCATCGACGAAGCGCGTCAGGGCTTCCTCAAGATACATATCCAGCATATTTCCCCCGTCAACTCATCGACACCCGTAGGGCGCGGGTCGCCGGGTTGCAACTCCCATCGATACCTGCCCGAGTGCGCCAACGCTCAAAACTTCCACTCCACAATTGCCCGCATCACCGCATAGGTCGGACGCTCCGAGCGCTTTTGCACGGCGAGCGAGTCGTACACATATGTGGTGCGCTGAATGTCATCCTGGCGCAGGATATTGGCCACGCTCAGGCGCAACATGGCATTGCGGTGCATCTTCCACAGCACATAGGCTTCGACGGAGCGGTTGTCGGAGCCGTAGGCGGACTCGAACGGCGAAACGCGCACCTCACCGTTGCGCACGAATCCGAACGACGCGCCGCCCGTCACCGGGACGGACTTGAACGTGTAGTCGGCGCCGAGGTTCGCCGAGAGCGGCGACTGGCCTGCAATACGGTTGTCGGGACCGGGTACGGCATCGACCGATGACCACGCGCGCGACAGGTTTGCACGCAGGTCGATCGCGGGTGCGCTGTCGAAGAATTGGTTCAGCTTGCCCTTGACCTCGATCTCGATGCCGCGCGATACCGCATTGCCTTGGTTGACCGGCATGGCGACCCAGCGCCCGCCGATCAGGCTCGTCTTCGTCAGCAGGACGTCCTCGATCCGGCGCACGAAAGCAGTGGTGGTAACCAGGGCGTCCTTGGCGAAGTAATGTTCATACGCAAGGTCCAATCCCCATGCCAGCTCCGCTTTCAGGTTCGGATTGCCGCTGATATCGGGTGTGGTGACGGTATTGACATTGGAAACGGTGCGGCCGGCGATCAGATTGTTCGTCGGTGGGACGCGCCAGGTGCGTGCGATGCCGAGCCGGACCTGGTCCGACTTCGTGCCCGGCAGGCGCCATACCGACTGCACCACCGGGCTGAGCACTGCACGGCTGTTGTCGACCCGCTGTCCGAGATTGTTCTTGCTCAGGAGCGCAACCTGTTCCCAGCGCAGGCCGAGATACAAGGACCAGCGCTCGGACACGTCCCATTCGTCCTGAGCGTACACCGCGTAGCGCCGGGTAGCGATATCGAAGGCGGTTCCGATCGCATCGAGTTGCGACACCGAATCGATCAGGTTCCCGCGCACGGCGTCGGCCTGGGTATCTTCGACCTCGATGCCCGACACCACGGTGTGTGTCTTGGCGAAAGTGCTCCTGAGCTTGGCCGAGGCCGTCAGGCCACGGCTATCGTCGTCCGCGCGCGTTTGCTGAAGATTCGTCACGCCGCCACCGTCGCCGAGAAAGCTGATCGTGCTGGCCTGGGTTTCGCGGGAATGCGTCGATCCGAGTTTCATCTCGAGCTTGCTCGCATCTCCCAGTGTCTTCGACCAGGTGAGATTGTTTCGCAGCTGTGTGCTGCTGCCAGCGCTGACATACCTGTCGTTCGCAAACGGGAGGACCGGCCCTTCGAGGAAGGTCCTGCGATCGTAGCCGGCGCTGTCATACCTGTTTTTCGAAAAAAAACTCTGGAGCGTGAGCGTATCCTTGCCGCCCAGCTTCAGGTTGACTCGGGGAGCTAGATTCCATGTCCACCCCCGGTCCTGGTTGAACTGCTCCAGTCGACGCAGCAGCGGGCCCGTTGCCTCATACCCCTGGGTTTGCGTCCGGACCGTTTCATCCCCGGCCAGCTGGCGCGCCGCGCCGGTCACCAGCCAGGACCATTTATCCCCCTGGTTGCCGAAGCTACCCGAGGCCTGGGGTCTGGTTTCCCCTTCGATGCTGTACACGCCCAGCTTCAACTGCCTCTGGCGGTTGGCGGTATTGCGTTTGAGTACGATGTTGATTGTCCCGCCGATTGCCTGCATTCCGAGTTCGGCAGTGGCAACAGGGACGATTTCGATGCGCTCCACCATGTCCGGCGCGAGATTGTCGAGCGAGAATCCGGGGGGGGCCGGTTCGCCATTGAGCAAGATCCGGACGTGGGCAGCGCCCATGCCCCGCATGCTGATTTGCCCGCCTCGACTTCCAGCCACGCCATTGACGACGACGCCAGGCTGGCGCCGCAGCACGTCGAGCACACTGGAATCGCCGAAGCGCACCAGCTCGGCGGCGCCCACCACCTGCTTGAATGTCGTCGAGGCGCTACGCGCTGCGTCCTGGCTGCCGACGACGTCGACACGCTGCGTGCCGTTCTCCGGTTCGGCAGCCGGCGGCGGCGCCGGCGTGGCGGGTTGGGGCGTCTGGGCCTGGGCCACATCTGCCCTGCCCGAGAGCAAGAGCGCGATGACGACCGGTGAACTGAACAGATGCGCGAAATTCATGACATGAACCTTTACGAAACAACTAGGGTCTAGCGGGTAGCCACGCGCCCCGGGGCGAAGCCCGTCTGGAGCTCGACGGTATTGGCAAGATGATCGACAATCGCAGCGGCGACTTGGTCTCCGTACAGGCTCTGCCCCAGTTCGGACCACGGACCGTCGTTTCCGCTCTCGAGACAATGCGTGATTCCCTGATACACCAGACCGGAACTGTCGGGCGAAATCAGCAAGTCCGAACGGCGGTCGAGGATCGTTTCGGGCCGGTCGGTCGAGTAACGGCATGTCATGCAGGGCACGCCGAGGCTGTTGGCCTCCTCCTGCAGGCCGCCGCTGTCGGTATGGATCGCCAGGCAGCCCGGCTAGCGTGCCCCCCGGCTGCACGGCGACGCGCAGCGGCAGCGGCAGCGGTCCGGCGCCGGAATCGCGGCCGATACCGACGACGACTTCGTCGCTGCGGCTCCGGTACGCAAATGTGATGGCGAGCGCGCAGCGCAGGAGGCAAGCGAGGTCCGCATCGTGCCGCGCGGCCAGCTCGCGCAAGCCTTGTACCAGGGATGCTTCCACATGCTGCGCGAAGGCGGCCATGTGCGCGGACTTGACGGGCGGCCGAGAATTATCGAGCGCAATGCCATGGACGGCCGGCAGACTATTCGCCTCGGCACGCCAGAACGCGTGCACGTCCTCGCCAGCCGCGCAGTGGCGGCAAAGGAAACGTCGCTTACCCGGGCCCGCGCGGCTCACGCCGGTCTGGAAGACACTGATGCGAATGACGGCTGGATCATGCACTACGGGCGCTACATGGATACGACATGCACTGCTCACAACTGACATACGGTTCGAAGCCCTGATAACCTGAGCCGCACAAGCGCCCGAAGACCGAAATCATACGGACCCGGCTGGCGCAAAAATCTCCCGAAATGTAACTATCGGTCGATTTTTATTCATTCTATTTTCCAGCTGCTGCAGGCATAATTCTCCCGCTCAAACTGGCCAGATAAGCAGGATTTGCGTCCCAATCGTCGATGAATACGAATTTTTCCTGTCGCGCACCGGCTAGCCAGTCCTCGATGGGTGCGTCCCCTGGTTCGAATGCCATCACTCCAGCCGCTGCCTCGAAAGCGACCATGTGATCTACGTGGGAGAGGTGGAGAATTGCGCGCTGGTTCCGAAACCGCCGCTCGTCTATCACGGTGGACAGTTCGCGAACGTCAAGCTGGACGCAGCGCACGGATGTCGTCGAGCGTGGCGATTTGCTCGAGCGTCTTCCCGGGCTCCGCCAGCGGTTCTCGTGCTTCCCCGCTATTGACGCTGTCGGACCTCCGGCGGCCTGGTGCCAAGGCCGCCTTCCATGCACAAACCTATCCGACAGAAAATAAAAAACCGTCGATCATTCACTACGATGATCGACGGCTATTTGGGTGTCAATTCAGAATCAGTGACTTAGAGAACTTCGGTCACTCCCACTCAATCGTCGCCGGCGGCTTCCCCGAAATATCATACACAACGCGGTTAATCCCGCGCACCTCATTGATAATGCGGTTCGACACCTTGCCCATCAACGCATGCGGCAGATGCGCCCACTGCGCCGTCATGAAGTCCAGCGTCTGCACCGCGCGCAGTGCAACGACATATTCATACGTGCGGCCATCGCCCATCACGCCCACCGATTTCACCGGCAGGAATACGGCAAACGCCTGGCTGGTCGCTTCGTACCAGTTCAGCGGGGCCTTGCCGGCATCGATGCCCGGCACGTGCGGCACTTCGAACGGCGTGTTGCGCAGCTCTTCGATGAAGATCGCATCGGCTTCACGCAGCAGGTCGGCGAACTCTTTCTTGACTTCGCCGAGGATGCGCACGCCCAGGCCCGGGCCCGGGAACGGGTGACGGTAGACCATGTCATGCGGCAGGCCCAGCGCGACGCCGAGTTTGCGCACTTCATCCTTGAACAGTTCGCGCAGCGGCTCGAGCAGTTGCAGGTTCAGCGTTTCCGGCAGGCCGCCCACGTTGTGATGGCTCTTGATCGTCTGGCCTTTTTTACCTTTACCGGCCGATTCGATGACGTCCGGGTAGATCGTGCCTTGCGCCAGCCACTTGGCATTGGTCAGCTTGCCCGCTTCGACCTGGAACACTTCGACGAACTCACGGCCGATGATCTTGCGCTTCTGCTCGGGATCGTTCACGCCGGCCAGGTGGCCCATGAACTGGTCTTCGGCATCGATGCGGATCACTTTCACGCCCAGGTTCTTTTCGAACATGCTCATGACCATCTTGCCTTCGTCCTTGCGGAGCAGGCCGTGGTCGACGAACACGCAGGTCAGCTGGTCACCGATCGCGCGGTGGATCAGCGCGGCAGCCACGCTCGAGTCGACGCCGCCCGACAGACCCAGGATCACGTCGTCGGTACCGACCTGTGCGCGGATCTTTTCAACGGCTTCGCCGATATAGTCCGGCATGTTCCAGTCCGACTTGCAACCGCAGATCTCGTGCACGAAGCGGCCGATGATGGCTTCGCCCTGCGTCGTGTGCGTCACTTCAGGGTGGAATTGCAGCGCGTAGAAACGGCGCTCTTCGTCGGCCATCGCGGCGATTGGGCAGCTGTCGGTCGAACCCATCAGCTTAAAGCCTTCGGGCATGTCCAGAACCTTGTCGCCGTGGCTCATCCAGACCTTCAGCATGCCGTGGCCTTCGTCGGTGACGAAGTCGTTGATGCCATTGAGCAGCGCCGTATGACCACGGGCACGCACTTCGGCGTAGCCGAACTCACGCTTCAGGCCGTTTTCGACCTTGCCGCCCAACTGGGCTGCCATGGTCTGCATGCCGTAGCAGATGCCCAGCACCGGCACGCCGGCTTCGAACACGGCCTGCGGTGCGCGTGGCGAGTCGCCTTCAAGCGTCGAATTGTGGCTGCCCGACAGGATGATGCCCGAGGCGCCGTAGTTGCGGACGAACTCGTCGCTGACGTCGTAGGGGAAGACTTCGGAGAAGACGCCGGCGTCGCGCACGCGGCGGGCGATCAGCTGGGTGACCTGGGAACCGAAATCGAGGATGAGGATTTTCGAATGCATGAGAGAAGAGTCTGAGTAGTCTGGGTAGGGTGGATGGCTCGGCCGTCCACGCGGTGATGGTTGACGGCGCCGATTTCGCGCCGGATGAACGTGAGGCCAACCATCGGTTAACGACGCCGATTTCGCACCGGATCAACGTGATGCCAACCATCGCCGCGTGGACGGCGAAGCCGTCCACCCTACGAAAACGCGGCCAGTATCGGCCGCGTCAGG